>Ga0247718_1000003_pt1 | contig 91943 bp, 96 predicted proteins | sample 21E_DmetaG_FD_189045 | JGI IMG/M metagenome (GOLD analysis project Ga0247718, IMG submission 189045) | Soil microbial communities from hillslope of Landscape Evolution Observatory, University of Arizona, Oracle, AZ, United States - 2-1-E_D | ecosystem: Engineered > Artificial ecosystem >...
GTCCTTGCCGATGGGGGCGCCCCTGCCCGCGAAATCGAGATGGCGGTGGGTGAACGTGAACGGGTGCTTCTCCTCGATGCGCGTCGTGGTAATGACAGTCTCCTGCCACGGCGCCGCGACCGAGACCAGGACTTCCTCCGCATGGCCCGAGCCCGTCTCCCGACGGAGCGTCGGCGCCCCCTCCTCGACCATCAGGCGATCGAGAAACGCGAGCGAACGCAGCATGCTGTCGGTGATCGACTCGCCTTCGCGCGGCTCGACCGCAACCCGGGCGGTGTAGTAGATGACCGGCTGCTCGCCGTCGCGATACTGCGCGTACGCGCCGCCTACCGAGGCGGAACCGATATCAATGAGCGCGACCGAGCGTCCGTGCTTCTTTCCAAAAGAGAAAAGACCCATGCGGAAGAGTATACCGCAGGGTCTTTCGAGCTCTATACCAACACTGCCTTGATTCTGCGGACACCGGCCGCGACCGCCTCCTCTTTCTGGATAGCGAAGCGCCTGCCGCCCTCGTGTATCTCTCGCGTGTTCGTGACGTGCGGACCGCCGCAGAACTCGAGCGAGAACGCGTTCTCGATATCCGGATTCCCTTCGACCGCATGCGCGGGTCCTACGGAATAGACCGTCACCATATCGGGATACTTCACGCCGAACTCCATCTCCGCGCCGAGCTTCTCCGCTTCCTCGCGCGGCATGACCGTGCGCGTGACCGGAAGGTCCTGGTAGATGATGTCGTTCACGATCTTCTCTACTTCCGCTTTCTGCTCGTCCGTCATCTTGCCTGGGGACGCGAAGTCGATTCTGAGGCGCTCGCTCGTGATATTGGAGCCGCGCTGCTTCACCTCCGGACCGAGCACCATCTGGAGCGCCTTGAGGAGGATGTGGTGCGTCGTGTGGTACCGCACGGTCTGCTCGGAATGGTCCGCGAGGCCGCCCGCGAACTTCTGCGCGGCGCCCGCACGGGACTGGTCCTGATGCTCCTTCATCTTCGCGGCGACCGCATCCCTATCAAGGACGATGCCGTGCTCCTTGGCGAGCTCTTCGGTGAGCTCGACGGGGAAGCCGAACGTCGTGAAGAGCGTGTAGGCAGCCTCCGGCGTCAGCGCGCCCTTCGCTACGAGCTTCTCCAATTCCCGCATACCCTGCGCGAGCGTCTTCCGGAACTTCGCTTCCTCCTTCGCGAGCTCCTCCCGAATCGTCTCAGCGTGCGCGAGTACGTGCGGATAGTGATCGGCGTACGCCTCGCCATAGCCCTTCGCGACGTCCGCGAGCACCGCGTCCTTGATGCCGAGGCGGTCCGCTTCGCGAATCGCGCGTCGGATGAGGCGACGGAGCACGTACCCTGCTTCGGTATTCGAAGGCTTGATGTCCTCCGCGAGCATGAACGCGGCCGCGCGCATATGGTCGAGGATGATGCGGTAGGCGCGGGTGGATACGTCATCGGTACCGTAGGGAATGCCCGTCCTCGCTTCAAGTACGCCGCGAGCCGCATCGAACACATCTACCTTGAACACGTCGGACTCGCCCATGGAGGTAGCTACGATGCGCTCGAGGCCGCCGCCGAAGTCCACGTTCTTCTTCGGAAGCTCCGAGAACGAACCGTCCTCGTTCTTCATGAACTGCATGAACACCGAGTTCGCGATCTCGACGAAACGGCCGCAGTCGCAGTTCACATGGCAATTAGGTCCCCAGGACGGATCGTGCGGGGTGCCGAAATCATAGAAGATCTCCGAATCCGGGCCGCCAGGCTCGCCAGCCGGCTGCTTGGACGGCGCGCCGGCGCGGCTCCACCAGTTCTTGTCGCCGTACGCGAAGATGCGCTCGCCTTCCTTCATGCCGCGCTCGTAGCCTGCCTCTTCGGTACCGATAACCGCGAATCCGGCATCGATGCCCTTCTCGGCGAACAGCTGCTTCCAGAGCGCTATCGACTCGTCGTCCTGCGCGATGCCGGTCGCAGGGTCTCCGGCGAACACCGTGACGTAGAGGCGATTCGGGTCGAACCCAAGGCCCTCTTCGGGATCCGTCAGGAACTGAAATACCCAGGGCAGCTGCTCCTGCTTGAAATAGTCGCCCAAGGACCAGTTCCCGAGCATCTCGAAGAACGTGGTGTGGCGGTTGTCGCCCACCTCCTCGATATCGCCCGCACGGAAGGAGAGCTGCGAGTCGGCAAGCCGCGTCCCTGCCGGATGCGTTTCGCCGAGGAGGTACGGCACCAAGGGCTGCATGCCCGAGGAGGTGAAGAGCGTGGTCGGATCGTTGCCGGGCACGATCGGCGCGGACGGGATGATCGCGTGGCCACGCTTTTCGTAGAACGAGAGGAAACGGCTGCGTACGTCTGAAAGCTTCATAATGGTATGACGATAGCACAGCGGCTATACTAGGCGCTATATGGCTAAAAAGAACGCTTCGTGGGGATTTGATGTGCGCGAGCTTACGCCGGCCATCCGGCCGCAGGATGACTTCTTCCATCATGTGCACCAGAGGTGGATCGACGCCAACCCCATACCGAAGACCGAGTCCCGCTGGGGCTCGTTCCAGAAGCTCCGATTCGACGTCGAGAAGCAGCTGCGCGCCATCGTCGAGGAGGTCGCGGCCAAGGACCCGAAGCGTTGCAGCAAAGAGGAGCGGATGGTGCGCGACTTCTACACCTCCGGCATGGATAGCAAGGCGCGTAACGCACGCGGCCTTGCGCCGCTTGCGAAGCGCCTTGCGGCGATCGAGAACGCGCAAGACCTCGAGGCCATCCAGGGCGTCATCGCCGACCTACACACCATCGGTGTCGGTGTCATCTGGGGTATCGGGGTGGATCAGGACATGAAGGACGTCGATTCCTATGCGGTGTATCTCGGCCAGGACGGCCTGGGGCTCCCTGATCGCGACTACTACCTCAAGCAGGACGCCGAGTCGCTGCGGGTACGCACCGCGTACGAAGCGTACGTCGCGAAGCTCTTTGCGCTCATGGGCAGGAAGGACGCAGCGTCGCTCCGCGATGCCGTGCTGCGGATCGAGACCGCGCTTGCACGCGCATCGATGAAGAAGGAGGATCTGCGCGACCCTGAGAAGATCTACCACAAGTATTCCCTTGCGAAGCTGCAGAAGCTCGCGCCTGCCGTTTCCTGGAAGCGGTACCTTGCGCGCGTGGGCGCAGAGAAGGCGCCGTACCTGCTCGTTATGCAGCCGGAGTTCTTCGCACGCGCGAGCGAGCTTCTCCAGAAGACGCCGCTCGAGGATCTCAAGACCTATCTCGCGTTCCATCTGGTGAACGATTATGCGGGCGCGCTGTCCGAACCGTATGCAAAGCTCCGCTTCTCCTTCTACGGCACGGTCCTCATGGGTGCCGAAGAGATGAAGCCGCTCTGGCGACGCGTGCTCTCTGCCGTCGACAGCAGTCTCGACGAAGTGCTCGGCAAGCTGTATGTGGAGCGGCACTTCCCGCCTGAAGCGAAAGCACGCATGGACCGCCTCGTCGACGACCTGTTCGAGGCCTATGAGACGCGGCTCAATTCCCTTACCTGGATGAGCCCGAAGACCAAGAAGAAGGCGCTTCAGAAGCTCGCCACCTTTACCCGGAAGATCGGGTATCCGGCGAAATGGAGGTCCTACGCCGGCCTGCGCATCGACAAGGACGACTATCTCGGCAACCTCATGCGTGCGAGCGTGCATGAGCACAAGCGCCACATGCGCCGCCTCGGCAAGCCTATGGATCGCACGGAGTGGCTCATGTCGCCGCAGACCGTGAACGCGTACTACCAGCCCACCATGAACGATATCTGCTTCCCGGCAGGCATCCTGCAGCCCCCGTTCTTCTTCAGCGGGGACGATGCGATCAACTACGGCGCTATCGGCACCGTGATCGGCCATGAGATCACGCACGGCTTCGACGACGAGGGCTCGAAGTTCGATGCGAAGGGCAACCTGAAGAGCTGGTGGACCGCAGAGGATCGGAAGCGCTTCATGGATAAGGCAAGGAAGATCGAGAAGCAGTTCAATGCGTACACCGTCGCGGATGGCGTCAAAGTGAACGGCAAGCTCACCCTCGGCGAGAACATCGCCGACCTCGGCGGCGTATCCATCGCGTACGACGCCTACCAGCTCCAGCTCGCACGTACCGGGCGGAAGGACATCGGCGGCCTCTCGCCCGAGGAGCGCTTCTTCATCGGCTTCTCGCTCTTCGAGCGCGAGCATAGCAAGCCCGAGTACACGAAGATGCAGGTGCTTACGGACCCGCACTCTCCCGCCGTCTTCCGTATCAACGGTCCGCTCTCGAACTTCGACGCGTTCTACCGCACGTACGGCGTGCAGAAGGGAGATGCGCTGTACCGCGCACCCAAGGACCGCGAGACGGTCTGGTAGCTAGATCTTAAGATCGCGGCCCGAAGCGAGCGCGAACGGCAATACTACCAATGCCGCAAGCAGCGTCAGCCCGATCCGTACGGCATTGCGCGTTGATGCAATCATACGTGCATGTATACACGCATATAGATGAGCGCTCGGTTAAGCTACGACCACTCGATAGGCGTAGTGCCGTGCGATTCTAGGTACGTATTCGCCCTGCTGAACGGCTTTGACCCGAAGAAGCCGCTATGCGCTGAGAACGGGGACGGGTGCGCAGACTCGATAACGAGATGCTTTGTATGGTCTATGAGCGAGGCCTTGCTGCGTGCATAGTTGCCCCAGAGGATGAATACGAGATGCTCGCGCCCTTCTGAAAGCGCGGCGATCGCCGCATCGGTAAACGCTTCCCATCCGCGTTTCTGGTGCGAACCCGGCGAGCTCGCGCGTACGGTTAAGGTGGCATTGAGAAGCAGCACGCCCTGCGTGGCCCAGCGCGTTAAGTCGCCGGTAGCGGTAACCGGCTTCCCGAGGTCGCTCTTAATCTCCTTATAGATATTCCGGAGCGACGGCGGGAGCGTCATGCCGTCCTCGACCGCGAAGGAGAGCCCAATCGCCTGCTTCGGCCCGTGGTACGGGTCCTGTCCCAGGATCACCACCTTCACGTCATCAAACGGCGTGAGCTCGAACGCCCTGAAGATATGCTTCGGGTGCGGATACACCGTACCGTTTTGGTATTCCTCGCGCACAAAGGCTGCGAGCTCCTTGAAATACGGCTTCTCGAACTCCCCTGAAAGCCTCTCTTTCCACGAGGGCTCGAGTGCGATCTCCTTGCTCTCCATACGCCGTCTACAGCGCCCCTTCAGCGCGAAGCAGGCGCTCCTTCTCCCTGGAGCCGCCCCGATTATACGCGCCTACCTTCCCGTCGCTTCGCACGACGCGATGGCAGGGGACCGCGGGGTCGTAATTCCCCTTCATCACGGTGCCCACGGCGCGCGCCGCACCCGACCTGCCGATCGCAGCAGCGACCTCCCCGTACGTGCGCGTCTCGCCCTTCGGGATCTGCCGCACCGCGTCGCGCACCAGATCGGCAAACGTCGTCTTCTGCATAGCTACTTCTTCTTGCCCTTCTGATGGAGCGCGAGCAGCTTCTTTCCTGCCGCTTCGCGATACGGACAGAACTCGCAGGCGTTCCCGACAGGCGGTATCTCCTCGCTGTCGAGCGTCTCCTTGATCCTCGGAAGCACGGCATCGATCCAGTCGGTCTCGCCATGGCATTCCACCACCGTGACCTCGAACTCGAGCTTCCCATCGAACGCCTCCTTGTCCCCGTCCGCGTTCGCGTACACGAAGTACCCGCACGTCGCGACGGCAAAGCCGTTATTCCGAAGGAGCCACTGGTAGATGCCCATCTGCCTGCGGTACTGCTCGTTCCAGCTCGAATCCTCGAGAGTCTCGATCTTCCCGTCCTTGGAGGTTGATTTGTAGTCGACCACGATGAGCTCGCCCTCCTCGTTCACCCAGATATCGTCCACGGCACCCGAGATGGTGAACCCGGTCGGCTCATGGAAATACTCGACGCCCTCGAAGTTCTCGCGCCAGGTATCCATCTTCGCGTGCGCGAACGGCACGGCCTTGATGCCGTACTGCTCCATCAAGGGATGCGGGGTGCCTGCCTTGCGGTGCCCGTCGAACTCCTTCTTGAAGAGCGCGTCAACCGCGATATTGAGCGTGAACGCGGGACCGCGCGGACGCGCCGTGCCTAGTTTGTTATCCAGGTAGAAGCAGCGAGGGCATTCGTTGAAAAGCTCGATCTTCGAGCGGGACAGGCGCCACTTCCGGCCGCCATAGTTCCAGTCGCTCGAACGGTTCGGGTTGTAGCGCTTGAATTCAGCCATATTACGAGTCGTGAAGGGTATTCACCTCGGCCACGATCGTGCCGATGCGCTCGGGCGTAAGGCCCACGGAGCGCAGCACGTCGCGATGCTCGCGCACTTGGTCGCTCGTGACGATGCCCTGGTCGATAAGCAGCCGCTTCTCCGCCTTCTTGAGGGTGGTGAGCACCGTAATCGGATAGAGCGCGTTCGCGATGATGCGGTCATAGAGATTTCCCTGCTGCGGGTAGCTCCAGCCGAGCAGTCCCATGCCCGAGCAGCGCGCATAGTCGATGGCCTGGCGCGTGAACTTGGTGTTGGTGATGAGGTATCCCAGGTCAACCGGGCACGCTTTCTTGTCCTCCTCGCGGCATTGCCAGATATCGTCGAAGCGCGCCTTTACGTAGAGCGCCACCTTGATATCGGTCTTGTAGCCCGGGCTGTTGTGGTACTTAAGCTCGGCAGCGAGATGCTCGTTGCCGCGCTTCGCGTATACATCGACCTCGTGCGGCACGCACTTGCCCTGGATCATGCGGCGCCCCTCGACGATCCAGCCCTCCTTCTTGAAGATCTCCGCAACGAAATCCTCGAACGGGTGCCCCGTGGGGCCAAGATCGAAAAGCGCGCGGCGGAGGCTGTAGCGCGCTGCTGCGGGGCGCGCTTCGGTGCGCAGCATCTGAAAGGCGCGGCGATAGATGTCCGAGCTCTCGGCCAAGGGACCCATGGAGGATTCGATCACGTGACGGATGCGCTCCGCTGCGGCGACGCTTGCGCCGGCGCGCACGAGCGAGCCCTCAAGCTTCATCCCGTCGAACTCCTCTACCGTACCGTCTGCCTTGATGATCTCCGGACGCATGCGTCCATCATAGCATTAGGAGATGATGCCGCCTCCGAGCACCGTATCCCCGGCGTACAGCACGAGCGATTGGCCGGCTGCAAGCTCCTCTTCGAGAGGTTCGCGGGGCGTGAACACGGAACGCGCAGCATCGAACGAGCCGCGGACAAGAGCTCCGTGGTAGCGGTACTGTGCTTCGACGACCCGAGAGGGGTCGATTGAGCAAAATAGCTGTACCTGCGCAAGCTGGATCTCGCGCACTGAAGCTTCGCTCTTCTGCGTGTGCGATACCACGAGCCGGTTCTTCGAAATGTCCTTCCGGTGCACGTACCAGGGGCCGGGAGGCGCTTCTGTAAGCGAGACGCGCTCGCCGAGCGTGCGCAGCAGCGCGCCGTCGTGCGTGCCGACAACCGTCCCGTCCTCGAGCACCGCCTCGCCGGGCTCCACGCGAAACTCGTTCTTGAGAAAATCGTCCACCGAGATGCTTCCGAGGAAGCAGATCCCTTGGCTGTCCTTCTTCGCGGCGTTCGGGAGCTTGAAGCGCCCCGCGAGCGCGCGCGTCGTCTCCTTCTGCAGGTCCCCGAGTGGAAACAGCGTCTTCGTAAGGGCGTCCGCTGGCACTGCCCAGAGGAAGTAGCTCTGGTCCTTTCCAGGGTCTATACCGCGCTTCAGCACGCCGTCCTCAACGCGCGCATAGTGCCCCGTGGCGATGCAGTCGGCGCCATGCTCCAGGGCAAACCGATAGAACGCGCCGAACTTCACCTCCCGGTTGCACATGATGTCCGGGTTCGGCGTCCTGCCTGCCTGGTATTCGCTAAGGAGGTAGTCGATCACGCCCTGCTTGTACTCCGCTGAGGCGTCGAGCGTATAAAACGGAATCTGGAGCCGCGCCGCAACGCGCATGGCATCGCGCCGGTCCTCCGCCCAGGTGCAGGGCATGCCGGGCGGGTACCAGCCCTTGATGAATACGCCAACGACCTGAGCGCCCCTCTCAAGAAGGAGCGCTGCGGTGACCGCCGAATCTACGCCCCCGGAGAGCCCTACGAAGATGCGCTTTCCCTTCAGGTTCATGCACTAACGTATAGCACCGAACCGAATGATGCGCAGCTAGGTAGGAAGGTTGCTTGGCGCCTCGCTCGTCGTGGACTGGATGCGCGGGAGGCTCGGCGTGGTAACGGAGCTCGACGGCACGTGGTAGAGGGTCGCAAGCTCCTCGACGCTCATGACGTTGTACTTGCCGACGTACGGCGGATGGAAGAAGCAGCGCCGGCGGTAGAACTCGAGCACGTCATGGTTCATGTGGGCCGTATGGTGCCCATGCGGATCCTCCCAGGGATAGTCGTTGTAGTGGTTGGACCAGCGGCCATCGACCGGCATGAGGGTGTTGTGCTGCTCGGAGCCGAATGCCCGGAAGAGGTTCGCGAGGATGCCGCCCATGGCCGAGTGCGCCGCGGCTTCAGGCGCGCAGTAGATGCCGCGGATGCCGACGTCGTACGCCTGCTTCCCGGTATTGCGCTCGATCGCCTCGATGCGCGTCGCCATGGCGCGCGTCGGATTCGGATAGCTCACGGTCTTACGGGTCTTGCCGCTCGCATCCACGTACTCGTTCTCGACCGCATCCTCCTCGCGAAGCGCGGCGATAACCTCCTTGGCCATCTCCTTCCAGGGCGTTGGCTGCGAATCCCACGGCTTCCCCTGGTGCACGCGCACCACGAACTGGAGCCACAGCTGCTCCTGCGGACCGAGGGAGCCCATGACTTCAAGCAGCTGCGCGAGCGGATCCACCTGCTCTTCCGGCTTCTGCACCTGATCGAGGCCGTACTCCGGATAGGTCTTGATGGGATACGGATCCGGCTGGATCTTCGAATACTCGAACGCCGTCATCGTGTACGGATGATGCGACGGATCGACGAGCCTGCTGTAGTCCATGGCCTCGATGATCTCGACACCAGGATACTGCGCATACATGTAGCTCTCGAACGGGCGGCGCCACTGCTCGCGCATCCAGGCAAAGTAATGGATGCGGCCGCCGATCGAGGCGATCTCGTACGAGTACCATGGGCGCGCGCGACCCTGGAAGATGCGCTTGTACCAGGTATTCTCGCCGCCGCCGATGTGCATGCTCGAGAATACCGTTTCCATGGCAAGCGGCGTCCTGCGCGTGTCGCGCGGCATCCTGATCTCCACGAGCACATGCTTTTGCTTCGCGATCCATGCCACCTTGTTCGCCTGCACGTACCGCATGAACGTGAAGTGGTAGAGGAGCAGCGGAATCCAGAGCGGCGAGAGGAACAGCAGGAACTGGAAGTTCGTGAGCGTCTGCGCCGGCGCGACGAAGAAGAACGCGACGATCTCGGCTGCAAAGGCGATGACAAGCGGCTTGAACTCCACGGCCGTACCGCCGCGCTCGTGCGCGTCGTGCATCCAGTGCTCGATATGGTGCATGAACGGGAGCCCGCCCTTGGAGTGTCCGCCGCCTGATGACATGCGCTCAGTATACTCGACAAAACGAACGCGCTCCGGGGTTCCGGAGCGCGTTCTGTGCATTTATAGGTTAGGCGACGGTGTAGGTGCCGTCCTTCTGGCGCTTGAAGTAGCGCGTGTCGCCGAGGTTCACGAGGATGGTGTTGTCCTTCACGTAGCGGACCTTCTTCACCTCCTTGATGATCTCGTCGCGTGACAGGGGACCCTGCTTCTCGAGCACCTCGCGGATCACATCGCGTACGACGCCCGGCTGGAAGCCCCACTCAGCGAGCGCGTAGAGGCCGCGGCCCACGAGCACGAAGCGGGAATCCTTGATGAGCTCGTTATGGGTGGTCGCGACGTGCGCCTTCTTGTTGAAGGTCTCCACGATGGCCTTCGCGACGTCGGCAAAGTGCATCGGCTCGCCCTTCTGCTTGATCACGAGGTACGCGTAGTCGCGGATGCCCTTGGTGCGGATCGCCGGCGCATGCGCCTTGCCCCACTCGGAAAGCGGATTCTTCGCGATGGTCTTTGAGATGGTGAGCCAGCGCTTGAGGATCTCCTCGTTCTGGTACGCCTCGTTCACGCCCTTCAGCTCCTCGAGGAAGCGGTTGATGATGTCGCCCTCGGAAAGGACCTCGGCATCATCGAGCGACGCGTAGAGACGGGTGAGCGCCTTGTGGACGGCCTCGGCGGTGCCGTGATCGACATGCCAGCGCGCATAGAAATCGTCGGTCTCGCGCTCGCGGAAGAATGCGCTGCCCACGACAAGGAGGAAGCGGAAGCGGTTCTTGGACTTCTCGTCGGTTGCGAGCGTATTGAGGAGCACGTCCTCAGGCACGATCGCGCCCTCGGACTCGATATGGCTCGCGAGCTCGTCGAAGGATGCCTGGGCCTCCTTGAAGGCCTTGGAGTTGCGGATGGACTCGATGCCCGCCGCCTCGATCTGGCGCACGCGCTCGCGCGTGATGCTCCAGCGCTCGCCGATAGCCTCGAGGGTCTCCCGGCGGCTCGCTGCGCCGAGGCCGAAACGGAGCACGAGCACCTCGCGGGCACGCTCCGGAACCTCCGCAAGAAGGCGCTTTACGAGCGCTGTAGTATCGAACGAGACGGTGGCTGCCTTTTTCGCCGAAGAAGCCTTCTTGGGCGCTTTTGCTGCCTTCTTAGCTGATTTTGCCATATGAATAGTGTGGTATTCTTATACCAGAAACCGCTTTTAACGTCAAATTTATTGTATAACGAAGTTCACGATCCGTCCCGGCACGTAGACCTGCTTCACGAGCTTCCCTGCCGCAAGCGCTTCATGAACGGCCGGGAGGATCTTTGCCGCCCCCAGGGCCTCTTCCTCGCCTGCGTCAGGGCGCAGCAACACCTCTCCCTTCTTCTTGCCGTTCACCTGCACCACGACGGTTACCGCTTCCGTAGGGAGCGCCTCGCGCGCCGGCCATAGGGCCGCATGCACGGAGCCTTCGAATCCCTGCGCCTCCCACATATGCTCCGCAAGGTGCGGCGCGTACGGCGCGAGAAGCGTCAGGAGCTCGCGGAATGCGTCGCGCGAGACGGCCGGGAGCTGCTCGAAATCACGCACGAGCACCATAAGCGCAGAGAGTGCGGTATTGAGCTTGAAACGCTCGGTGTCGTCAGTGACTTTCTCCACCGCCTTCGCGAGCGCGCGATGCTCGTCCTCGGAAACGGTGCCCTCGGCGACTCGCTTCGAGAGCGCATAGACGCGATCAAGGAAGCGGCGCATGGACGCCACGCCGTCGAGATTCCACGGATAGTTGCCCGGCTCGTTATAGGGGCCGATGAACGCGAGGTAGAGGCGCACCGCGTCCGCGCCGTGCTCTTTCACCACCGCGTCCGGATTCACCACGTTCCCCTTCGACTTCGACATCTTCGCGCCATCGGGACCGAGGATGAGGCCGCGGTTGTAGCGCTCGATGAACGGCTCCGCCACCGGCACGAGCGCGAGGTCATGGAGGGCCTTCGTAAAGAAGCGCGCATACAGGAGGTGCATCGTCGTGTGCTCGCTGCCGCCCGAGTAGCGATTCACCGGCAGCCACTTCTTCAGAAGCGCCTGGTCGGTGAAATCATGCTCGTCCTTTGAGTCGAGGTACCGAAGGAAATACCAGCTCGAATCCACGAAGGTATCGAGCGTGTCGTACTCAGGCGTCCAGCCCTCGCCGAAGATGCGCGTCACGCGCTCCTTGAGCTCCTTGGAGGTTGCAAGCGGGGACTTGCCGCTCGGGGTGAAGTCGACATCCGTCGGCAGGAGCCACGGGAGATGCTCGCTCGGCACCGGATGCGGGTTGCCCTCGGGGTCGTACACCATCGGGATCGGACAGCCCCAGTAGCGCTGGCGCGACACGAGCCAGTCGCGCAGGCGATAGTTCGTCACCTTCTCGCCGTCGATTGCCGACACGATGTCGTCGAAGGCTTCGCGATTGTTGCGCCCGCTAAACGCGCCCGAATGGATGAGCGCGCCATCCCCGGTGTACGGCATCTCCTTCTCGAGGCGCTCCATGAGGAGATCCATCTCTGCGTGCGCGAACCGCGCGCGCGTGAGTTCCTCCTTCGGAAGCCAGACTGGGGTGTGCTGCGCTTCCTCTGCCGCATCGACCGCGGTACGCGCATCGCTCTTAAGGGTAAAGAGGAGCGTCTGTGTATTGCTGATGCGATTGACGCCCTTATGCGACGCATGGAAGTACGCCTCGGTCTCTCCGGAAAGCGCGCGGACGAATGCGACGTCCGTGTAGCCGGTCTCTTCGGCGATCTCGCGCTTCGCTGACTCAACCGCGTCCTCGCCTTCTTCGATGCCGCCCGTCACGAACGTAGTCCATCCCTGCTGGGGCCACTCGAGCGCGAGGTACCGGTCGGTCTTCGGATCATGGACGATGGAGATCGTAAGGCGACGGCGGATTACCTCCGCTCCCTCGCGCGGCGGATTGCGCTCGTCGGTGAAGCACGGCGCGATGACGTGCCGGACGGGAAGGCGCATCTTCTGCGAAAACTCGAAGTCGCGCTCGTCATGCGCCGGAACCGCCATCACGGCGCCCGTGCCGTAGGACGCGAGCACGTAGTCGGCGATGTAGACCGGGATCTCCTCCTCGGTCGCGGGATTAACCGCCATGATGCCCTCAAGCCGCACCCCGGTCTTATCCTTGTTCTCCTGGCGCTCCCGCTCGGTCTTCTTCGAAGCGCTGTCGATGTACGCCTCTACCGCGGCGATGTTCGAGACCGCCTGATGCTTGAGCGCGCCCTTGACCCACGGATGCTCCGGAGCAAGCACGAGATAGGTGGCGCCGAATATGGTATCCGGACGCGTCGTGAACACCCGCACCTGCGCTGGGTTCCCGTCCTTGTCGCGCCACGAGTCGCGCGCCTCATCATGAAAAACGATACGGAAGGGGATCTGGGCGCCCTCTGACTTCCCGATCCACGCGCGCTGCGCCTCCTTGATCTCCTCGCGCCACGGCAGGGGATCGAGATCCGAGAGGAGGCGGTCCGCGTACTTCGTGATGCTCATGAACCACTGCGTGAGGCTCTTCTCCTCGACTTCGGAGCCGCAGCGCTCGCACTTCCCGTCCGTCACCTGCTCGTTCGCGAGCACTGTCTGGTCCTTCGGGCACCACTTCACTGCCGCCTCCTTGCGGTATGCGAGGCCCTGCTCATAGAGCTTGGTGAAGAGCCACTGCGTCCACTTGTAGTACGCGGGGCTCGAGGTCACCACTTCCTTGCTCCAGTCGACCGAGGTGCCCATCGAGCGCACCTGCGCGCGCATGGTCTCCATGTTCGCTTCGGTCCATGCTGCCGGATCCTTCCCGTACTTGATAGCGGCATTCTCCGCAGGCAACCCAAAGGAATCGAATCCCATCGGGAAGAGCACGTTCTTGCCCTGCATGCGCTTCATGCGCGCGAACACGTCGGTGAGCGCGAACGCGTACCAGTGGCCGATATGGAGGTCTCCCGAGGGATACGGGAACTCGAACAGGAGGTAGTACGGCTCCTTGGCGCCGTCCGTCAGGTCGGTCTCGTAGAGATTCAGCGCCGCCCACTTGTCCTGGGCCTTCTGCTCTATGTCCTTGTGGTCGAACCGCTCGCGCGCCATAGACTAGCGTGCCGATTTCTCGAACACCGGGTAGAGCTCCGGATCGATGGTGCGCGAGAAGCAGGTCTCGCCGACGCCATGCTCGAAGCTCTCGGTGAGCCCCGGCGGGTACGCGACATCACGGGACGGGTACGGTCCCTGCCCCTTCGTGTTCGGGGTCTCGCGGTTGAACACCGCGCAGAGCTCGAACGAGAGCGTGTCCGTAACACGATAGACGTACGGCGCGCCGGACTGCGGGTCCATCGGCGTCACGAAGCTCGAGAGCGGGTCGTTTAGGACCGTGAGCGACTCGGGGAGCGCGCCTTTCTGCTGGTAGTAGTTGAGCACCTGGTACTGGATGGACTGGAGGTCCGAGACCTTCTGCTCGTCGAATCGGATCATGCGCAGGTCCGTCGGGGTGCCGATCACGAAGAATCCGGCGATCACGCTAATGAGCGCGAGCGCGCCCACGCCATATCCCACGAGATCCGCTTTCTTCACGTGCGCCATCCAGTAGCCCTTGAGGTCCGCGAGATAGTGGAGGAATACGCCCGTAGAGATGAGGAGCACGATCGCCACCTTCAGCCCGAAACGAACCGAGAGCTCGCCGCCGAGGAACGTGGTGATGAGCGTGATGAGATCGATCAGGATGATCGCGACCGCGATGAAGATGGTGAGCACCAGCGCCCAGCGGCGCACCCAGATCTCCGCCCGCGATGCATCCACGGCGATAGTCCTGCGGATGATGCGCGAGAGCACGAGCGTGGTCGGCACGAGCACGAGGACGCCTGCCATGGCTGCGCGCACCGCGCCGCCATACGGATCTCCGTACCACGCGAGCGGATCCGGGAAGGCGTGGTCAACGTACGCAAAGAGGAGCGCGATAAGGGAGATGATGCTGCCGTAGAGCGCAAGAACGAGCCCAGCCCAGAGAAAGAAGTCGCGCGGGGTAGTTTTGGAGCGCTCGCGCGCTGCCGTCGGTGCCTGTTCCATATCCCGTGATTATACCACAATCCCTGAAAGGACCAGGTTTTCATGAGGCGTTCATACCCCGCCTGGCATAGTGCCCGTATTCAACTAGCTAATACCTGTATCCATGCGCACGTGGTCAAAAATCGATTGGGCGGCAATGCTCCTCCTTGTGGCGGGCGGCATCAACTGGGGAGTCATTGGCGTGGCCGATGTAGACCTCTTCGCATCGCTCTTCGGGAAGGAGTCCGATCTCACGGTCATCGCCTACACGCTCGTGGGTCTCGCTGCGGTGTACGTAGGGCTCATGGTCAAGCGCCTCACGAATAGTGACGACGCGCTCCCGGCATAACGAAAAGGCCCGCATAGAGCGGGCCTTTCGCTATCCGCGCACCCGCTTCTTATGTATGTTCGGGATGCGCGGCACGAGCGCGCCGATGAGCGCCGCGACCACCGCGATCACGTAGAACCCGTACCCGATCGCGACGCCGAGCCCTGCAGCGAGCCACAAGCTCGCCGCGGTCGTCAGGTTCCGCACGTTCGTGCCGTCCTTGAGGATGAGGCCCGCGCCCAGGAATCCGATGCCGGTCACGATCTGCGCCGTGATGCGCGCCTCGGTCCCCTCGATTGCAAGCGAGATGAACGTGAAGAGCATCGCGCCGGAAATCACGAGGACGTGCGTGCTGATGCCCGCATCCTTGTCGCGGAGCTCGCGCTCTGCGCCGATCAGATACCCGAGGATAATGGAGAGACCGAGCGCGATGAGGAACTGTGCCTCAAGGGGCCCGATGAGTGATGCGATGTCCATACGGGAAGTATAGGGCACGCCGGGCGGGTGTGTGCGCTAGCTGTGGAGGAAGATCATCACGTCCCCATCCTGCACCTCGTACGTCTTCCCTTCGGTCCGGATGTCCCCCTTGTCGCGTGCGGCGCTCCAGGAACCGTCCGCAAGAAGCGTGTCCCACGCCACCACTTCCGCGCGAATGAACTTATCCTTGAAATCGTTATGGATGGCGGCACCTGCCTCTGGGGCGAGCGACCCGCGCGTAACGGTCCAGGCACGGCTCTCCTTAGGTCCTGTCGTAAAGAAGGTGATGAGGCCGAGCGTCTCGTACGCGCCGCGGATCAAGGCCTCGAGGCCATCCACCTGCACGCCGAGCTCCGAGCGGAAGAGATCCTTGTCCTCATCCGCGACGTCGTTCAGCTCATGCTCGGTGCGGGCGTCAACGTTCACGTAGCGGCTGCCGAGCGACTCCACGAGCTCGTATGCGGCCTCCGCGCGGCCGTCATTCATCTCCGAGAGATTGTGTCCGCCCGCCTTACCGTTAAACGAATACAGGATGGGCTTCAGCGTCAGGAGGTTGAGCGACTTGATGCGCTTGCGCTCGTCCTCGGTAAGGTCCACGGAGCGCGCGAGCCTGCCTGCCGTAAGCGCCTGCTCGAGGCGTGCGAGGATGCCGTCCTCGACGAGGGCATCCTTGTTGTTCATCTTCACGTCGCGCACGAGGCGCTCGCGGCGTCCGGTGACCGACTGCACGTCAGCGAGGATGAGCTCGAGATTGATGACCTCGATATCGCGCACCGGGTCCACGTCCCCATGCACGTGCGTGATATCCGGATCATCGAAGAAGCGCACCATCTCGAGGATGGCGTCCACTTCGCGGATGTGCGAGAGGAACTGATTGCCGAGGCCTTCGCCCTCGGACGCGCCTTTCACGAGGCCTGCGATATCGACGAACTCGATGGCGGCAGGAATCGTCTTCTCGCTCTTTGAGAGCGCGGCAAGCTGCATGAGGCGCGCGTCCGGCACGCCCACCACGCCCACGGACGGGTCGATGGTGCAGAACGGGTAGTTCTCCGCAGGCACCGCTGCCTTCGTAAGCGCATTGAATAGGGTGGACTTCCCGACATTCGGGAGCCCGACGATACCGATCTTAAGCATTACCCTACCCTAGCCGCTTGCACGCCAAAAGGCAAAGGCTACTCGCTGCCGCCGCGGTCCGGCGTAAGGTCGAAGGTCTGCATCACGATGCTCTGGATGGTCGCGGTATCAAGGCCCTTCTTGACCGCGTCGAGCGACGGGTACACCACGAGTGCGGAGTAGCGGATCGGCGGCTCCTGCTCGTCGCGCGTTATGTTGAACACGTAGATAGGACCGAAGGGAACAACCGGAGCGCCCGCTGCCGCGGTCGAGCTCGTGAGCTCGAGATTGAACTGCTGCCCCTGGAATCCGGTCGGGCTCTGGTACGCCTCGCCAACTGCCGACTCGCAGGTGTCCGGCTGCGAGGGATCGTCGCTACCGCAGAGGTTCACGAGCTGCCTGTTCACGAATTGCGCGTAGCTTGCCGGCTGCGGCGCCTGCGGATCGTTCTGGTAGCGCACCACCTCGACCAAAGGCTGGAAGCCCTCCTCGGTCTCGGTGCCGACAGAGATCACGCCCGAGGCGTACTCCTCGATGCGATACTCGCGTGGATAGTCGAAGGAATAGAAACTGGTCCTGAACGTGGCGATGTCGGGCACCGGGCGGGTGTTGTCGTAGATGACGTAGCCGAGCCAGCCGATGGCGGCAATCGCTACCGCAACGCCGCCGATGATAAGAGGGATTCTGTATTTCTGTGATAGCTGCATCGCGCCATTTTCCCACTCAAAAGATTAAGAGTGAATGAGCGGTTGTGTGCATAGCGGTATTAGGCATGCGAATTGACGCATGCGCCAGATGCTGGTATTACTTCTCTGACTTTGCTGAAAGGAGTATCCAATGCTCAAAGTCACGAATAAGTACCTTTTCATCGGCCTGGTAGGCCTCGGTCTGGCGCTCATCTTCGTATGGCCCATCACCTTCCTGCACCTCACGTCGGACTTTGTGTGGTGGCAGATCGCGACGATGTATGTCGTCTTCAACCTACCGGCCCTCATCGGCCTCTTGATTCTCGTCAACGTGTGGGGAACGTTCGAGATACCCAAGGAGGCCACTAAGAAGCACTAGCTTCTTCAGAGCCTCGTATTCATACGCAACACGCGCCCATGATTCGGGGCTCTGTTAGTTTCTATACGAAAACCGCTCCGAGACCGGAGCGGGTGTCGAGACGCCGGCCCTGCGGGAATCCGCAGTACGAGAGGGGGCGGTTGAAAACCGGCGCCTCGACCCGAAAAGTATGCGCCTAGCGCGCAGCCTTCGCAAGACGCGCTACAGTGCGCTTCCAGCGTTCGATCTTCGCGGGAGAAGCGTGCTCGGCATGACCGAACGCCGATACCCAGGTGCGGAATCCTGCGAACTGGAGCAGCGAACGCTTGATGGAGGCGGTGAAGTCGCCGAACGCCAGGTGATCGAGGATCGCCGGGTTGCCGCAGGTGATCATCACGCGCGCGGTGCGGCCCTTCAAAAGCGCATCCCAGCCGAAGCGGTTCTTCCACATGCGGAAGGCGAAGCGCGGGAGGAACATGCGATCCCACATGCCCTTCAGTACCGCCGGCATGCCGCCCCACCAGTTCGGGTACACGAGCACGAAGTGCTCGCACCAGGAGATGTTCTCCTGCACCTTCACGAGATCCGGCTCGAGCTCCTGGATCGCGCGGTATCCTTTGTGGAGCACCGGATCGAAGGAGAGGTCGAAGATGTTCATGCGGCGCACCTCGTGCCCTGCGGCTTTGGCAGCCGCTTCGTACGTGTCCGCGAGCGTGCGCGACACGGGCTCCGTGCCGCTATCCGGGTGCCCGAGCAGGATGAAGATGCGCTTCGTTCGCATGCTACTTCTGCATGAGTGCCGCAAGCTCGGTGCGGTACTTCTTCATGACCTCCATGGTGGCCTTCATCTGCGGCTCGCCGTTCTTGGCGCGCTTCTCGACTTCCTCGCCGATCTTCTTGAAGAGCTCCGGATCCTTCTGCACGAGCGCCATGATCTGCTCCTGCTGTTCCTTCGGAACATCCTTCATCTTCCATTTCATCGCCTGCTTCAGCAGGAATTCCTGTAGTGCCATATGAGAGGAGTATAGCAAAAAGCGGTCTGTTTGTGACCGCCTTTCCCTTTCTTTTATAGAAGCACCGTCGCCTGACCTCCTGAGACTTCCGCGACGCCGCCCTCATGGAGCGTGTACGAAGTCTCGGCGCCATCCGGCGTCTTCACGAGCGCCACGCCGCCCTTAAGGGGCGTCACGAACGCTTCGTGATTGGCCATGACCGTGAACACGCCTTCGACACCCGGAAGCGTCACGGAGAGCGCCTCTCCGGAGAAGAGGTTCTCGCCGACGTTCGCGATAGTGAGATGGAAGGTCTTGGCCATTATCCGGTTACCTGATCGATGGTGCCCTTCATGTAGAAGGCGCTCTCCGGCTTGTCGTCATGCTTGCCCTCGACGATCTCCTTGAAGCCGCGCACGGTCTCCTCGCGGGATACGTACTGGCCCGGGGTGCCGGTGAAGGCCTCGCCCACGAAGAACGGCTGCGAGAGGAAGCGCTCGAGCTTGCGGGCGCGCGCCACCGTAAGGCGGTCCTCATCCGAGAGCTCCTCGATACCGAGGATGGCGATGATGTCCTGGAGGTCCTTGTAGCGCTGCAGCACCTGCTTCACCTGGTTGGCTACCTTGTAGTGCTCCTCGCCCACGATCTCCGGCGTAAGCGCGGTGGAGGTGGATGCGAGCGGATCGATCGCCGGATAGATACCGAGCGATGCGAGCTGGCGGGAAAGCACCACGGTACCGTCAAGGTGCGCGAAGGTGGTGGCCGGTGCCGGGTCAGTAAGGTCGTCGGCCGGCACGTACACCGCCTGGATGGAGGTGATGGAGCCCTTCTTCGTGGAGGTGATGCGCTCCTGGAGCTTGCCCATCTCCTCAGCCAGGGTCGGCTGGTAGCCCACCGCGGACGGCACGCGACCGAGAAGCGAGGACACCTCGGAGCCCGCCTGGATGAAGCGGAACACGTTGTCCATGAAGAAGAGCACGTCCTTGCCGCCTTCGTCGCGGAAGTACTCCGCCTGGGTAAGTCCGGTGAGCGCCACGCGCGCACGCGCTCCCGGCACCTCGTTCATCTGACCGAACACGAGCGCGGTCTTATCCAAGACGCCCGACTCCGCCATCTCGTGGTAGAGGTCGTTACCCTCGCGCACGCGCTCGCCCACGCCGGCGAACACGGAGTAGCCGCCGTGCTCCTGCGCCACGTTGCGGATGAGCTCCTGGATGGTCACGGTCTTGCCCACGCCGGCGCCGCCGAAGAGGCCGACCTTGCCGCCCTTGATGAACGGGATCATGAGGTCGATCGCCTTGATGCCGGTCTCGAAGATCTCGGCCTTCGTGGTCTGCTCGTCGAAGGTAGGAGGCATGCGATGGATCGGAAGGCGCTCGGTAGAAGCTGGAACCTCGGCTTTGCCGTCGATGGCCTCGCCGAGCACGTTGAAGAGGCGGCCGAGCGCTGCCTGTCCCACAGGAACGGAAATCGGTGCGCCGGTCGCAGTGGCGGTCTCGCCGCGCGAAAGACCCGCGGTCTCGTTCATCGAGATGCAGCGCACGCGGTCGAGACCGAGGTGCGCCGCGACCTCGAGCACGATCCTGCCGTGCGTGTCGTTTCCTTCCACGACGAGCGCGTCCTGGATTGCCGGGCGCTCATCTGCGAAGTGCACGTCTACGACCGGCCCGATGATCTCTGTGATAGTTCCTGTGTTCATAATGGTTTTGTTACTAAAAATTTCCGATCCTACACTGATAATGCCTCGCGGCCGCCCACGATTTCCGAGACCTCGCGGGTAATCGCGGCCTGACGCGCCTTGTTGTAGACGCGGTTGAGGTCGCGGGTCACTTCCTTAGACTTATCCGATGCGTTCTTCATGGCTACCATGCGTGCCGAGTGCTCGGACGCCTTCGCCTCGAGCAGCATGTGGTAGAGCGCCACGGCGACGAGCTTCGGGATGAGCAATGAGAGCACCTCGCCGCCGGACGGCTCCACCTCGTAGCTTTCGGGCGCCGTGATTACTTCTTCGTTGGACCACTTGCCCTTCGCTGGCACGATGCCCGACACGATGTCGTTGAGGGCCGGGAGCGAGAGCGGGAGGAGACGGCGCATGGTCGGCACCTGCTCGAAGGTCGACTTGAAGTTCGGGTACACCGCGACCACCTTGTCGAAGGATCCGGCGAGGAATCCTTCGGTGAGCTCTCCCGTGAGCATCTCCATATCGGAGAGCGGCACCTCGTCCTTCTTGTTCTCCATCGCGCGCGCTACGGTGTAGCCGCGGCGTGCGAAGTACTCCTGTCCCTTCCTGCCGTACGCGAAGATGGTCACGTCCTCCTTGGCACGTCCCTCGAGCGCCTCCACGGCGCGCTTGATGACGCCTGAGTTGAGCGCGCCCGCGAGGCCCTTGTCGCTCGTGATGACGATCATCGCGAGCTTCGATCCTTCTCGATCAGCGCCGAGCGGGTGCTCCTTCACATGGCGGGTACCCGCAAGACGCGTAAGAACGGCGAGCGCCGAGCGTGCGTACGCGCGGCCAGACAGCGCCGCTGCCTGCGTCTTGCGCATCTTCACGGCGGACACGGCCTCCATGGCGCGCGTCACCTTGTGCATGCGCTCGGTCGCTCGGATCTTCGTCTTGATGTCCTTCAGTGCCATGCGAAGAGAGAGTGTCTATTTACGCGGAGCGCTCTACGAACTTATCGAGCGCAGCACGGAGGTCCTTCTCGGTTGCCTCGCCGATTTCGCGGGTGGTGCGGATAGCGGCCAAGACGCCGGTTGCCTCGCGCGTAAGGAACTCCTGGAGGCGCTCCTCAGCGGCCGCGGTCTCCTCGGGCTTAAAGCCGTCGAAGTAGCCGTTCGTCGCGGCGAAGATGATCGCGGCCTGGAGCTCGAAGGCAAGCGGCTTGCCGTTTTGCTGCTTCAGGATCTCCGTCATGCGGCGACCTGCGTCGATCTGGCGCTTGGTGTTCTCATCGAGGTCCGACGAGAACTGCATGAAGGCCTCGAGCTCCCTGAACTGCGCGAGCTCGAGCTTGATCTTTCCGGACACCTTCTTCATCGCCTTGGTCTGCGCCGCAGAGCCCACGCGGGACACGGAGATACCGACGTTCATTGCCGGACGGAAGCCCTTGTTGAACATGTCGGTCTCGAGGAAGATCTGGCCGTCCGTGATGGAGATCACGTTGGTCGGGATGTATGCGGAGACGTCGTTCTCCTGCGTCTCGATGATCGGGAGCGCGGTGATGGAGCCGCCGCCCTTCTCCTTGGAGAGCTTCGCCGCGCGCTCGAGAAGACGGGAGTGGAGGTAGAACACGTCGCCCGGGTATGCCTCGCGACCCGGCGGACGGCGCAGAAGCAGCGAGAGCTGGCGGTACGCGACCGCCTGCTTGGAGAGGTCGTCGTAGATCACGAGCGCATCCTTGCCCTGCTCCATGAAGTGCTCCGCGATTGCGGCGCCCGCGAACGGTGCGAGGAACTGGAACGCTGCCGGGCTCGATGCCGGCGCGGTGACGACGATGGTGTAGTCCATCGCGCCCGCTTCGGCGAGCTGGGCCACGATCTTCGCGGTCTTCGATTCCTTCTGGCCGACAGCGACGTACACGCAGATCGGACGGGTGTCCGCGCTCTCGGACTTCTGGTTGAGGATGGTATCGATCGCGATGGTGGTCTTGCCGGTACCGCGGTCGCCGATGATGAGCTGGCGCTGGCCGCGGCCGATCGGGGTCATCGCGTCGATCGCCTTCACGCCGGTATGGAGCGGCGTGTTCACCGGAGAGCGGTCGATGACGCCGTAGGCCTCGCTCTCGATCGGACGGAAGGTGCTCGCCTTCGTCGGACCCTTGCCGTCTACCGGCTCGCCGAGCGGATTCACGACGCGACCCACGAGGGAATCGCCAACCGGAATGGAAAGGAGGCGTCCCACGCGGCGCACGAGCATGCCTTCGTAGACCTTGGAGGCATCGCCGAGGATCACGGCGCGCACGCCGTCCTCCTCGAGGTTGAGGACGAGACCGTAGATAGGATCGCTGTCCTTGAGGGCCTCCTCGAGGGTGCGGTCGAACGTCGGATCGAAGAGCACCATCTCCGTCATGATGGCGTTCTCTAGCCCGTCGATCTCGGCGATACCGTCGCCGGCGGCACGGACGATGCCCGTCTCCTCGGCGCCTGCGGAATTCGCGGTGCCCGGGAACGAGGCTATCTCCGCCTCAATGCGCTTAATGATGCTCTCCATACTTAGTTCGTAATTCTCTGGTAAAGGTCTACTAATGCCTGCTTTGCGGAGCGGTCCACGAGGGTGCCGCCCGTTCGCGCACGCCAGCCCTTGATGAGGGATGGATTCACGGACGCGGAAGAGACCGCGATGCCTGCGGCCGAAGCCGCGGCGATCGCATGCGCCGCCTCCCCTTCGCTTGCCACCTCAACCGAGGGAGCGAGCTTCGCGCGTCGCTGATCGAGCGCCTTGAGCTCCCGCAGGATGCCCGGAAGGAGCTTCATACGCCCTTCGCGCTTGAGGTGCGCGACGAGACCGTCAACGAGCGCCGATTCCTCGGCTCCCTGTGCGATCTGGCGGCTCAGCGCGTGCGCGTACTCCTTCTCCATAACTACTTTGATCCGCGCAGCACCTTCTCCGCGGCAAGTACCGCGAGGCGTGCTACTTCCTTCTCGCTCTCGCGGAGCGCGCGCTCTGCGGTCTCCTTGGCGCGCAGGTCAGCGTCAGCGGCAACTTGCGCAGCGCGTGCCTCGGCTTCCTTCAAAAGGCGTGCCTTCTCGCTTGATGCGTGCTCGCGTGCGGTTGCTACGATGCCCTCCGCCTCCTGCTCCGCGCCCTTCACGACTTTCTGCGCCGCTTCGTCCGCGTTCGCGGCAGCTTCCGCTGCGCGCTCCGCATCCTCGACGCCCTGCGCGATCTTCTCGCGGCGCTCGTCGAGGGTCTTCATGACCGGCTTATAGAGAAGCCAGGTGAGGGCGACGAAGAGTACGCCGAAGTTTATGAGCTGCGCGAGAAGCAGCTTTCCGTCGATACCGAAGGCTTCGAAGAGTTGTTCCATAGCGCAGCTCCTAATCTAGGCTATCCGACGAAGCGGATGATGAACGATACGACGAGCGCGAGAATACCGAGCGCCTCGGCGAACACGATCGCGAGAATCATGTTCGATACCACCTTGCCGGAAGCCTCCGGATTGCGGCCGATTGCCTCCATGGCCTTGCCGCCGATCATGCCGATACCGATAGCGGGGCCCAAGACGCCGAGTCCTGCGGCGATTGCCATCGCGAACAGCTGTGCTGTTTCCATTTCCATACTGAGTGTGTCTAAAGATTTGTGTAATTAACGCTCCATCCCGGAGCCGCATGGAGAGACGGCGCTAGTGCGCCTCCTGCCCATGCGGTTCCATGATCGAGAGCTTGATGAAGAACAGGGTCAGCATCGAGAACACCACTGCCTGGATGAACCCGACGAAGACCTCGAAGGCCATCAGCGGCACCGGCAATAGGTACGCGACGAAGAACCCGACCACCACGAGCATCACCTCTCCTGCGAACACGTTGCCGAAGAGACGGAACGAGAACGAGATGAGGCGGCCGATGTTCGACACGAGCTCGATCAATCCCACGGCGAAATCGATCGGCGAGTTGAAGTTGATGTACTTGCCCGCGTACTTGAAGAAGCCGAGGATCACCACGCCCGAGATCTCGATCACCAGAAACGAGATGATCGCGAGCGCGAGCGTCATGTTGAGGTCCGCGGCCGGTGCGCGCAGCAGCGGCGTAAGGCCGCCGTGCCCGTTATCGATACCGACCGAGCCCACGCCCGGAAGGAACGCGAGCTCGTTCGCGACCAGCACGAACAGGAAGATGGTCATCACGAGCGGGAAGAACTTGCGGGCGAGCTTCTCGCTCTCCAGGGTCTCCGCCATGTAGTTGAGGACGCCCTCAAAGAGCATCTCGACGCCCGCCTGGAGCTTCCCCGGGATCATCGCGAGCTTAGAGCGCACCGCGAACGCGAACGCGAGGAGAATGGCCGTGGTGATCACGGTCATGATGAGCGAGTTCGTTACCGGGAAGCCGTAGAGGTTGAACACCTCCTCGGCCTTGAGGACCACGTGGATGCCGGAGCCGTGCGAAGCCTCCGCAGCACCTTCTGCGGCATGCTCCGTAGCCTCCGTAGCGGCACGCGCTACGGGAATAGCTAGGTACGTATTGAAAAATGACCCGAGCTGGGCCAGTACCCCTGTCATGCGGCTAGTGTAGCAGAGGGTCGCTTATTAGCAATAAGGAATGTTTATTTCCCAGCCTTGAGCGCCTCGAGGTCCGCGAGCACTCGGGCCACGTCCCTCGTGAGCTGCTCGAGCGTCTCCTCCTTGGACTGCTTCTTTCCGGACTTCTTCGCGGCCGGCTCGTCGTCATCGTCCTCGTTGAGCTCCTCGACGTCCTCCTGAATCTCGTCGATATCCTCGGAGATCTCCTCGATGTCTTCAGAGATCTCCTCGAGATCCTCCTGGATGTCCTCCATGTCCTCGCCGAGCTCCTCGACGTCCTCCTGAATCTCGTCGATGTCTTCCTCGACCTCCCTGAGGCTCTGGGTATGCTTGTTCACCGTTATCTGAATGAAAATAGCGAGGTAGATCGCCTCCAAAGAGAGGATGGTCGTAAGCACGAGGAGCATGAGCTCCCAGGAGAGGATGCCGAATACCGCCAGCAGGAAAAAGCTCGCGAACGCGACCGTATGTATGGCGAGCGAGCCGACGGAGCCGATCGAGGCAACCACGCGCTCAATCACATTCGGAACGTAAGGAGTACGAGTGCGCATCACCCTGACCGTAGCACTAGTTCTAAGGAACTGTCGAGCGCTCGGTGTGACTAACCGCCTTGAAAACCCGGAATCCAGGCTACAATAACGGCAAATGCCCTATCAGCAGAAACGGCCGCTCATGCCGCACCGACCGCTTCTTCCGAAGCGGCGCGCCTCCGCCCGCGCGGACCTGCGCACCGCCGGTTCCGGCCTCCTCGTCCTCCTCCTGATTGCGTTCGGCATCCTCTCGCTTCCGGGCATTCTCCGGAACGAAGTGAAGATGGCCGCCGAGGAACCCGCGAAGCCCCCCTTCCCGGTCACGGTTGATCCCGTGAACGAGACCATCATCGAGAGCCCGGAGGTCGACGCCCTGTTCGGCGAAGAGACCGAGAGCCTCTCTGCCGCGGCATCCGTCGCCGGAAGCGCGATCATCTGGCTCGGCAACCTCGTCGCCTCGATTCCCGGCTATTCCCAGATCGCCGGCAGCGATATCGCGTTCGTCGAGATCAAGCCGGGATACCGCCAGGAGGAGGTGGCGCGTGCGTTCGGGGTCGCCCTCGGCTGGACCAGCGCCGAGCAGAAAGCCTTCCTGAAGCAGCTTGAGGAGCAGGAGCCCGAGGTGGGCGAAGGCGAAGCGGTGCCGGGGATGTACATGGTGTCGAGCGCGGCGAACGCTTCCTATATACAGGAGTTGCTCTCGGATCGCTTCAAGCGCGACGTCTCCTCACGCTACACCCCTGACGCGGAGGCGGTGCTGCCGCTCGACGACGTTCTTACCATCGCCTCCATGCTCCAGCGCGAGACCCGCGACCCTGCGGAGATGCGCCTCATCTCCGGCATCATCTGGAACCGCCTCTGGAAGGGCATGAACCTGCAGATCGATGCCACGCTCCAGTACGCGAAGGCCTCCACCACGAACACCAAGACCTGGTGGCCGGTGCCGGTACCAAAGGACAAGTACATCAAGTCTCCGTACAACACGTACCAGAACGAAGGCCTCCCGCCGGGCCCCATCTCAAGCCCTTCCACCGAGGCCATCCTCGCGGCGCTTAACCCGAAGAAGACGGACTGCATCTTCTATTTCCATGACAAGCGAGGGAACATGCACTGCTCGCCCACCTACGAGGGCCATGTGAAGCTCCTCAAGAAGTACTACGGCCAGGGACGATAGCAAAAGACCGCTTCAAAGCGGTCTTTTGCGTTATAGGGTCGGGCTGCCGGGAATCGAACCCGGTCTAGATCCACCCCATGGACCCGTACTACCGGTATACTACAGCCCGCGTAAAGCGAGCATACCACGGGCTAATTGAGGAATAGAATACCGAGGTTGAGGGTGCTCGCGTACGACACCCAGAGAAGGTATGGGACCATGAGGTACGTCGCCATGCGCGAGTGGCGCCAGTAGAGGCGCATGAGGATCACGATGAGCACCCAGAGGAGCGCGATGATAAGGAGCGCGAGCAGCACCTCGTGGAGCGCGAAGAATACGATGCTCCAGAGCGCATTCACGGCAAGGTGCGCGAAGAAGAGCCAGAGCACGAATGTCTTTCCGAGCCGCTTCGAGCGCGATACGAGATACGCCGCCGTTCCCATGAGGATGTAGAGCGTGGTCCAGACCGGACCGAATACTGAGTTCGGCGGGGTCCAGGACGGGCGGTTCAACGTCGCGTACCAGGACCCGATCTGGTCCATGGTGAAGAAGGAGCCTATGAACCCGGCAAGAAGCGAGATGAGGATGAAGCACGCGAGTGCGAGATAGTCCTTGAGCTTCATGCTAGTAGCCGAGGACCTTAGTAGCCACCAGGTACGTCGCTACCGAGGTGAGCGCGGTCACCGCCATGCCCCACAGGAGGTCCACGATGGTAAGCGGGAGCGGCCAGCCCGTGAGGGTCGCGAGGTTCGTGAGGTCGTAGGCCGCGTACGCCGCAAGGCCGAAGAAGGCGCCTGCGAGGATGACGCGCACCAGGGACTGCACGGCGATCGACGGCGCCACCACGAAGAACGCGATCGCAAGCGCGTAGATCACGTAGAACGCGATCGCCGCCGGCCATACCACATCAAGGCGCAGCATGGAGCCGAGCTGGGCCCGGTAGAAGCCCTGTCCCACAACCCCGAGCCAGAGGAGGTCGAGGACGAGCATGATCGGGAACGCGATGCCGGCGAGGATAAGGGTCTGCATGAAGGTTTCTCTAGGTATTAATCTTCCCTGTTATAGTACCCCCTTCCCATAGCGCAGATGAAGGACCTTTGGTATTGTGCGGATAACGGGCGGCTAGCTCAGTTGGTTAGAGCGTTCGCTTCACACGCGAAAGGTCACGGGTTCGAATCCTGTGCCGCCCACCGGCTCCGGCCGGCAGTATCGGGATGTGGTATAGTGGTATTACGTACGCTTCGGGTGCGTATAACCCGAGTTCGATTCTCGGCATCCCGACCATAAAAACAAAACGAGGCGCAAGTCGCCTCGTTTTGTTTTTACCGAATGCCTTTACTTTCCAGGAGCTTATAGTACGTTCCTTGGAGATTGTCTTCTTATAGGAGCCGCAGATGGCAGCAAAAGTCCCACGGAGCTTCCGACTGGACCCTGATCTCGCCGAAAAACTCGAAGTTCTGACTCAGGGCCGCGGGCAGAGCTTCTCGCGCATCATGAATCTGGCAGTCCTGCGACTGCTCGAGAGCGAAGGGATTGATACGATGCTCCACGGTGCGGTACGAAAAATCGTCCTCACCAAGAAGCCCGTTGATCTTCCGCAACCTACCGACCAGATTCCTCCGCGCCGCCGCCGGTGGACGAGGTCGAGGCAGATTGCGTTCGTTCATGCTGTTGAAAGCGGCTTGTTTAGGCTCGAGGATGCGCTTTCGCACTACCAGATTACGGAGGAAGAGTATCGTTCTTGGGAAAATTTGGTTCGATTCGAATGAAAAGCCCGACGCTGTTAAGCGCCGGGCTTCTTCTTGGCCCTTAAGCCACCTGGGCAGGCGTATCGGCCACCGCGATCTGATAACCGCGGCCCCACACCGTCTCGATCGCCTTGCCGGCGTCGGGATGAATGTCGGAAAGCTTCTTGCGAAGCTTGCAGACGAACACGTCGATGATCTTGATTTCCGGCTCGTCTTCCAGCGAACTGTAGATGTTGCCGAGAATCATCTCCTTCGAGTGCGTCCTTCCCCTCGAGGACGCGAGGAAACAGAGGATGAGCATCTCCTTCATGGTGAGATGCACTGGGTGTCCGTTGACCGTCACGACTTGAGCCGAGATGTTGATGCGGACAACAGCGCCGCCGCAACGCACCTCACGCACGTCCACGACCAGCCCCTTACCCCTGCGGGTGGTTGCCCGCAGCGAGGCCGCGAGTTCCCGAGGGCTAGTCGGGTGGCGTAACAGGTCGTCGCCGCCGTTCTCCAAGAAGAACGACCGTTGCTCGGACCAGTTCTCCTCGCCGCTGCCACGCGTCAGGCCGATGACCGCCGTGAGGATGTCCTTGCTCCGCAGATAGCGGACCGCGAGCAGGCCCCAGTTCGTCGCATCGAGGTCCATAACGATGGCCTCGTATTCGCCGTCGGCAATCCAGTCATAGAGGTCATCGGACGTCTCGACCTCTGCGGTCGTGACCGAGAACCCCTTCGTCTTCAAGAACGCCACCGTAGTGCCGTCGACTCCAACTTCAAAGATCCTCATTCCAGCCTCCCTGTTTTCGTATGGTTGGATCAGACTCCAGTAAAGTCCTGTCGAAAACCTTTGTCAAACAATAGAAAACGGGGCCCCGATCGGGGGCCCCGCAGTTTCCTCACTTCTTCGCGACCTGCTCGCGGAGCTTCTGGAAGGTCGACAGGATTGCGTCGATGTTCCCGAGATCCTTCGCGCGATCGCTTTTCTCGTCGTCGCGGTAGAGATAGAGCTCGTCGATGTCCAGGTCGCCGTGAAGGCGTCGTACATTCGCTCGAGTGCGGCCGAGGAACGAAGCGAAGACCTTGTAGTCGTCGCTCGGCTTCCGGACTCGTCCTCCGGGCCGATACCCGCTGCTACCCGAGCGATGCTCGATGAGCGACCGGGTGTCCTGGACGCCCAGACTCCGTTCGATCGCTTCCTGGGCCACCGCGATGCGGAGCCCGGTAGCGTGTTCGGGAATCCCCCGGGCGATGTCGATCGCCTGGGTCACGGTGAGCTGAAGCTCCTTGGGCCGGTTAGGGTCCATGAGCTCCTTCACCGCATCGGGCAGGGCGTGAAGCCGGATGTAGTTCTCGATGTAGGTCCGGGACCTTCCGCGCATGCGCATCAGGTCCTCGATCGAGTGATCGTCTTCACGCAGCCGGTGGTACGCCGCAGCCTCGTCGAGAGGAAGTAGGTCCTCGCGATGAAGATTGGCGAGCGTCGACTTCCTGAAGTGATCCTTCGTGTCCTTGACCACCTCGATGAACGCGTCGATGAGAGGCTCCTTACCGGTACGCTCCCAGATTACGTGGAAGGCGCGGAAACGGCGCTCTCCGTCGATCAGCACGAAGCTGCCGGAGTTAAGCGGATCGGTAGTCACCTTGATCGGCTGCTCCTGACCGTCGTCTTGCAGGCTGTCGGCCAGCGAACAGATACTGGACTCGCTGAAGAACCGCCGGGGCTGCTCTTCGAAACGTCGTACTCTGCTGAGTCGAATCGGCAGGGGTCTGCCGAGGTTCTCCTCAGTTGATACAGCTTGCGCTGCTACTGCTGCCATGACTTACCCCCTTTCAGAATTAAAGTTCAGAGCCAGCGTGATAATGGCACGTGAGCTGTGAAGTGGCAATAAATAGAGAGAGGCGCGAGTGCGCCTCTTTCTATGATGTGGACCGTACAGGATTCGAACCTGCGACCCCCTCTTTGCAAAAGAGGTGCTCTACCAACTGAGCTAACGGCCCCTGGGAACCCCTAGACTGTAGCGTCTCTTGGTTTTTAAGGCAAGGTCTACAAGGTGTGAAAGGAAGTCCGGAAAGGACACCCCCACGGCCTGCAAAGACTTCGGCAGGAGGGACTCGGGGGTCATGCCCGGGAGGGTGTTCGTCTCGATGAAATAGATGCCCTTCGGGGAGATGATGAAATCGGAACGGGAGTAGTGCCGTAGGCCCAGGCCCTCGTGCATGAGGCGCGCCTGGCGGGAGAGCTCGTCATGCACGGAGCGGGCGAACCTGCCCGGCACGATCTCCTGCGACTTCCCCGAGTACTTCGCCTCGTACGAGAAGAAGTCCCGAGCGGGCGGGATGATCTCGATAGCCGGAAGCGCGTACAGGCTCTCCCCGCGCAGCCCCTCGACGACGCCTGCCGTAGCTTCGGTACCGCGCACCAGTTCCTCCACCAGCACGCCGCCGGCCCCAGCCTCAAGGAGAGACTCGATAGCGTCATGCACCGGCTTGTACCCGCCCACAATGGAGATACCGACCGAAGATCCCCACCGGAGCGGCTTCACCACAACCGGCTGATGGAAGGAGCGCACGATATCCATAGCCACCGACGCCACGTCGTTACCCGGCTCTACAAAGCGATAACTAGGCGTAAGAAGCCCGAGCTCCCGCGCCTTCTCCTTGGTGAGCACCTTGTGCATCGCGAGGTACGAGGAGAACGAATCGGAGCCAGTGAACGGCACGCCGTAGCGCTCAAGGAGCTTCTGCACCTCCCCGTCCTCGCCGAACTCGCCATGGAGCCCGATAACCGCCACATCGAGCTGCGGCAGGATGCGCTCAGGAGACACCGCACGACCGCGCTCGTGCCAGACACCCTGCTTGTCTATATACAGGTCGCGCACCGTATAGCGCTCTTCCGGGAGGTTCGCGATGATCGCATGCCCGGTCTTGAGAGACACCTCGTGCTCTCGTGAAGGGCCACCCCTAAGTACTCCTACGACCGTGCCGCGCATATGGCACTAGTATAGCAAGGGTTCGCTACGCCTTGCGCATCGCCCTGCTTCTCGCTTGCCGATGCTTGGTGATGGAGAAGCGGTGCGCCTCCGCGTTCGCGAGTACTGCATCGGCGTCCGGCACGCCTGCGCGCACCCCGCCCAGGATCTCACGCGGCCGATGCTTCTCGTCTTTCACCACGGCAATAACCGGAAGCCCGATCCCTGCCTCCTTGAGCACTTCCTCGGCCGCTTTCTTATGGGTCTTCCCGCCGTCCACTATAAACGCGCGCGGCAGCGTCCATTCCGGATGCCCCAACCTCCTCGAGAGGATCTCCTTTAGGGAGGCGACGTCGTCGTTGAGCGATTTCCCGCCCCGCCCCTGGATCTTGAAGGTGCGGTAATCCTTCTTGATCGGCACTCCGTCCTCGACCACCACCATCACCCCGATCGCGTTGGTGCCGGAGATGTGCGCGGTATCGAACGCCTCGATGCGCGGGCCGTTGCCCTCGCCGCGGTCCTCGCGGATCAAGGACACGTCCTGGATATGGTCGAGCGCGAAGAGCTGCCGCTTGATCTCGCTCGCCTCCTCGAAGCGCTCCTCCTTGGCGAGCTTCTGCATCTCCCTCGTGAGCGTCTGCCGGAGCGCCTTAACGCGCCCGGAAAGGAAGAGCGATACGTTCCTGATCGAGCGCAGGTACGCGGAGCGGTCCATATCCCTGGGGTACTGCCCGATCTGCCGGTTGAACTCCACCTTCGCCTTGAGGTGCTTGTTGCCTTCGCCAACGGGCTTCTGGGTGTCGTAGAAGGGGAAGATCTTGCGGATGAGCTTCAGGCCCGCGCGCAGCTGGTACCCCGAAGGGAACGGTCCGTGCACGTGCGTGTACTGCTCTCCGGTGAGGAGGTTCCGCTTCTTCCCCATATCGATCTCGGCGCCGCGCACCGCGAGCACGCGCGGTATCTCCTCGTCCGTGATAACCGCGTAGAGGAAGGTCTTGTCGTCCTTGCCCATGGCGTTCGCAGGCGGCAGGTGCTCCCGAATGAGCGCGGCTTCCCGCACCAGAGCCTCAAGCACCGTAGGTGTGGTCTCGTATGCGACGCCGTCGGCGCGCGTCACCATATCCACGATGCGCGGGCCGCGGGTAGCGATGAGCTCGATATCGAAGTACGAGCGCACCCGGTCCCGAAGGGATGTCGCTTTCCCTACGTACAGGACCTTCTTCGCCTTCCCTTTCCCGAGGGTAAAGAGATAGACTCCCGGGCAGTCCGGGAGGTCGAAGTTGGATAAGTCCGCTCGCTCCATATACTGAATGGTAATATAGGGGTCTAGATAGCTCCACACATCGCCTGGGAGGGCACCATGACCCAGAGACGCGTTCTTACCGAACACGAATCCCGTATCGCGCATCTCGCCGTTGCGATCGATGCCGCGAAGCGGCAGCACGCGGCTGCCTGCACCGACGAGCGGCCGCGCGACGTCGCCTACTGCTCCTGCTTCTGGAAGCTCGTCTTCACGGGCTACCACAAGGAAGAGCCGGACGGGGACGGCGACAAGCGCTGGGATTCCTTGTTCTCAGATGGGTATCCGGTTCTCCGGTCCCTCGATGGCAGTCCTCCGTGACTGCCATCACCTTTTCCATGCGAAAGGCCCGCCGAAGCGGGCCTGACTCATTTCTCCGTGATCGGACGGTGGAGGTAGTCTTCCTCGGCCCGTTCGTTCCAGAGATCGAGGTACGGGGGCGTAATGCCCTCGGCCACGAAGCGCGCGAAGTCCATACCGGCTTCGTCCTTCGATTCGGGCGCCATGATGGCAGCGACCCGCTCGAAGACCTCGAGGCCCGATTCCGCCTTGGAGAAGGGGAATCGCGAGTTGAGATAGTCGCGCGCCTTCTCAAGCGGATTGCGCTCCGCCTGATACCGAACCTTGCGTGCAGCCCGTGCCGCTGCCGTCATAGTCTTCCCTCCCCAGAAGTAACAGCCTGCGCTCAGTATACGCTACTTCTTCTTGAGCGGTTTCGTATGCTTCCGGAGGAGCCTCTCGAGATACCGGCCCGTATGCGAGCCCTCGACCTCGGCAACCTCTTCAGGCGTGCCCTTCGCGATCACCTTGCCGCCTCCCACGCCTCCTTCAGGACCGAAGTCGATGAGGTAGTCCGCAGACTTGATCACGTCGAGGTTGTGCTCGATCACCACGACCGTATTCCCGCGGCGCACGAGCTCCTGGAGGATCTCGATGAGCTTCCTGACGTCCTCGTAGTGCAGACCCACGGTCGGCTCATCAAGCAGGTAGAGCGTCTTCATGGTGATGGGACGGTAGAGCTCGGATGCGATCTTCACGCGCTGCGCCTCGCCGCCTGAGAGCGTGGTGGCGGACTGCCCGAGCGTGAGGTACTGGAGGCCGGTGGCATTCAAGGTCTGCAGACGGTCCGCGACAGCCGGAATGTCCCGGAAGAACTCTTCCGCCTCCTCGACGGTCATCTGGAGCACCTCGTAGATGTTCTTCCCGCGGTACGTCGCCTCGAGCGTCTCCTTCATGTAGCGGGTGCCGTTACAGACGTCACAGGTCACGTACACCGTCGGCAAGAAGTGCATCTCCACCGCGATCACGCCGTTGCCCTGACATGCCTCGCAGCGCCCGCCGGCGACGTTGAACGAGAAGCGGCCGGGCTTCCAGCCGCGCGCGCGGGCCTCGGGCGTAGCGGCGAACAGGTCGCGGATATGCGTGAACGCGCCCGTATAGGTTGCGGGGTTCGAGCGCGGCGTACGACCGATCGGCGACTGATCGATAAGCACGGTGCGGCCGATGTATTCGGTGCCCGTGATCGACGCGCAGTGCTCCGTCTCGGCCTGGCGCTTCGAGAGGCGCGCCGCGACGTTCTTATGGAGCACGTCGTAGAGGAATGTGGACTTGCCGGACCCCGAGACGCCCGTGATGCACACGAGCTTCCCGAGCGGCACCTCGACGTTCTGGTTCTTGAGGTTATGGAGCGTAGCGCCCTTAATCTTGATCGAGCCCTTCTCCGAGGTGCGGCGCTCCTCGGGAAGCTCGATGCGGGTCTCTTCGCGCAGATACGAAAGGGTGCTCGAGCCGGACTCGTTCTTCGGTGCCGTAAGGAGGTCGTCGAGCCATCCGGACACGATCACCTCGCCGCCGTGCACGCCGGCGCCCGGACCGATGTCGAGGATGTAATCGGACGCGTAGATGGTGTCCTCGTCGTGCTCCACCACGAGAATGGTGTTGCCGAGCTCCTTCAGGTTCACGAGCGTCGAGATGAGGCGGTCGTTATCGCGCTGATGGAGGCCGATGGTCGGCTCGTCGAGCACATAGAGCGCGCCCACGAGCCCGGTGCCGAGCTGCGACGCAAGGCGGATGCGCTGCGCCTCGCCTCCCGAGAGGGTCGCTGCGGAGCGGTTGAGCGTGAGGTAATCGAGGCCCACGTTGAGCATGAAATCGAGGCGCGACGTGATCTCGCGAATGATGGGTACGGCGATCTCCTTCTTCATGTCGGAGAGCTCGAGCTTGTCCATGAACTCCTTCGCCTCGCGAATCGACATGCCGACGAAATCGACGATATTGGTACCCACCGACGTAAGCGCGTCCGGATCGCTCGGCATCTTCTTCTTCGTGGAGAGGTACACGCGGAGCGCTTCAGGGCGCAGGCGCTTACCCTCACATACCGGACAGGGATCGTCCGAGAACAGGGACTTGGTACCGAGGCCGTTACAGGCCGGACACGCGCCGTACGGGCTATTGAACGAGAAGAGGCGCGGCTCCACCTCCGGGAACGAAGCGCCGTCCTCAGGACAGGTGAACTTCGCGGAGAGCGTCTCCATGGTCCCGTCCGCGTGCTTGATCTTCACGAGGCTGTCCGCCTCCTTAAGCGCAAGCTCGAGCGCCTCAGACAGACGCTCGCGCGCGGCGTCAGGCGACCGCTCGAACTCGGAGACGTAGATGGAATCGACCACGGCATCGATGTCATGCCGCTTGTTGCGATCGAGCACGATCTTCTCGCGCAGCTGGTGCGGCGCGCCGTCCACGAGCACCTTCTCGAAGCCCTTCCCGAGAAGGTCGTAGAGGAGCTGGTAGTACTCGCCCTTCCTGCCTACCACCACCGGCGCATAGACCGTGACCGCGGTCTTATCCACCGCAACCCCCATCACCTCTTCCTTCTTGCCCTTCGCGCGCTCCTTGATGCGCTCCTGGATAAGCCGGATCATCTCCTCCTTGGAGAGCTTCTCGATGGGGACGTCGTGATGGATGCAGTACGGCTGGCCCGCGCGCGCATACAGGACGCGGAGGTAGTCGTAGATCTCTGTCACGGTCGCCACCGTCGAGCGCGGGTTATTCGAGCGGGACTTCTGGTCTATGGAAATGGCAGGCGCGAGCCCGGTGATCTCGTCCACGTCCGGCTTCTGCATCTGGTTGAGGAACTGGCGCGCGTACGCGGAGAGGGACTCCACGTAGCGGCGCTGCCCTTCGGCGAAGATCGTATCGAACGCGAACGAGGACTTCCCGGACCCGGAAAGCCCCGTAACCACGGTCATCGCGCCCCGCGGGAACTCCGTGGAGATGTTCTTGAGGTTATGGGTACGCGCGCCCTTCACGCGGATCCAGTCCTCGCCGATATGCTGTTCGTGCTTCTTCTTCGCCTTGTCCTCTTTGCTCATGTACGGAAAGGTCCTGCCCGTGGCGGGGCAGGTACGCCTCTGACTGTATCACACATGGGGCCTGAAGGCCGTATGAGCGTTACGCGGCCTTCCGCGTGAGTTCGTTGTACTCGTGCGCAACGAACCGGATCGCGCGATCGAGCCGTCCGACGAATCCTTCGTACAGCGTTTCCGCGTTGGCGGAAGCGCCAGAATACGGGAAGAGGCGCGCAGGATGCTGTCCCGAAGCCTCGATTATGGACAGGAAGTGCGCCTTCCCTTCGTCTCCTGCGAACTTCGCGCGCAGCGCTTCGAGCTTCTCGAGCACCCTCTCAAGAAGCGCCGGATTCTCGTAGCGAATGCGCTGCCCCATGGGGGCTTCGAGGTTGAGCTCCGCCTCGCCGAAGTCAAAGTGCGACACCCTTCCCGCTTCGTGGATGAGGTTATGCGCGAATGCGCCGCTATAGTCCCCCTCCTCGCGGAACCCGCGGTCCTGGTCGTTGAATACGAGGCTGATCACCTCGAGGTCCGCACGCACATCCGTAGGCCTCGAAGGCTCCTCGATCCGCTCATGCGGCATGATCTTCGAAAAGTACTCGACACCCTTCGCGCCCGGCTGCGCGACGACATCCGCCACGTTGAGTACGCCCTTCAATAGCCGAGCCACAACCTCCTGGCGCGGGCCGTCGCTCATGAGCTTCACGTACTGGTCAGCGCCGTCCGTATAAATCGGGTAGCGCTTCTCGCTCGTGTACTCGCCGGTCGGCGCAAGCGTGAGAGCGGACGGCACCGGAGAAAACGAGGTTGGGTCCGCCTCGCCGTAGGCGTCCTTAGTCTGTGCTACGCGGGGCCGCTCGAGGCTCATGCCGCTGCCGGAGCAGCGAGCACGCTCTCGATCTTCGCGACGATCTCTTCGACCGCGACCTCTGCCTTGATGAGGTAGTCGTTCGCGCCGAGCGACTTCGCCTTCTCGATATCCGCCTCTGCGCCGAGATTCGACACCACGATGATCGGCACGTTCTTAAGCTCGTCGGTGCGCGCACGCACGGACTGAAGGACCGCGAAGCCGTCCATGGTCGGAAGCATGAGGTCAAGGAGTATGAGCACCGGGCGGTTCGCCTCAAGGAGCGCGAGCGCCTCGTTCCCGTCTGAGGCGTAGAGGGTCTGGTACTTTCCTGCGAGCGTATGTCCAAGAAGATTCTTAAGCACGGGATCGTCCTCGACGACCAGGATGAATTTGGTGTCTGCCATGGCGAAAGTATAGCACCCGAGCCTTCTTAGGCTGCAAGCGGCAGGGAAAGGGTAAAGGTGGTGCCTGCGCCCTCCTTATTCGACTCGAACGCCAGGTCGCCCCCGTGCCCGTTTGCGATGGTGCGCGCGATATAGAGCCCGAGGCCGTTGCCGCCGTTCTCCTTGGCGATAGCGTTCGGCGCCCGGTAGAAGCGCTCGAAGATGTTGCCCCGGTCCTCGGGCGCGATGCCGATGCCGGTGTCTTTGACGCGCACGAGCACGCGTTCGGGCATGAGCTCCGTGGTCACGCGCACCGAACCGCCTGCCGGCGTATACCGGATGCCGTTCTCGACGAGGTTATTGAGCACCCAGCGGATGCGCTCGCGATCGATCGATACCACCGCGCTGCCGCCGCCAGTCTTCTCAAACAGGAGCGAGACGTTGCTCTTCACCGCGAGCGGCTCGAAGTCGTGCGTTACCTGGTCGATGATGGTATCGATCTCCGTCTTCTTGAAATCGTACTTGTACTTCCCTGACTCGATGCTCGAGATATCAAGGAGCGTCCCCACAACCGCGACGAGCTGATGGCTCTTCTCCGTCGCGCTTGAGACCAGTGCTTTCTGGCTGTCCGTAAGGGCTTCGCGCTCGAGCGCCTCGAGGGCCCAGCGGATGCCGGTAAGCGGCGTGCGGAGCTGGTGCGCCGCTGTCGAGATGAAGTCCGACTTCACGCGGGATATCTCCACGTCATGCTTGTGCACTTCCTCGACCGTGCCCGTAAACGTATCGAAGGTCTCCGCAAGCGTGCGGACCTCCTTCGGGATCCAGCCGGCAAGCACCATCTCTGACTTCGTGCCCGTCTCGATAAACGCGCGCATGGCGCGTGTAATCTCCTGAAGCGGCCGCGCGATATGCTTTCCTACGGCGAAGAACACGAGCGCAAGGAGCAGGATCGAGATGAGGAAGCTTCCGAGGGAGATCTCGAGGATGAGCATCGAGAGCGCCTGGTCCGCGCCGATCCCCGAGATGAGCGGCGCGAGCTGGTCCTTGAGGATCATGCCCGAGAGGAGTATGAGCACGCCGGTAAGCACGAATACTCCGGTGAGGAGGAGCATCATGAACATTCTGATCGTCATGGAAAAATACTAGCACGCACCTTAGCGGCGGCGCTTGCGCGGCGCTGCCTTCTTGGGCGCCTCCTTGCCCTCAAGCGCGTAGATCTCGTCACGCAGGATAGCCGCGGTCTCGAAGTCGAGCGCCTCCACGGCGTCCTCCATCTGCTGCCGCTTCTCCTTGAGGAACGCGGCAGGGTCCTCCTCGTAGAGGCGCTGATCGAGCTCGAGCAGTCCTGCGACCGTCTTCTGATGCTCGGTGCGGATGCTCTCCGCGATATCGCGGATCTCCTTCTTCACCGTCGCCGGCGTGATGCCATGGGCCTCGTTATACGCAAGCTGTATCGCGCGCCTGCGCTCGGTCTCGCCGATCGCGCGCTCCATGGAGCCGGTCATCTGATCCGCGTACAGGATCACGCGCCCGAGCACGTTGCGCGCAGCGCGCCCGATGGTCTGGATGAGCGAGGTCTCTGAGCGCAGGAACCCTTCCTTATCGGCGTCGAGGATACCCACGAGCTCCACTTCCGGAAGATCGAGGCCTTCGCGTAGCAGGTTCACGCCGACGAGCACGTCGAACGTGCCCTTGCGGAACGCCGTCAGGATCTCGATGCGGTCGATGGTCTTCACGTCCGAGTGGAGGTACTCGGCCTTCATGCCGCGCTCGCGGAGGAATTCTGAAAGGTCCTCCGCCATCTGCTTGGTGAGGGTCGTCGCGAGCGCCCTGCCGCCGCGCGCAATCACCACCTCTGCCTCGTCGATGAAATCGGCCACCTGGCCGCGGTACGCGCCGCTCTCGACAATGGGCTTCACCACGAGCTCCGGATCGACGAGACCCGTCGGGCGGATGATTTGCTCTGCTACCTGTCCGTCCGGTGGCACCGACTTCTCCTTCTCGTAATTCCCTGGCGTTGCCGAGGTATAGATCACCTGTCCCACGCGCGCCTCGAACTCCTCGAACTTCAGCGGTCGGTTATCGCGCGCAGACGGAAGCCTGAAGCCGTGCTCGATGAGCACGTCCTTGCGGGAGCGGTCGCCCGCGTACATGCCGCCGATCTGGGACACGGTGACGTGCGACTCGTCGATGACCGTAAGGAAGTCCGGTGTCCCGTCTTTCTTATGCGGGAAGTAGGAGAGCAGCGTGTGCGGCGGCTCGCCCGGCGCTCGCCCATCGAAATGCCGCGAGTAGTTCTCGATGCCGTTCGTGTACCCGATCTCCCGGATCATCGCCAGGTCGTGGAGCGTGCGGCGCTTCAAGCGCTCATGCTCGAGCACCTTCTCCTCGCGCTTCAAGGTCTCAAGGCGTTCGTCGAGCTCCCGCTTGATGTCCTCGATCGCGCGCTGCCGCTCGTCCTCGCTCGTCACGAAGTGCTTGGCAGGGAACACGAACAGGGAATCGGGCGTACCGGTCAATGCGCGGGATACCGGATCGAGACATTCGATACGGGCGATGATGGGTCCGTCGAAGGTCACGCGGTAGATGGCGCGCTCGTTGGTGGGCATGAGCTCGATCGCGTTCCCCACGGCCCGCAGCTTCCCCGGCTCGAGATCCGCGTTCGTGCGCTCGAAATAGATGCCCACGAACTTCCTGATGAGGGCGGCGCGGTCCTCCTCGCCTCCCACGATAAGCTTCACGTGGCGCTTCTCGTACTCTGCAGGAGACCCGAGGCCGTAGATCGCGGACACGGACGCCACGATAATCACGTCCTTTCGGGTAAGGAGCGCCTGCGTCGCCGCGTGGCGCAGGCGGTCGATCTCCGCGTTGATCTGCGCCTCCTTCTCGATGTAGGTATCCGAGTGCGCGATGTACGCTTCCGGCTGGTAGTAGTCGTAATAGGAGACGAAGTAATGCACCGCGTTCTCCGGGAAGAACTCTCGGTACTCCTGCGCGAGCTGCGCGGCGAGCGTCTTGTTGTGCGCGAGCACCAGGGTCGGCTTCCCCACGTTCTGGATCACGTTCGCGATCGTGTAAGTCTTGCCCGAACCCGTAACGCCAAGGAGCGTCTGGTGGTGCATGCCCTTTTCGATACCTTCCGTGAGCTTCTCGATCGCCTTCGGCTGGTCGCCGCCCGGAGGGAAGGGGCTGTGAATAGAAAACGTGGCCATTTGTGGCCAGTGTACCGCTCCCCTATGAATTAATGAAGAAGCTGCCCTACGCGTAGTACGCGCGCTCGAACTCCTCGCGATACGCTTCGAAGCGGCCATCCCTGAGCGCCTCCCGCGCGCCATCAACGAGCCCGAGGATGAAACCGAGGTTATGCATGGACGCGATGATCTGCCCGAGCATCTCGCCTGAGCGGATAAGGTGGGCGACGTACGCGCGCGTAAAGGTCTCCGTGCCCGGCACCACCGTCTCAGGATCAAGCGGCGTGTAGTCGCTCTTGTACTTCTCGTTCTTGAGGTTAATAACCCCACGCTTCGTGTAGATGCTGCCATGGCGTCCCATGCGGGTGGCTGCCACGCAGTCGAAGGTATCCATGCCCTGCGCAATCCCGAGGAGCAGGTCTCCGGGCTCGCCGATGCCGAGGAAGTGCCGCGGCTTCTCTTCCGGCAAATGCTGCACCGCAGCCTGAAGCGCCCCCTGCATATCCTCCTTGCTGAACGAGCCGCCGATACCGAACCCGTCGAAGTCCATGGACGCGATCTCCTTCGCGCTCTCTTCGCGCAGGTCCTCGTACCGCCCGCCCTGCACGATGCCGAAGATGCCCTGCCTCTTGTTCGCCTCGAGGTTCTGGCGATGCGCCTTCAGCGAACGCTCCGCCCACTTGTGCGTGCGGCGCATCGCATCCCGCTGGTACTCGTAGCTTTCCGTGGGCGACGTGCACTCATCGAACGCGAAGAACATATCGGCACCCAGAGCGTGCTGGATCTCGATGGAGCGCTCGGGCGTGAAGCGATGCAAGGAGCCATCAAGGTGCGAGGTGAAGGTGACGCCTTCCTCGTCGATCACCGCGAGCTGTCCGTGCTGCGATTGCACCTCCTCGTCATACACGGCGACGCCCTGGTCGCGCGCATTCTCCTCGCCCTTGGCGATCTTCGTGATGGTGCGGCCGAACGCGGCCCCCAGGGAGAACACCTGGAACCCGCCGGAATCGGTCATCGTAGGCCCGTCCCAGCCCATGAAGGCACCGAGGCCTCCCGCCTTCTTCACAGAATCTTCTCCCGGCTGCAGGTAGAGATGGTAGGTGTTCGCGAGCACCACCTGAGACCCCAAGTCTTTGAGGGCACTCGGGAGCACGCCTTTGACACCAGCTTTCGTGCCCACCGGCACGAACGCAGGGGTTTCAATGGCGCCATGCGGCGTCTCTATAACGCCAGCGCGGGCCGTTCCGGCTCGCGCGTCAATCCGAAAGGAGATGGGTCGCATAGAGATACCGTACGGCCGATGTTCTTTTTAGGCAAGGAATTGGGCTCTTTGAAAAGACTTGACAATATATTGTATAGTCTGTATATTCTTCTTAGAGTCCTGCACCTTCTATATCCGTTTTAGGCACAGGATTTCCCTTCAAACCTGAGGAGGTCATCATGACCAAGACCATCATCATGGGCGCGGTGGCCTCCATCGCGCTCCTCGCCGCCACCAGCGCCAACGCGCAGATGGCGCCGGGGACCGGCGGCCAGCCGACGGCCACGGCGACTCGCGCGGATCTTCCGCCCGAAATCATCGTGGACATGTCCAGTCCCCTGCCCGGCGGCCACCCGCTGCCGATGCAGCCCTACAACGTGCGCGGCGTGCTGCGCACGACCTCGCTCGAGGACTGGCGTGCGGCGTACGGCGATTCCCCGGAGAGCCTCGCGCTCTACGAGGACTACGCCGACGCGTCGCGCAACACCTGCAGCGAGGCCGGCGAGGCCATCAGCGAGCTGGTCGAGATCATGGGCCTCATCGCCCAGCTCGACCCGCTGTATCTCGACCTGTTCGAGCGCTACGACGTGAACCTGTCCAAGCACATCCACCGGGCCGGCCGCGCGCAAGGCGCCGCGAACTTCCTTCAGGCTCTCTACGGCCTGATCGAGATCATCCGCGAGCCCGAGCGCATGCTCGGCTACGGCCTGTCGGTGATGGGCAACGCTGGTGCGAACGAGGTCCGGCGCCGGGGCGATCAGTACGCCCAGGAGCTGAGCCGCGAAGCGAACATGCTGTCGCTTCTGTTCAACCGCCTGTCCATCCGGGCGAACCTGCTGTGGGGCCGGAGCGAACGCTCCTGGCTCGAGCAGGTCTACCCGAACTGCGTCGGCATGTATCCGAACATCGCCAACCCGGACAGCATCCCGACCCTCGCCCTCGACGAAACGATCACCGGTCCCATCCGGAACGGCTTCGACTGAGTCGACGGCGGACGCCTAAAACGGAAAGCCCCGAACCGCAAGGTCCGGGGCTTTTCTGTTTTCCGTGCCTACTGTACCGCGAGCAGCTCAACCTCAAACAGGAGCGTGGCGTTTGCAGGAATGACGCCGCCCACTGCCTGATTTCCGTACGCCATATCGGGCGGAATGACGAGACGACGCTTGCCGCCGACCTTCATGCCGGCGACACCCTCGTCCCAGCCGCGGATCACCTGGCCTGCGCCGAGCTGGAACGTGAACGGCTCCCCGCGGTTCGTCGATGCGTCGAATACCGTGCCGTCGGGAAGCGCGCCGACGTAGTGCACCGTTACCATCTGGCCTGGGGTGGCCTCGGGTCCGGAGCCTACGACGACATCAGTGATAACGAGATCGGTTGGGAGCGATTCTCCCGGAGCAATCGATAGATCCATAGGAAGTTCTGAACTGGTAGTGGTCGCGACAGTCTCAACGGCCGCGTTCTCCATGCCGCCGAGGGACGAAAGGATCGGCGTCCCGAAGGCAAAGAAACCGAGTGCTACGGCAAGCGCGAGCGCTACGGCGATTCCGGAATGAGTAGGATTCATACGGGCAGGCTAGTTACTATCGGTAAGACTGAGTATATCATCGCTCAGCTCCGCTACGGTTTCGGTCACGGCAGCGTCTGCGCCCGGCACCCGGTCGCGCATGAACGCGTCGAGTTCCTCGCCGCTCGCATCGCCGGCAAGAAGCTGTTCGAGGTCCGATTTCGTAGCCTCATCGAGCTGCTCCATGATGCGCAGCATGGAGCCGCGCACGATAAGCTCATGAAGGTCGAGCAGCACCGCCTCCTGCTCCTCGCGGGAAAGCGATTCAAGATCAAGTGCCTCAAGTATCTTCGGTGCGACGGTAATCATACGCTTAAGGTTAATCAATCCTGCGGGTAAACTGGTTTGGGTCTGCGGCACCCACGCGCGCGCCTGTCTCCGGATGCGTCACTACCGGCTCGAACTCCGGCTGGCCGTCTGCGTTCATATGCCACATGCCGAGATACGTCTCAGGCGTTCCCGTAGCCGGGTTAACCTCCGTATGCGTCACGTAGAGCTCGGCTGCTGGGTTGAGCTCAAGCCGGGCAAGCGCTTCGGCACGGACCGCGCTTTCGCTGCCGCCGAATACCGCTTGCAGCACCTGATCCGATCCAGGCATAGGCAGCGCGTACACGTGCGGCTCTGCCGCTACCACCTCCACGCCGTTGCCGTTCACGAACCCGTCAGCGGAGAGACCAGCCTCTGCCGTATCGGTATTTGAATAATCCTCGAGCGGTCTCGTCTGCAGCATGCCGGTACCGCTTCCTATATCGGTACGCGGCGTGAGCTCGGCGCGCGGGAAGCCTTCAAATTCCTGTGCCGGCGTTACGGGGGCCTCAGGGGCGGCCACGGGCGCAGCCAAAACGACCTCCTCTGGAGCCGCCGGTGCTGTGGCAACGAGCTCTGGCTGCGACGGTGCAGGCGGTTCGCTCGGAGCTTCAACCGCTGCCGCAGACACTGCCTCTTGCGCTGTCTCAGGCACGGACGCGCGCGCAGGCTCGGCAACGACATGCATGCCCATCATCCGCGGGTCTTCGAAGGCGTGCGTCACCACCTGGCCGTCCTTAACTTCCATAAGGACCTGCGTGTTTCCCGCTCGCTCGAACACCAGGTTCTGGTTGTCATCGATATAGAGCTTGTCGCCCTCCTGCATCACCATGCTGCCGCCGGTCTCAGGATCGTACGCATTCACGAGATCGGAAAGCTCCGTCGGGGTCATGCTGGCCAGGCGCTCTGCGAGCGGCGACGTGTCTCCTGCCTCGCGCAAGCTGGACTGGAGATCAACGAAGAGCGTATTGAAGCCCTCTCCGCGATCGATAACCGCGACATGTTCCGGCACGCTCGCACGCTCCGGTACTCCGCTTGCGCCCTGCCTCTCAGGAGCGGCCGAAGAGGCGGTGCTCTCCCCGCTTGTCTGCGAAGCTTCTGCTGCCGCCTCGGAATCAGTCGCGCTGTCGCCCTGGTCTCCAGATTCCGAAGCGTTCGCTCCCCCGGCATGGCCGAGCAGCCAGCCGGCACCGACGGAACCGAGTACGCGTGCCCATCGGCGATGCCGCGCAATGTTCTTCTCTGCCACAAGTGCGCTCTTGCGCTTGCGTGCGAGCTTTTCAAGATTCTCCACGTCGCCGAGGTTACCGAACCCTTCCTTCTGTGCGAGAGTCTTTTCCGCGCGCTTCTTGGTTCCGAGCATCTGATGCGATGCGCCTGCGAGCTTATCGAGCCCAAGACCCACGAGGCCTGCGACGCTGAGTCCGGTTGCCGCAGCGCCGAGCAGCTTGCTCTGTCGTGCTACCGCGCCCCAGCGCACGAGCGCGCCGCCGCCGGCCATGCCGAGTGCTGCCCATCCAACGGGCGTCGATGCAACCACAGCACCAGCACCGAACATGAGCGCAGACGAAGCTAGAATACGAATACCCGCTGGCTGCTTCTTATAGAAATCATAAACGCGGTCCAGCATGTGCTTCTCGCGCGCAGAGAGGCCGCGCTCCTTTGCAGCAAGCTCGTCGCGCTCAGCGTCGAGAATGATCACGCTTCTTCCGTAGCGTCGCTCGTATCGTGCATGGAGATCGCCCCGTTCAGAGTCGCCGTATTTCTCCTTCATCCGCTCAAGCAGCGCGTCGCGCGCAGCCGATGGCGTTGCGGCCATGCGCGCATCCACTGACTCTCGCATGGTGCGCGAGAGAGCGGCGCGAGATGCGATCCACTCCCGGCGCATCTTCTTGAGCTTCTTCGGAGTGAGCAGATCGTCGCCCACGAGGTCCGCACCCGCGACGCTCAGGAGGTTGCGCTTCTTGTTATGCGCCTCGAGGGCCGCGAAGTACCTGCTCTGTATGCCCTCGGCATCCTCCTTGCCAAGGAGCCGCTCCTGCGCGTACGCGAGGTCCTGCATGGCTTCAACTTTGGAGCGCAGCTCCTTTCTCTTCTCTGCGGGCGTATCGGTTCCTGCGCGCTCCGCTGACGCACGCTGGCCGCCTGCTGCCGCAAGCGAAAGATACCGCTCTGCGGCCGTAAGCGCGCCCCTGAGGAGGTCAACCTCCTTCGTCGCCTCGGCGACCCCGGCAGCATCGCGCGTATAGTGCGCGTGCGCATCCTCGTGCGCGTTAAGCACCTCCACGGCCTGTACGTACGCTTCCCAGGCGCTCTGCATGGCCGCAGAAGGATTCTCTATCTCCTGTCGGGTCTTCAGGGCGGCGCTGTATACCGTATCGAAGGTGCCCCTGAAGGTATTGAGCTTGGCTTCTACCTGAGCAATATCTACGCCCTCTGACGAGTCCTCGACAGACGTCTCTGGTTGCGAAGGAACGGTCTCTTCAGACTGTTGCTTACCGCCTCTGCCGCGCCGTTTTGTCCTCTGGTCTTTGGGGGACTTGGGCTTGTATTCAGGATTGACGCGCGCCGTGCGGCCCTCAGCTGCATCCATTTCTGCAAGCGCGACCTGCACGAGCTCTGCAGATTCCCGTCCTGCATCGAACATATGGAGAAATGAACCGAGTTCCGGCGGCGGCGTGATGTTATGCGTGCGCAGCGTTGTGAGCGCGTCGTAGAGCGCTCCGGAGTTTATCGCGTCACTCACGGTCTTGTGCGGCGCGGGCGACTTCAAGATGAAGCCCATCTCGTCATCTGCACGCTCGAGCGATTCCACGGAGACGCCCTTCGCCTTCAGGTCGTTCTTCGCCTGCTCAAAGAAATCGGCGGCGCGCGATGCATCGCTCTTCAGCTGCTCACTCAAGGCAGCTTCGCGCCTGCTTACGGTACCGCCCGGAGGATACTCGCTCATACAGAGAAGTTAGGAAAGATAACGCTGCCGTATTGACGATTCAATCGTAGCACGGTCTCGTCCGTACGTGAGATACGAGAGCTCACGCAGATCGTCAATCTGGGCCGGGTTCCCCTCGATCGGCGGCATCGTCTTTATGTTGAACGGCTTCTGCGGAATGCCCTTCGCAAGCAGGCGCACGTACGCGTTGTAGTTCTCGATGCTCGTGAAGTCCTGCGCCGTGAACGAAGGCGAGAAGAGCTTCTCGAAGAACTCGCCGTCCTCCTGACCCACGCGGAACACCGTCATGGAGCCCACGTTGCCGAAGACCGCATCGCGGATCTTGTCATCCACCTGCGCGAGGAACTGGTGCGCCATGGTCAAGGAGAGCTTGTACTTGCGGGCTTCGGACAGGATGCCCGGGATGGAATCGGTGGTGATGTTCTGGAACTCGTCGATGTAGAGATAGAACGGCGGGAAGTCGGCGCGCGGATTATCTGCGCGCGAGAGCGCCGCCATGAAGAGCTTGCCGACGATGATGAGGCCGAGCAGGTTCGCGTTGCGCTCCCCGAGCCGGCCCTTCGAGAGGTTCACGAGGAGGATCTTCTTCGAGTCGATCACCTCGCGGAAGTTGAACGAGGAGTGCTGCTGCCCCACGATCGGGCGCATGAAGTCGTTTGCGGTGAAGTCGTCGAACTTGTTCGTGATGTACGGCACGATGTTCTCGAGCGCCGCCTCGCCGCCCGCCTTGGTCGCGATCTCGGTCCAGAACTGGTTCACCACCGGGTTGTTGCTGCGCGAAAGCTTGAGGTTCCTGAACCCTGGCTCAGAAAGGACGCGCGCGATATCGAGAAGGGTCGAGCCGGATGCCGGATCCTCCATGATAAGGAGCGTCGCGTTCCTAAAGTACTGCTCGAACGCAGGACCCATCGATTCCGGCACGTCGCCATAGAGCCTGCGGAAGATCGCGAGGATCTCGTTCACGATGAACGTCTTCTGCTCCGGATGCGCAGGATCGTACTCGAGGAGATTGAGCCCGAACGGACGGTCGATATGCGCCGGATCGAAGTAGATCACGTCCTCGTACCGCTCGGGCGGGACCGCAGCGAGAATGTCGAGGATGTCGTTCCCATGCGGATCGATGAAGCAGGTGCCCTCGCCCGCCTTGATGTCCTGGATGCAGAGATTCTTCAAGTACACCGATTTACCCGTACCCGTCTGTCCGATCACGTAGTGGTGGCGGAGACGGTCCTGGGCCGCGAGGCGCACTTCGGTCGTGGCGCCGCGGAAGGTGTTGTACCCCAGGAGCGATCCCTCCTTCGAAAGCTCGAGCGGCGCAGCGGCAGCGGAGAAGCGGGACTGCTTCAAGTGCGGCGACGACTCGATCCCGGAGGGCGGGAAATGGTAGAGCGTCGTCACCTCGCGCAGCGAGAGCGGCAGCGTGAGCGCGCCGCGATACAGGCGGAAAGAGAAGTCGCGCAGGAGCTGCTTGAGAGACCCGCGGGACGGGCGCTTGAACTCGAGTCGGTTGCCGGTGGTGTTCGTGAACTGGTTGAACGCGGACTCAAGGTCCTCGAGGATCTGGTGCGCGCGGCCCTGATCCATGGACGACGCGACGAGGCGGATATTGGTCGCCACCACGGGCGCGCCGATCTTCTTCTCCACCATCTCGATAGCCTTCTCGTCTATGGGCTCTTCCTTGCTCTGCTTCTTCGGCGTGAAGAAGAGTGTCGCCGCCTCGCGCGCAAGGTCCCCTGCGAGGGTCTCTGGGAGCGAGAAGGCGCGCGAGCGGTGCTCGCCCTTCCTGAGTGCCGCGAGCACGCGTCGGTAGTGCTCGACGTAGTGGTTCCCCGCCGGCTTGAACACGATCTGGAGCGCCGCTCCTTCGTCTTCCGGAGCGATCTTCGCAAAGGCGTTCAGGATGGAGTTGAGCGGGTCGTAGTCGAAGTCCTGGTAGTCCTTAAGCGGCAGCATCGGCTTATCCTTGAGAGCGCCCGCTGCGGCGAGCGCGGTGCCCCCATCGACGAACACGTTGTAGTCGTTCGGCTGCACGGCGATATGCGCGTTCGGGAAGATCGCCAAAAGCTGCTTCTCGAACAGGTCGCGCCGGGAATTCGGCACTGCGACGTAGAACATGAGCGCCGTAGTGCCCACGGGGACCGCGAGCTCGAGCGAGAGATACGCCGGTTCGCCCGGACGCGCGTGCTCGGTGGCGAGCATGCCCGCATAGAACTGCTCCATCGACGAGATGAGCTCCTTGAGCGACTTCGCGCGGCCTTCGTCGCTTGCCGCTTCCGGCAACGATACCTCGTAGAGGGTCATATGAAGCGCCTTCCATTCAGGCTGCCCCTCGGAAAAGCCTCGGGGCTGCATGCCCGAGACGAGGTACTGGACGAGGAAGCGGTGGAAGTCGTCCTCGAGCCCGGGGTTATTGAGCTTCCCCAAGACCGCGAACGCGTTATGGACGCCCTTGGTCTCCATGAGCGCGCGCAGTTCCGCGACGGTCTCGTCGGTGTGCGCCGGGTCGAGATTGAGCGAGAGCGTTCCCGCATGCGATTCGGCCTGCGCATCGGTCATGCGATAGGAACCGTGCAGCACGTCCTCATTCCCGCTCATGCGGTGATGTAGGATGCGCTCGTGCGCCACGTCTTCGCGCGGACGCTCGCGCCGCATGGACGCAAGCTCCGCTTCCTTGCGCGCGATTTCCGCACGCAGGTACGCGAGCTCGTCCTCGGGCGAGGCTATAGGCCGCAACGGTCCCTCCATACTGTCAGTATAGGGCATGCGCGCCGCGTATCTCGCGGCGCTCAGAGGATAAAGCGAAAACCCGGAAGCGATTCGCTCCCGGGTTCTCGGCGTACGTTCCCCTAGCGGCGCGCGAGCCCGCCGAACAGCGCGGTCACGAGCGCGACGACGATCGCGAAGAAGAACGCCGGCCAGAATCCATCGACGCTGAAGCCCGGCACGATCATGCCCGCGAGCATCACCAGGAGCGCATTCACCACGAGCGAGAAGAGCCCGAGGGTGAGGACGTTGATCGGGAGGGTGAGGAGGTTGATGAGCGGCTTGAGGAAGACGTTGATGAGCGCAAGCACCACGGCAAGCACGAGCGCGCCCACGAGCGTCACCTCGATACCCGGAATGAGGTACGCAGCGATGCCGATGGCGATCGCGGTAATGAGCCAATGGATGATAGACATGAACGGTAACGGATTAAGAGACTAATGCCTGTAGCATACGCCACAGGCATGAATCGTTCATGAATTCTCCCCTAGCGGGCGAAGGAGAAGCTCGCCACGATTTCCGAGAGCTTCTCGTACTCGGCATCGAGCACCGCGTCCGGGATATCGCGCTCGGTAGGCGCGTCGCGATAGGTGGAGCCGGTGCGCACCTGCTCGAGCGCGATGCAGCGTCCCTCGAACACCGTGCGGTACGAGACGCCGCGCGCATACTGCATCATGCCGGCGCTTTCGAACGAGAAGGCCTTCCAGGTCCGTCCGGCTATCTCGCGATCCGGCAGGGCCGTCTCGCCCGCACTTGTATCCGCGTCTTCGCACCGCTTGAGCTCGCGCTCGTCCTGCGAGGCGCCGATGCGCACCATGGCGTTGTAGTAGCGCGGGTACGAGTCTTCGCTCTTCGTGCTGTACGGGATGATGGCGACAATGGGCGTGCCTGTAACCTCCGGTAGCGCGAGTGCGCGCCAGGACGTGCCGAGGTGATAGGTCGCCTCGAACTCATAAGACACCGTGGCGCTCTCCGGGTAGAAGAGCGAGAAGCCGTAGATGCCGTTCGTATAGATAGCCTTCCCCTCGCTCACCTCCGGCGTGGTCGTAGCCACCGGCTCCGGACGCGCCAACGAATCGTTACGCGAATCGATGAGATACCAGGCGGTACCCCCGCCGATGGCGACGAGCGCGAACACGAACAGGATGACGGTGGCGCGGTTCATAAGATAAGTATAGTGCCCCGGCGGGTGCCGTTAAAGCGTTAGATGCGGTACAGCTCCTCCACCTCGACGCGCTCGTTCTTCACGTAGCCGATTACGCGGACCTTCTCCTCGCTCGCTACCGGGATGCCGGGCTGGTTGGAGGCGCACAGGAGATTCGCGTCGGCGCAGGTGTCGCGGTACGTGAACACGAGCCGCTTCGTCTTCACCCGCGGCTCGCCGTTCTCCCCGTACTCCGTATAGAGGATGTACGCGGTTCCCGAGGTGCCCTCGTTCTGGTCGATGAGGATCGTACCCTCCTCATCGAACGCGCCGCGCTCCCCGAGCGGAACCGCTACCGAGGCGGAGAGCTGCGAGGACGGGACGCGTACCGGCACCTGCGTCGTCACCGCGCGTCCGGACACCCAGACCCAGACGCCTGCGGCGACGATAAGTACTGCCAGTAATCGTAGTGCCATGCCCATAGGATGCTTGCACCCGCGTATTAGCGGCCGAAGGGCGAGAAGAACCGGTGCATCGGAAGCTCCGGAAGCGGATGATCCTCTTCCTCCTTCTCCTTGGTCGAGGAGGCCGTGCTCGTCGCCTCAACGGAGGCGGTGAGCGTCGCCGTAAACGCTTCGTTGTCTTCCTTTGCCTTCTTGGCAAGCACGCGCACGTCTCCGCTTGCCTCAAGGTCGAGCGCGAGCGCGGACTCGAGCTTCTCGCGCGTCGTAGCAAGGGTCTTTGACTTCTCGAGCACGCGCGACGCGAAATGTCCTGCGGCCGCGCCCTCCGTCATCAGTGTTGCCGTAGCCTCGACGTCCTCGCGCGCCACCTCCTGCTTCGCGAAATCCTCAGTACCCTCGGCGATGCGCGAGCCGAGATCGGTGCGGACCGCAAGCGATGCCGCGAGCGCTCCTTTGGACTCAAGGGCGTCGGTCTCGCGCGCAAGCGTCTCCACGTGCTCGTCGAAGCGGCTTGCGAGCTCGGTCGCCTGCTTGTCGTCCAGGCGCCCGCTTGCGGAGAGGCGGGCAGCCTCCTCGAGCCTGCGCGCCGCGAACTCTGCGGCGAGCTCTGCCTTGCGCTCGGGCGCAAACGAGAGCGAGAGCGCAAGCGGCTCGTTCACGGCAACCTTGATTGGGTACAAGACGTCTCCGGGGAGCGCGCCCTCAGCCGCAAGGCTCGCCTGCGTGCCGCCGAGCACCAGGAGGAGCGCGGCGAGCGCGCCTGCGTAGAAACGGCGCGTCCGCGACAGCAATGCCGAGAACGGCGACGCCACCGATACCGCTACCGGCTCGGGAAGCGCATGAAGGTCAGCGTAGGAGGACAGCTCGGCACGCATGCGCGCCTTGCGCTCGGGATCGAGCGTCAGTTGCTTCAGGCTATGAAATGGGTTGGTGAGCTTCATACTTATGCATCGGTGCGCAGGACTGCGCGTACTTTCTTGATAGCACGATTGAGACGGACCGAGACTGCGTTCGCGGACTCTCCGGTGAGTTGCGCGATATCGCGCGGCGACAGCCCTTCGACGTACCGCAAGAGGAGCGCTTCACGGGACGGCTCGTCGAGCGTCTCGATAGCGTCGAGCGCCTCGCGCATCTCCGCGGAACGCAGTATCTCTCCGGCGCCTTCTCCGGAGAACTCGATGCCCTCGTCCGTAAGCGCATCGAGCGAACTCTCCTTCTTCTTGCGATACCAGTCGATCACCAGGTTCCGGGCGACCGTATAGAGAAGCGCGCGCTCGCTCCGCATGACGGTACCCTCGCGCAGCGCCTGCCAGAAGCGCGTAAATACCTCCTGGGTCAGGTCCTCTGCGACCTCCTGGCTACTTACCTTGAGCAAACAGAACCGATAGATGCTATCGGCGTAGGTATCGTAGATCTGGAGGAAATACGTCTTGGTCTCGTCTTGGTCCATTAGATAGGACGCGCGAAAGAGCCGTCTCTTAGCAGGGACCCCGCGGGTGTGAGCGAAGAGGCGCAACGCGCGACTCTCCCATACTCGCATAGCGGAAACCATTGAGCTACCGTACCCCTCGGGAAATGAACGCTTAATGAAGAATAACGAACAAAGCGCCCGGAGGCGCTTTGCGGTGAGGTCTTTCGACTACTTCTTTGCTGCTTTCTTAGTAGCCTTCTTTGGAGCCGCCTTCTTGGCAGGAGCCTTCTTCGGCGCAGCTTTCTTCGTGCCGCGCACCTCCTTCTTCATCTTCTCCCAGTTGCCCTTCAACTCCGCTACCGCGGCGCGAAGGTCTCCCGGGGTGACGTCATCGAGGCCCTTATACGCCTTTGCCGCCTGGTCGACGATCGCGGCCATCGCCTTCTCGTCGAGATCCTTGAGCTTCTTCGCCTCGCGGACTACGTCGGCCTTGAGGCCCTTCGCCCACTTCGCTGCCGCTGCGCGGTGCTTCTTCGCGCCCTTCGCGCCGTAGAAGTAATAGCCGGCCGCACCTGCCGCCGCGACTGCCGCGAGCACGCCTGCGCCGAGCTCCGCCTTCTGGAGCGTGGACATGCCCTTCTTCTTCGCGGGAGCCTTCTTCGCACCTGACTTCTTAGTTGCCATACACGTGTATTACGGAAAATGATTATGGTGACGACTTCTTGCGGCGCTTCGGCTTCGGTGCAAGGCCGATGAGGCTGAGCAGCTTGCCCGCATCAACAGCTCGCTCGCGCACCTGAGCGCGCACTTCCCGGATGTCATCCCGGATGCCTTCGGTCTCCTCCTGGACGATTTCCGTTACCTCATCCACCGTCTTAAGGATCCTTAGGAGCCGGATGAGCACCAACACCAAGAGCACCGATACCACAATCACCGCGACGGTCGTCACGGCGAAGAAAATATCCATCTTGAGGAAGTCGTCCATCCGTAACGGTAATGGTAGCCCGCCCTAAAGGAAGCGCAAGCGATAGCCCCTGTGTATAGGCGCTACCGCTCTCGGACGAATACGAACCGCGGCCCGCGGTACCCCAATTCCGGCTTCTCTACCGTTTCGAAGAACATGGGTACCGGGCGCGCGAAGAGCTCGTAGTCGGTCTCATAGAGCGGCCGGTATATCACGAGCAGTTCTTCGGTCTCCGTATGAAAGGCGGTGCCCAGTACTTCGTACTCTTTCGTCGCATCCTTGAAGTGGTGATAGATGCCGGGGCGCGGTGTTTCCATATGCGCGCAGTATACCAACACCTCAAGGTGCGCTACTGTACCCCTATGAAGCAGCACGCTCCGAAGAGTGAGGATGCCTTTCCGATGCGTCTCAATAAGTACCTCGCGCACAAGGGCTACGCGACGAGGCGTGAGGCGGATACGCTCATCGAGAAACGGAAGGTGTACATCAATGGATCTGTTGCGCAGATCGGCGACAAGGTGCGTGAGACGGATACAGTCGAGGTGCGCGGGAGCGCGAAGCAGAAGACGTATGTGTATCTGGCATTCAACAAGCCGCGCGGCATGGATACGCACCGCGAGGCAACCGGCACGCCGAACGTACTCGATTCGCTTCCCGGAGACTTGAGGCGCCTCGGGCTCTTCCCTATTGGGCGGCTCGACAAGGATTCGCACGGCCTCCTCATCCTCACGAACGACGGCAGGATCACCGACCGCCTCCTCAATCCCAAGTACGACCACCAGAAGGTCTATGAGGTGCGGACGAAGCGCCCCTTGCGCGCCACTGCCAAGGAGCGCCTCGAGGGCGGCATCGATATCGAAGGCTACCTGACGAAGCCCGCGAAGGTGGAGATTCTGGGCGAGAACCGCTTCCGTATCGCGCTCACCGAAGGCAAGTCGCACCAGGTGCGCCGCATGGTGGTCGCGCTCTTTAACGAGGTGGCGGACCTCAAACGCACGAGCATCATGGGCGTGCGGCTCGGTCCCTTGAAAGCGGGCGCGTACCGCCCTATCGAAGGCAAGGAGCTCGTGAAGTTCCTTACGGATCTCGGTCTCAAATAAGAAGAGCCGCGCGATGCGGCTCTTCTTACAGATGCGCAATCGGGCTACATCCAGCCGAAGCCGAAGGATGCGAGGTACACGCCAAGCAGGATCGAGAGGATGCCGCCGAACACGTACCACGCCTTGCTGTTCGCCATCTTGATAATCGAGGTCATCATCCTGTCCGAGAGGAGCAGGTACGCAGTTCCCTCGAGTACCAGGAGCCAGCCGATTGCGGTGATGATGCTTGCCGGGAGCGTGCTCCAGTCCGTGTGCGCGGTCGCAAGGAAGAGACCGGCGAGGAGCTCGAGAATGCCCACGATCATGCGCGTGAGGCGATCCTCGACGAAGCCGCCGACTACCGGAGCGAAGTACGAGCGGCGCACCATGATGGCGATGCCGCAGATGATAAGGAAGAGCCCGAGCACTTGGGAAAGGTATACGGTGAGTTCCATACCCTTTCAGTATAGTCCTGGATCAATACGAAAAGCCCGGGGCTGTTGATTGGCCCCAGGCTTCCCTGATTACTTGAGCGCGAGCTTCCCGCGCGTTATGGGCCCGAAGTACCCGGACGCAGGGCTGATGCCGTTCGCGGACTGATACTGCCGCAGCGCCGTCTGCGTCTGCACGCCGAAGTACCCGGTTGCTCCCGCAGGAATCGCGTAGCCCTTTGCGATGAGTGCGGTCTGGAGCGCGACCACGTCGTCGCCCTCGCTTCCGAGCGTAAGGTCCCGTCCGCCGAGCGCTGTGGTTGCCCCGGAAGCCGCGCTTCCGCCGAGCGCCTCAGCGATCTCGTCCGGAAGCGTGATGCCTGCGCTTCGCGCGCTTACGAACGCGCTGCGCTGGATTGAAACCATATCCTCCGCAAACTCCTCCGCATCGTCGTTATCCAGCTTCTTCAGGTACGCCTCGACCGAGTCCATGCGCTCCTCATGGGTAAACGTACGGCTAAGGCGCGGGAACGGATCGGTCGCCTCGCGGTTCTTCCTGATCTCGAAATGGAGATGCGCCGCGCCGCCCTTCGCGTTCCCGGTGTCGCCCACGAACCCGAGGATCTGCCCCTCCTTGAGCACCGTGCCCGCCTTGATGCCCTCGGCAATGGAGTCGAGGTGCATGTAGACGAACGTCTCGCCTCCGGGGTTTGCGGTAGTCACGGTAATACCGCTTGACGCGCCGTCACCGGTGCGCACTACGACCGCGTCCGTAGGCGACGCCACCGGCGTGCCCTTGGGCGCCATGATGTCTTCGCCCTCGTGCGATCGGGTGCCGCCGCCGCGCGGATCGCCGAAGTTCGGAGACACCGAAGAAAGCGCTACGCCGAGAAGCACCGGTACGGGAATGACCTTTACCGGATCGTCATCGAGCTTGTTGATCTCGCGCTGGGTCGCGCTTGAGTAGCGCGTGCGCGAGCCATAGTCGCGAGACGAGCTCGTCGTATGCCGCGCAAGATAGCTGCTGTAGAGCTGCGATAGGTCGCTCACGGACTGGGCGTGCGCGACGGGAGCGCCAAGAGGCGCCGAAGCGCTTACGGCAGCCGCAGACAATGCGAGCGCCGTAAGCGTATTCGTGAAGGTACTCATGTATCTAGATGGTGTTACTGAGATAGCTGCGTGTGCAGGTACTTCAGAAGACGTTCATGCATTTGCGTTCTTACAGAAATTGTTTTGCAATGATGAAGCGTTCACAAAAAGAAAAGAGGCTCGCATGAGCCTCTTTTCTGCACGAGGGAGAGCCCTTACTTCCAGAGCTTCCCATCGAGCGACCACTTGCCGCCGCCCGAGATCATAAGCGAGACGCTCGCCGCCAGGAGGAGCAGGATGTACTCGTACCCTCCGGTGGACATGAAGAAGCCGTTCTTGAGGTGCACCGCAAAGAGCGCCACCACCGATACGATAGCGAGCGCCTTCGCCGATGCGCGCGTGAGGAGGCCGAGGATAAGGAAGATACCGCCGCCAAGCTCTGCCGCGATGAGGAGCACCGCAAAGAGCATCGGCGCCGGGAAGCCCATGCCCTCGAGCATGCCTGCCACCATCGGAAGGCCGCCCTCGAGCTTCTGATAGCCGTGGAGCGCGAAGATGATACCTGTAACGACGCGGAGCACGGTAGGCGCGTAACCGCGCCATGAATCCATGTACGAACCGAGAATAAGTTGCTTCATAGTGTTAGCTAACCGGTAACCCACTAATTGTAGCCCCTCGCTATCGGCCGTCGAGGGTGGATAGGGAGAGCTTCTCCTCCCGGGGCATCCGCTTGATCGCCGCTTCCCGCGCGCAGGCAGCGCTCCGGCTTTCAAAGGATTCTGTATGCACAAGCGCGACCGGCCTGCGTGCGCGCGTGTAGCGGGCCCCCTTCGGGCTTTCGTTGTGCTCCGCGACGCGGCGCGCGACGTCCGTGGTGACGCCGGTGTAGAGCGTATCGTCTGCGCAGCGGATCACGTAGACGTACCAGCTCCCGGCCATACCTATTTCTCGAGGTCGAGCACTTCGTCGACCCGGATCTGCGCGACGAACTCGGGTACGTGCGACACGAGCACCATGGCGCCCTCGTACTGGTCGAGCGCTTTCGCGATAACCGGGATGTGGCGGAAGTTGATATGGTTGGTCGGCTCGTCGAGGATGAGGAGTCCCGGCTCCTCGAGCACGAGGCGCGCGAACGCCACGAGACCCTTCTGCCCCTCGGACAAGGAGCCGATCTTCTTGCCCATGGTCTCAGCGAACAGGAGGAAGCCCGCCGCGATCTTGCGCATCTTCTCCTCGTCCGGCTTCTTCATCGCGGAGATGAGCGACTCGCGGACCGTGTGCTCGAAGTTGAGCGTTGAGAAATCCTGGCGGTAGTACCCGACCTTCACGCCGCGTGCGATCTTCGCGCCTGGCGCCGTGCCCTTCGCGAGGGATTCGAGCAGCGTCGTCTTGCCGATGCCGTTCGGGCCCTTGAGCTGCAGGTGCGTCTTCTTCCGGAGCGCGATGTTCGCCTTCTTCTCCTTCGGCTTGTGCGATTTCGGATCGATGATGGAGAACGAGGATATGGTGAGGTAGTCGCCGAGGATATCCTGCTGCGCCGGGATCGTAAACGGACGGATGGTCTTGTCCTCGCGGCGCACGTCTACCTTCTCCTCCTCCATCTCCTCGATCTCGTCGCGCATCTTCTTCGCGACGAGGCGCATCTTGCCGCCCTTCTGCGCGAAGAAGTTCGCCTTGTCCTTGTTGTCCTGGATCTTCTTCGCGAGCTGCGCGTTCTTGCGGTTCTCGCGCTCGATGCGGGCGGAGATCTCCTTCAAGAGGTCGTAGTAGGTACCGACGTACTGCTCCACCTTCTTCGTATGGATATCGAGGTAGAGCACGCCGTCCGTGAACGAGTTCAGGAACTCGGCGTCATGCGAGATAACGAGGCAGGTCTTCTGGTAGCTCTTGAGGAATCCCGTGAGGTGCTCGATGCCTGCGGTATCGAGGTTGTTCGTCGGCTCGTCGAGAAGGAGAAGATCCGGGTCCTGGATCAAGGCGGATGCGAGCAGGAGGCGCGCCTGCTGGCCGCCGGAGAACGAGGAGACGAGACGGTCATGATCCGCCTTCAGGTTCACCACCTCGAGCACCTTGTCGATCTTCGGGTCGATGTCGTATACCTTCTCGGCAAAGCGCTTCTCGAAGAATGCACGTACGGTAAGCTCGCGCTCCTCAGGGAGCACCACCTGGTGCGCAAGCGCGATCGTGAGGCCGTGCGAACGGAGCACGCGTCCGTCCACGGGCTCGTACGCTCCCGTGATGAGCTTGAACAAGGTCGATTTGCCGGCGCCGTTCTGGCCCATCAACGTCACCTTCATGCCCTTCTTAAGCGAAAAGCTCGCCTCGGTGACGATCGGGTGGTTGTGTCCGTAATTAAACGTGACGTCTTCAAAGCGGAGGACCGCTTCCTGCGGTCCGTTCGTACCTGCCATAGTCTTCCTATCCTAGCAGATTTGTGGCGTATTTGCTACGTGGTGCGGTGCTGACATCCCGCAAAGCAGCAGGGGCGACGCTTCCCTTGCGCAAGATTCTCTATGGCGATCCTGAGTCTTCTGTCTCGTGTCTCCTCCTTTACCGCAGAGGTGATCCAGCAGATCCATTCATTGCGTGCGAGCGGCGTTATGTCGTTCCAGGCAGCGAAGGCGGCTTGTGAAGAGCGGAGCGCCTTCAGGACGTAGGGTGGATTCCTATGGAGCGTACCGAGGTCCTTCATGCGAGATATGGTACCAAATCATTGAAACCACTTTGAGAATCGCTTCGTTATAGAAAGCATGAGATGGAATCCTGTTCTGAATGCGCTCGCCGCATCATCCTATATTGGTGCGGTTGTGCTCTTCCTTCACTTTATCGAATCGATACGGCGCGATACGCCAGATACCCTGCTCGACGGGCTCGGCGTAATCTCGCTCTTCGTGTTCTCCGCTGCCGTTATGGCTTTCCTCTTTTTCTACCAGCCGGTTCTGAAGCTGCTAGAGAACAAGCGGAGCGAGGCGGTGTCGTACTTCCTGCAGACACTCGGGATCTTCGGGTTGATTACCGTTATCGTGCTTACGCTCGTGAGTATTCAATAGAGTTGCTGGCAGTCTGGGACGCTGCTGTAACTTTTGTACTTGACTTTATATGATATACAGTGTATTGTATTTCCAGATAGACGGACTATAAATAGCTAATCGGAAATGGCAATTCGGTCACCCTTCTCACTCGTTTGGGCAATCAGAGTGCTACAGGAAGGAAGTACGATCCACACCTTATCCCGCTCCCTCGTGGAGAAAAGCGGTTGTGGGTTCCTGTTTGGAAATCGCCAAACAAGGAGAATAGCGATGAATACGATTCGTAGAAAACGCGGAAAGAACATTGAGCAACAGCGCATATCCGACCATGACTGGCGGATGACTCAGGAAGATCTGCGCGACCTAAGGCGTCGGTATCCTGAAGAAGATGACGGCTCCTACCAATGGTGGGAGAACGGGGTCGAATACCGCAGCTGGAACGGCGTGAAGAGTGAATACAGAAACGCCGAGACCGACTGGAAGTGGAAACCCTGGAAAGCCTAATGGAGCACAAGCTCCGTGGAGAAGCCTCGCTTCATCACGGGGCTTTTTCATTTCTTAGCTGGCAGTCTGGGACGATGTTGGAACTTTTATATCTCGTATCTAGAAGGATCGTTCACTTTTAGTTTTGAGAGGACCGGGTTGGGCACTGCTTTAAGAGCCTCACGGATACTTGCTTCAGGGATGAGAGTTTTAACAAAATGTGAGATAGGTTCAGGATCGGTATTAGTTAGAAGTGCAAACCTAACTACATTTTCTTCATCAGTTGCATTCTCCATGAGGCAGGCCATCTCCTGCTCGAGAGCAAACTTGCGAATACGACCTCGTAATTTCACTCCATGAAGTTCTGCGCAATTGCACCTGATCTCGTATAGATCCCAAGTTAAAAGCATGTATGTATTTTAGCAAACATTGCTGGCAGTCTGGGACGACGTTGGAACCTTGCTATTGACATAAATCTTCCGTATGCTACTATACCAAGGCCGACAACTCGTACTGACGGAGCGGCTTCAGACAGTCAGGGGTTCCCATGAGGAGACGGTCCCGGTCTAGGGAACTTGCAACAGTGGTGCAGCTGGACGCACCTTAAGCCAGCAAGAGACGATGTCTGCTTGAGTGCGGACTGGTGCCACCCCCGAACTTCGGTTCGGGGGTGTTCTATACTAATTAGCTGGCCGTCCGGTACGATATTCGAACTAATCTAGCTACTTGATACCGTAGAAATCGTAAAAGTCTTGGATGTCCGCTTGAGCGCTTCGCGGCGGCATTGGAACTGCATCTACAAGCCTCTCGAGGGGAACCTCTTTCGCCTTCTTTAAGAACCCGTCTGCAAGCTCCTGCTTGAACCCATACTCTCCAGGTGCTTTGTTATTGCCGCCAAGGAACTGGCCCCAGATGTCTGTATTTCCTTTCCAGAGAGCAGGATCGTAGTCAACGTCCCCCACTTCATATGTAGGCGGATAGAGGCGACGATATGCTTCGAGATTATAGAGATTCGACTTTCCTCGAACGTACTTCGCGTCCGGATGCTTTGTTCTTATATCCCTGAACATCTCTGTCAGTTCCGCCTTGCGACGATCTAACTTCTCCTTACTCAAAGGCCCCTTCGAGACATCTTTCCCTTCTACAAACTCTTCTTCCGCTTCAGCGTTGAAGAAGTGTGGTGCGACAGTTTTAGATACTTCGTTATAACGATAGTAAAAGCAACCAAATCGACCCTCCTTTTCGTCGTGATACTTTAGACCGTCCTTGCTATAGCTCTTACGACGTTCAATAACTTCTGCATATCCTGCCTCTGCAAGGTTCTCATCTGTAAGACCAGGCATCAGCTTCTTCTCTTCGTCCTCAGTACGGATAGCTTTGTTTAGCAGGGGTGCATATTTCTCTATCGCATCAATGAGAGTAGTGCCTTCTCGTTCAGCCATAATCTTTGAGAACTCGTACTGCGTATCGAAAAGTCCCTTAGGATATACAAATTGAGGATTCTCTCTCCAGTATTCTGGAGTCTCAATTGATTCAGGCTTATGAACCTGTGGCGGGTGTTCCATTACTTCTCTATTAGAACACGAGAATTACGAGCTGGGGGAGAAGGAATCGAACCTTCATTGACGGAGCCAAAACCCGTAGTCCTGCCTTTAGACGATCCCCCAATTAGTTCGAGAAAGAGGAAGCGATTCCTTCAAACCACCCTTGTATCTTCCTATTTAAACTCGTACTTCGCTTCACTTTAATCCGCATCAAACCACGATACAAGTCGTCGGTATTCGTGCGGTTTGTAGTGGGACTACCCTGTTTAAGGTACGTAAGTATTTTCCTTTCAGGCACCTTTAGCTTCCTTGACCACCAGGCAGCAAATTCTTTAGCTTCTAATGCTCTTACCTTATGTACGTAGAGCTCAAAAACCAAATCAATATCCTTAACCCCAAGCTGTTTAAGCCAGGTGAGGTAGGTACGGATCATTGTTGCGTCCATATTCGCGAAGACCACTCCAGTACTTGGCGATCTGCTGCTTTGCTTGGAGCCTTCAGCCCAGTGTAGTGCTATACCTACTAGCCACCGATCTCTTTCAGTAAGTGGACCCACTTCTATTACTCCAGATTCTCGCAAGGCTTCCTTTTCTCTAAGTCTCTGAGATCTGCGAACCTCGGCACCTTTTCGTGCAGCTTGGAGTCGTTTCTCCGATATTCGCTGCTGCTGTTTTTTCGCGAGATCTACAGATCGCAACCACAGTGAGAGCGTCGATTTTGCAACGGGTACAACAGCCTGAATCTCTTTATATGTTTTTCCTTCCCTTCGTAAAGCTATTGCTATGGCTTTTAGCTCCATTTCTCAATGGTAGCATATGTCTTCACATAAACACTAACTACCTTTCTTAATCTAATTTGTGCACTCTGCAACAAGAGCGGCTCGGTCCTCCTCCGAAAGCGATACCTCCGTCCCGATGTTGTAGGAATACATGAGGGAATCCGGATCCTCGACGTGTCCGATCCCGAGCGCGTGCCCGAACTCGTGCGCAAGCACGCGCACCAGCTCCTCGCGGCGCTCGAAAGTGTAGATAGTGATGCGCTTCCCCTGATCGTCGGAGATGTAGTTGCCCTGGTCGAAATCATGCCCGAGCGTCTCGTTGAAGGTCTCTGCGTTCGCATTGAGCCGCACCACGAGCGCGTTCAGAGCCGCGACGCGCGTATTGATATCGCGGCCGATGCTCTCCACCTGCGCTGCCTGGCTCCCGAGCGCGGACTGCTCCTCGGAGAGCTCTGCCTTGCGCACCGCGAGGCGCGCATAGACTGCTGGCGGCGCGCCTCCCTGCTCGTTCCAGCGCGCCACTTCCGCTTCGTACGCCGCTACATCGCGCTCGAACGCGCGGACCGCCGCTTCGTAGCTGTTCTTGAGCGCCGTGTACCGCGCACGCAGGGACTCGATCTCGTCGCGCATCTCCTGGTACTCGCGCTGCTCCTCGTTGATGGATGCACCGAGCTCGATGGCCTCCTGCCGCTCGTCATACACAAGGTCGATGAAGAGCTCCGCGTCCGTAGAAGAGGCGAGCAGGAAACCTTCGTGCGTTTCGTTCCAGATCGCCGCCGCTGCCTCCACCGCCACCTCCGCTTCTGCCCGCGTGATGCCGAACCGCGGATCCACGGTACGTACCGCGTACGTGATGGGCTCCTCGCATGCGCGCTCCTTGCCGATCCGCCCCAGGATCTCCGGGTTCGCGAGCGCGTAATGCGCAAGCACGCCCACTACCACAACCGGCAAGAGGGCCTTTAGAACGGGGCGAAGCGAGGTCATACGGCCTGGTGCTCGAGGACCGCAAGCTCAAGCGGGAGCGCGGGAAGCGGCGAGAAGCGCATGCGCTGGGCGGCATCAAGGAGAAGCTTCAGCGTCTCATGGGAGAGCTTCGAGCCCTTGTCTTCGGCAAGCGCGAGCGCTTCGCCGCTTGCATCGTCTCCGAGCTCGGAAACGATCTCCTTCTTGAGTTCCGGTGCGTGACGCAGAAGCAGCACCTGCCGGACGTACTCAAGCACGAGCGAGAGGTAGAGCTGCATATCGATGCCCTGCTCCGTTGCGGTGCGCACCGTAGCGAGCGCCCCTTCGGCGTTTCCCCTGCTGAGCGCCTCAACGAACGCATGCACGAGCGCATGGCGCGGCGCTCCGGTGGCTTTCTCCGTCTCTTCGCGCGTGAGCTTCTTGTCGCTTGAGGACGCCAGCGCCTTCTCGAGCACGGAAAGCGCATCGCGGTAGGAGCCGTCGCCAAGAAGCGCGATGAGGTCCGCTGCCGCAGGCTCGACCGTATACCCCTCCTTCTTCGCAACCGAGAGCACGAGCTCGGAAAGCCCTTGCCGTGACGGCTTCTTGAACGTGAAGACCTGGCAGCGCGAGCGCACCGTCTCCGGCACCTTCTCGAGCTCCGTTGTCGCAAGGATGAAGATCACGTGCGCCGGCGGCTCCTCAAGTGTCTTCAGAAGCGCATTCCATGCTCCGGTCGAGAGCATGTGCACCTCGTCGAGGATGTAGACCTTGCGCTCGGAATTGAACGGGAGCGTGAACACGCTCTCGTTGAGCTCACGCACGTTCTCCACCTTGTTGTTGGACGCTGCATCGAGCTCCACGATGTCGCGCTCGTCGGTCTTGAGCTCGCGCGCGAATATGCGCGCGATGGAGGTCTTGCCGAGGCCGCGCGAACCGGAAAAGAGATACGCGTGCGCCACCTTCCCGCTTGCGATCTGTTCGGTTAAGGGACCGACGACTTGATCCTGGCCGATGACTTCCTTAAAGGACTGCGGCCGGTAGACGCGATAGAGAGACTGGTGTGCCATCCCTGAGAGTATACCAGGCAGGCCTTAGCGGAGGAGCCCGGATTCCCGGAGCGCCTCCTCCATCCCAGACGCGGTCGTAGTCTCCATCAGGCGTGCGCGTAGTTCCGCTGCCCCGTCGAAACCGGTTGCGAACGCCTTGACGTGCTTCCTGACCAGATGGAACGACTTGGCCGGGCGCATCCGCTCGAACGCGTGCGCGAACGTAACGAGTGCCGAGAGACGCTCCTCGGGCGGCGTGTCCTCGAAGGTCCTTCCGGCGAACACCCAGGGGTTTCCGAAGATGCCGCGTCCGATCATGATGCCGTCTGCTCCGGTCTGTTCCGCTTTCCTGCGCGCGTCCGCAAGATCGGTCACGTCGCCGTTCCCGAGGATGCGCGTCTCCGGACTCACCGCATCGCGGATGGAGACCGCCTTCTCCATGAGATCCCAGTGCGCAGGCACCTTCGACATCTCCTTCCTGGTGCGCAGATGCACCGTGAGCGCCGCAGGCTTTTCGGAAAGCACTTCAGGAAGCCACGTCTCCATCGTTTCCTCGTTGTAGCCGATACGCGTCTTCACGGATACCGGAAGTCCGCTCTCCTTTGCCGCACGGATCGCTTCTTTCGCCTTCTCCGGATGCTTCATCATGGCTGCACCGGCGCCCTGCTTCTCGATGGAACGGTCCGGGCAGCCCATGTTGATATCGACGCCGTCGTAGCCGAGCTCCTTCGCGAGCATAGCGGCGTACCGCATGCTCTCGGGGTTCGAGGTAAAGAGCTGCGCGACAATCGGGCGCTCCGCGTCGGTATACAGGAGGTCGCGCATGAGCGGATTCTCGGCATCCGGAATCCCCTTCATCTTTCGCATGTGGTACAGGCCGTCCGCAGACACGAACTCGGTCCAGGTGACCGCGGGCTTCCCGCAGGCCGCGATAAGGGCGCGGTATGCAGGGTCGGTCACGTCCGCCATCGGCGCGAGTACGAAAAACGGGCGCGGAAGATCGCTCCAGAATGAGTGCATGGAAAAATCCTAGCGGGTATGACGGTATGCGGCAACCGCGCTACGGCGTCGCTGCTTCGGTGCGCTTAAAGTACGCCTTTCCCGAGAACCGAAGATCCACGTACTGGATCGAGCCGTCATTCAGCGAGAGCTGCGGGAAGACGCTTGCCGCGACCCCTGCGGCCTCCTCCTCCTTTCCAAGCACATACGTGATGCGCGTATCCGCCTCCGTATAGAGGTCTGCCTCGTCCTCGCGGAACGCGACCTCGCCCACATCCGCGCCGAGCGTCTGCATGGCTTTTATGAACCGGAGCGCTTCCGGGATGCGAGGCGCATGCGAGAGCCGCGCGCGTATCGGCGTGAGCCCTTCCTGTCCCTCAACCGGGCCGTACACGCGCAGAAGCTCGGTGCTTGATGCGGCTTCCGCAAAGATAAGCCCCTCGGCGTTCGTGCTGTAGCAAGGACTCTCAAGGGAACGCGCCTGTCCGCACCACAGGAATGCCTCGGCGCGCGGCACGAGCGTCACTGAGAGCGTCGTGAGTCCACGCGACCGTATGGAGACCGCCTCGATATCCGGATACGCCGCAAGAAGGCGTGCGCGTATATCCCGCTCCGGCACCGCGAAGAGCGAGTTGCGCGGCAGTATGAAAAAGTGCGTGCCCCTAAGCTCAGCGGCCGCTTGGCCGCGCGCCTCTTCGGCATGCGGGCCCTCTGCAACCACGTCGCTAATGCGAAGCGCCGGCTGCCACGCGGCGATAAGGAGCACGACAGCGAACAGCGCAGCAGCGATGCCAAGCGCCATAAGGAGCGCTTTCTTCGCCTTCTTGCGTCGCTTCTTTAAGGACTCCTTCGCCTCGGGACGCACCCTCTTGCCGCGCGCGATGGTGACGCCCTTCTTTGTTATCGGTGCTGCAGCCGGTGCCGCCTCCCGTGGCTTCGTGGCGCGCGGCCGCATCGCCTCCATCGGAGGCTTCGCGCGGCGCGGCTCCGGCGCGGATGCCGGAGCCGGTGCGGGCGTGCGCCGTTTAGGCTGTATGTCCCAGGACCTCCTTTCCGACATACGGGACGAGCGCTTCAGGGACACGGATCGTACCGTCCTCCTGCTGATAATTCTCTACGATCGAAACGAGGATGCGCGGCGTCGGTATCGCCGTCGAGTTGAGTGAGTGCGGGAACTTCATCTGTCCGTCCTGGTCGCGATAGCGGATATTGAGGCGACGTGTCTGGAAATCATGGAAGTACGACGCGGAGCTGATCTCGCGATAGGTCTTCTCGCCCGGCACCCAGAGCTCGATGTCGTACTTCTTCACCTGGCCGAGGCCGAGGTCCCCGCCGCAGTTCACGACCGTGTGATACGGGATCTTAAGGAGCTCGATGAACTCTTCGGTGTTGCGGTTGAGCCACTCGTGCATCTTCACGGATTCCTCGTGCGACGCTTCGCAGAGCACGACCTGCTCCCATTTGTAGAACTCGTGCACGCGGATAAGGCCGCGCACGTCCTTGCCGTGCGCGCCCGCTTCGCGCCTGAAGCACGGCGAGAACGAGAGGAACTTCGCCGGAAGCTTCTCCCTATCGACGACCTCGTCCATGTAGTACGCCATGGTGGCGACCTCTGCGGTACCTGCGAGGAACTCGCCGTCCTGCGTCTTGTAGAGGTCCTCCTCGCCCTGCGGGAGGTAGCCGGTTCCCATGAAGGCCTCGCGGCGCACCAGGCTCGGCACGATCAAGGGCTCGAGACCCTTTTGGGAGAAATGCTTGAGCGCGAGCTGCCAGATAGCGTTTGAAAGAAGCACGCCGTCTCCCTTGAGGAAATAGCCGCGGAAGCCTGCGACCTTCGTGCCGCGCTCGAAGTCCGCCATGCCGGCCTTCGTCATGAGCTCGACGTGATCCTTGGGAGCGAACGAGAACTCCGTCGGCTCGCCCCAGCGCTTCACCTCCTGGTTATCGGCGTCGCTTGCGCCCTCAGGCACGGTCATGTCCGGGATGTTCGGTACCGAGAGCATGAGCTTCTGCCACTCCTCCATCACCGCCTTGTGCTTCTCCTCGATCTCCGCCATGCCTTCCTTCACATGGCGCATCGACTCGAGAAGGCGCTCCTTCTCCGCGCCCTGCGCGCGTACGATGTTCTGGCTCGCGCGGTTCTGCTCCGCACGGCGATCATCGAGCTCCTGCCTGAGGCGCTTGCGCTCGTCATCGACGGCGATGAGGCGATCGATATCGACCTCGATGTGCTTCTTCTCGGCGCCGGCCTTGATCAGATCCGCATTCTCCCGGATGAAATGGATATCGAGCATGATTTCCGTACTATACGGCAGGTTCGCTCGCCCGGAAAGGTGTGGTCTGGTATGGTTCTGGACAGAAGTCCTCGCACAAGGAGACTGACATGTCTGGACGACGACTGCTCCCGGAGCACGATTCTGAAGCGACCGCGCGGTTGCTCGGCAACATCGAGGCGATGACCAAGGAGCACGCGAAGCGCTTCGAGGCTCTGCCTGAGACCGAGCAGGTGCTCTACCTCAACTTCCAGGAACTGAGTATCGCGTACGGCGTCTACGATCGGACGCGAAGACCGCGCGAAGAAGTGGCTCGCGAGTATCTGCTCCGCCGCTTCGGCCCCAAGTTCGCCGAGCGTGTTCTCGGCGACGAGACCTACCGGAAACTGCTGAAGCTCGACGACGCTCCTGTTGACGCCGACGAGTCGCTCGGCACAATCTAAACTTCGAGAGCGCACCGATTCCCCTCGGTGCGCTTTTTCTTGCACTATACTTCTCCTATGGACTGCCGCGAGATACCGCGCGGTGCGTACCCTAAGGAGGGCATCGGTGCTCTTCGGGAGATTCCGCAGCCGCCCGAGCGTCTCTGGCTGCGCGGCACGCTTCCTCCCTCGTCATACAAGAAGCTCGCCGTGGTCGGTTCGCGCGCGCTCACGGCGTATGGGCGCGACGCGTGCCAGTATCTCCTCGGGGGCCTTCGCGGCGTACCCGTCTCGGTTGTGTCGGGACTCGCGCTCGGCGCTGATGCGTGTGCGCACGAAGCCGCGCTCGCCGCAGGACTCCACACGATTGCCGTACCTGGCTCAGGGCTTTCCGACTCGTACATCGCGCCGCGCACGAACCTCGGCATCGCGCAGGACATCCTCGCCGCAGGCGGAGCGCTCCTCTCGGAGCATCCGCCGGAGACCGGCGCGCGGCCCGCGTACTTCCCGTCTCGCAATCGCATCATGGTGGGTATCGCCGATGCCGTGCTCGTTATCGAAGCAGGCGAGAAGTCCGGCACTCTCATCACCGCGCGCCTTGCGAGCGACTACAACCGCGACCTCCTGTGCGTGCCGCATCGCATCGGGGACGCGCATGGATTCGCGGCTTCGATCTTCATCCGCCTCGGCGCCGCCTACATAACCGAGCCCCGACACATTCTCGAAGCGCTCGGGCTTGGCGCTCCCGCGCAGCAGGCGCTCCCGCTTCTCTCCGAGCACGAAGCGCTGCTCCTTACCCTCCTTGCCGTTCCCCGTACGCGGCAGGACCTCATAACGGTCTCGAAACTCTCCGATCCAGAAGCGGAACAGGCGCTCGCGACCCTTATCCTCAAGGGCCTGCTCAAGGAGGAATACGGCACGATTTCACGGACCTAGCGCACCCTTCATACAGGCTCCACGCTTGACCATATATAGGTATGCGCGGTATCTGTTGAAACACATGGCTAAACGTCTCCTCATCGTCGAGTCGCCCGCGAAGGCGCGCACTATCCAGCAGTACCTCGGAAAAGAGTACGAGGTGCTTGCCTCTGTGGGCCACGTGCGCGACCTCCCGAAGTCCAATAAGGACGCCGTCGATATCGAGGACGGCTTCGTGCCGAAGTACGTGATCTCGCCGGACAAGCGCGAGGTTATCGAGCGCATCAAGAAGGCCGCCACGAAGGCCGAGGAGATCTTCCTTGCGACCGACCCCGACCGCGAGGGCGAGGCCATCGCCTGGCACGTCAAAGAGGCGGTGGGCCTCAAGAAGCCGCAGCGCGTGGTCTTCCATGAGATTACCAAGGACGCGGTGGAGGAGGCGCTTGCGCATCCCCGCGTCATCGACGAGAACCTGCGCCGCGCCCAGGAGGCGCGCCGCGTGCTCGACCGCCTCGTAGGCTACGATCTCTCCGGACTCATCTGGAAGAAGGTGCGGTACGGACTCTCCGCAGGCCGCGTGCAGTCCCCGGCGCTCAGGATCCTCGCCGAGCGCGAACGCGAGATCCAGGCATTCGTGCCCGAGACGTACTACACGCTCGATGCGGTGTTCAAGGCGAAGACCGCGCAGGCGAAGGCGGAGTTCCCGGCTACCTGCGTCGAGGAGCCGAAGACGAGCGAGGAGGCGACCCGGATTGTGACCGAGGGCAGGACCGCGTCCTGGACCGTAGCGGAGATTAAGGAGCGCGCCGAGGAGCGCCAGCCCCGTCCGCCGTTCACCACTTCCACCCTGCAGCAGGCCGCCTCCACGCGCCTCGGGTTCTCGCCGAGCCGTACCATGCGCGCCGCGCAGAAGCTGTACGAAGCCGGACACATCACGTACATGCGTACGGACTCCGTGAACCTGGGCAAGGACGCGATGGCGAAGCTCGCGTCAGTTGTCGAGAAGGAGTACGGCCGCGACCACGTCGAGGTGCGCGCCTACAAGACGAAGAGCAAGAACGCGCAGGAGGCGCACGAAGCCGTTCGTCCTACCGATCCTGCGCGCGCGACCGCCGGAGCTACCGGCGACGAGCAGTCCCTGTATCAGCTCATCCGCACCCGCGCGCTCGCCTCTCAGATGGCAGCCGCAAAGATCCTGCGCACGACGGTAAAGGCGCAGGCGGACAAGGATATCCCCCTCTTCTCGACCACCGGTTCCCGCGTGCTCTTCCCAGGCTGGCTCTCCTGCGACACGCGCGCACGCGGCGAGGATGTCGAGCTTCCGAAGCTCGCCGAGGGCGAGCCGCTCACGCTCATCTCGCTCGGCTCGCTGGAGAAGCAGACCGAACCGCCGAACCGCTACACCGAGGCAGGGCTCGTGAAGGAGCTAGAGAAGCGCGGCATCGGACGCCCGTCCACCTACGCCTCCATCATGAAGACCATCCAGGATCGCGGCTACGTGGAGAAGACCGGACGCACCCTCACGCCAACCGCCACCGGCATGGTGGTATCGGGCTGGCTCGAGGAACATTTTGCAAACTATATCTCGGACTCCTTCACGGCGGAGATGGAGGACGAGCTCGATGAGATCGCGCGCGGCGAACGCGAGTACGAGGCGACGCTCTCCGCGTTCTACGGACCGTTCTCCAAAGAAGTGCAGTCCAAGGACAAACTTCCCAAGGCAACCTCCCTCGGTGCCGTACCCGAGGAGTTCCCCTGCCCCCTCTGCGGCGCTGCCATGGAGTACAAGCTCGGCCGCGGCGGCGTGTTCATGAGCTGTACCCGCTACCCGGAGTGCGAAGGCGCGCGCCAGGAAGACGGCACCGAGCTCAAGGGCGACGAGCCGATCGGGCACGACCCTGCGACCGGCGCCCCCATATTCGTAAAGACCGGACGCTACGGCCCGTACGTGGAGATGGAGCTTCCCGAGGAGGAGAAGCCGGTGGAGCTTACGAAGGCCGGCAAGCCGAAGAAGGCCCGCGGGCGCCCGAAGAAGGCGCTGAAGCGCGCAAGCATCCCGCCAGGCACCGATCTCTCGTCGGTCACCCTCGCGGACGCGCTCCATTACCTCTCGCTCCCGCGCGAGCTCGGCAACCACCCGGGCACCGGCAAGCCGGTCATGGCGAACGTGGGACGCTTCGGTCCGTACGTGGGGCACGACGGCGAGTTCCGCTCCTTGAAGGGCGCGGACGACCCCTACACCATCACGCTTGACCGCGCGGTTGAGATCCTCGCAGAGCCGAAGCGCCCGCCGCGCGGCGTGGACATCGTGCGTGAGGTAGGCAAGCACCCGAAGACCGGCAAGTCGATCGTGCTCTACAAATCGAAGGCGGGGCTATTCCTTAAGAAGGGCCTGCGCCGCATCTACCTCCCCGAGAGCCAGAGCGCCGAGTCGCTCACCCCGGAGGAAGCGGCCGAGTACCTGAAATAGGAAACGGGCGGAGCGCAAAGCTCCGCCCGCTCTCGTTCACGCGCTTGCGTACGGCGCATCCTCGAGCGGCTGCCGATGGATGCTGTACAGCCCGCCCGCGCGGCTGCGCATGTCGTAGGTCGTGCCGTCTGGGCCCGTGCACAGCTCGTCTTCGCCGTGAGTGGCCTCGCAGAGCCTGCAGAACGGCTCGTCTGTCTGTGGCATGTACGCCTCCCGTCTAATGACCAGTGCCGGGGCCGATGATACACTTCCCGTACGCATATGACTACGGCAAAGGAAATCCTGGCGCAGATGCGGAACCTCACGCCGGAGGACGAGGCGCTTATCGACAAGGCCTATGCCTACGGCGCGGAAGCGCACAAGGACCACACCCGCTACTCGGGAGAGCCGTACTTCATTCATCCCGCGGCCGTAGCGAAGCACCTCGCCGAACTCGGCATGGACGCGCCTACGGTCGCCGCAGCACTCCTCCATGACGCGATCGAGGACGGGCACGCTACCTCTGAGGAAGTCGCGCGCGAGTTCGGTCCTGAGGTCCTCTTCCTCGTCGAGGGCGTCACGAAGCTCGGCAAGCATAAGTACCAGGGCAGCGAACGCCACGCGGAGTCCCTGCGCCGCCTTCTAGTTGCCACCGCTTCGGACGTGCGCGTCCTCATCGTGAAGCTCGCGGACCGGTACCACAACATGACGACGCTCGAGCACGTGCCTGAAGCGAAGCGGCGGCGCATCGCGCTCGAGACCCTGGAGATCTTCGCGCCGATCGCAGACCGCCTGGGTATGGGAAGCATGAAGAAGGAACTCGAGGACCTTGCGTTCCCGCACATCGACCAGGACGCGTACCAGCACGCGATCGAGGTCAGGAAGCTGAAGAGCAAGGAGACCGAAGCCGGGCTCGCGCGCGTGCAGAAGGAGCTGCAGCACGCGCTCGTGAAGAAGGGTCTCCACGACTTCTCTACCTCCATCCGCACGAAGGGTCTCTGGAGCCTGCACCAGAAGCTGAAGCGCAAGGGCGACGACATCACCCGCATCCACGATATCGCGGCGCTCCGCGTCGTCGTGCCTACCGTCGACGACTGCTACACCGCGCTCGGCGTTATCCATGCGCTCTGGAAGCCGCTCCCGGGCGAGTTCAAGGACTACATCTCCTTCCCGAAGCCGAACGGCTACCAGTCCCTCCATACGACCGTTGTCACGGGCGATGCCGGCATCGTGGAGATGCAGGTGCGCACGAAGGACATGCATCAGCGCGCCCAGTTCGGTATTGCGTCCCATATGTCATACAAGGCGCTCGCCAAAAGCGCGGGCAAGGGCGCCTTCCAGCGCCTTTCCTTCCCCTGGATCCGCGACCTCGTGCCCGCGCTCCTCAATATCAAGAAGAGCGCCGAGCCGCAGAGCCCGGAGACTCCGGGAGTCCCGCGCTGGCTTACGGACCTCAAGGAAGCGCACGCGGAGGTTGCCGGGCCCGACGAGTTCGTCGAGGGACTGAAGAGCGACTTCTTCTCGCACCGCATCTTCGTATTCACCCCAAAGGGCGACGTGATCGACCTCGCCTCGAACTCGACGCCGGTTGATTTTGCCTATGCAATACACAGCGACCTCGGCGACCACATGCAGGGCGCGAAGGTGAACGGCAAGCTCGTATCGTTCGATACCGAGCTCAGGAATGGCGACATCATCGAGATCCTCAAATCGAAGTCAGCGCACCCGACCGCCAAATGGCTCGACTACGCACGCACGAGCATGGCGCGCCGGCACATCAGAAACGCGCTCGATGCTACGGAGCGCAGCCGCCCGCGCGTCGAGACCGCGACAAAGCCACGCAAGGTGGCTAAGGAGAAGAAGGCTAAGAAGCCGAAGAACGCTAAACCGTAAAGTTGCGGACCGAGTAGAGGTCGTCTTCCGGCGCCTGCTGCGACTGCGGGTTCTCCGCTGCGCTCGGCAGGATCGGGGCATCCTCGACCGGCTCTGCCGGCGTCGGCTCGGACGGGTCCGCGATAGGCTGCTCCGCCTCAGCAAGGATCGCCGCCTCCCGCGTGGCGAGCATCGCGGCGATATGCGAGAGGTCGTCCGGCGAGAAGAACTCGATCAAGAGGCGTCCGCCGTTCGGACGGTTCTCGATGAGCACGCGCGTACCCAAAGTCTCCGTAAGCGACTTCTCGAGCGCCATCATCTCCGGCGTCTTGTCGTGCTTCCTGATCTTGTCCTGGGCGAGGCGGCGCGCCATCTGCTCCACCATGCGCACCGAGGTCTTCTTGAGCACGATCTCCTTGAAGAGGGTGTCGCGCTCCTGCGGCTTGTCGTTCAGCATGAGGAGCGCGCGGGCATGGCCCTCGGAAAGCTCCTTGCCCACGACCGCCTGCTGTATGGCTTCCGGGAGCATAAGGAGGCGGATGGAGTTGGAGACGTACTCGCGGGAGCGGCCGATCTTCGCGCCCACTTCCGCGTGCGAGAGTCCGAAGGTCTCGACGAGCTGCGCGAGCGCCTTCGCGCGATCGATCGCGTTGAGGTCCTCGCGCTGCAGGTTCTCGATGATCGCGAGCTCGAGTTTCATCTTGTCGGACTGCTCGCCCGCGCGGATCACCACCGGCACTTCCTTGAGGCCGATAAGCTTCGAGGCGCGCAGACGGCGCTCGCCGGCGATAAGCTCGTATGCGGCCTGGAGTCCGCCCCCGGCCTTCTCAACCTCCTTGCGCGTCACCACCAAAGGCTGGAGCACCCCGTACTGACGGATCGACTCCGCGAGCGCTTTCAAACGCTCCTCGTCGAACTCGAGACGCGGCTGGTACGGATTCGGCTGGATGCGCTCAACCTCGACCCAGAATACCGAGTCGTACTTCGTAGGCTCCGCATACTTCTGCGGCGCGGGTTCTCCCCCTCCAAACATGCTCATGAGACGCATTGTAGCATCCGCCTGTTCTTTGCTATGAATTGAGCTGTGAAGTACAGTACTTTTTGGTATAATTGGGAAAGAGAAGTTGTGTATAGTCAATGCCGCGGTGATGAAATCGGTAGACATGGGGGTCTCAAAATCCCCTGCTGGAAACAGCGTGCGGGTTCGAGTCCCGCCTGCGGCACATGAGCAGAGCTACTAAAAGAAAGATGGCCTATATTATTGGCGTTGCACTCGGGGACGGAAACCTGTCTAGCCCAAATGGGCGCGCTACTCGCCTAAGAATTTCTTGCGATAGAAAGTACCCACGCATTGCCTCAGACATTGAGGAATCCCTGCAGGTTCTATTTCCTTAGAATAAGGTCTCGATTGTAGATATACCAAACCAGGGTTCATTCGATATAAGTGTATATTCAAATAAACTAAATGAGTGGATGCCTTGGGTGGTAGGAAAAGGCTCGAAGGCACAGCAAGGTGCCCGGGTCCCTTCATGGGTTAAATTCGATTCGGTGTACGCAAAGGATTGCCTCCGTGGACTTATTCAGACTGATGGATGTATATATACGGATCGCGGATATCAGATGGTCAATTTCGTCAATAACGTTAAAGGCATGGCAGAAGATGCCCGAGACATGCTAACCCTGTTAGGATTCCATCCTTCATTTAATTCATTTCGTTTACCGAATGGCAACACAAAGTACACAGTTAAGATTGCCCGCAAGGATGAGGTTGGGCGACTTCTTCATGCGCTTCACCTATACAAGGAGTGAGGTTTTTGTTATTGTCTGTAAGTTCGAAATATGAGGTGCTTCATGATTAAACGCCTGCACAAGGTCGTTTATTTTTTCTCTCCGCAGACATGGAGGAGAGCCTTCCGACTCATGCGACGCGCGCTCCGTACGCCAGGTCCGCAAGCGGACCTTGAGGCCGCGGAACGCGAGCTCGGCATCGTCGCCATGAGAGGAAAAGCGCAGGCCTGGTAGGCCGTTGTTCTTTCATCAGATTCAGAACGAATCCCGCCCGGTACCTCTGGTACCGGGCGGTTCTCTATACGAAAAGCCGGCGCTCGTAGCGCCGGCTTCCTGTTAGATCTTCCCAACAAGATCCATCCCCGGCTCGAGCGTATCGTCCCCTGGCTCCCAGGAGGCAGGACACACCTTGCCCGCATGGCTCTCCACGTACTGCGCTGCAAGCAGCTTGCGGTACGTCTCCTTGGCAGCGCGGCCGATGGAGTTGTCGTTCACCTCCATGGAGCGGAGCGTGCCGGACGGGTCGATGATGAAGGTGCCGCGGAGCGCAAGGCCCTCGTCGGCCGCAAGGCTGAGGTCGCCGCCCTCGATAAGCACGCCGAACGCGTCCGCGATCTTGCCGGTCGGATCGGCCCCCATCGGGAACTCGATCTTCTTGATCGCAGGAGACGTGTCGTGCCACGCCTTATGCACGAAGACGGTATCCGTCGAGAACGACACCACCTCCGCATTCACCTGCTGAAGCTTCGGATAGAGATTCGCCATCTCCTCGAGCTCCGTCGGGCAGACGAAGGTGAAGTCCGCCGGATAGAACATCATCACGAGCCACTTCCCGCGGAAGTCCGAAAGCTTCATCGTCCGGACGTCGCCCTTGTGGTACGCCTCGAACTCGTAATCCGGCACCGCCTCACCTACGCGCACGCTCGAACGGTACTCGTGGTACGGGTCATGGAAGTCCCCGCACTCGCTGCAATAGTTGCTTTTCTGTTCTTTTGCCATAGTGCTGTTTGGTTTAGTAGGGGCATGATACCATTTTGCCCACGACCAGGACCATGGACGACCCTTCCCCTATACTCTGCGTCGCCGGACCGACCGCTTCGGGCAAGTCCGCGCGCGCCGTAGCGCTCGCCAAGGAACACGGCGGCGAGGTTATCTCGGTCGATTCCCGCCAGGTATACCGCATGCTCGACATCGGCACCGAGAAGACCGCACCCGAGGAGATGGAGGGCATTCCGCACCATCTGATCGATATCTGCGACCCCAAGGAGACCTATAGCGCAGGCGACTTCGTACGCGATGCCGAGCGGCTCATCAAAGAGATACGAAGCCGCGGCAAGACCCCGATCCTCGCCGGGGGCACCCATTTCTATTTCGAAGCGCTCCTCTACGGGCTTCCTGCTGATATCCCTCAGAACCCGGTGTTGCGCGAGGAGCTCGAGAAGCGAAGCGTCGAGTCGCTCATGGAGGAGATAGCGCTGCGCGATCCGCGCCGCGCCGCGCGGCTCGACCCACGCAACAAGCGCCGACTGGTACGCGCACTTGAGATCATTGAAACGCACGGGCACGTACCTGAGCGCGCACCCTCAGAGCCGCGCCACGCCGTGTCCTGGGTCATACTCAATCCGGAACGAGACGAGCTGCGCGAACGCATTGAGACGCGGCTCAAGAATGCGATTCATAACGGACTCATCGAAGAGACCCGGCGCGTGCGCGAGTACGTTGGAGACGCACGCCTCAACGAGCTCGGGCTCGAGTACCGCATCGTTGGCGAATACTTGCGCGGCGAGAGGACCGAGGAGTCGCTCCTCCCTTCGCTCACCACTAAAGTCTGGCATTATGCACGCCATCAGAAGGCGTGGCTACGCAAGCTAATGCCCGCGGAATCGTACTAGCGACCCGTACTCGACCAGTGCCAGGGCTCCGAAGCGATGGCGTTATAGAAGCCGAATCGGGATGCGTTCTGGCGCATCCAGGCGATGCCTGCTGAGTTCGTCTGTATATCGATAGCAGTGCCCCTCGTGTGATTCGAACCGCTGCCGCCGAGGGAACAAGGGACCGCGACCGTTGCGCCATTGCATACCGTTCTCCCATTTACGATCCTGCAGCCGCGACTTCTCCATAACGCTTCTCCCTCCTCTGGAGATCGATACGCGCTTCCTGCTTTGAGCGTAATGCCGGCCGCCTGCGCCGCAGCTCTCATTCTCATGAACCGTTCGACGGTATCCGGCGTTCCTCTGCGCACCTGCCCATCGGTTGCTGAGGGTTCAAAGGTCACTAGTTGAGAATCCGGTATCGGCGAACAGCTTCCCCCGCCACCCGTGGTGTCGCTGACTTCAGTGGGCGGTATCGCGATTATGGCGCCGCTGAATAGGGCCGGATTCTCTCTTGCCTCGATGCACGCCGCACCCTCACCCGCAAGGAGAATCGAGTTCCAGGGCCCGAACTGACCGCCATAGAGGGTCTTCATCACGAAGTCGACGATGAGCCACGCGGAAAGCGTGATGAGGAGGCCTACAATCGCATTGATGAGCATCTTGTTCGCAGTGCTGCGGTTCTCCGGGTTCGCCGGCGAGAGCACGTAGAGGATGCCGCCCCAGACGATGATGAGCGTCGCGATGATGATGCCGATCGCGATGAGGAAGTTCATCACGTTCTGGATGATGGCGAGCACGCCGCCGAAGCCGCACGGGCAGGCACGGCACGCTTCCGGCACGATGGGGCCGAACTGCGCGTATGCATCGGCGGGCACCAGTGCGAGCGGCAAAAGAAGAAGCGTATAGAGTATTGGTCGCATACTTATGGGAGTTGTACTGCTCCAGGACACCCGCCAAGACCGAGGTTGTCGCTTCCGGAGAACTGCTCGTTCACCGTTGCGCTCACTACGACCCGCACCCGCACCTCGCACAGGCTCGCCGCCGGAAGCCGCAGAAGCTCTCCCAGGTACGCTGCGGCCTTTTCCCGCGCCTCGCCGATGGGCTCCGTGAGAAGCTCGACGAGGAAGCTCGAGTCGGCTGCCTGGTACTGCACGCTGAAATCAAACCCTTCGTTCGAGTACTCAGGCCCGTATACGAAGTAATAGGATTCCCCGGCGAACGTGATGGGTTCCTTCCCCTTCGTGAAGTCCGGGACGGAGAGCGTCTCTCCCTCGCTCGTCACGAGCGCAAGCTGCGACTCCCCGCTCACGGAGCCCGGAATGGTGATGGAGCCGAACGGATCGCCCTGGACCGACGTATCCGCAGGCGCTGCCTGTTGCGACGTAAGTGCGGTGATCGCAACCCATGCGATGAGCGCGATTGCGCCGAACACGAGCACGATGCCGAGGAGCACGAAGAGCTGGTTTCGGTTCATACTCAGAATGATAACGCATGCAGCACGCCCGCGAGGCCGCGCTGCGTCTCCTGGGGGTTCGCTTCCGCAAGTCCGCAGAGGCGTCCCGTGCTCCACTCCCTCCAGCGCGTGCGGTTGTATATGGATACCGCCTGCGCGATGTTGTGCTCAGGATTCTTCGCGGCGGCAACACAGCGGCGATACAGGTCCTCGTTGATCACGCGCGCAGTATAGTTCCTGCCCCGGAACGCGGACGGGCAGTCGAGCCCTGCTACCCGGTGATAGGTGAGATTAATCTGGAATAGGCCGAAGGAGAACGCGCGACGCTGCGGATCGTTCCGCATGATATCGGTCCTGCTCACGCTCCCGATAACGCCGCGACTCTCTGCGTAGCAGATCATGGAGGCCTGGTTCGCCGCAGAGCCGAAGTACTGCGCGAGCGTGGTCGCCGCGCAGGGACCTGCATGCTGGATGGAGCAGGTGCCGCCGCTACCGGTGTAGCCCTCGGACCCCGGTATCGCCGTTATACTTCCGTCAAACAGGGGCCGCTGGTTCTCCGATTCCTTGATGCAGATATCGCCGCCCGTGATGATGCTGTTCCAGGGTCCGAACCCGGGCGCGTCCGGGTTGTAGAGAATCTTCATCACGAAGTCCACGATGAGCCACGCGGAGAGGACGATGAGAAGCCCGATAACCGCGTTCGTGAGGACTTTCTTCGCCTGCGAATGGTTCTCTGGGTTCGTGGGGGTAAGGATCCAAAGGATGCCCGCGAACGCGATGATAAGCACGAAGATGACGATGCCGAAGGATATCGCCGCGTTCATTGCGTTCTGGATGAGCTGCAGGAATCCGCCGAACCCGAGCGGATACCCTTCGGGGCACGTTGGATCGAGCTTATGCGCTTCGGGCACCAGCTGCCACTCCGGATCAAAGAGCGGGATGCCGGTCTGCGCCTGTGCTGCCATAGGCACCAGCAAAAGCAGAGCAAGGAGAAGCGGTGCCCAAAGCCTACGCATGCGTCCATTCTAGCCCGCCGCCGGTTCGCGGGTCCTCCTTTTCCCCGTCGTGGTAATCTGCTAAGGTTCCTCTGAAGGGCCTATAGTTTAATGGTAGAACGTCGGTCTCCAAAACCGTCGGTCGAGGTTCGATTCCTCGTGGGCCCGCATCTTTTAGCGCATTGTATTTGCTTAGCGCTACAGTCTTCCTCCTAACAGGAGTGGAACTCTTATCTTTAGTCCTAATTACACAAGAACTGTATTGAAACCATTACGGACATATTGACAATATGGGTAATCTACGTAAAGTATTATACAGGCTTAAATTCACAGCTCTAAGGAACTGAACATGTCCCTTTCAAGCAAGCTGGCGGGGCTGCTTTCCAAAGCAGACCTTCCTCAGGAAGCTGAATGTCTGGGTAAGGTTTTTGCCTTCACCTGGACTAATGCCGAGGGCGTGGAGCACCGAGTCACAGGTCGCATCGATGGTATCTCCATCATCAGCGATGAATCTGATTCGCTCCACATCATCAGTGCGTCCCTTCCTCGTCGTCGAGAACATGCGGTGAGCCCTCCTTCCCTCAGTTTTAACGAGGCGGATGGTTGGTATATCTATTTTGCAGATCTCGAACATTTCGAGCAGAGCTCGGATAGCCCCGTGATCTTCTACGGCACGTTTGAGCTTTTGTAACCGCGTAACGGGACTCCGTTGACGCGGTTTCCCTATTTATTCCAGCAATCCCTTCCACCTCAGTATTTCCTCCTCGATAGAGTTCCATTCTAATCTCCGTAAGCCCGCATAATTTGACAATACGTATATATTGTGCTATTTTGATATTGGACCGTGCTTACGAATTGTCGTGAGACGGCCTCCTAAATGTGGGAGACTCGAGATGTTTGAAGTAAAGACCCTCTCTACCGAAGAGATCGTCGCCAAGGTTAAGGCGCACTGCGCTGGAGGAATCAGGAAGGGACGTAGTCCCGACTTTCCTCTCGTGGGCTGCGGCAATGACGCGCTCGTTGCCCAGATCGTCGAGCGGTCACTCACGTGGCTCAACACGCCTGAAAAGATCGCTGAGCGGAAGCGCTTAAGCCATCAGACCCTCGCTTGGGTTGTGGCCGCTGAGACTTTCAACCTGACACGTGAGAACTTCTCCTGGCGTACGGTTTGTAAGGTCATCGAGCAGGCAGGTGAAGCGAAGCTGTCAAAGGGCGCGATCGACATTTTCGTCCATGATCATGGCTACGCAGCACACGTCATCGACTATCGTCCCGAATTGGACGGCTCGAACGTAAAAATCACGATGAGCCGCCTTGCAAAGGCGATTCTCTGGATCGAAGCCTGCACCTTCCTAATTGAAGAGGGGTTCGACTTCAACGAAGATCGGTTCTAGTCCGATCTGAGGGCCGCCGCAGCAATGTGGCGGCCCTTTTCCATTTCAGTATTTCTACCTCAATAGTGTTCCATTCCAAACTGCGTAGGCCCGCCCTATTGACACCGAAAACGCCCGGGTGTACATTACTTGAACGTTCGCAAGTTAGTGGGCCTCGGCCGACAAGCTCGCGAACGTACCGGAAAACCCGTCCTCGGACGGGTTTTCCGCTTTTTATAGGTTCGGTAGTTCTTCCGGGGCGATAATTTTCGTGAATCCTTCCTCTGCTCGCGGCGGCTCCTCTGTAAGTCGGCGATGCATACGCCGCAGCGCATGTTCGGGCACCATCCGCTCCCTGCCCGCGTTCCGTTCCTGTGCGACTTCAAGCGGCACGGCGAAATAGACGCCCACTATCTCCGTCGCGCCATAGGCACACGCCTTCTCTATAAAGTCCCTGCGGTCCTCCGACTTGTACTGCGTCGCATCGAACACGACCGTCTCCCCTCGCATAAGCGCCTCCCGCATTCGAGCGTACGCAGTCTCCCACACAAGGCGCATAGCAGACTGGATGCGCGCGTCTCCCGATATCTCCTCCCTGATATCGTCCGGACTGAGATAGGTATAGCCACGCTCCGCTGCTAACGAGCGCAGGATCGTGGTCTTTCCCGACCCTGGAATCCCGATACCGGCAATGACTTTCATTGCAAATACTCTAGCAAACGAAAAACTGCCCTTCCGGGCGGCTTCTCTTACTTCTTAACCTCTTTGTAGACTTCGCGCTGGCGGGTGTTCGGATCGAACTTCTTGAGCTCGATCTTGCGCTCTACCTTCTTCTTGTTCTTGCGGGAAAAGCGCACGTGGCCAGACGGCGACTTGAGCTTGATGAGGCGGTCCTGTGACATAGATAGGTGGACTATACCGGAAGGCTTATGCCTTGGCAACCGCCTTTGCCCGGGAGCGCGACGCCGACTTCTTGGCCGCAAAGTGCGGCTCCCCGTTCTTCAGGGTCACCTGGACCGTAGCCCCCTCCATGAGTCCCTGGTTCACCATAAGGGACGCGATGGGCGTGAGGATATGGTCCTGGATTGCGCGCTTCAACGGGCGGGCGCCGTACTGCGGATTGTAGCCCTTCTCGATGAGCCAGGCCTCCACGTCCGGATCAACGGCGAGCGTGATGCGCTTCTGCGCAAGGCGCGCTGAGGACTCCCTGATCTGGGCCTCGACGATCTTGAGGAGCGTCTCCTTGCCGAGCATGTCGAACATCACGATGTCGTCGAGACGGTTGAGGAACTCCGGACGGAAATGGTCCTTCAGGGCTCCCATCACCTTCTCCTTCATGCGCTCCTGCGCGGCGGTCTCGTCCGCATCGCTCGTCGCGAAGCCGATGTTCGCGGCGCGGTCCATGAACTCGGCGCCTATGTTCGAGGTGAGGACGATGATGGTGTTCTTGAAGTTCACCTTCCTGCCCTTGCCGTCGGTAAGATGCCCCGAGTCGAGCACCTGGAGAAGCAGGTTGAATACCTCCGGGTGCGCCTTCTCCACCTCGTCGAAGAGGACTACGGCGTACGGGCGATGACGGATGCGCTCGGTAAGCGATCCCGCTTCCTCGTAGCCTACGTAGCCCGGAGGCGCGCCGATAAGCTTCGCGATCGAGTGCTTCTCCATGAACTCGGACATGTCGACGCGGACCAGGGACTCCTTGTCGTTGAACATGAACTCCGCGAGCTTCCTGGAGAGCTCGGTCTTACCCACGCCCGTGGGACCGAGGAAGAGGAACGAGCCGATCGGACGGTTCGGGTCCGCGATGCCCACGCGGGAGCGCTTCACCGCGTCCGAGATGATCTTCACGGCGCGGTCCTGCCCGATCACCGCATCCTTGAGCGCGTCCTCCATGCGCGCGAGCTTCGCCGCCTCTTCCTCGAGCATCTTCACGACCGGGATACCCGTCCAGCGCGCCACCACGCCCGCGATCTCCTGCTCCGTCACCTCCTCATGGAGGATGCGGCGCGACTTCTGGAGCGTCTTCAGGCGCTTGGTCTTCGTCTCGAGCTCCTTCTGCAAGGCCGGCATCTTGCCGTAGCGGATTTCCGCTGCCGTACCGAGATCAGCTGACGCCTCGGCGTTGTCCGCCTCGACGCGGCACTTATCGAGCTCGCTCTTGAGCGTACGGATGGATTCGAGCACCTCCTTCTCGTTCTTCCACTTAAGCTCGAGCTCGCCCGTCTTCTCGCGCAGGTCTGCGATCTCTGAATCAATAGCCTTGATGCGCTCGGAAATCTCCTTGTTCTCATCCTCGCCCTCGTCCTTCTTGAGCGCCTCGCGCTCGATCTCAAGACGCCTGATCTTGCGATCCGTCTCCTCGAGCTGCGGCGGCTTGTTCTCAAGCGCGATACGGAGGCCTGAAGCGGCCTCGTCGATGAGGTCCACGGCCTTGTCCGGAAGGAAGCGGTCCGTGATGTAGCGGGACGAGAGCTCCACCGCCGAGACGATCGCGCCGTCGGTGATGCGTACGCCGTGATAGAGCTCGTACTTGTCGCGTAGCCCGCGGAGAATCGCGGTCGCGTCCTCAATGGACGGCTCCTCGACGTAGACCGGCTGGAAGCGGCGGGTGAGCGCGCCATCCTTCTCGATGTGCTGCTGGTACTCCTTGAGGGTGGTGGCGCCGATCATGCGCATCTCGCCGCGCGCGAGCGAGGGCTTCAGCATATTCGACGCGTCGAGCGCGCCGTCCGCGCCGCCGGCGCCGACGATGGTATGCAGCTCGTCCACGAACAGGATCACCTTCCCGTTCGACTTCTCCACCTCCTTCATCACCGCCTTCATGCGCTCCTCGAACTCGCCGCGGTACTTCGTGCCTGCGACCATGAGCCCGAGATCCAGGGAGAGGATCTCCTTCTCCTTGAGGGACTCCGGCACATCCCCTACGGCAATGCGCGCCGCGAGGCCCTCGGCGATCGTGGTCTTGCCGGTGCCCGGCTCGCCGATGAGCACCGGGTTGTTCTTCGTGCGGCGCGAGAGGATCTGGATCACGCGGCCGATCTCCTGATCGCGTCCGATCACCGGATCGAGCGCATTCTCAGCTGCGAGCTTCGTGAGGTTCCTGGTGAACTTCGCGAGCGCGCGGAACTTCTTCGGCTCCTTCACGTCGCCGTCCTTCGCGGACTTGAGGTCCGCGAGGACTTCGAGCACGGTCTCCGAATCGATCCTGAAGCGCGCCAGGATGTCGCTTGCGGGACCCGGATGCTCGAGCACGGCCACGAAGAGGTGCTCGACACCCACGAACGGGTCGTTCATCTGCGCCGCGATCTTGCCCGCTGCCTCGAGCGCCTGCGCGAGGTCCGGCGTGAGGTAGAGGTTGTAGGAAGGCGACAGCGTCGAAGACGCCTCGGGGATCTCGAGGGTCTCAAGGAGCGTATCGGAAAGGAGGACGGTATCGACGTCCATGCGATCGAGGACCGAGAACGCGAGGCTCTCTTCCTGGTGGATGAGTGCGGTAAGGAGATGGAGCGGGCTCACGTGGTTCTGCCCACGCTCAATAGCCAGCTCGTGCGCCTTCCTGATGGCCTCTTTCGCTTTGGTAGTGAAGTTCTTGAATGGCGGCATGGGTACAGAATCTTACACTAATAATGACGGGTAGGTGAACAGAGTATTACGGACTCTCCGTAAGGAGCACGTTGATGCGCTCTGCGGGCGCGAACACGCCCGGAACGGCCGTGGCGATACCGATGAGGTCGCCCTCGATGTTAACCGCAGCCGCGCCAGGCGGCACGCCGGTGACATTCGCCTTGATGCCGGTCCCGTCCACGAAGGACACGATGCCCGAGACCGCCGCGGTGTCGCGGGTAAGCGACACGAGGGTCTGGCCAGCGCTCAGGTCAGCAGCGGGAACGATATCGGGCGTGGCGACGCTCGGAAGCGTGGCGTTATCCGCGAACCCGTAAATGGTAATGGTGGCGCCGCTCTTTGCGAGCGATGCCTCGGCGCTCGAGCCGTCGGCGAATGCGATGGTCGCCTCCTTCGGAAGCTCTGCGGTGGTCGCGGTCACGACGATGCGCTTGTCCGGAAGGTACGTACCGATCGCGATGGCAGGCGTGGTGGTCGCGCCGGAATGCACGAGGATGCGGCGGCTGCCGTCCGCGCGGATCGCTGCCGAGAGAAGGTCCTCCTCCTTTACGATAACCGTCGTCTCCTTCGTGACGATGCCCGGGATCGGCGCCTCCGCGGCGCTCTCCACGGTGCGCTCCACGATGCGGTTCACCGTCTGCGTCACCTGCGGCGGCGCCTCATCAAGGAGCGATACGGTCATCACGGCGGTCGCGATCGCCGTCACGAAATTCACGAGGATCGTGAGCAGGAGGAGCTGGGTCTTCGAGAGGTCTTCGATGTTCATAGCTCTAGTATATAGCGTTCTTCTCAAGGAAACGAACTGCGTTGATAAGCGCATCGGCGCCCTTCAGCAGTGCCCGCTCCTCGGTCGACGGCCCCCAGGAGATGCGTAGGGTCGAGGTCGCGCGCGCCGGGTCTTTGTGGAGCGCCGCTACCGCGACCGAGCCCTCGCTGTCGGTTGCGCACGCGCTTCTCGTGGAGACCGCAAACCCCGCTTCGTCCAGGAGCGCAGCGAGATACTCGGTATCCCGCTTCGGGAACGTCAGATTCACGATGTGCGGCACCCGCTCCTTCCCTCCGTTCAGGAAGACTCCCTCGAGTGCGCCCTCGATGCGCGCCATGAACTTCTCTTGGAGCGCCGCCGCCCTTAGGGAGAATGCGGGAGCGTGCTCCTGCGCCTCTTCGAGCGCTATGGCGAATGCCTGCGCGAGCGCCGGGGACTCCGTGCCGGGACGGAGCCCGCGCTCCTGCCCGCCGCCTTCCATGAGCGGTAGAAGCCTGACGGAGCGCGGCACGATGAGCGCGCCGATGCCGCGGACGCCGCCTACCTTCTGCGCGTCGAGCGCGAGCGTGTCCGCGCCGAGCCGCGTGAGCTCGAAGGGCTCCACGAAGGGCAGCTGGCTCGCGTCCACATGTATCCGAGGCCGTACGGGGAGCTTCAGGGATTCGAGTACGCGCCAGACCCCTCGCGTATCGAACCGGGTGCCGGTCTCGCCGCACACCGCTTCGAGCGCGATGAGTATCGTTTCTGCACGAACCTGCTCTTTGAGCCGCCCCAGATCAATGGCGCCGTCGGTAAGCACGAGCGGCTCGACGCTCGCACCCTCCCTTCGCAACACTTCGATAGCGCCCCGAGTGGACGCGTGCGCGCTCGGGAGATACAGGACGTGGGCACCGGAAACGCCGCGCGCGCGAGCCTGGCCGAGTATCGCGAGCGCATTGGCTTCAGTAGCCCCCGCCGTGAAAAGGACCGCATCTGCTTTCACGGACGCGAGCCGCGCGATGCGCACCCTCGCATCCTCGAGGAGCTCCCGCGCCGCCCTGCCTTCTGCGTGCGGGGACGAGGGATTGCCGAAATGCGAAAGCGCGCGGCGGTGCATGCGCAGCGCCTCAGGCGTTACGGGCGCCGCTGCCGCCCAATCAAGATAGGTCCGTCGCATGCGCTCATTCTACGGTCCATCGGGGACGAGAGCGAGCGCTGAATTGCTGAAAGCCTTATTTTATGAGATAATCCGGCCCACGTATGGCGCGCGCAACCCGACCACCAATCGTGGCCGTAATGGGTCACATCGATCACGGCAAGTCCTCCTTGCTGGACTATATCCGTAAGGCGAACGTTACCGCTGGTGAGGCGGGCGGTATCACGCAGCACGTATCCGCATACGAGGCGTCGCATGAGCACGAGGGCACGCTCCGGAAGATCACCTTCCTCGATACCCCGGGCCACGAGGCGTTCCGTGCGCTCCGCGCCCGCGGCGCGCAGGCGGCCGACATCGCCATCCTCGTCATCGCAGCCGAGGAGGGCGTGAAGCCGCAGACCATGGAGGCCTTCGAGGCCATCTCCGAAGCGAACACGCCGTTCGTGGTCGCGTTCACGAAGATCGACAAGCCGGGCGCCGACGTCGAGAAGGCGAAGATCAGCGCTCTCGAGAGCGGCATCTACCTCGAGGGCCTGGGCGGCTCGATTCCTTATACCGGCGTCTCCTCGAAGTCCGGCGACGGCGTACCCGAGCTCCTCGACCTCGTGCTCCTTACCGCGGACCTCGCAGAGCTCACCGCAGACGAAAGCGATACCGCGGAGGGCTTCGTGCTCGAGTCTTCCCAGGACCCGAAGCGCGGCATCGCGGCGACCCTCATCATCAAGGACGGCTCGCTGCCGGTAGGCTCCTTCGTGGTAGCGGGCAACGCCTACGCTCCAGTCCGCTTCATCGAGGACTTCGCCGGAAAGCGCATCGACCGCGCGCTCCCCTCCCAGCCGGTACGCATCTCAGGCTGGAATACCCTTCCGCCGGCCGGCACGCCTTTCATGGCAGCCGCTACGAAGAAGGAGGCAGAGAAGCTCGCGCTTGAGGGCACGAGCGACGCTGTGGTGCGCGCGCCGGTACGAACTACCGAGACCGGCGTCGTGACGCTCCCCCTTATCGTTAAGGGCGACGCGACCGGCAGCCTGCTTGCGATCAAGCACGAGCTCGCGAAGATCGCGCACGAGCGCGTTTCCGTACAGATCATCCAGGAGGGCCTCGGTGCCGTGTCCGAGAACGACGTGAAGACCGCAGCCGCGGGCGGCGGCCACATCATCGCCTTCAACGTCGGCACCGACTCCGTCGCGCGCGACGCCGCGGAGCGCCTCAACATCTCCATCGACACCTACAGCATCATCTATGAGCTCAAGGAGCGCGTAGAGGAGCTCGTGAAGGAGCGCGCGCCGCGCATAACCGTCGAGGAAGTGCTCGGCGAGGCGAAGGTGCTCAAGGCGTTCAATACCGCAGGCACGAAGCAGGTGCTCGGCGCCCGCTGGAATTCGGGCGTGCTTACCGTGGGCGATACGGTGAAGATCGATCGCCGCGGCCTCCTTATCGGCAACGCGAAGCTCACCAACCTCCAGGTCGCGCGTGCGGACGTGAAGGAGATCAAGACCGAGGGCGAATTCGGCCTCCAGATCGAGGGCAAGTACGAGGCCGCTCCGGGAGACCTTCTGATCGCGTTTAGAATGATTGAGACCCGCTAGTATGAGCTCCCGAGACGAACGCGCCGTTTCCATACTGCTTGAGAGCGCCGGACGCTACATCGCCCGCGAGGCGGGTCGCGGCACCATGATCACGCCTACCCGCGCGATCTTCTCCAAGGACCGCAAGCACGCAACCATTTACGTGAGCGTATTCCCCGAAGGCCAGGACGAGCATGCGATCACCTTCCTCATGCGCCATAAGGATCTCTTCCGCAACGAGCTCAAGAAGATGACCCGCTTCAGCCGCCTCCCGTTCATCCGCTTCGAGATAGACCGCGGCGAGAAGGCGCGCCAGCAGCTCGAGGACGCCACGCGCGGCCTTGAGATCCCTGAGGAAGACGCGTAGCGAAAGCCTCCGGGCTGCGCTATCATTCCCAGCGTAGGCCAGGTGGTGAAGTGGTAACACTGCGGATTGCAAACCCGCTATGCACGGGTTCGATTCCCGTCCTGGCCTCCCGCTCGCCGGGGTGGTGGAATGGTAGACATAGGGGTCTTAAACACCCCAGGCAGCAATGCCATGCGGGTTCGAGTCCCGCCCCCGGTACCATGAATCTCCGTCCATTCGCCCGCCGCATCCGCCGCGCGCTGTCGCGCAGGGATCCCCTTATCACGGTTTCGATATCCAAGGAGGCGATCCTCCATAACCTGCGCGCGTACCAGAAGGCGTATCCTGCGCAGAAGGTCGCTCCCGTACTCAAGAGCAATGCCTACGGGCACGGCTTGGTGCTCGTCGCGGAGCTCCTCGATACTGAGGACATCGCGTTTCTTATGGTGGATTCGCTGTATGAGGCGCGGAAACTGAGGCGCGCCGGCATCCGCTCGCCCATCGTGGTCATGGGCTACGCTCGACCGGAAGAGATCGCCGGTTCGACGCTTCGCGCTGTGGCCTTCGCCGCCGTCGACATCGAGCAGCTTCGGGAGCTGAGCGGACTTGCCCGTCGACCTATCTCGCTCCATCTCAAGCTCGATACCGGCATGCACCGCCAAGGCATCCTCCCCGAGGACCTTGAGGAAGCCGTATCGCTCATTGCCGCGAACCCGAACCTCACGCTTGCCGGCGTTGCGACGCACCTTGGGGATGCCGACAATCCGGATGCGGCGTTCTCTGAAACGCAGCTTTCGGCATGGGACTCCTGTGTCTCGCGACTGGAAGCTTCCTTCCCAGACATACCCTATATCCATGCCGCAGCTACGAAGGGTGCCCGCTTCAGTGCCGCGCACCCTATGAACGTGCTGCGGCTCGGCATCGGACTGTACGGTTTCGATACGTCTCCAGGAAACGGCGAGGCTTTGAGGCCCGCGCTTTCGCTCCATTCGAGCATTGTTTCTGTACGCGACATTCCTCCTGGAGACTCGGTTGGCTACAACGCGACATACACCGCCTCACGACCCTCCCGCATCGCCACCGTACCGGTTGGCTACTACGAAGGCCTCGACCGCGGACTCTCGAACCGAGGGAGCGTGCTCGTGGACGGCACCGCGTGTCCCCTTGCCGGCCGCATCTCGATGAACATGTGCTCTGTCGATATTACGGACGCTCCCGAGGCCGCCCGCGGCAGCACCGTGACGCTCATCAGCGACAACCCTGAAGACCCGAACTCAGTATCGGGGATCGCCCGCCGAATCGACACCACGCCGTACGTGATTCTTGCCCATATCCCCGAGCATCTCTGTCGGACCCTTTCCTAGTTGAATTACGGGCACCTTTCTTATAGTATGGTCCGTAGCCGCCCATAGCTCAGTTGGTAGAGCAACTCGCTCTTAACGAGATGGTCCTAGGTTCGAGTCCTAGTGGGCGGACACGGCAGAAACGGCGGGATATCCCGCCGTTTCGCTTTTCCTGCTAGGATAGCTATGCGCTGGAGTGGCGAAATGGTATACGCGCCTGCCTTAGGAGCAGGTCCCTTCGGGGGTGGAGGTTCGAGTCCTCTCTCCAGCACCATTGACTTTTTGTCAAAAATAGTGTTGTATTTGCTACAGAAACCCCGTTCCTTGAGAACGCGGTACAACCTCAACGCAAGGAGATTCAGCGATGTCGGTAGGCATGCTGCTTGGAACTGCCTCTGTTGCCGCGCTCCTTACCGGGGCGTACTGGGGCAGCGGATTCATCTTCAGTGACTGGGCCGAGAACGATCGGTTCTTCACGAAGGTCAAGGAAGGGACAGGCAAGGTGATCGTGAAGGGTAAAACCTTCCATCGCGCCATCCTCTCCTACTCCGGCCACCACCTCAACGAGCCGGGCAAGTCCTGGCATGATCCGTCGGAGCCCGATTGGGAGATCCTCCCGAACGAGCCCGGCGAGAACTACGATGACCGCCCTCACCTGCTCAAGGAGTTCGGCCTCTATTGGATCGGAATTCCTGGTCAGCGCAGTATCGGCAAATACCACCTCGTATGGAATGAGTACGAAGGTGTTGCTGACGGTAGGGACGTGGTTAAGCATCGGGATGAGCGCACGCTCATCTTCATGGCGAACTCCTTCACCTACGTGATGGTGCTCGAGAACGTCAAGACGAAAGACAACGCCCCGGTCAGGGTGGAGTTCACCGTCATCTTGAAGGTAACCAACCCCTACCTGGCGTTCGCTACCGATGACTGGATGGCCGTGGTCAAGTCCCACGTTAACCGTATCGGCAGGAACTTCATCGGCACGTTCACTTACGACGAGCTGCGCTCCGAAACGGACCAAAAGCATCAGGCGCGCGACAAGGATGCTGATCCAAAAGACGATGAGGAGGGCCTCTCACCTATTCGCGAATGCGAGAGGGAGAACTTCTCCAAACCCGTCATTCAGCTCACCGTCCAGCTTCCCGATGAGAAGGGGTGCGACAAGCGTGGGAAGCCGCTGGGCCTGAAGAACAAGCACGGCATTACGATCGAAGCCGCCAACTTGGCCGAAATCGACTTCTTCGGCATTCACGCCCAGCGAAACGAGGAAGCCAGTACTGAAAAGTACATCGCTGAACGGAGAGCGGAAGCTGTCCGAACAAGCGCCGATGCCGCGGCCTATGCGGTGCGTGCTGGAGCCAACGCCCAGGTTCACAAGACCATGGTCGAAGGGGCTGCTGACGCCGGGGCCATCGCCCTCAAGCTTCAACAGCAAGCCAAGCACCCCGAGCTCGCGAAAGCGAATATCGTGGGTGATGCGATAGGCAAGCCTGGCGACGGCAAGACCGTCGTCATCCCCTCGGACATCGGCAAGGTGCTCGAGGGCGTGTTCGGCAGACGGGGGTGAGCATGGAGAACATCCCGCTTATCCTCATCATCGCCGGCGTGGCGGTTCTGGTCATCTGGGCAATCCTGATGGCCATCGGCTCGGCCGTGGCGAACGCAGGCAAGGCAAAGAAGGTGAAGGCTCCCAAGGCCGATCATCCTCCTGCCCCGCACGCGCCCGCCGCCCACGCTCCTGCGAAGGACCACGGCGGCCACGGGCACGACGATAAGGAGAAGAAAGCAGGACCCCTAACCTGGGCAATCGCAATCCTCCTTCTCGTCGGCGGCCTCCTCTGGCTCGCCAACTGGGACCGGAACAACCGGGACCGGATGATGGCTCACCGCTACCTGTCCTTCGCTTCGGCTTCGGCCGTGCCGTCGGACAGGCCTGCGCCTCCCCCGCCCAACGCCATCGACTGCAAGGACGAGGATTTGGCGGCGGCGCTCATCGAGCCTGGTGAGGAAGTGGTGGTGCAGACCGTTCCGGGAACCGTGTTCTGGGCCAGCCCCAACACGAGCCTCGGCACGATCACCATGTGCGACTACTTCCGCAGGAGCCTCTGCTCGTCCTCGACGGAACGGCGGACGATCGCGACGAGCGCATTTCTCGTCAAGAACGTCTCCGACCAGCCGGTCTCCTTCTACTGCGAGCACCGGCAGCCGTCCTGATCTGTACCGCGTTCAAAAAGACTCGAGGCCCGCTCTCTCCGGAGGCGGGCCTTTTCTCTTAGGAGACGGTGGCGCGTATCAAGGAGACGATGGCATTCGCGCCGAATATGATCACGAGGCCGATGATGCCCCAGATCATGTGCTGCTGGCCCGTGCGGCGCTTCTCCTCGTCCTCGGCGCCCATGATGAATTCCACGATGCCCCAGAGAAACAGGAGGAACGCAGCGAGCGAGAGGAGCGTGATGATGGGCGTGAGGATCGCGTCCTGCACCTTGCCCATGAAGGTATCGAAGGTCATGCGGTAATCATAGCAAAAGCCCGCGACTCCTCGCGGGCTTTTGTGTGGAGAGGGACGCGAACTAGATGTTCGTCGTCGGCGTTTCCGGAAGCGGAACCTGCTGGCTCGAGAAGTTGAACGTACCGCGGAGGATGTTCACGAGACCCCAGACCGAAACCATCACGAAGAATCCGATGATGCCCCAGAGCATGAGCTGCTTACCTGTGTCGCGCTTCTCCTCGTCAGCGCCGCCGGCGATGAAGTACTGGAAGACGCCCCAGATGAACACGATGAATGCGACCGCAAAGAGGAACGGGATCGCAACGTTGTTAATAAGGCCGATGAGATCGCGACCGAGGGTCGAGACGTTCGACGCATTGACCTGCGCAAAGGCGAAGGCCGGGAAAGCGAACGAGAGACCGAGATAACCGAGTTTCTTCATGATGGATAGTTACGGATAACGCTGTGCGTATAGCTTAAGGATAGACCGGAACGGGAGACCGTCAATAGACGCCGAAAGGGCGTGTGGAAAAGCCTAGTTGGTGGTATCGAAGGTCGGGATATCCGGCGTGTTCTCGTTGCCGAACTGGAAGGTACCGTCAAGGAGGTTCACGATGCCCCAGAGCGAGCTCATCACGAAGAACGCGATCACGCTCCAGATGACGAACTGCCTGCCCTGGGAGCGCTTCTCCTCGTCAGCGCCGCCGGCGACGAAGTACTGGAAGACGCCCCAGATGAACATGAGGAAGGCGATCGCCCAGAGGAACGGGATGAGGTAGTCGTTGATG
>Ga0247718_1000004_pt1 | contig 81346 bp, 135 predicted proteins | sample 21E_DmetaG_FD_189045 | JGI IMG/M metagenome (GOLD analysis project Ga0247718, IMG submission 189045) | Soil microbial communities from hillslope of Landscape Evolution Observatory, University of Arizona, Oracle, AZ, United States - 2-1-E_D | ecosystem: Engineered > Artificial ecosystem >...
TCGTCCTCTTCCTCGTCGTCGGAGGCGAGTTCTTCCTGCTTCTCCAGGATGGCGTCGATGATCGACGGGGCACGCTTCTTCCCGACTTCGATGTCGAGACCCTCAGCGATTTCCTTCAGTTCGGACCTCTCCATCTTGGAGAGTTCCTTCTTCGTGTAGACCTTCGCCTCTTCGGCCTCGGCCTCGGCCCCGCTGTCGGCGCCCTTGATCTCCCCGGTGGACCCGACGATGACCTTCACGTCCTCGGCGTCCACTCCGTCGATGTCGATGGTCAGATTGATCCGTGCCACTTACCTGCTCCTTGTTTCGGTTTCCGAAAGTTGGGATTGTCGGTTCAGAAAGTAGACAGGGCGCCTACTCTTCGTCCTGAGCCGCCAAGATGTCTCGGATGATGGCCTTGGTCGGCCGCTTCTCTCCGTTCTTCTTGGTCTTGACTCCGAACTCCTGAGCGACGGCGGCGAGTTCCTTGCGGGACATCTCTCGGAGTTCGGCCTTCGTGTAGCCCTCGTCCTCGTCCCACTCGGTCTCGTTGTCGTCGTCCTCGTCGTCTTCCTCCAGAGCGGACTTGTCGGCCGATCCGCCCGACCCGTAGTACCGCTCCAGAGCATCCGTGATGTATTTCTCCAGGTCGTGCCGCTGGTCGGACTTGACCCGCACCGGCTCTTCCTCAGCGAGTTCGACTTGGTACGAGACCGGGTTGCTGTCGAACATCGTCACGTCGAAGACCCGCTTCTTGAAGGATCCCGGCTTCCGCTCGTACCGAAAGGCGACTCGCTGAGCGAGATCCTTCGGACCCTCCATCACCAGAACCTTTCGCTCCTTGAGCGAGTAGACGTTGGTGATGAAGCGGTACCGCACTCTGCTCACGTCACGATCGTCGTCGTCGCAGAGCGGGCATCCCTCCCCTGTGCAGGGGACGTACTGCCAGCGGTTGCCGTCTTGGAACTGGTGCTGGTCGAACTCGACCATCTCGTCAGGGGTTTCCAAGAACTGCACCGGGTGGGACTTGTTCTTCTCCAGCCGCAGACGGAGGGAGTTCCCAGCACCCTTCTCCATCCGCTTCTTGCTCAGGCCCTTGAAGGTCTTCGCTGAGAGACCCTTGCGGGCGGCGTTCTTTGCCATTCTTCCTCCTAGAACTCAGCGCAGAGTTTCAGAAACTCGGCCCGAGCCTGTTCCTCGGACATGCCCTTGAGGTACACGACCAACCCCCGGTCAGGATCTTTCACAACGCAGACGAAGTTGAAGTCGGCAAGCGACTTCAGAAAGTTCTTCGCCCGGCGCCCTGAGAGGCTGATCACGTCCACGATCTTTGATACGACATCCGAAGTGGCTTGCCGGAAGAAACTTCGGTAGCGTTTCTCGGGTTCAGATCCACCGAGTGTGACGCTTGGCGTCAATCCTCTCGCCGTAGGACACGCTGCCGTCACCGGGTCTGAATCAACTCTCTGTCTCGCACAACAGAGGGGGAGAGGAAAAGCCCCAGGGGATGCGCTCACCCTGGGGCTTCTCTCTGCTAGGCCGCTACCTTGCGGCCCTCGTTGATGCGATCTTGCACGGAGATGCGTGCCAGAACTTCTTCCTCGGCAGAGGCATCGGAAAGTGTCTCTTCGATCGCCGTTCGGACGGCTTCGACATCGAGAGAGACCGTGTGGATGTTCGACATCCGAGACTTTCGGAAAGCGAACTTGATCAGGTCTGCGAAACGTCGATGGACGAGCGACCAGAAGTACGAGTTGAAGGCCGCTCCCTTGTCGGGGTTGTAGGTCCGGCAGGCGATCCAGAGCACTTCGTAGAGTTCGATCTCCAGATCCGCCTGTTCGAATCCCGGAACCTTGTGGAAGTGGATCCGAGAGTACGTTCGGATTTTGCGGTCGTATTGCGGACGAGCAAGGTCAAACCGCTGACAGTCGAGCACAGATTTCCTCCCCACTTACCTACCGGAATGTTTCCTAGATGGCAGGAAGGAGACTCCCGCCCCGCTTCCAGATGCGGAACGGGATAGCCCTCTCCACCATCAACTCCAGGTCGACACCGGATAGTTCTTGAGGGTCGCTCCCCACCGAGAAGGAGAGGTACCTCGCTACGAACACCGGCACGCCCCGAGAAGTCAGACCAGATCCTAGACCGTCGACCATGTTGCGTCCAGCGTTGTCACGGTCTGCCACGATCACGACCTTCTTGAACCTACTCAGCCGCTCGATCCTTTTCGGATTCTTGGAGTTGCTGCCCATGATCCCGATCGCAGGGATCCCGTTCTGGTCGAGCCACATGGCATCGAGCGCACCCTCGACGGCCACGATCTCGGGTTCCGCCCCGTAGCGGTCCATCCCGAAGGCGAGTTCGGCCATCTCGACGCCAGGGGTGTTGAGGTACTTTGGCTGCCAGTCCCCGCTCGACTTCGTTCGTCGGTAGCACCATGCCAGGACGGTCTCTCCGTCTTCGTCCATGATGGGGATCCCGATGGAGTCAGTGATCGTGAACGTCTTGCCGGTGTCGGGGTTTACCAGTGGTTGGCTGGGGACGTAGCGAACCTTCCACTTCCGTAGCGTTGACTTTCGGAAACCTCTCTTGCGGAGTTCGGTGAGCGGACCCATCTCGTATTCGTCAGGAGGCGGGATCGGAGAGACGTGCTTCTCTCGGCGCTTCTTTCCCTCGGTGACTGCTGCGTGCTTCCTCTTGCGAGATCGAGCCTGCACGCTCGCCAGGATGGCGTCTGGGTTCTCGGGCCGAAGGAGTTCCAGCGCCTTCTTCCGGTCTACGTCCAGAACGAGACAGACGAGGGTCGCAAGGTCTCCCTTCGCCGGACAGGAGAAGCAATTCCAGAAGCCTGTCGTGGAGTTGATGTAGCAGGAGGGATCGTCGTCTGCGTGGTTCGGGTCAGGGCACGTGAACCTGATCTCCCGCCCTCCGGTAATCCCGGTGATGTTCAGAAGATCAGAAAGAACCTCTTCGACTGAGGAAACTCCAAGATCCTCTGCGTCAGGCACTAGTGAACTCCGTACGCAGGGTGCTCTCTCATGCAGAGTTGGCACCACACGATGGGATTTTCGGAATCTTCCTTTCTGCCCTCTCGATTCCCAGGGTTCTCGGGCTGGCTAGGAGTTGGCCGGGGCGCTGTCGCTCCTGTCTGACCCTGGTACCGAGACTTCAAATCAGGATGCCCGTACGGCTTCATGGCGGGACTGACCGTGCGGGTGTAGACCATCTGCCCGATCGACATGCCGGGGGTCAGAACGATGGGAAGATTGGAAACATTGGAAAGTTCCAGGGTTGCCTGACCCTCAAACCCTGGGTCGAAATACCCGGCCGTGGAATGGATCAGAAGACCGACACGTCCCAGAGATGACTTTCCGTTGAGGATCCCCACGACCGCTGTTCCGAACGTCAGATACTCCACCGTGGTCGCCAGAGCGAACTCTCCTGGGTGAAGAACGAAACCTTCCCTTCCGACGATCACCTGACACGTCAGGTCGTCAGGAGGGTTTTGCGGGTCGACCGACACACGCTGGTAGTTGGTGAAGACCCGGAACTCCGAACCTAGGGTCAGGTCGTACGACGACGGCTGCACTCTCTCCGGGTAGAACGGGTCGATGGAGATCTCGCCTCGCTCGATCCCCATGAGGATGTCAGTGTCGCTCCAGATCATCGTGGCCTCCAGGGGCAGCAGTCATCGCAGTGGGCGTAGTGCGTCTGAGAATGTTTCGGACACACAGCGTTTGGGTTCACGACCGAGTGGCTGTTGGACGGGTGGAGTTCGTATGAAGGGCGAGGTAGGCCCAGATTCGGACCCTGGCCTCCTGGAGACCACACTTCGAAAAGTTTCTGAACTGCCTCGGCCCAGTCATCTCCTTGCACCAAGGTAAGACTTGTCATCTCCCCTGAGAGGTAAATCCGAGGGATGGTGAAAAGCCTTTCGCCTGCCCAGTCTCGGACGCTTTCATCGTTTCGCTCAAAGCCGAGTTCGGTCAGGTGGTTGGATGCGTAAATCTGAAACGTTCCTCTGTCAACCACGCCGACCATCATCCACTCAGGACGTGCGTGCGAGTAGAAGAAGTGACTGCTAGGCATCGTCATCTCCTGTGCTCAAGGAGTAGTGCTTCACCTTCCTGCGGATGGTGACGCACAATGTTTCTTCTCTGCCGTTCTCTTCGGAGATTCGATGTTCGATCTCAACCTCTTCAGCATGGCCTTCTGAGACTGACGTGATGGCTGCGTAGTAGGCAGCCATGAGTTGGCTTGTCGCTCCAGGGTCAGTCATCGTCATCTCCTTCTTCGTCGCCAACCTCTTCCATGTGGCCGTGGTCGACGTTGAACTTGACTCGCATCCGCTGGATCTCTGGACCGTGACGGTTCTTCACCAGGGAGTAGAACAGAAACTCTCCGACTCTGTTGATGCTGAGAACTTGGTCAGCGTCCTGGCCGATGGAGTCTCCGTATGCGATGTGCTCCAGTCGAGGCAAGAGAGTCTTCGTCTTCATGGCGTCACGGTTCACCTGGGCAGAACACCCACCGACCGTGTTGTGACGCATCGCAATGTTTTTGATTCCCGTCGAGAGCGAGGCGACCGCTGTGTAGTCCTCTCGCCCGTCCCTTCCTCGGGATGCCTTCATCAAGGTCAGGTAGTCCACCCAGAACAGGTCGGGGTGGTACAACTCGATCTCTGCTTCCATCCGCTCGATCGTGTAGGGATCCGAAAGATTCCCAACGTCGGCCACGTACAACTGGCCTGAGAACCGATCCTCCAGGATGTTGAGTAGCCTGACGATCCGCTTTTTCGTGACTCGACCCATGACGAGATCGAGATTGCGGATCGCCTTGTCGGCACCGAACATCTGGGAAGAGAAGAGCGTGTAGAGACGAAGGGCAGTCTCTTCCAGGGTCATCTCCAGCGGGTAGAGCACGACCGTTCTTCCGTTCAACACCGCTTGGGCGACGAACATGAGGTTGAGCCAGGATTTGCCCTTGCCCGGTCTCCCGATCAGCGTCACCATCCGGCGCCGATGGAGTCCTCCTGTGATGGCGTCGAACTTCTTGAGTCCGGTCGGGATCCCCAGTTCGGTCCCGCTCTTGCGGCGCTTGATGTCCTCCAGCATCCGCTTCTGAACTTCCTTGCTGAACATGTCGACAACCGAAGACTTTCCGTTTCTGACGGAGATCTCGTTCAGTCGACCCTGAAGGAAGGAGATGGCGTTGTTGACATCCTCGGGGGTGTGAACCTCCCGAGAGGCTTCGTCCAAGACGGTCAGCAGGTCGATGTAGTCCTTGCGATCTTGGAGCGTGCGGATCAGAGCCGGGAGATCTCTGGGCTTGACGGTCTTGTCGGGTTCGAAGTCAGGGAACCGATGCAAGATAACCCCCATCGAGGGGATCTCCTGGTGGTCCCTCTTCTGCCGACAGAGGTACGTCCAGATCTTGGGGTTGAGGTCGCCCACGAAGTGATCGGCAGTGATCCCCGCCCTCTGGAACTCTCCGAGAGCGTCGGGCTTCTTGACGATGTACGTGAGGACTGCTGCGTCGGGGGATGCCACGTGACTTGATACGACAACGGCGGGCGCCGCTACTCCAGAGCGTCAGGAAGGTGCTCGTACTCGTTCTTCGCCATGATGTTCCGGGCCAGGGCAAGTTGCTTGGCGGTCGGAATCCAGTTCGGCTTGGTAGTGATCTGGCGGGACAAGAACGTGAGGTAGGGGTGGCTCCCCGAATACTCACGGATCTTTCGGATCAACGCCTCCTGCTCACGGAACTTTCGGAATTCCTTGTCCGTGCTGGAGTGGATGATCTTCTTGACCTGCTTCGCCAGCGCCCTCTTGTCTGCTCGCCCCATCCCTCACCCGTCCGGCTACTTCTCTTCCCGCATGTTGTCTCGTCGGGAGAAGTCGTAGGTCTCGTCCATCACGAACCCATCCGGAGTGTAGAAGCCCCAGGGCTGAGACCGGCGACCAACGATGACGAGAGTCCACGTGGGGGTTGGCTCGACCAGACGGGTGATCCGGTGACACGTCGTGAGCGGGATCCGATGAACGCTCCAACGCTTCCAGATCCGTAGGTCGCCTCGGGTTGCTCCCTGCACATCGACGCTGGCGTTGAAGGCACGCTCGGATGCCTCTCGGATGTCGCAGAACTCTTCGACGTACCCGCCCTTGAGGATGATCGAGATGAAGGGCCAGGGGTGGTCGTGGAGGTCTTCGCCGGGGTCTGGTCCGTCCATCCGATGAAGAAACATTCCGAACCAAGGGGTCTGGATGATCCGCAACCTGTCGAGGTAGACGATCCCGTCTTCACGGACTAGACGCATCTTGGAGAGAATCCTCCAGTACGTGTTCACGCTACCAACCCGCTTGAGTGCTCCCACGGCTCCACTTCTCCTGAACTCGACGCTTGCTGCGGCGCTTCTTGAGGATCACCGCAGCCTCCTTGACCTTTGATACGACAGAGCCGGGGAGGGCGTCTCGATCACCCCGGTCCATGTCGATGATCTCCTGGAGCAAGACCAAGGCTCGTTCTTCGTGGTTGCGCTTCACCGCTTCCCTCCTGCTAACAAAGGAAAGTTTCTGAAAAGAAGAGAGGGGGTAGGGGGAGAGATTGGATGGGTACTTCTTCTCTCTGATGGGTGCTTGTTTGAGGATGGGTACTTCTTAGGTACCGAAAACTGAGATCTCACTTTCCGGGATTCCACTTTTCAGGATCCCACCAAGGTACCTATGTAGTGCCCTTGGACTTCGATTTGCGGGGACGCTCGAAAACGACTGTCTCGATCACAGTCTTTCCGTCCCTGCGAACATGACGCCTCCGGATGTACCCAGCGTCCTCAAGTTCTTGGAGGGCCGAGTAGACAGAAGCCTTGCCGTCTGTCTTCCGGTTGACGAGATCGCTGCCCTTCGCTTCCCAGTTGTCGGGAAGGGACAGCAGGTAGACGAGTAGCCCGGTGGCCTTCCAGGAAAGTTTCGGATTCCTGATTGCGTCGTTCTCGACCACCGTGTACGAGCGCCGACGATGCACCCGAATGATCATTCGCACCCCTTGAACCGACCCAAACGTAAGTTCGGAAACCTCCAAACCCGCTCTTTACTTTTCCACAGGTTTGAAGTACGGTAAGGGGCGATACGCAGATTCAGCGACCGCTGCGAGGTTCCGACTCGCATTCGCAATCGCCGTCACTGCGTATCACCACTTACCTACCGAGAGAGAGCGCCCCCTTCGGGGGGGCGCTTCTCTTTCTGGAACTTTCCAGAGATCGAGGTTTACCAGATCTCCGGACTGGGTAACCATACGCCCCTCGTTTGAGCGTTGCAAGCACCCTCTCGCCGGTTTGTTAGGCGCACTCGTAATGGCCCCATCCGCCCGTTGCGATCAACCATGCTCCGACTCGGGCCGACGCTGCTGAGTCATTCCAAGAGAAGCGTACGTCGTAGCCGAGAGCGGAGAAGCGACCGGCGATGTATCGAGCGTGCTGCTGGCTGATCCCCGCCGCTCGGGTGCTTGCTTGGTTGACGGCGTAGGGGTTCCCTCCGGACTCGCAGTGGAAGACTTGTCGCAACCTCGCCGGGTCGAGACCGAACTCGACAGCGGCCGAATGCACGTGGTGCTCTCGCTCGGGAGTCCAGCCTCCGCACCCACCCCAGGATTCGTCTGAGCACTCTCCTGGCTCGACGTAGAGGCTGGGTTCGAAGCGTCCGGAGACAGGAGGCCAGCCTTGGGGATCTGGCTCAGGTGGAGGCGTAGAAGCCGCCTCGGGAATTGCGGTTGTCGGCGGCGTAGAAGGCGGCGTCTCGGGCGCCGGGGGAGAATCCGAAACAACCGTGGTGGTCGTCGTGGCCCTCGGAGGTTCGGGCTTTCGGACTTCCGGCTCGGGGATCGAGCCGATGAAGTAGTTGAGGTTGAGGGGGCACTGCTCGCAGAAGCGGAACTCTGGCTCTGGTTCCTCGGCGCTGCTGATAGTCAGCCAGGACGGTAGGCCCAGAACCTCGGTCGTATCTCGACCACCGGAATCTTCCGAAACTGCTGCCACAAGTTGAGGCACCGGAAGTACGATCGTCGCCTGCGCCTGGACGCCGACAGACAGCGCCATAGCCAGGGCGGCGACGGTGATACGATGAACACGCATCGCCCGTCTCCTTGGTGAAGGTGTGGGAACACCCAAATTGTAGGGGACGGGCGTTGCTGTGGGTCGGGTTCGTCGCAAAAGGCCGGGAAGGGTAGTCTATCTCGGGGCGACGAGTCAACAACCCAGATCCGAATTCGGATACTCGGGGTTTCGGAAAAGGAAGAGGGGGTCCGCTCTTTCGAACGAACCCCCTCTCGGCGGGTGGGAACCCCGGCAGGACTTACTTCTTCGTCTTGGCCTTGCCCTTGGTCTTGCCTGCGCCGTTGACGAACGACTTCGGAACTGCCTGGATGAACCCCTGAAGGCCACGGCCCTCTCGGATGATCACGAAGCCGTACTGGTCTCGCAGGGTGCTGGACGCAAGCAGGATCCGCTTGTCGTAGTCACCCAGACCGACCGAGTTCCGGTCGTTGGCGTAGGGACGAAGTTCGACCTTTTCCGAAAGTTCCTTCGCAAGATCCTCTCGGGTGCCGCCCTTCATCAAGAGCGGTGCGATCGTGTGGAGGTTCGACCCCTCACGGAAGGGGTTGGACTCCTTGATCTCGGCCACCTTCATCTTGACCCGCTTGGTCGCAGGCGTTGCCTTCGAAGCGGCGGGCGCCTCGGCCTTCTTCGATGCCGACTTCTTCGCAGCAGGCTTGGTGCTCTTCTGCTTCGACTTCGAAGGGGCGGTCTTCTTGGGCTTGCTGCCCTTGGTCTTCCCGCTGGTCCCGCCTCGCTCGGCACGCTTCACGGCCTTGCGAAGTTCCTCCAGCGACATGTCCTCGTATCCGGAGATCCCGAGGGACTGCGCCCGCTTCCTCAGTTCCTTGGCCTTGCTGGTCTTCGGCATCTGAATCCTCCTTGTGCTCTTCTTCGATTGTAGGGTTTCTGATTCCGGATTGCAAGAGATACTTTCTACTTGCGACTTCGGAACCCAGACCGGGAAGGGATCTCCTTCTAGGTGGACTAAGGCTTGGCCTTGTGCGTTCTTGTCGAGGTACGTGCCTTTGCGAATCTTTCCGGTCGAGGCACGATAGCGCACTTGGTCTCCGGAATTGAGAATTCGCCTACCCATCGTTGAGTCGGCGCCTTGCTCGCTCCCGCACCGACCCCTCCTTGACTCGGTTCGGCTCGTCCTCTGCCGTCTCTCGACGGACGAGGTTCTTGTATTTCTTGATGCGCCTCTCCAACTCGGCCTCGTTGAACTCGTCCACCAACGCAGCGGTCTTTCGGATTTCTTCTACTGAGTCCGACTTGGCGATGCGCTCATGGCCGAAGGCGAAGCGGATGAACTGGGGAGGGTCGTCAGTGACGGCCAGGGTGAGGCCCACTTCGGACCACACCCTGACCCCTTTGCGTTCAGGCGCCATCGACACCGCTCCGAACTGGAACAGGCAGTCGCCGGGGCGGGACGTGACACCCGGCGTCCACGTCGACCACCGTCATGCCCTCGACCGTGCCGGGCACGGCAGGAGTGCAGGCAGCAGCCAGCGAGTCGTCGTCCACCCACTCGGGGACACGCATCCGGATTCGAACCTCGACCGTCTTGTAGTCCTCAGCCATGACCTTCCTCCGTTCGGATCTTCAACACCTGTCGTGCCTGTTCTGGCGTCCAGAGTTGGTATCCGTTGCTCGCAATCTTTGCGGCTTTGGGAATCTTACCTTGAGAAAGCCACCGCTGCATAGTCCTTTGGGAAACTCCCACGTGGCGGGCAAGTTCCGAAAGGGTGTAGTGGCCCTTCCTCTCTCTCTCCCAGAGACTTTCGTCTCGGGCGGCTCTCCGTACCTCTGGCGAACTGGGCATACCCACCTACGGCTCTCTACTCACCAAGATCTTCCAGAGACGACGGAAGACCCTTCATCCGGCGTTCGTTCAGCAACTTGTTCACAAGCCGCATCTGGGTCTTGGTCAGAGGGAAGTCGTTCTCGTACATGTGCAGCAGTTTCTCAAGTTCCTCGGGGTCTTCCCCCTCGGCCTCAAGTTTCTTGATGGTCTGCCGCAGCCTCTCTTCGTGCGAGATCGGCTTACGGGGCTTCACTGGGGTCTCCGACCCACACGTCGGCCTCGGGGTTCCTGCCCTCGATCACGGCCTTGTGGAGCGGGTACAGGGACTCTCTGAACTTACGCTTGAGCGCCGCCATCCCTTGGCCCACCCTCTCGATCTCGGCCTTGTTCTCGGGCCTCCCGAGACTGGTCACGACAGCCCGCTCGACCAACAGATCCACGTTCTTAGCGTCGATCAATTCTTTGCACGGCTGGCAGCACGCCCAGAGTTTGTCGATGTCTTGTGTGGACGCAACCAGGGTGAGACTACGGCGCTCCAAGACCTCTCGGTTGACAGGTTCCGAAACTCCGATCTTCCACTCCGGATCCGGCAGAGCACAGAAGTCACAGACCATGCGAGGATCCGGATTGTCTTCCGTTCGGACGGGCTTCACCGGGTGGTCGTCGTCGGATCCGGCGAACGGGTGTACCCACGTGACCGACCCGTCCCGAGAGTCCCGCACTCGGTTGATCCGGTAGCCGCAAACCTCGCAGTCGAAAAGCGGAGGGGCAGCCTGGTACGAGAACTCAGCCACCATCATCCTTCCCTGCCGGACGATGGGCAGCCCGAGACCTGCCGTGACTTTCTGAAACTCGTCGTTTGAGCGGGCTACGTGAACTCCGTTGTCGCTCAGGATCTTGCTCAGTTCTTCGGGTGTCATTCCCATAGGTACGTACCTACCTGTTCCATCGGAACACTCGGTCCTTCACGATCAGAGGACGATCTGCCGGACCCTTGACTCCGGGCTTGACCCACGTCACGTGGAATCCTTCGGGGTGGCACTTGCAGTGCCGCTTACCCCAGTGTCCTCGCTGAATCCATCGGTGGCTCCACGCAACCTCTCGGCCTTCAGAAACGCCTTCGTCATTGCGAGGGGCGTACTCACGTGCCCGCAAGGAGATCACTCGCACTTCCTGCTGGCGGTAGAGATAGCCCGTCCTGTCGAGACGCTTCCGGGTTGGGCGGTCGAGACGGCGTGGTTCGTTGTTGGGCAACTTCTGCTGCACGAACCGCCAGAACGCTCGGACGGTCTTGGTCATGCCGCCCACGTTCTCAACCGCAGGAGGCTCGACTCCGAAAGGCACATGAACGTGGTGCCAGAGAAGAAGTTTCGGAAGATGGCGGCGGTTGTCCTCTGAGATATTCCGAAGACCCTCGTCGTCCTGGTCGTCTCGCCAGGAGTAGAACGTGATCTGGACGCCGGGCACTTCCTTCAGCCCCGCCATCATGCGAGCGTGAGACCACGCAAACGCTCGGGTGCCGATCTGCTCTTCACGAAGATCGGTCGTGAAGAAAGACTTGTCGAGCCACACGAACCCTGACGGGGTGGGAAGGTCGATCTCTTGCAGGGCAGAGGTTGGGAAACTTTCTGCCGCATGAACCATCAAGTCCACCATGTCAGCGTGGACCCAGTAGGTCTCTGCCCGGTCGATGCGGAGAGCCTCGTTCTGAGCGAGGAATTGGGCATCCCACTCGGGTCCAAAACTGGTATCCCCAGTCTTGTCGAGAGAGCGCAGGTATCCGTTGGCGTAGGAGACGCCTCGGGGCGACATCCAGTACCGGATCAGATCAACCTGCTCTTCCAGGACTTGGAGGGAGTTCATTCGGAATTCCTCGACTCGTAACTGCTGAGGTACGACCTGATCTCGGTGAGCGTGTTGAACCACGTCGCCCACTCGCCGTCCCGCTCGACGTTGTACCCACCCTCGGGATCTACGAGAATCCGAAAGGTAGCGCCGGTGGCGATCGACTGATACACGTACCCGTCGTCGGACTTTCGGAGAACGATGGTCATGCCTGCTTCCTCCGTCGTGATACGGCGCCGCCGTCCACATCGGATTCCACGACTTCGTACGTGGATTCGCCGTCAGCGCCTAGTCCGTCGAGATCGAAGTCGAGCGACTCCAACTGCTCCTGGATTCTTTCGGAAATCTCGTCGTTGCTGGCGAACTTCCCCTCGACCCGCTCGACCTGAAGGGTGATGGTGAACTGGAACTCGGCCATCACTCACCGCCCCACCCGATGCGGATGTAGGGAGACGACGTGGTGACGAAGGCACACTGAGCGACCACCTTCGGGTCGATGTTGCCTGCGGCAACTTCCGCCGCCAACTTGTCCTTGTCCACGTCTTCCTTGCGGATTCGCTTCCACTGAGCGGCGGTGAGAGCGTCCTTCAACTGCTCGGGGTCGTAGTTGACGTACTCGTTCTCGACCACGGTGATTCGGATCTCGTCGTCGCCGCCCTGAATGGTCGTGACCTTCCGGGCCTTCAACTGCTCAACGAGGGTGGCCTGGACTTCCTTCTTCTTGGCCTCCCAGCGGGCAGCCTTCTTTCGGAAGTCTTCGAACTCACGGCCGAGTTCGAAGAGGACTCGCTCGGGCAGACGCTTGACGCCCTTCTTCTTCTTGGACTTGGACTTCGCAGGCATGTGTACCCCCTTGGGAATGTTCTGGTTGAATGGTAGCAGAAAGTTTCTGCTGTGTCAACCTTGGATCTCCGGGCCGGTGCGGCGGTCCACACTCGACCCCCACCGAGGTCGTCCCGTCCTCTGGCGGTCCAATGGAGGGCCAGACGGAGAGGCGTTCCCCCGTCCAGGGCCAGGGCACCGGCCCGGAGAGAACTTTCGGATTTTGGGCCTGGGGGTAAGCCGTCGCCTGCCGCCACGGTGTGATCAGGACGGCTTACCCCCGGCCCAGTGGAGGCAGAGGGAATCGAACCCTCGGGTCGTGCGGTTTTAGGTGCCGCTAACCCCACCATGTGCCCCCAAGCGTCAGGTCTGCTGACGCTCTCGTACTACCTCCCGAAGACCCTTGAGTACGTCGATCTGCTGAGAGATGGCGTACGCCTGGATCGTGTAGGAGTCGATGTGCTTACCGGCGTTTCCTTGGTTCTCTCCGAGTGCGCTCAGAACGTTTCCTTCGGGGTTGGTCAGAGCAAACTGGAGCCGCTCACGAATGCTCGTTGCTGTTCTAACCGCCCCGTTGCACTCTCGGATGGCCTGATTGAGAGCAGAACGCCGCTCGCTCTCAAGCGACTCGATCAGGCGGGTCAGCAGAACGTCCATGTCTGGCCCCTTGGTGGGGTCGTCCAGAGCATCTCGCTCTCTCAGCAGTCGCTCGACCTTCTGTTGGATCCCGGTCTTTCGGGGTGCCGTCGCCCTTCCGGCCCTCGGCGTTCTTGTCGGCATGGTCAGTCCCCCCACCTGAAGCCCTCACGAAACTTTCGGATTTCCTCTTCGCTGAGGTTGTGATCTCCGGGGCACGACTTGCTGTGAACAAGCCCCACCGTCAGGTCTTCGAACGGCTCGGTCGAAGCCTCGGCCCAGTCGACAGACCAAACGTGGTCTCCCCACATGAACCGGCGCCTCCATGAGATCGTCGGAAGAACCTGCCTCACGAACCCGACGCCCGCCCAGAACCCCAGGGCGAAGACGAATGCGAACGGAGCGATCAACCACAGGTCTGTCATGCCGCCTCTCCTTCTTCCTCGGCGCTGCTCCACGATCCGTCGAGCAGACTCCGAATGTCCTTCATCGTGATCTTCGGAACCTGACGCCCGCCATCCCGCTCGACCATCCGGTCGAAGATGGCCTGCTTCTTCTTGAGCAGTGCAGCGATCCGCTCTTCCACCGACCCACGCACACGGATCTCGATCACGTGAACCGTGTCCGTCTTGGAGTCCATGCCTCGGAGTCCACCCGCCGCCGACCGGCCTACTGCCTGGTCGTGTGCGGCGGGAGTCCAGAGCATGTCGGTGAAGATCACATAGGTTGCTACGCCCAGGTTCACCGCTTCTTGGTTGGCTTGGATGGTCCCGATGTAGACGTGGCAGTCCTCGTCCTTGTTGAACCTTCGGATTTCGGCCTGCCTCTTCTTCAAGTCCTTCTCTTCGCCCGTCACGTAGGCCGGGTTGTAGTCCTGCAACTCCCGACGAAGGATCTGGGCGGCGCTCGACCACTGGGTGAAGATGATGGCCTTCTCCCCGTTCGCTACCAGTTCCTCCACGATCTCCTTGACGACCGGAATCTTTGGACTTACAGGCTTACCGTCGTAGAGTTCCGGGGAGAAGCACGCCTGCTTGAGCCTGGTGAGCCAAGGCAGGATCCCAGCGATACCCCGGACCTCTCCGTTTTCCAGTTCCAGCAGAGCCTCTTCCTCGATCTTCCGGTACAACTTCGCAGACTCCGGGGTGTGGTCGACGTGACGAACCGACCACACGGCTTTCGGAAACCGCTTCTTGAGTTCCTTCTGCACATGCTCCTTGCGACGGCGCAGCGAGATCGAGTTCAGGAATTCCTTGAGTTCGGCCATCGCTCCGACCTTGTACGCAACCACCGTCCGGTGCGGACCCTCTCGGATGGCGATGGAGTTCACGAACGGCTCGTACTCCGGGAACAACTTCGGGTAGAGCCGGTGCAGGACGGGCCAGATCTCTTCCGGCCTGTTCATAATCGGCGTCCCCGACATGTGGAGTTCGTGACTGGCCTGGATCTGGATGAAGCCCCGAGTGACCTGAGCCGTGGGGTTCTTTGCCTTGTGATGCTCGTCCGAGATGAAGAGATCCCACTCTTCATCGAAGACGGCAGGGTTCGTGTACGACCAGTCCACGATCTTGCGCCGGTCGTAGATCGGCTTCGCCCGAATGCCTTCCCAGTTGATGATGGTGATCCTGCTCTTGTTCCGGATGCGAGCGTCCCGAGTGGCAGCGTCTCCCTCGACCACCGTGTAGGAAAGTTTCGGAAAGAACTCGTCAAGAACTTCTGCCCACGTCCACTTGGCGTTGTTCGGGCAGACGACGAGAACTCGCTTCTTGCGAGCGAGGCAGATGTAGGCAAGAGCAACGAACGTCTTGCCCAGACCCATCTCGTCGTTCAGGAGTTGGATCTTCTGGTCGAAGATCAACTTGAGAGCCTGTCGCTGGAACCGCAGCAGCGTCCCGATGAACTTCGGGATCGAGAACTGCGGCGCCGGTAGACGACGCAGACGCTCCCGCTCGACCGCCACCAGTTTCTTCAGGATCCCACGTGAGAGTTCGGCCTGCGGGAAGGCAAGGCACAGCCGGTCGAGGTACCGAAGGTTGAACCGGAAGTAGATCTTGGAAGACCCTCGCACGTCTTCACGGACAGGACGTGCCTTCCGTTCCAGGATCTCGTTGTAGATCACGTCCTGGATCACGTACGGGTCTTCGTCCTTCCGGTCACAGATCAAGACCAGATGGCGACCCCTGGGATCTCCCTTCTTGCTGAGGCTGATCTTCACGTAGAACCTTTCGGATTCTCGGAAGACTGGGGACTCAGGAGAGAGAGTCCCCAGTCTCGGCGCTGTCTTGCTCTTCGATGAAGTCGTTCACCGACATGTCCGTGGGGATCCGAGTGAGGAACCCCGCCTTCTCCAACGACTGGACGAAGGCCCGGTTGTCGGACGTGTCGATCTCCACGTTCCGAGAGAAGTTCCCGACTCGACGGGCGACCGACTTGCGGTACGACTCTAGCGAAGAGGCTTCGACCAACTTGAGAGAAGAGAGTGCTGCAACAACGTCGTCGTACGACCGACCCTTCACAGCACTTCCGTCGATTGTGAGGAAGCGCATGATGCTCCTTTCCTTCCTGGCAGTATACCAGAAAGTTTCTGTTTTGTCAAGCCACTAGAGGACGTGCTGACACTGACCGCCGTGGAGTCGGCACTTCGGGATTTCGGATTCTTCGGGTTCCCGCCGCCGTTCACGTGGGGTCAGGCGTTGGGCGGTCTCGTTTGGCTCGCACTCGGGGTCGTCACAGTGACCCGTCGTGTTCTGGTTGTGGAGTGACGAGTTGCAGGAGTAGCACGTCCTCTGGCAACGCACGGTGTACGTCACTCCCTGGTAAGGACCGGGGATGGTGACGGAAGGTTCTTCGGGCGTGATCACTGACAAGATCTCCGAAGGCACGTACGAAATCCCATCGGATACGAGTTCGTTGAAGGAGAACGTTTCCGGTCGTCGCTGCGTGAGTAGACAAACCAGAAGACCGGCCTCGATCAAGTCCTTCTGTCGCTCTGTCAGGATCACCCCTGACCTGCCCGTCCAGAGCGGTCGCCCTGATCGGCTCAGATGAGCCACCATGTACCAGTTCTCGCTCTGGGGATGGATGGCCTTGATGATCCTCTGCCCTCGGAGGTTGGCAGTCTCCTGCACCGTCCATACGTTGAACTGAAGTTCACGTTCTTGGGCGTAGACGGTCTCAGACCGGACCCTGAAGAACCCGTTGGGGACGAACAACGCTTGGTTCACCCTGGCAGGCTCGTACTCCCAACTGGCGGGCATCTCTCACTCCTTTCGGATTTTCAGATGTGATGATCCTCTAGCCAGTTGCCCGACACGATCCTCGGGCCGTCTGGCTCGTACAGGTAGTGGAATCCGAAAGCCTCCCTCTCGGACCCATCGGGCATCTGCACCATGATCTTCCGCAGTTCGTACCCAGCGCCCTCTTCCATCCTGATCACGCTGTCGGTCACAGGGTGGTCGGCGTGCATGATCAGAAGGTCTCCGATGATCACGCCGGGGCGATCGAACTTCGCCACAGGGTACGCACGCATGTAGGGCCGGACGTGGTAGAGGCTTCCGACTGCCTGAACATTCGGAATCTCGTCCAGCACTGCTTCTTTGGCCCAGGAGTAGTTGCCCTCTCCGACTCGGAGAGTGCCATACGCCAGCAAGGGGAGCCGATGGCCCCCCTCGCCAGCGATGGCGTTCCACTCCCTCACAAGGTCGTGAGTGGAGATCGTCACACGACCTCCCGAACTCCCGCCGCCCGAAGAGCGGCGATCAGGTCCGGCTTCCGCATGGAGTAGCCACCCGAAACGATCCCTCGGCTGAGCCGACGAAGTTCCGTGATCCCCATGCTGTCGAGCGTGACGTTCACGGTCGGAGGACCGTCGACCGGCACCGGCTGGTCGGGAGCAGGCTCCACGATTCCGGTCCCCGAGATCGTGTCGACGTACTCCACGCCGTCTTCGACAGCGGGGTAGGCAGCATCGGCCTCGACCGTCTGGTCTTCTGTCGGGTCGCCGCCCCCGATCTCGACCATCTCGTCGTCGTCCTGCTCAGAGTCGTCCAGACCGTCCTCAGCCTCGATCAGATCGCTCACCGTCACTTCGCCCGACTCCACAGCAGCGATCATGTCGATGGAGAAGTTCGGGACTGCGATGGCCTGGTACCAGAAGCCGTCCTCGATCGCCAGACCGAGACTGACCATCTTCTGCCACGTCTCGGTCGTGAACGTGTCCTTGGGGCTGACGGCTGGGGTGAGCAGACGCTTCCGAGCCATCTTTCGGAAAGTGACAGGACGGATCTGGTAGAAGAGCGAGTACGCCCACTTCATGGCGTCATACTCCCCGACCGAGTTCCGACCGCACTGCACCATGTGGTATCGGAATGCCTGGAAGAGATGCAGGAGGAATCGAGAGCGATCCCCCACGACGATCTCGGCCTGATCCTCGTCGGAGTAGGCGGGAGACCAATCCCACGCCGTGTACGCCCCGCCGATGCGAACGACCGGCGCCGGGATCCCGTACGCCTTGGCCGCAACGTCACAGAACTCCTGACCCGCAACCTCTCGGTCTGCCGGGTCCATCCTGGACGGCTGAGAATCGGCCAGAGTACGAGCGGCCTCGACAACTGACTCTCGGATGTTTCGGAATGCGAGATGGAGCCGCACTTTCGGTTCTCCTTTTCAGTGGAAGTTTCGGCTGGTATCAGGATACCAGAAAGTTTCTGGTATGTCAAGAGGAAATCTGGAAGGGGACTAGCCGAGTGTGTCCCCTTCCAGAGAGGCAATGAAGTCCTCGTATTCCTCCCGAGTAACGAGCATGTCTCCGATCCACATCATGTCTCCGCTGCTGTTTCCGTTCTGCTGAGCGGAAGAGCGTCGGTCTCGGATGCGGATGCCAGAACCGAGTTCGCCGTTCCGGGCTGCCTTGGCGGCACGCTGCCCGTAGTAGGCGCCCATCGTCAGGCTTACGTCCTTCGGAGTTTCGGAATCCTTCTTGCTCTTAGATCTGGGCTTGGGCTTCGGCTCTGCCTTGGAGACAGGAGTGCGATCGCCCATGATCAGTTGACGCTCCAAGACCTCCGAAGGAGTCATTACCGGGTAACCCCTCGACTCGTACTCGAAATCCCAGGCCGGGATTTTGGACGTTCTCACCTTCGGTCGGAATCGGTAGCGATTCAGGATCCTCCCTTCTTTCACGACCAAGAGGCGGTTTTCCGAAACAACAGACACTGATTCGAACTCGATCTCGGGCTGCAAGTTCTCCAACGCCCGAGGGTTCGAAGCGAACAGAAGGTTTCCTCTCTTCGTCCACCCGAGCGTGATCTGCCTGCCGTACGTTCTGGCGATGTGCAGAACGGCGGGGTTCGTGAGCCGGGTGTAGATGGTAACCATCGACCCGTAGACCTTGCTCAACCCGCCAGTCGGACCCCACCTGTTGACGGCAGCGAAGATGGCCTCGCTGTCCACTTCGGTCTTCGGGTCGAACCGGCCTGTCTTCGCCAGGATCTCTTCGTGGTTGGAGATCACGCCGTTGTGAACGCCCACGATGTTCTGGTGAACGATCGGGTGGTTGTTCAGCATGTTCTGGGGAGAGCCGTGAGTGGCCCACCGAGTGTGGCCCACGACCCAACGAGGGTTCGTCTCAACCCCGGTGATCACGTTGTCGATCGCCTGGTCGGTGTCGGCTCGACCCCGGTGCTTTTCCACCGTCACGCCCTTGTCGGGCACGTACTGCATCCACCCGTAGGCGTGCGGGCCTTGGGCAACCGAGTCGATGAACATGAGAGCCATGATCTCGTACGTCGGAATGTCTTCCGGCTCGCCGCCGTAGCAGATCCCTAGAAGTCGACACATCTTTCGGATTCACCCCCTCTCAGAATGAGAACTGTGGAACGGAGCATCGCCAGCACACCTTCCTCAACAACTTCCAGTCCTCTTCGGACATGAGGATCTCGGTGTCCTGAACGTTTCCGTTTGGACCCCTCTTCTTGCTCTCCGTTCGGAGGATCTGCTGCAAGCGGAGGAAGACCGCCTTTTCGGAAACTGTACCCGCCCGCATGGAACCGAGCGGGTAGGAATTGGCAATCTTTCGGTAGTGGCCTCGCCGTGCGTCCTCCACGATGGCTACGCACAGAGCGATGTACGCCTGCACACGATCAGGGTTCACCGACGAGTTGAAATAGCGGAACTCGATAGTGCCCCGGAAGAAGTACGAGTGGAGGTTGAGAGCCAGGTATCGAGAGACGCCGGGCTGGAAGACCCTCACGCCGTCTCGCATGTCGTGCCCACCCTCCCACAACGAGAGGATGTCTGCCTCCGATTCGGCTGCTGCTGCCCTCTCGACAAGCCCCCGAGGAAGAGGCTGGGCGTACTGCCTTGCTCCGGGACGGATTGTTTCCCATCCTGAAGAGGCAATGCGGTAGAGAGCGTCTTCGAACTTGTAGCAGAACCGCACGACCGACCCGAGTTGCCTCCCGGTGAAGTTCGTGCCGTTCTCGTTGCGAGCCTCCACGTGTACGTGGATACCGGCCGAGGCATGAGGACGGGCGCCTGCGTTCTGCAACGCAAGGACAGCCGTCGTCACTTGATCTCGGTGGTCTGGGTGGTCGAAGAGTAGAGGCGGCGAGACCAGTTCTCCGCCACCCTCCACCGACCCGTCTCGCTTGACAGTCCAAGACGGAACGGAGGCTCCTGAGTCGTGACTGTGCGTGTGGTCGATCGTCTCCAGACCTGCGGCCCGGAGTGAAGCGATAACAGCGGAGAGATCACCTTGGAACTCGATCTCGACGCCGAAACGTCTCGGCATGATGTGTACCCCTTGTGCTTCCTACCTACCGATGCACGGCAGAATAGCAGAAACTTTCGGGTTTGTCAAGCCCGAAGTTCGGTGGCTGCCCGGCAGAGCGGGAGAAACCTAGCACGTGACCTGCGTACTTGACAAATCAGAACGTTTCTGCTAAGGTTCACGCATGGCAGATTTCAAGGTGACTCTGACCGTGGAAGTGGACGAGGATGTTGTGGACGATCCCAACACCAGCCTCGTAACCAACAAGATCCAGCAGGCTCTCGTTCTCTCTCTTCCGCACGGATGGAACTTCTTCGACTTGGAGGTCGAGCGGTGAGCAAATGTCGTGACTGCGGCAAGCCCAAAGAGGTAGACGGCTACCGGCTCTGCGAAGAATGCTCCGAAGCCAGGTACGAGGCGCAGCGTGACTACCTGGCCGACCAGGAGTTCGAACTCCGTCGTGAGCGACGGGTCTTCGGAGACTGAGAACGATTCCTCACCCAAGATCTGAGCGGGGTAGCATTTCGTCGGAGCACCCTCCCGCCCAGTGCAAGCGGGGTCGGGACCAGGGAGTCGAATCCCTGGCATCCCGGCCCCGTTTCGCTATTCTCCGGCCATGTCCGATCGGGCGATCTTCGGAGAGCATGTCTCGTCCCGAGAGTCCATTCCCTATTTCGGAAAGAATCGGGTCTGCTCTGCCGAAGGGTGCAACACGTCGCTGAGCCAATACAACCCCAGCGACAGATGCTCTCTGCATCGACGCTCGACCCTGACTCGGGGCGTCAAACTTCGGTCAACTTCCGGTCAGGGTCGGTCTCGATCTACGAACAGATCAGCCCGAACCAAGACCAAGGATTCCAAGAAACGTACGTAGGTATCCGAAACCGAAAGTCCTGGTCAGAGGCTATTTCAGGTTTCGGAGTTTGACGAGAGTTCGACAGGTGGGGGTCCGTAGGTGCCTATCCTTGGGTGAACCGACCCAGGAGAGCCTGCGATGCCGAAGGGCAAGACTCGATCCAGCCTGAGCCTTCGTGAGCGCCGAGAGCAGGCGTTCCGAATGTACGAGCAGGGCTACACGCCCACCGAGGTAGCCAAGGAACTCCGGGTGTCTCGGGCGACGGCCCACACGTACAAGAAGAAGTACGAAGAGTCGATCGAGGAAGAGGCTCGACTCCATCCCGGCCTCATGCGGGATGTGCTTGCCAACACGATCCGGAGCCTCCGGGAACTCGATCGCATCCGTGCTGACGCCTGGAAGCGGCTGAACGAGAAGAGGGTCCACAAGTACGTGGAGTGCCCGGACTGCGGATCTGACTTCGACGTGGTGGTTCGTGAGCCTGCGAGCGACCAGAGCCGGGTGCAGTATCACAACGTTCTGATCCGAGCGCAGGAGCAGAGGGCCAAACTCTTCGGCGTCCTGGGGGTGAAGCAGGAAGTCTTCGTGATGATCACCCAGGTCAAGTTGGTGCAAGACCGGATCCTCAACTTCTTGCAGAACAACCTCTGCCCTCACGATCGAGAGAACCTAGAACGTTTCCTTCTTTCGGATCCTGAGATCGTGGCCTACATGGCGAGTCCGGGATACATCGACGCCGAGGTCGTAGGCGAGATCGCTGCGGAATCCGAATTCGGATCTGAGTAGTGGGGTAAAGAAGAGACCCCTCCCGAGGTCGTGGGTTCGGGAGGGGTCTCAGTGGTGGCGCCGTAGGAAGGTGGTGCGGAGAGGAAGGGGTACGCAACCTCACTTCCACCTTCCTTGCCGAACAGCCCCGAGTGACACCTTACATCAATCGAGCGCCGAGGGAAGACCCTCGCCAGGAATTTCGGATTCTTCCACCATCCGACCGTAGTGGCGAGCGGCTCGCATCACTCGACGGCACAGCAGGACGAGCCAGAACGACCCCCACGCCACCGCCCCGAAGGTGTAGAGGGGATTGATCGAGAACGCCACCGCCAGGATGGCGATCCCCACGATCAGCCCGAAGACTGCTGCTACGCCCCCGGCTAGGGCTAGAACTCCCATGTCACGCTCCCGTTTCCTCCATCTGGGTCAGGAAGTCGCACAGGGCATCCACTTCCGCCTGCACGCACTCCTTGACTCGCTCTTCGGACTGTCGGAACCTGCGGGCGGCGTCGTACGTACTTTCGGAAGACGCCTCCCGGTTGGCCCTCACTCGATGTAGTTCCAACTGCGCTCTCGCCATCTCTTCGATGGCCTGAGACGTAGTGGTTCGGAGTTCCATCAACTGACGGGCGAACTGACCGCCCTCCGAGTCCAAGAACTCTTGGACGGACTGATCGAACTCGTCGTCTTCCTCGGGCATGGCAACCCCTCCCTGCGTAGTAGGTACGTAGGGAGAGGTTACCTGCGGGTGGTGGTCCGTCGTGAGGAACCCGAGCCGTTGTTCTGGGCCTGCTCTTCACGTACCTGACGGAGAATCTGCGACACCCGGATTTCCGAAAGTCCGGAGATGTCTGCGATCTCACGGTAGGTCAGCCCGGCGTTGAATGCCTTGAGCATCCCCTTGAAGAACTTGCGGCGACTTCTCTCGGCTCTGGCCTCGTCTCGGCTTCGAACTGCGCTGAGTTCGGTGAGACGCTGCCGAGCGGTCTCCTTGCGGTTCGGCATCTGCGTGCTCCCTGATTGGCTGCTCGTCTTCAGTTTCTCACATCTCGTCATCCGGATCCAGTTGAAAGTAGATCCGTAGAGAGGATGCTATGCACCATACCAAACTATCGGAACTTTGTCAAGCGAGACTTTCCGAAACCGATTTCCGAATTCGGATATGGGTACGGGCGGGAGCGCCAGGTCCGAGTTTCCGAATGTCCGATTGCCTCTTGACACACGGAGAACATTCCTATATAGTGAAGCCACTTGCTAGCCACGCCCCACCGAACCCTCTCTACTCCACTCGGGAGGGGAAGCCGGGAACACCGGGGAAGGGTGGAACGAAGCAGATCCTCTAGGTATCCGTGGCTCACTGCCGACAGAGGTCGGTGCAAGGGAGAGAGGCGCTGGACTCAAAAGCAGTCCAGTCCTCTCTCCCAGCACCGGGAACGTCGTTCGGGCGACGTAAAACAGGGGTTAGGCCCGAAGCGGTATCCGAAAGGTTACGTCCCGAAAAACCGAACAAGGTGGCGTGGAGTGGGAGCGTCACCGAATCTCTGGCGGAATCCCACCCGGCAGAGAGAGAGTTCGGAAGCATCCTGCTAGGTCAGCCGGGCGGTCTAGCAGGTCAGGTTTATGTTCCGGCGAGGGAGTTGCCCGACCCCAGAAGAAAGGAGCGACGGCTCCATCGGGCACTCAAAATTCCGAAAGGGGTACGGTATGACTCGCACGGACGTTCACGCTCCGAGCAACTTCGATCCTGCTGACTACGAGTACGTCACGTGGTTCTACAAGGGCGAGTGCCCGCAGTTGATTGAGGGCGAACTTCGATTTTCGGATCGTCGTGAGCAGGCCGAGCGTCTGCTTTCCGAAAGTGCGTTCCGGGGCAACTACGCCAACCGAGGGAACTGCGATCACTGCGGCGCCTACTTCCTCTGGGTCACGGTGTGGCGTCACCGCCCGACCAACCAGCACATCGCTGTGGGCGAGATCTGCGCCTCCGAACGTTTCTCTCTGCCTAGCCGGGTGGCTTTCGAGTTGAAGTACGCCCGAGACCGGGTGGCCGAGGCTCGTCAGCGGGAGCGCCGCTACTCCGAAGTGGTGGAGTGGATGCAGAACGAGTGCCCCGACCTGATCCCGATCCTCAGTCGAGAGAACATCGAGGATCACCCTGCTTTCGGAAATTCGTTCGTTGCTGACGTTCGTCGGCGGCTGTGGCAGTACGGCCCGCCTCTGACCGAGCGGCAGGTTGCGGCTCTTCGGAGTGCGAAGCAACGCTCCGAGTCTGTCCAGCAGGAGCGTGAGGAAGAGACATACGTCCCTACGCCTCTTGGCCGCACGACGTTCGAAGGGGTCGTGGTCAAGACCGATACCAAGGAAAGCGACTACGGCATTCGGCACACGATGATCGTGAAGGTCGAGCAGGGCGAAGGCGTGTGGCTCTGCTACGTCACCATTCCGAACTCCATCCTTGGGGTGGGTCGTGGAGACCGTGTGCGTCTAACCGCCAAGATCGAGCGGGGTCGTGACGAACATTTCGGATTCGGAAAGCGACCGACCCAAGCCGTGGTCGTGGCCCGAGCAGAAGAGGAACGAGCGGTTTCTGCTTCTGCACTTGACTAATCACAAACTTTGTGATATAGTCTGCTATGGTCGTGAGAAAGGGGTACACGTGAATCAGTACGAGGTTGGCGCCATCCTCCGGGTGAAGGCCAGGAGCGAGCAGGACGCTGTGGATACCGTTCATGGCGCCATCGACCGGGCCAGCCACCTTGACGACGGGACCGGACTTGTCGACGGTGTTGCGTACCGTCCGATTCCGGGTGCCAAGGTAATCGTGTTCCAGTGGAACACCGATCACGGCGAGTGCTACGAGTGCGGGCGCCCGGCTGCGTTCATGGTGGTCGACGCCGCCGCCCCTCGCCAGTACGACCCGTCATACCCCTACAACCTTCGCTGTGCCTTGTGTGCTGCCAACAACGCAGCAGACGGCGAGACCATCCGACGAATCCGGGAGGAAGCATGACCGTAGTGTCCAGACGAGACGGCGAACTGACGGTCGAAGGCGGCACGGTCGAAGAGATCATTCAGAAGATCGTCTTCGAAGAGGGGTGTTCAATCCTGATCACTCCCGTCACTCTCGCTGACGAGACCGTGACGATCTCGACCCGGATCTCGTACGGCGATCCCGAGCGGGACAACGTGGTCCGGGAAGCGTTCGACTATGCGGAGTGGGGCAACCATCCGGAGAGTTTCGAGCAGTCTCTCCGGTTCGCCGCTGGCAACCACTACGGAAGCCACGAAGACTTCGAAGACGACGAGGAAGGCTGACATGGCGTACGGCTGGATCATCAACCGAGATCACCTGAGCCAGCAGAACAAGTCGATCATCGGCCCGTCCGAACTCGACGGCACCGACGAAGGTCACGATCTCATTGAGCGGCTGACCAACGGCGAGGGCGCCGAATTCCGAATCTACGACGACGACGGGTACCTCTACTACTCCGGTCGGTGCATCGTGGAGGGCGAGGACGGGGTGACGTTCAGCGGCGGATCCGAAGAGTGGTTCGGGCCGCTGTGGGATTTCGGAGAACCGGGCGCCGGGGCAACCGAGATCCGATACAAGGACGAGCAGGGCGAGTGGAAGACGCTCTGAGGGAGGTCGTGACGTGCAGATCTGGGGAGTGACCAAAGAGGAACTGGAATCCGTGATCCAGGACGTGGGCGACTTCTTCTACGGCGGAAACGTTCGCTTGGAGGGCTACGCCCCTCGCCCTGGGAACTCGGCCCTGTGGCACCTTCGTTACAACAAGCCTCGCAGCAAGGGCGGCAAGGGTGTTCGGATCGCTCGCAACGGCAAGACGGTTGGGTCGTGCTGGCACGTTCATCGAGACGTGATGGCCGAGATCTTCCGCCGCTTTCCGAATGCACGCATCAAGTCTGCTCTGGCAGACTACCGGAGCAAGGAGGACTTCGAACAGAAGTTTTCGGATACGTACGAGACGACGTACTACGGGATGGGTCCGTGGGGCACGACAGAGGAATTCGGAAATTCGTGCCTCTGCTCCGAGGAAGGCCCACGGCCTGCGTTCCTTCCGCTCAACTACTCGGAGGTTGTGTGAAGTGTCGCTGATCGACAGCAACATGAAGATCTATTTGGCGAGGGCGTTCGCCATCGCCCACCACGGCGATCAGGTCGACAAGTGCGGGATGCCTTACGTCGGCCACCTGGAAAGGGTGGCGACCTTCGTTGAGGGGTGGCTCTCTCCTGGGTTCTCGACAGAGGTCGTTGTCGCTGCTTGGCTTCACGACGTGGTGGAGGACACCGACACGACGGTCGGTGACGTAGAAGCGGCATTCGGAATGCGGGTCGGAGAACTGGTAGACCTGCTGACTCGGCGCCCCCATCCCGAAGAGACCCACGCCGAATACATCGAGAGGGTCTGTGCCGATCCCGACGCCGTAATCATCAAGATCGCTGACGTGTTGGACAACATGGATCCGAACCGCCGAAACTCCGAGGGCAACCGGCCCGACGAGTACGACGGGATGCTCACTCGCTACCACAAGGCGCTGGCTCGACTCGTTCGGGAACTCTGAGTTTCGGAAAGGAAGACACGTGAAGTTGGTCTACCAGATCAAGTCCGGCGACCGGCTGACCAAGATCCTGCCAGGGATGGGCAATCCTCCCCAGCAGGTCTCGGTCAGCCTCACCGACCTTGTGGCCGGGATTCTTTCGGATTCTCGACACGTGGCGACGGTCACGGTCCAACTCACGAACGGTGACGAGATCACCTACGCCCGCAACGAGGCGGGTGACAACGCAACCGAGAGGCTTCGGAACCGATGAAGATGCTCTGCCCCTATCACCAGTACCAGTACGAGCAGGCGGCTTTCCTGTTCCAGTTCTCGGTGTTCCTTTTCGGAATCCAGAACACAGGCATGGCGGTAGCCAGTCTCGGGCAAGCCTTCTTCACCGCCGCAGACGCTCTCTCCTGTCACGGAATCGAGGGATGATGGAACAGTCCGACGTTCAGAAACTACGAGACGCCAAGGAGCAGGTCGCCCGAGCGAAGGCTGAGTTGGTCTCTGCCGTGAACAATCTGGCCTCGGTGATCAAGGACGTAGCACCTGCCAATGTCAAGATTCGGGTTCCCGAACTTTCGGAAATCCACACTCACTGGATTCCTTCGGCGGATACCTCGACCGCTTCGTCGGTCGGTACCTGCGGCCTCCACAATCACACCCCCGAGGAATACGGTCGTGAGCATGACGACACGACGGGCCTCCCGACAGATCGGCACCGATGATGTGGTGGCACGTGTATGCAGGCTCAATCCCTGGTGTCGGGGTCGTGACGGCCGTCAACAACTCTCTGACGCCTCCTGACGAGGCAGAAGAGTACGTCACGTTCCAGCAGTCAGTGCGGCTCGATCTCGTTCACTCGCTCGATCACAAGCCGTCTCCGGAAGAGTTGGTCGAGATCGTGGACGAGATGATGGAGAAGGCCAAGAACGGGTCTCCCGAGAACAACTGAGAAATCGGGGTTTCGGAAATGCGATGCGAGATCTGCGAGGACTCGACGGCCTGCCCTGACTGCGCCGGAACGGGAGAGTGCCAGGACTGCACCCCCGAAGACGACGACTGCGATATTTGCGCCGGGACTCATTCGTGTGTGGAGTGCGACGGCGACGGTGAGTGCCACTACTGCCGAGATTCGGAAAGAGAGGGGTAGGTGAAACCCATCGAGGTCTACTGCTCTGAGTGCGGGGCAGAACCAGGCAAGAAGTGCATCGACATGCGATACGCACGGAGGACCGGAACGTTCCCCACTAACCGCCCGCACCGAATCCGAATCTTCTACGCCAACAACCCCGACAAGTGCGGGTGCTGCCCATTCCCCGGTGTATTCGATGATCCGCACGCCGATAACTGCGCCTGTCACTACGAAGTTTCGGAAAGCGAGGGGTAGCAATGTACGGATGCAGATACTCAGACAACGACAGAGTGATGGAGCAACTGCGATCGACGGGGTATTCCGAACTGACCATACCCTTCTATCGTTTCTCCAAAGAGAGTGATGCCGTCAATGCCGCTCGCCAACGGGCCTATCGGTTGGCAAAGAAGATCGGGGTACGAGTTACGACAGCAGCAGGGTGGCATGTTTTGTACGTCTCGGTGCTGGACTCGAAACTACCCTCGCTAGCATCGAGGAAGCGTTCACGTCCTGACTCGTAGTACCGAATCCAACGTCAATAGATCCCCAAGTCAAACGAATTCAGAAAGATCGAGGGGTACAACACACCTACTATCTACATACCTACTCAGTACCGAGCGCCACGTCCCCGCATTCGCACCAGTTTCGAATCGCCAAATCCCGATACGCCATATCTATTCCCTCTTTCGGAAACTTCCATCCCATATCCGTGTCGTAGGTTTTGGTTCCGTTTCCCCTGGTCATGCCTTCCTCTCCCATTGCCGCCCCCATCCTCCGGTGGAGTAGAGAACCTCCATGCGTAGAGGAAAGAATGCATAGGTATGTATAGGAATGTTGGGAATGTTCGGAAGCGTAGGGGATCTCGGGTAGAGGTACTGGGTAGTAGGGGGAAACCCCTCGTAGATTCGGAAAGATCACATACGTAGGTACATATGGTTTCCGGAATTCGGATATCCGTGAGGCGTAGGCGTAGCCCCCGGATTCGGGGATTCGGATATGCGTAGTGCGTAGGCGTAGGTGGGATCTCCGAAAGCCCGAAGCGTAGAGCGCCCCCTCCTTTCCGAAAATCCGAATTCGGATACGGCCCGGCCTCGGTCAGCGATATCCGAATTCGGATATAGGGAGGGGGTTGCACGGTATCCGAAAGCCCGATTGCCCATTGACAACCTTTCCCATAGTCTGCTATGGTAATGTTGCCATCGAGGAAGGGGTACGACATGCAAATCGCTGAGATTCAGGCCCAAGTGGAGATCGACCAACGTCACCATCCGGCTCCCCACGTTCCCTCTGGTCGTGTGATCGAGGTCGCCTGTCAGGGTGAGTACGTGATTGTCCGCACCAGAGGCACCACTCTCCTTCTCACCCCCAGCCAGGCCCGAGAGTTCGCTCGGGCACTCCGAAAGGCAGAACGCCAGGTTCGGAATGGAGAAACGGCTTGACAAACTTTCCATAGTGTGCTATGGTGAGTGAGTCAGCCAAACACAAGGGGTACGTCATGCAGACATTCGAAGAGCGCATGGTGGAGGCACTGGAAAGCGGGGCACTGAAGCCCAGCCAGGTCGGCCTCACGGAGATCGAAGTCCGGTACTACGCCGATCCCACGGCTGAGGTACCCGAGGACAAGGAAGAGAACACGTGCGATCTCGTCGCCGTCACCTACACGGACGACGGCAAGCGCACGGCGCCGCACTGCGACAACGCCTACACCGACGACAAGAGCGACACGATCGAAGGTGTCGGCGGGGAGTACGCAACCACCGGAGATCGACGGGAGACCTTCTCCTACATCTCCGACGACAAGGACTTGGTAGCCCGAGTGGCAGCGATTCTGGACGGCCCAGCAATCAGCGCCATCATCGGGCAGTAGGACTGGCGTACCCCAACCCAGTAGGGAATCCCCCGGTTTTCGGATCGGGGGATTCCCTTTTGCGTAGCAACGTATGGGAATTCGGAGTTTCGGAAATCGTAGGCGTAGCAGCGTAGCACCCCGGAAATCCGAAGGTCCGAAGCGTAGGTGTGGCCGGTCTCCGAGGATCCGAAACTCCGGCCTTGTGCATGTGATCACATTCACAAACTTTCCCCATACGTGCATACGTATGCAGGTTTCCGAATATCCGAATTCGGATATCGGCGGGCGCCGATCGGGCGAGTCCGAATTTCCGAAACTCCGGGCGCACGTGTGACTTTCGTCACATCGGGCAGAAAGTTTCCGAATTCCATAGGAACCTATGCTACGATGGCGCCGCAGGCGCCGAACGGCGGCGCCCAAGCGATAGGGGTACGCAATGGCACGCACGATCGGTATGGAAATTGAGACCGGATGCGATGACTGGGCGCCCGTTGTCGGTGGCATCCGTTCTCGTGGCGTCTACCTGGAAACGACCGACAACTACGCCACTGGCGAACGGGTCGACCAGTGGACGGCAAAGCCTGACGGGTCGGTCGATGGGATGGAAATCGTTTCTCCACCCTTCGAATTCGCTTCGCCATTCTGGCGTGACGAACTCCGGAAGGTTTGCGAAGGCGCCCGCTCGGGCGGCGCCCGCCCGCACTCTTCGGCCGGTATCCATGTCCACGTGGACGTCTCCGACCTTCCCGCCCGGAACGTGGCGAGTATCGTCAAGTTCGTCCACAAGTTCGAAGACTTCCTGTACCGGATCGCTTCGGCAGGATGGCAAACGATCCGATCGGGCGCCGCTACCTACGCCAAGCCGATTCACCCGAACCTCGCCCATGCCATGTACCGGGTACGTTCGGCGGGCGACCTTGAGCGGGCATGGTCGGGCGTCGACCGATACCACGCCGTGAACCTTCACTCGTACTTCTTCCGGGGAACGGTGGAGTTTCGGATTTTCAACTCATCGTTGAATCCGGATCGCATCGCATCCTTCGTGGCGTTGTGTCACGGCATCGTTGAGGATGCAACTCGCCACTCCCGTTCGCTTTCGTCCGTCTATCCGGTCGGAGGAATGGCGTCCGGTGCTACGGACGAACGGGCGCTACTGCTTCGTCTCCAACAAATCCTCACATGCTATGACCGCGACACTTCGGCGCCCATGCTTCACGCTGACTGGCAAACCCTCCGCCGCACGTGCTGGCAAGAGTCTCGCCCGCAGGTCGCCGAATCACTCGCCCGGTGGTAACGGGCGCACAACTCCCCGGCGCCCGTCATACGGGCGGGCGCCCATCCTTCGAACAGAAAGGTTTCTGACAATGTGCAGACTCTTCGGCATGTACCTTCCGAAGCAGGAACGGATTCCTGCTAACGAGATCGCTGCCATGCTGGCATACCGTCTAACGGACCTAGGTCCGGACGCCTACGGTGTCGCCACGTGGCAAGGCGGAAACGCAAAGGTTCGGCATTCAAACTACGTCGGCCGTGCTGACTCGCCCGCCGGTATCTGTACCATCCTGTCCACGGTGCCACGCCATGCACGGTGGGTTATCGGTCATACCCGGTACGCCACGCATGGGGATCCGGAGCACGCCTACAACAATCACCCGATTCGTCACGGCCGAATCATCGGCGCCCACAATGGCGTTATCTGGAACTACGCCGACATTCTCCGGGTGACTGGGCGCCACGATCGGCGGGCGGAAGTGGATTCCGAAGCAATCTTCGCACTCGCCCACAAGTTCGGCGCCGACAACGTGGAAGAACTTTCCGAACTTTGCGGGAGCATCGCTGCTACGTATGTCGACATTCGGCGCCCGTCCACGTTGTATCTGCTTCGTGGTGCGGACTCGCCACTCATTGTCGGGCGAACGGAGAACGGCGGACTCATTTGGGCGAGCGAGCGCCAGGCACTCCACTCGCTTCGCCCGCTCGTGACCTACGTGGAAACAGTCGACATGCCAGAGGATCGGCTATACGTGGTGCGTGACGGGCGCATCGTGCAACGCCTGGACGTTCCTTTCTGGCATCCTCGCCCGGTTGTTCCTGCCAAGAAGAAGGGAGGAAAGTCAAAGGGTGCCACTACCCCCGGCGCCCAGCACAAGGCTAGCAAGCGTGGCGAGATCATTTTCGGAAAGTGACGCCACGCACCTAACCTGACTTTCGGATTCGGGCGCCTACGGGCGCCCGTTTCCATTGCATGGGCACGAATCCGAATTCGGATATTGGGATATAGACCTATGTGAAGTTTCCGAATATCCGAAAAGGAAAGCAGGTCGTCGTTTTTTGAGGTTGCGGTTGGAGGCTCAGGTAACCATACAGAGTTCGTTCAACATAAGTAGAATGTTTCTCTTTCCTATATAGAGGTATGTGATTCGTGATGCGTGGTTCGTGATGCGTGAACCAAGGAGGGGCCGAGGCGCAGATACATACAATATGATTCCAATATACATGTATCGGAAAGTTTCTGAAAAACGGCGAGCACTGCGTGCTGAGAGAAGTCTTCGTCCAGCAACGGGGGACGTTCTTCCGGCTCGTTTTCCTGGCTCGTTCGAACGTCCGTCTGGTGAGGGGTACTGCGATCGGATTTCTTGTCGGGGGTCGGCTCCGGTGTCGTATCAATAGACGTGAGCCAAATGCGGACTGACAAGGAGAGCGGGATGGACGGGAAAGAGTTCGGTACGGCGGTGTCGGCGTTGATGATCTTCTGTGCCGTGGCGGGTGCGTTGATCGGCGCTGGGACCGTGGTCGTCGTGTGGATGGCGATGTGATGAACGGCGTGGTGCGGTTTCTGCTGACGTTGGCAGCCATGACGGCCATCGACTACGGGATGTTCGGCCTGGAGCCGACTGTGGGGCGTCTGCGCCGGTACTGCGCCGTGGGAGGCATTCTCTGCCTCGCCATCGTGATCTCGTCTGAGTACGGGTCTTCGTGATGGCGAGGGCAATTCTGCTGTCGCCCCCGGAACGCTTCTTGCTCGATCAGTGGGCACGAACTCTCAGGGAGACCTTTGGGCAGCCGTATCTGGTCGGGTCTGTCGTGCGTACTCAAACCGAACGCAGGTATCGGGATGTGGACGTTCGGATTCTTCTGGAACGAGAGGCATGGCTGTCTCTGGTGTGGTGTGTCGACACTCTGAACGCTGCCATCTCCATCTGGGGTCAGAAGGCAACGGGACTGCCGATCGACTTCCAGTTCCAGAGGGCGATCAGGGCGCCCAACGGGATTCGCATTCCTATCGGAATCATTCCTGACCGAAGAGAAGAAAGGGAGTCGGATGCCGAACTACAAGAGTGATCTGGTCATGGGGGAAAAGTACCGTGACGCAACGACCGGACTGGAGGGCACTCTCGTCTCCGTCCACTTCTACGAGCACGCCTGCGAGCGAGCCACGCTTCGGTGGGTCAACGGGAATCGGGAAGTGGTCGAAGCGTCCTTCGATGCTCCCGAACTGATTCGGATCGAGACGGGTCGTGCGGCCCGTACGTCGAGGCCGGGTGGCCCTCGACGTTCCGAAGGCGGAAGGAACCAATGAGACTCTGCGAGAACTGCCTCATGTTCGGGGACGTACGAGAGACCCCGGTCGGGTACGCCAGCGGGTCACAGCGTGATCCTGTGCAGGCGAGGCTGGAACTGTGCGTGACCTGCCGAGACGCTCTGGTTTCGGGAGAACTCGGAACGTTTTCAGGAAGGTACACGTCAGAGCGCAACATCAAGCGCCCCTGATCGAAAGGAAGAGCCATGCCCACGTCGAACACGCTCTTGGACGGAGAGAGCGTCTTGAGGGTCGAGTTGCAGCGGCTTCGGACTACTTACTCCACGATCGTTCAGGAGATCGACTCTGTGAAGAGTGAGTTCGTGCGCCTCCAAGAGCAGAAGGGCGTGCTGGAGTCGAGCATCGCCAACTTGGAGCGTGATATCGAGCGTCTCAAGGAACAATCGCAATGATTCTGGTGGGGGTGTGCCTCGGGGTGTCGACGTTGTGTGCTGTCGCCGCCATCTTCTACTTCTTCGATGGCGACAAGGGATCTGCCATGATCTCGTCGTACGTGGGTGCGTCGTGGCTCATGGTGGCGCTGGGAGTGAAGCGATGACGATGAACGGAAGTCTTCTGAAGCCGGAACTGGTGATGGTCTCGATGGGGCCTCTGCATCTCATGGCGGCGACCAACTCCACCTTTGGCGAGATGCTCCCCCAGGGAGACTGGCTTCGCCTCGACGTGAACACCGGAGTCCACCATCTTCCGCAGATGTACCGGGAGACGGAAGTGGTTCCGTTCGACACTGTGCGTCTGGAAGACCACGGCTTCTGCCACGAATGCAGCGGGTTCGGGCTGACGAGGCTCTTCGCCATGTTCACCGTCGACACCGCCCTCGACGGCCAGCACGGCACTGTCTGCACCACGTGCAACGGCACCGGGCGCCCCGGAGTCAGGATCGAGACGGTTCGGTTCGGGGGCAAGACCGAAATCCGAATGAAGTGGAAGGAGCGCCTGAAGGTGCTCCCCTGCCATGACTGCGCCTCGTCGTTCGGCGGCTGACGTGGACTGGCTCGACCAGGCCGTCTGCAAGGGCAGAACGAGACTCTTCTTTGCGCCTCCTGGCGAGGGCACGGTGATGAAGCGTCTCCGTGAAGACGCCGCTCGGAAAGTTTGCCAAACGTGTCCGGTGATGTTGACGTGCCGACAGCACGCACGAGACCACCAGGAGTACGGCTTCTGGGGAGGCGAGTCTGAGGACGAGCGGGCGCTGAACGGCTACCTGTCTTGGCAGGCGTTCACAGGCACGAAGCGTCGGAAGATGAAGAAGATCCTCCAAGGAGCCGAATCGTGAGCGGAGAGACAACCCTGGTTGTGGCATACCTATGTATGTTGGTGATTCTTCCCATAGCCGGGTATGCAGTGGCGGTGTACCGCAGGAGAAAGTTTCGAAAGAAGATCCTCTCCGCAGGACGGATGATCGTCAACTCTGGACTGAGGCTTGCCTTTGCTGGTATCGGCGCCGCTGCCATCAAGGCGGCTCAGGAATTCGAAGAGGCTCTTGTGCGAGTCAGTAGGGAGTTGAGCGCCAAGCCCAGAGTCTTTCTGATTGCGTGCAACCACTTTGAGTTCTACGCCTGGTGCAGACATGTGGATCTCAACCCCAACGATGTGACGTGCCTGATCACGATGGAGCACGCCTTCCGGTACCAGTTCACACACATGGACGAGTTTTGGGAAACGCACCGGGCGTGGTTCCACAACCCCGACTACCACGACATCGTTGACAGAATCCGAATGTTCTCTCCTGACGCCAAGATCCATCGAAGGTTGGACGAGCGTGTCGAGGTCGAGGGTCCGCTGAAGGAGTTGTGGTGAACGACGACGAGAGAGTGACCATCACGCTTTCTGTTCATCCGGGCGACATCCCCCGGATGAAGAAGTCGCTGGAGGCGTCAGCCCAAAAGGCGTTCGTCTACTACGCCAAGGGTCAGAAGCAGCGGTGGCTGAGCATCGCTACTCGATTCACCGACTACGTTCGTCAACTTTCCGATCAGGAGAGGTCGTGAAGGAAATCATTCTGAAGTGGGCTGAGGCCATCGTCCGGAAGTTCAAGCCTCGTTCTGGCGAGGCGTGGACGTGTCCTCGATGCCGACACAACATCTCAGCGAAGGCCAACTATTGCCCGATTGACGGGACGAAGCGCCAGGAGAAGACGAATGACCAAGTGTGAGAACTGCCTCCACCCAGAGGCGCTGCACGACAAGGACGGCAAGTGCCTCGTCCTCCGAGACTCCTACTCTCGGAAACTTTGCGTTTGCATCGGCCTCAAGGTCGGCGCCCCCACCGGGAGGTCGACGTGAGTCTGTTCGGGAGGCAGTTCGCTCGCAGGGTCGAGCAGCACACAGAACATGCGAGAGAGCGGTTCCCAGACAGCATCCACGAAGACCTTGCTCAGTGGATCTCGGCAATCACAGAGGAAGTTGGGAAACTCGCCAGAGCAAACAACAAACTTCTGATCGCCCGAGACTTGGGAGTTCGTCAGCAGTGGACTGAAGAGGTTCGGCATCGCTGCCTTACCATTGCGTCCCTCGTCCGGAGACTCGCAGAACATGCGTCTCGGGTCGACTAACATAGGGAGGTATGTCAGACGAAGAGATCTGGCAATACAGAGGGCTGGTCTACGCAGTAGCCCGCAAGATCATTGCCAGCCATCGAGCGAACGTCGACTTCGATGATCTTCTCGATGAAGGGCAAGTGCTGCTGCTTGAGGTTGGGCGAAGGTGGGATCCCGACAGGGGGATCGACTTCACTCCGTACGTGATCTACCACCTTCGGTTCCGGATGATCGACTACATCCGAACCTTGACGGGCCGCAATAGAGAAAAGTTCCACTTGAGGCGCCCGAAGGCCACAGACCCTCACTACTACAAGTTCGAAAGACTCCGGTTCGAAGAGGGAGGCTTCTCTGAGATCGAAGAGAAGGACTTCGTTCGGAGTCTTTTCGAAAATCCCATCTTCGACCACCAAGAGCGCCACGTGATGCACTTGTTCATGGAGGGCATGAACCACCGGAGGGTGGGAGAGGCTCTGGGGGTATCGGAGTCGAGAGTCTCTCAGATCTTGAAGTCGATCAGACAGAAAGTTTCCTATATCCAGGCGTAGATTCCAAGGAGAACGAACATGCCTGACATCGAGTTCCTGCTTCACCCGCATTGGTCCGGAGTGGCTCCCGAGCCTGAGCCAGCGGCCAAGTACCTCCCGTCTTGGTACCGGGAACTTGAGATGGAGTTCATGTCTGTCAACGCAGACGGCGCTCCCATGCCTGACCGCACACTGAGGCGCTGTATGCCGTTCCTCGACGCTATGCAGATGGGATACGTGCTCAGACTCCCGTCGAGGGTCTACGTCCAGGCGACCGACAACACCGTCCAGTTCTCCTGGGGTTCCATTCGATGGGGTTTGGTCGACAAGCACGACGATCGCCAGTTCGAAGGATCCAACTGGGGAGATTTCGGAATCTTCAAGTGGGTCCAGCCTTGGTTCGTCAAGACTCCGCCTGGCTACTCAGTGGCCTTCCTGCCTTTGCTGAACCGCCATCCTTACGACGCTCTCTACTACCCCGGCGCTCAGTCGGACTCGGGGGAGATCTCCAAGACGGCGCTGTTCGAATGCCTCGCAGGAGTGGTGGAGACGGACACGTACCCGGCGATGGTGAACTTTCCGTTCCGGTGGTTGCGTCCGAACTGGTCCGGATGGATCAACCAGGGAGAGCCTCTGGTTCAGGTGTTCCCGTTCAGGCGTGAGGACTGGGGTATGTCGATCGGAGAGGCCACCCAAGACGACTTGAAGGCCGACTACATGGTCTCGGTAGGCGCACAAGCCACCGAGAACTACTACAAGGGCCAGTTCAGGCGTCGGAAGTCTTGGAATCGTCGCTCTCCAGAGGGTTCTGATCAAGGATCGGACGTATAATCCGGAAAATTTCCGATTTTAGAGCGGGATTTCGGGAAAATTTCTGGTTTCAGAGGGGTTCTGTAGGGTCTGAGAGGGCCGCTATCGAGTCACTACCCCGTCGCTAGGGCGGTACTCGCTTACTTACTAGGGCGGTGCTCCCACTTTCACGATTCTGGGATGGCAAGCCTCTGACCTGCACCTTTGCGTCACTGGGCCTGTAAGAAGTCCCCAGAATCCGAAAAATCTTCCTGTGCTGAGCACTTGGCTGCGGTCACACAAGGTGGTACCCTGTAACACATGCCAGACAGAAACCGAAACAACCGACACGTCAGCGTCCGAATGCCGGAAGACCTGTACGCCGCCATCAAGGAGGTAGCAGACGAGCACAAAGTTTCTGTTGGTTGGGCGATCCGGAGTGCTCTAGAGAACGCCTTCATGGGTAACAACAGGCCACGAAGAACCGAAAGGCCAGCGAGTACCCGGATCACCAACAGCGCAGATACCAGTGGCGCTGCAAACTTTCTGCAAGCGCATAACTCGGGAGGCATGTGATGGCAGTGACAGAAGTTTCCGCTTCGGAGGTCAGCGTGGGAGACAAGATCGTCTTCCCGTCGTCTCGCACTCCGAAGGAGGTCGAGTCTGTCGTCATGTCGGACGACTCCACCGTCACTCTCGTATCGGACTCAGGACAGACACGGTGGAAGGTGCCCGCAGACTTCACCGTGAAGAAGGAGGAAGCGTGACCACCAGCGACACTGACTTGATGGCGTGGGCCAGCGAGTGGGCCGACAAGTACGACCAGGGATGGGACGAACCCTCTCTGGAGAAGTTGACAGGCCAGACGGTCAGCGTCACCCATCCTGACAAGAGGCACGGCTACGAGATCAAGGTGGTGGGGTACGGCGCCATCACGATCCAGGTGGGCGAAAGCCCTGTGAAGCAATACTGCCTGGTCTCCGACGAGGGCCGGATGTACCCCATCATGGCTGGCGTCGAGATCGAAGTGGTTGCCAAGGAGGGCGACTCGGGTTAGAGTCGCCCTGCGTGTGCGACACCCCAAGTTGGCTGCTCGGGGAACGTGGCAGCGAGAAAGGCCCTGGCTTCGGTCGGGGCCTTTCTCATTCCTATCCTCTCGGTGTGCGTACCATAGGTCTGTACGTACATAGGAGCGGTGCTGTGCGGTCTCCTGTCGAGAAGGTTCTCAGAGAACTTTGCGATTCGGTGGAAGAAAACGTTCCTCTCTCGGGTCGCAACGCCAAACTGGAAACTGCCATCGGCCAGGCCCGCAAGACGCTCTTGACTCTTCAGGAGGATCGGGATGGCCGTACTGGCGATCAACAAACTGGAACTCGCCGGGGTTGACCCGGACGCCCTTCTGGTGGCAGCCGCCGCTGGAGGCGACACGGTTCCCAACCAGAACGATCGGGTCTTCGTTCTTGTCCGCAACGGCGGGGCTGGCCCCGTCACCGTGACGGTCAACGACGTGCGATCGAGCGGACCCGAAGGCGCTGCGGCCTTCAACCCGGACGTTCAGATCAGCGTCCCTGCTGGCGCCGACCGCTTCATCGGGGTCTTCGACCCCAACCGCTTCAACAACGACGTGGGCCACGTCGAGTTGACATACTCCGACGTGACCAGCGTGCAGGTCGCCGCTTTCGCTGCCACCCGTCGATAGAGAACCAGAGCCGTGCCGACCGCATCACGTGCTCAACAGCCCAGTGGACCGGATGCCTTCCTCAGAGCCGTCCGGTCTGCTGGGCGTTCTCTGAAGGATCGCTACCGTGACGACCCAGTAGGTCTTGCAGAACGTTTGGGATTGAAACTCCCTCGCAAGCCGGTTCTCGTCATGGAAGAACTGGGGATCTACGACCCTGAGAAGCACGGACCCATCACTCCAGGACTCCGTGAACTCGTAGAGGATGTATGCCTTCTCCGAGTCGAGTCTGCTGCCGCCGTAGCCAACCGAGGCGGCGGGAAGAGCCAGGGGGTCTCGTTCATCGAGTTCTTCCTCTGGATGCTCCGAGACTTCGACGCTCTGAACCTCGGTGGTTCGGAACTTCAGGCCGACAACGTTTACCAATACCTCCTTGGCTACCTCGACACCGACGCCGAGTGGCAGAGGCTCGTCAAGGGTGAGCCGATGAAGGAGAAGACGACCAGCGTCGAGCACGCATGGGTCCGAGTCCTCACCGCTTCTCAGAAGTCGGTTCGATCTCCCCACGCTGGAGGTTTCCGAAAGGGTAAGTGGCGTGGTGGCCTCCTTGTCATTGACGAGGAAGCAGAAACCGAAAAAGACATCGTTGAGGCGGCTCTGCCGACCATCAACACGGCTACGCCTTCGGTCAACGTTCGGTGCTCCACCTTCCACAACATCGAGGGGTCGTTCGCAGACCTCGTACGAGACCACGTGGAGATGGGATACAAACTTTACCAATGGGACATCTTCGATGTCTGCGCTGGGTGCGAGTGTGGAGGCGGCGGTTGCGAGTCTCCAGAACCCTGCTTCCGTGAAGATCACTTCGAAGAGTACGTCGACCCGGACGACGGCGAGATCAAGAAGAGGCTTCTCCATCGTGCCTACTGCGGAGGCAGAGCGAAGTACGCCGAGGGATGGATCCCGATGGCGGAAATTGAGAAACTTTGGAAGAGGCTGAAGCGCAACCACGCCAAGTGGGAAGTCGAGGCGATGGGGCAGCGGCCCTCAACCAAGGGCCATGTCATCAAGGACTTGAAGAAATTTTCCGAAAACATCACTCTCGACTCTGGCGATCAGTTGTACCTCCCTGGCGCCCCCATCTCGATCTGCGTCGACTGGGGGACTGCCGCTGCTGGAGTCGAGGTATGGCAGGAGCAGCCTGGAGACAAGCACGCCTTGATCTACTGCGAGCAGTTGGAAGAGGCGGGGCAGACAGAGATCATCGGCGAGATCGTCTCTCTCGCTAGTCGGTTCCGCAGAGAACTTTCGGAAATTGCAGCGGACATCGGTGGTGGTGGCAACTACCTCAACCCTCTTTTGCGTGACCACCACCGACTTCCGGTGCGTGACGTTGACTTCCAGACCGAGAAGGAAGCCGCCGTCGCCGCTTGGAACATTTTCAACGAGGCCGGGGCGACCCTCATTCCATCCGAGTTCCAACTGTTCAAAGAACAGGTCGAGAACTGGAAGAGGAAGAACGGCAGGATCGCCAAGGGCAACGACCACCTGTGCGACACCGCCGTCTGCTACTTCTCAAAGTTTGCAGAACGTCTAGGCACGAACCACCTGAGAGTTCCTGCTCGGTCCTTCTCTTCTGGAAGGTCTGCGCCGGAACAGCCTCGATCCCCGACTGACCTTCGTCAGCCGTCCCAGCCCATCTCTCGACTCCCTGTAAGGGCGTCGATCAGGACTTTCGGAAACTCAAAGAAAAACCGGCGTCGCTAGCGTTACGTACGTACGTAGGTATGATGGAGGCACTATGCCTGTCGAACCCGTCACCCTCTCCAACCGAGACGCACAGGTGCAGCAAGTGCGCTCTCTGCGGCACGCCGTGCGATCCCTCAAGGCCGGTAGAGCAACGCCTTCTGCCTTCATCGGAGACGAGAGGGCGAACTCCCGAGACCTGATCCGATCGGCGTTCCAGCAGTACGCCCCTCTGGCGTACCGACTTCCTTGGGAAGTTCTCGATCTGGTGGAACTTCTCTCGACGTTCAACCCCGACTACTCGCAGGCCGTCGAGAACCTCAAGATGCTCGCCAACAGCGGGCACAAGTTGGTGGTCGACGCCGACGTTGATCTCCAGCGTCGTCGCACCAGAGATCTCCTGGAAGAGAAGTCTCGGACTATCCAGGAGCAGCACGGCGGTATCGACGGGGTGGTCGAGAAGTTGATGGATCAAGCCGCCGTGTACGGGGCGATGTGCGGTGAGTGGATCCTCAGCGACGACCTGACCGAAGTCGTGGACTTCGCAGACATCAACCCAAAGAAGATCCGGTTCTTCTGGGACGAGGAAGAGCAGAGATACATTCCGTTTCAGAAGGTGACAGGAGCGCAACTCAAGGCGGCGAAGGAAGCAGGCCAGGAAACTCGGGGCCAGTGCGTCCGGCTCAACGAGATCACCTTCCGCTACTACGCCTTCGACGCTGCTCCAGGATCTCCGTACGGCACCCCTCCGTTCATCGCTGCATTGCAAAACATTGCGATTCAGCGAGACCTCGTTGGCAACATGGCCCAGATCGTCAAGAAGATCGGACTGCTTGCTCTGATCGACGTGACGATTGAGAGGCTCCAGCCTCAGCCCGGCGAGACTGACGCCCAGTTCATTGCTCGGGCGAGCGCCTACCTGGAGGACTACGCAGAAGCCGCTGAAGAGATGGTGAAGGACGGCGGCATGATCCACTTCGATGACGTGGAAGTGAAGCCCACCCAGATCGGCGGGAACGCTGCCGGGGCTACCAACATCCACAAGCAGAACGAGGAACTGATCTTCTCTGGCCTGAAGTCGATGCCCTCCGTCCAGGGTCGTTCGTACTCCACCACGGAGACCTACGCCGGGGTGGCCTACGACATCATCATCCGAAACACTCTGAAGTATCAGCGTGGCGCCAAGAGGATGATCGAGTCCGGCTACTGGTTGATGGCCTCGCTGCAAGGTCTTCGCCCGACCGACATCTCTGTGACGTTCCACAAGAACCGGACGCTCCAGAGGCTCCAAGAAGTCCAGGCTCAGTCCGTCGAGATTCGGAATGCTGCCCTCAAGTGGCTGCTCGGGATCATCGACCAGCAACTCGTCGCTCAGGAACTCGGCTACGACGACCCTGTGCGTCCGATGTCTGAGCCTCCGCAAGATCTGGTCCGAATGCTGCCATCCCTCGACACAACGTACGTAGGTATGGATGATTTCGGGTCGGAGTCTGGAACCGAGGCCAGAATGGAGGAAGAAGATGACCGAGAACGAGACGACGAAGGATCAGAATCCGAAGTCTGATCGACCCGGCGAAAACCCTCCCGAGGGCAAGGTCAAGCAGTCTGATCGAGACCGGGAACAGAAAACTTTCCAGCGTCCGGGCACGGAGGTCCGCAAGTGAACGAGAAGGTCGCCACCTTGCAGCGTCACCCCAAGAACAAGTCTCTCTCTGAGGCCGTTCAGGAGGACGCCCCGAAGTTCAAGGCCGTCTCCAAGAACGGCATCAACAAGCGGTCGACGCTGATCAAGGCTCCCGGTGACGAGGGTCAGGTCGGTGGGATCATGGAGCCGACTGCTGAGCAGTTGGAGAAGATCAACCAGTTCACTCGTCGCACCGTCTCGGCCGAAGAGGTCTGCGTCCTGCCCACCCTGTCGTGCAACGACTTGGTGGACCGGGACTACGACCAGTTCGTCAAGCAGTGCGTCAAGGACTTCGCCGCAATGGAGCAGCCGTTCTCTCCGGTCGGCAAGTCCTTCATGGTCGATCACGCCTACTCGGTCGCCAACGCCGTTGGACGGATCTTTGACGTGGGGACGAAGACGATCAACAACGCCTTCTTCCTCACCAACGACGTATACATTCCGAACACCGAGAAGAACTCGGACTTCCTTGAAGATGTCGAGTTCGGAGTCAACTGGGCTGTCTCGGTTGGCGTGGTTCTCGGGAAGTCGGAGTGCTCCGTCTGCGGAGAGCGGTTCTCTTCGTGGGGATATTGGTGCATCAACGGCCACGACAAGGGCCTGCACTACACGAAGGACGCAGAAGAGGATTCTTTCGGATGGCCCATTCCGTGTGAGCCGTCCGAGAAGGGCGCCATCCTCTGCGTCCGGCAGTTCTCTGACCCGAGGGACTTCTACGAACTGTCTCAGGTCTTCCTGGGGGCGCAGTATTACGCCGCCCTGGAGCGTGACCCCGAGATGGACGGAATCCTCAAGGCTGCGAGCGCAGAAGGCATTCCTGTCATCGGCCTGTCGGAAGAGCAGGCCAAGGAGATTCCGTTCCGCCACGAACCGCCCAAGGTCACGGAGGCCCGACTCGCTGGTCTGGTTTCCGAAACCGAAGACGGTCTCGTCAAGTGGACGGACGAGCAGGGTTTCCTCTGGGTCTACAACCCGCAGGAACCTGAAGAGGGCGTGATGTCGCTCGGAAGGTCTTCGGAACACGAAGACGAAGATGTCGAAAACGACAAGGAGGCCAGCGATGGCAGTGAGGAACTGGACGAACATGCTTCGGGGAACGACGCAGCGGGAGACGAGCAACACGCTCAGCCCGACTCGTCGGGTCGGAAGCAGCATCGGTCGGAAGATCCGGGGTCGGAAGTCGGCTCAGTTCAACCGGGGTCGTCGGGCACGCTGACCGCAAGTGCCGACGAGGACGATTCCGAAGAGGAAGAGTCCGACCCGGATGAAGTCGCTGGTGACGGCGACGAGTCGGAGGACGGCGGGGAAGAAGACGAGGCCGAGGAAGATTCGGAATCCGAGACGGTGGATGCGGTCGCCGCTGCTCGGAGAGCCGGTCTTCCTTCCGAACTGATTTCCTCGGTAGTTGGTTCGGGAACGGCGACGGTCGAGTCTCTCTTCTCCGCTGCCTCCGCAGAGATCAAGGCCCTCCGCAAGACGATCACGAATCTGGAGGCCAAGGGAGAGATCGCTGACAAGTACGTGGAGGAACTGCGTGCTGACGCCCTCTCCTGGTACATCAAGTCTCGCCAGGCCGGTGAGCAGCGACCCGTCAAGACCGAAACTTTCGAGAAGTTGCTCGATCGTTGCGGTGACGACGTGGAACTGATCAAGGCTCTGCGGGACGAGCAGAAGGAAGCCGCCCACGCCAAGTTTCCCAAGTCGGTTCGGCGGTCGACCTTCCCTGGCGATCCGCACGAAGTCGAGCGGCCTCGTCTGTTCGGTGCGGACGATCGAACCGAGGAAGAGGAAGTTTCCGAAACCGTTGATTCGGCGGGAGACACGAAGGTCAGACGAATCCACGGCTAACCAGAATTCAATGGTTCTGGTTCAAGCCAAGCCATACTGACGTATAGAGATCCAAGGAGGATCAGAAATGACGACCAAGGCGACTGGCGGCAAGATCACCGGACTTCTGGCCCTCACGATGGAGGGGCAGGTCGCTCTCTCGGTGGGCGATCCGGTGATGGTCACTGGCGACTACGAGTGCGATCCCTACGACGGTACCTCTCCGTTCGTCGGCGTCGTCTCGGTCGCCAACGTGAAGCGGGATGCAGCCACCGGGAACTACCCGGTTGCCAACGCTCCTGGCGACTGCACCGTCGAGGTCCGTGGCCTCTTCGTTCGTCAGTGCGTTGCTGCTGGCGCAGTCACGGCGGGGAAGTACGTCGTGATCGACGGAACGAACCAGAAGTTCGCAGAACTCACGGAGCAGGGACTCGCTGAGGGCACTCCCAACACCTTCACCGGAGACCCCGACCGTGAGATCGTCGGCATCGCCCTCACGGCGGCTGCTGCCGAGGACGACCTGATCGACGTTCTCTTCATCTAGGGCGCCAGCCCAAGAAGCAGGAAGACCAACAACCGGCTCGGTAGGCCAGGAGGAAACCCGATGGGACTCAGCGTGAGGGAAGTGGCGTCCAAGTGGAATGGATGCGCTGTCCGCAAGGACTCGCTCAACATGGAGCAACTCCACAAGGACATGCAGAGTTTGCGGAAGATGCGGAAGGACGTGTCTCTGAAGGGCTTCCTCCAGGACGCCTGGGGCGAGGACATGACCCCGGAACGTTTCTACCGGGAACTCGGCATCGACCTGTCGGAGATGACGGTCGGCAAGATGCTGAACACGTCCGACCTGAACCGTTGGCTGTTTCCGGAAATCTTCCGTGACGCCATTCGGCGGGGTCTGGAATACACGCCCTTCCACTCGGCCCTCGTTGCCACGGAAGAGACGATCGACTCAACCGGCCTCACGATGCCGTTCATGGATCTCACGTCCACCGACATCGACCGGGACGAGTTCGCTCTTCGTGACGTGAACGAGGGTGCGACGATTCCCGAGGGCGAGATCCTGACCTGGAGCGAGAAGCAGGTCACGATCAAGAAGAAGGCTCGGGGTCTCAAGCAGACCTACGAGTCGATCATGTTCACGCCGATCGACCTGGCTGCGATCTACTTCGAAGAACTCGGCACGAAGTTGGGTGCCGATCTCGACAAGGATCTGATCGACATCGCCGTCAACGGCGACCAGGCAGACGGCTCGGAGGCTGCTCCGGTCATCGGTGCGGCGGTGGCGAACACCCTCGCCTACACCGACCTGACTCGGGCGTGGATCCGGTTCCGTCGCATCGGCCGGAACTCGACGGTGATGCTCTGCAACGAGGCAGACGCCATCTCGATCCTCGACATGGACGAGTTCAACCTGACGATCACGTTGCCTGCGGCTCAGGAGTCGCCGGTCAACCTGAACGTCCGGACTCCGCTCCCCACGTCGCAGGACGTGTACGTCCACGACTCGGTGCCCGACAAGAACATCATCTTCGTGGACGTGGCTCGGGCCTTCGTCCAACTGACTGCCATGCCGCTCCTGATCGAGTCGGAGCGGATCGTGAGCCGTCAGTTGGAGGGCGAGTACGTGTCGATCATCACCGGCTTCGCCAACATCTTCAAGGACGGCCGGATGATCCTCGACTACTCGACCGACCTGACCACCAACCCCGGCCCGACGCCGCCCGAGGCGTAGGCATAGTCGCCTATACCTGCGGGTAGCACAGATCCCGACTGAGGACGAAGGGAGTCCACATGCCAAGCGATCCCAACTACGTGAGAATCACCAACCGGCTCAGTTTCGGCGTCGTTGCCGACATCGCCGGGGGAAGCCGCTGGTCGATCTCCGGAAACGACGTGAAGGAGTTTCCGAAGGACAAGACAGCCAAGCGGTTCGTCCGGAAGATGATCGCCAACGGTCGTCTGGAGCCTGCTTCGAAGAGCGAGTACGAGGAAGTTCAGGAGAACCGTCGCACGATGGCTGCTTCTGTTCCTCAGCGGAGTTCTTCTTCGGAAGAGCGCCACACTCCAATCCAGGAGCAGGCCATCCGAGACAAGGCTCGGGAACTGCGAGAGCAGGGATCGAAGTCGGAACCTTCGGAAGATTCCGAAAGTGACGACGAAGAGAGCGATGACGAGGATCGGTCCTACGAGGACATGAAGGTCGATGATCTTCGTCAAATGCTCTTGGAGCGGGGTCTTCCGACTACGGGCAAGAAGGACGAACTGATCGCTCGTCTGGAGGAAGACGACGAGGACGACGAGGACGACGAGTAGCCAGGAGGAAGCGTGGGCTTGTCATCTGACGGTCAAGCGGCGCTTCTGACTGGTGGCCTGGGTGATCTGATCACCCACGTCTCGCTCCACACCGGCAATCCGGGGGGCACCGGCGCCAACGAGGTCGCTGGTGCCCCCTACTCACGTCAGCCGGTTTCCTGGACGGCGGCAGCCAACGGTCAGCGTGCCAACGATGCGGTGATCAACTTCGACGTTCCTTCCGGAACTACGGCGCTCTGGGTCGGGTACTGGAGCGCCCTGAATGGAGGCACGTTCTACGGATGCTCGCCCGTCAATGGGAATCTTTGGGGTTCGGGAGTAGCGAAGGCGTCTGACAACACGATCACTTCGTACGACCACGGTCTTGAGGTTGGAGACCGAATCGTCGTGTCGGCCATTGCTGCTGGAGTCCTCCCTGGAGGGATGTCGAGTGGAGATCTCTTCTGGGTGGTCGACGCTCCTTCTACGGCCACGTTCAAGGTGAGCACCGTCGAGGGAGGCGCCGTGTTCGATATCACGGCGAACTCCGAACTGTTCTTTCAGAAAGTTCTTCCAGAGTTCTTCTCGTCAATCGGCACTCTGAGTTTCCAGGCAGGCGATCTGGTGATCGACGCTCGGGCGCTTTGAGAGCACGTAACATACGTATGTAGGGAGGAAGTCATGCCGAAGCGAACCTTCGATCGCAGTGCCAAGGTGCTCGCCAACCAGGAGTTCGACGCCTTCTACGTGGACGGCGTTGTTCACGTCGTTCGGCGGTCCACTGGCGATGTCGTCGCTCAGGGGAATCCGAACGATCCCGAGGACGCCTCGATGGCGAACTTCCTCGCTTCGGCCTTCGCAGCGGCCCTCAATCGCACTCCCGACGTGGAGAACACGTCTCAAGATGTGGCAGAAGGTTCGGAAACTTCTGCTCAGGAGGACAACTGAGATGAACTTGCACACGATCGACTCTGGTCGGGGGACGACTCACGCCGCTCGGGAGGCATACCCCGATATGCGGGCCTACGATCAGGCTCGCCTCGATGCGATGTCGGTGTTCTCTATCCCCGAGAAGACAGCCGCTATGAAGCGAGTCCGTGACTGGTACTCGTCTCTTCCTTCGGCACGCTCGTCGCTCGACCGTCCGACTGAGGCAGACTTCGCTGCCGTGTTCGGTTCTTTCAACGTCCACCACGCCCTCAACGGTGGCCTGGTGGAGTGCGAGAACCCTCACGACCACTCTGGTCGTCCTCAGCGGTTCGTGCTTCGAAAGCGTCCGACTTTCGGAAACACCGAAACGATCGAGGAATACATCGCCGCTCAGGCCATGCTTGTCCAGGAAGAGCCTGTCCTCGTTCACGTGGGCAACGTCTTTCTGAACGAAGGCACGGAGGAACTCTGGAACCGGCTGACCGGCGTGGGAACGCTCGACGTTCTCTTCGACAACTCCAACGCCCGGATCGGGGTCGGGTCTGACGGCGCTACCGCTGCCGTGCGTACTCAGACCGGCCTCCAGGGCGTTGACAAGTCGTACGCAGTCATGGAGGCCGGATTCCCCACCGTGACGCCAGGAGACGGCGCTGGTGGCGCCATCGCCTCGTTCAAGGGCGTCTACGACGGCAACTCGGGGAACCACGATCACAAGGAGTGGGTCGTGGACAACAAGGCCGCTGCCGGGACGATCACCATGAACAGGTTCGTCCAAGACTTCGGAACCAAGTTGCTTGGCGCCGTATGGACGTACACCTTCCAACTTCGGATCAACTGACATAGGAATGATTCCGAAGGAGATGGCCTGTGCCTCGGGAGATCCATCACGGAGGATGCACTCACTTTCCTGACGGGATCTGCGTGATCTCAGAAGGCGGCGACCCTTCGCACTTGTCTGACGAAGAGTTGGCGTCGATGTCGGACGAAGAGGCTTCGGAATATTTCACGTCCTTGATCGGATCCTCTGTCACGATTGAGAATGCTTCTGATCCTTCGATCAGGATCGTGAGGACGCCGTAATGGCACTCCTTGACTGGATCACGTGTGATCTGGAATCGACCGCTGAGTTCGACTCCACCCAGACATCGAGCAACGGGTCAATCTCCTTCACCACGTCTGATCTGTTTGCCGGGTACGCAGCCTTGCGGCTGATCGGAGGCGGCGTTTCTCCGACCACCCAGGCCGTGATGAACTTCGCATCCGCCAGAACCGCACTCACGGTTCGGTTCTTCGTGGACGTTTCTGCAAGGTTTGGGATTGGTGGCGGCGGGGCGCACGATATCTTCTCCATCAACATCGACATCGGCGGATCTGCGGTTCTGGTTCGTCACGACTCGGACGCAGCGGACTGCTCTTTCTTCCTGGTTGACGGAAGCGGTACGAACTTCGGCTCCGTTCTCTCGTTCGCAGAGTTTGGCGCTGCTGCTCAGCGTTGGTTCTGCGTCGAAGTGAGCCTCGATGACACAGGAGGGTTGAACAAGTATCGGCTCAGAGTTTGGAAACTCGACCTCGACGGCTCTGGCACCCTCAAGGAAACCGAAGGAACATCTGCAAACGTTGCACAAGACTGGGTATCGGCTGGCCCCTACTACCAAGCCTCCCTCCCTGTTCGGTACCAGCACATCATCCTCGATGGCAACTACGGCGCTGATCTAGGACCGCACTTGATGCTCCAGTGGGCACCGCCTGTCGCTGACATCACGACTGAGTGGGCTACGAACCCCGGTGGACAGCCCAACCATTACGGATTGCTGGACGAGCGGGTTCGGAATGATGCCGACTCGATCAACACGACCACCAACAACGCTTGGGAGCGGTACGAGGTACAAGATCCGAGCCTTCCAAACGGAAAGAATGTGAAGGCCATCTCTCTCGGGTGTGTCCACCAGGGCGGCGGGGCGCTCCATGACGAGCAGATTCACGGATACATCCTCGATCCTGCCAATGCGACGGTGGCGACTGCCTTCGTACGGCCTTCGGTGACAGTCAGGAACACGTCACGTGCTCTTGTGCGTCACATTGCAGACATTCCGAAGGCGACAGCCCAGGGATACCGGATGGGGTTCCGTCACCAGACGGTCGGTGGTGGTGGTGACATCAACAACATCTACCAAGCCTGGTTCGTCTACGTCATGGATACATCCGTCTCGTCCGTCGATACGGCCACTGGGGACGAAGACGTATCTGAGCACGGATCAATCGGTATTGATTCAGCGCAAGGGGCAGAGGACGCATTCCCTGATCGGATCCCTGTGCCCGACTCTGCACTGGGGTTTGAGACTCCCGAGATCAACTTCTACAAGGAGGGGGAGGATGCGGCAGGAGCCGAAGAGTCGATCTCGGTCGAGAGGGTCGACAACGATTCCGCTTCGGGAGAAGAGGTTCCTGAGTACCGTCTTGCTCGGGCTGGAGACGATGCGGCCGGTGGAGAAGACACTGCTGCTGTGCATCGTGTCGCATTCCCTGACGTTGCGGTCGGAGAGGGAGAGCAGGCAGAGGTCAACAGAGAGGGCGTTGATCAGGCATCCGGTGAGTCCTCTCTCAACTCGCTCAGCCGGATCGTTTCGGATTCTGCCGAGGGCGAGGAAGTGCCCGAGACGAGGTTGAGTCGAGACGGAGACGACGCCTCCGGTGGAGAAGAGGCCGCTGCCCTTGCCAGGTCTGAGATGGATTCGTCAGTCGGGGTTGACGAAGCAGCCCTACATGAGCGCACTGCCGAGGACGATGCAGTTGGGTCGGGCGACTACGAACTGACCCAGCAGGCACTCGACACTGCCACTGGTGCTGAGATCAGGGGAGAATCCGAAAGAATCGTGGAGGATTCAGCCCTAGGCCATGAGTATCAAATGGTGCTCGACGCCAGGGATTACCTCTTCACCAGGCAGGCTACGACTCGACTCCTGGCGGGGGCGTCTTCCGTCACTGCCTCTTCTGATCACGTTGGCAGTGCGTCATCAACTCTGGTTGTTGGAGCACTGCCAAGATTCCGAAAGAAGTCTACGGACAGGTCTCTGGAGGGAGAAGGCCGAGTGCTCTCTGGGGAATCGTCGGGGACTGTGAAGAAGGGTTCCAAAGCCAAGATCCAGCACGCCAGAGTCGGCATGAAGTTGCTCAAGGACTCTGCCGACGCTCAGGAAGTCTGAGGTACCCTCTACATAGGTACGTACTAGGGAGACGAGATGCCGCAGGACGACGTTCTGATCGTGAGGATGGAGGACACCCTCCCGATCCTCACCCTCCAACTCTTGGACGAGAGCGGTGCTGCCGTCTCTCTTGACAGTGGAACAGATGCCGCTCAACTGAAGGTTCAGTTGTCAGGAGCCGACCCCGACGATCCTCTGGTTGTCGATGCCGCCATGACCATCACGGACGGCGCTCAGGGCATCGTGACTTACCAGTGGGACTCGGCAGACACCGACACGAAGGGCGTCTACGACTTTTGGGTCGTTGTCACCTTCGGAGACGGAACGATCCAGAGTTTCCCCCAAGGCGGAACCTTTACCCTTGTGGTTGAAGACGGAACGGTCATGTCAACCGACGTGATGCGTCTTCGTGCGAAGGCCGGGGACCGCTACGCAGACGTAGAGGTTCCGTTCTTCACCAACTACGAACTCCAGGCGATCTTGGATGAAGTGGGCGGTGATCTCGATCGAGCCGCCTACGAGTGCTGGTCGATCAAGACTGCCGCCTACTCGGAGTTCTACGACATCGAAGAGTCGGGGTCGGGCAGAAGGATTTCGCAAAAGTTCCGTCAGGCTCGGGAGATGCTCAGTGTCTACGAGAAGAAGGCATGGGATCGAGTCGCTGCTACGAGGGTTGTGGGCGTTCCTATGTCTCTTGACGAGTCGGGAGACGATCCTCTCGACGGTGGATACATCTCACTTCCACGTGCGAGCGACTACATCCGGAGATACCCGCTCTACCGAATGAGGGCGATCTACGGCGGGGTGGTGCAGCAGACGTGAACAAGCAAATGCTCCGTGCTCTCCAGCAGGGCACGTCGACTCTGATCAACCAAGAGTCCGTCGACATCCAACTCACTCGTCAGCCTGCTTGGGAGCAGACCGAAGCGGGGGGCGTTCGGCGTTCTTCTGGCGCCGCAGACATCCTCGATTCCCAAAGTTTCTTCTTTGGGGAGGTCCGGTCTGACGCTGTTGAAGTACGAAGCGACCGTGGAGAGGCTGTTGTTCTTCGGCACGTCTTGATCGGTCCTGCCGACGCAGACGTGGAAGAAGGAGACTCCTTCTCGGTCGGAGGACGTTCGTTCAAGGTCGAATACATCAACCCGAACCGGGAGTACCAGACCAAGGCGTACGTGTCGGAGCGTGTGTGATGCCTGCTGGTAGCGGATTCCGTGCAACTTCATCGGCCATCAACAAGGGAGCACGCATCCCTGGCGTGACCGGCCGGAAGCCTCCTGGAAATGGAAATCTTGGGTTTCGCAACTTCAACACCCGAGTTCCATTTATGAGCGGGTCTGGGGGAGTGACGGGCGCTTCCTTCTTTCGTGAGTCTCACCGCCAGATCATGCGAGACCGAAGAGGAAGGTTTGCTGGCGGGTGGGGCTTCGCATGGCAGGGGTTTGAGGCCACTCACGACGAGATCCATTCTCTCGGACTCAACCTGACCAGTGCGGGGAACCTCAAGGGCGCCGTCGAGCAACTTGCGAAGGACATGCTGGACTACGCCCAGCAGAACGCTCCGTGGCAGGACCGAACCGGGCTGGCCCGAGAGAGCCTTCAGTCCCGAGTCGTGTGGCACGACGAGACTTCTTTCTCAATCTTTCTGGGTCACGGTTCGGAGGTCTACTACGGCGTGTGGCTTGAGGTCCGGTGGGGAGGCAGGTACGCCATCCTTCTTCCGACTCTTCTTCACTTCGCACCCCAGTTCCGATCCCGCATTGCGGGCGTTGTGTAGGAGACGAGATGGAAAAGGTTCTGGTTCCAGCCATCAAGGCAGATCCCGACATCTCTGGTCTGGTCGCTGATCGTGTGTTCGCCCCAACCGCTTTGGGGGTTGGAAACATTCCTGCCGACCCTCAGAAGCCATATCTGACGTGGAACGAGATGCCTTCAGATCGGGTGGCGTCTGTTCGGGAGACCTCTCGGGCCACTCTTCGTCAGTACCAGTTCTTCGTCTACGACGAGGCTGGCGACACGTTGCGTGTCAACGAGATCCTGTCCCATCTCCGGAGAGTCGTTGAGGATCTTGCGCCCTACAACCAGGACGGAATCCGAATCAGCGAAGCCACCTGGCTTGGAGAGTCGCAGGTTTACAGCGACGACGAGATGGGCGCCGTGGTCAGGTACGGACTTGCTCAGTTCATGGTGAACGGGTAATCCGATTCCCACCCTACATACGTACGCACAGGTACCATAGTGATGTAGGTGATCACCTGACCGCACAGGAGGAAAATTCCGTGGCGCAGCAGACGACTGCCATCAAGTTCATGGGTCGTGTCGACCGCAGGGTCATCCCTGCCGGTGAGGACTGGGGCGGTCGTCTCCAGGATCCTCTGAGTCGTGATCTCGTCTGGGACAAGTCCAACAACTGGATCCTGGATGTTTCCGATCTTCCCGCAGAGGTCGTTGCTCTCGTCCTCGCAGAGCCAAACATGCGGGACGTGACCGGCCAGCGGATGGTTCCGCCGAACGACTACCAGAAGGCGTACCTCCGGATGAAGGACGTGGAGATCCCGGCCTCTCCGTCCGACGAGGGCGCTCCGAGTGAGAACCCCGGCGAGCGTCCTCTTGAGGGCGGTGTCGAGGCGTCCTCGTCCGATCCTTCTTCGTCCGAGTCGACCCCGGAAGACAAGGCGGCTGCTGAGCCGACTGGGGAGGCCAAGACGGAGGGGAGCGACCGCAAGAGCCGTCGTTCGTGAAGTTCCGATGCCCGTCTCGCATCCACGGAATCGTCGTGGAGAAAGGTCGCATGGAAGTGAAGTGCGGCTCCAAGCGATGCGGGGCGGGTAGCGGGATCGTCGTCCTGCACTACTTCAGCACCACCACCGGGGAGTTGTTGGAAACAAGAAAGTTTGCTGATCCGGCCAAGTCGGTCGGCAGCAAATCCAAATCACAGGAGGTAAAGGCATAATGCCTCTCGACACTCCGCTTCCCTTCGGATTGCGGGACGTGAAGGTTCGTCCGTACGGCTCGGCTCAGTCCGAGAACGTCGACCTGCCGAACGCCCGCACGTTCACGTTCTCGGAGTCGGAAGACTTCGAAGAACTGCGAGGCGACGACGGTGTTGCGGCGGTCCACGGCAACGGTCCCACGGTTGACTGGGAACTGGAAGCCGGTGGTGTGCCGCTCGACGCCATCAAGACGATGTTCGGTGGAACTCTCACCGAGACGGGTGTGACCCCGAACATCAAGATCACCTTCCAGAAGGCGGCGACGGACCAGCGTCCGTACTTCACCGTCGAGGGGCAGGCGATCTCCGACAGCGGCGGCGACTTCCACGTCACCCTCTTCCGCTGCCGGGCCACCGGGGAACTGTCTGGCGAGATGTCGGACGGCGCCTTCTGGCTCACCGGGGCGAGTGGTACGGCCCTCCGTGACGCCGACAACAACGATCTCGTCTACGAGTTCGTCCAGAACGAGAGCGAGACCGACATCGTGACCGTGTAGTTCTTTCGGAACTACGCACAACCAAACCGAGAAGGAGAGCACGCAGATGCCGGACTCGGAAGAAACCCAGATCGGACAACTGAGGCAAGAGTCGGAGCCGAAGCCCACTTCCGCTGCGGAGTGGAACAAGGGCCGAACCTACGGTGGGGAAGGTTTCGTGATCGAACTCCCCTCGGGCAACTTCGCCCGAGTGCGGCGTTCGCTCGACCTTCCTTCTCTTCTGCGTTCGGGAAAGATTCCGAATCCCCTGGGCGATGCCATCGGAGAGATGATGGTTCAGGGGAAGGAGGGTCTTCCCGACACGGAGTTCGATCGCACGATGCTGCTCCAGTTGATGGATCTTCTGGATCAGACGGCCTGCTCGATGATGGTCGAGCCTCGGGTCTCGATGCCTTCCGTTCGTCTCAACGAAGAGAGCGACGAGGCGTACTTCAAGAGGATCGAGGAATGGGAACCCGAAGAGGGCACCATCTCGATCTTCGACCTTGCGCTTGAGGACAAGTTGTTCCTCTTCTACGTCGGCCAGGGGGCGGCTGCCGACCTGGAACGGTTTCGTGAAGAATCGCAAACTTTCCTGGGCGGTGTACCAGCAGGCGAAGACGTGGGGGCAGAGGCCGAGTCAACTCCTGGGGATTGATGACCCCTACACGGCTTTCTGCGTCGATGAAGCCGTGTGGATGTGGGGCAACCACGTCGAGTCAGAACTGAACAAGGCAACAGACGGAGCCAAGAACAAAGACCAAGCGAGATCGAGACTCGTAGCGGCTACTCGACGCCTGTTCACCGAGGAAGGCGAAGAGGGCGAGAAGAAAGGTTCCTTCAGAGATCCAGCCCTTATGCTCGGTGGAGGTAAGAAGTAGTTGCCTGGGAACAGCACTGACAGACACAACCCTGGGATCCACATCGAAGCGACGGGCCGTACCGCTGGTGCGGTGCGTGCCCTCGCTCGATTGGAGCAGGCTGCTGCTCAGTCGTGGTGGGGTCTCCACAACCTGGGCCTCGCATTCGCAGCCCTTCCTGCCGCCGTAGGCGCCGGTACTGCTGCTGCCGTGAAATGGGCAGCGGAGTGGGAGAAGGGCATGAAGGGGGTCGCTCGGGCGGCTGACCTTCAGGGGAAGGCTCTGGACGACCTGGAGAACTCCCTCAAGAGCATTGCTCGGATCAAGCCGATCTCACCGGGCGAGATCCTTGGCGTTGCTCAGTTGGCAGGGCAGTTGGGCGTAGAGGGTGAGAGGGCCATCTCTCGCTTCACCAGTGTCGTCACTGACCTTGTGGCGATTTCGGAAGACCTGACCTTCGATCAGGCGGGGCGATCTATCGCTCGTATCGCCGCTTCTGCCGAGGTAGGAGCGGAAGGTTTCGACAACATCGCTTCTGCCATTGCCAAGGCCGGTATCGCAACTGCTGCATCGGAAGGCGAGATCTCCAAACTCGCTACCGACCTGGCCGGTATCGGTGCAACTTTCGGATTCTCGGCAGACAAGATCATCGGTTGGGCAGCCGCTCTGCGTTCTGCGGGTGTTCCGGCAGAGCGTGCTCGTACGGCAGTGCTCAAGACTGCCTTCGACATCTCCACCGCTGTCGGTGAGGCTGGAGACGAGATCGAACTGTTCGCTGAAGTCGCCGGTATGTCCGTGTCGAAGTTTTCGGATTTGTTCCGGAGGGATGCCAGCGCCGCCATGACCCAGTTCGTTGTTGGGCTGGGAGACTTGCAGGACAGCGCATCTGGCGCTGAGCAGGTTCTTGCTCAACTCGGCATCACTGAGGCACGTCAGTCTCAGACCCTTTTGCAGTTGGCGACCATGCAGGCTCAGAGCGCCAACTCCAACGCCCAACTCACGTCGATCCTGGAGATGACAAACCAGGCGTACGTCGAAGGTCTGTTCCTTGGCGAGCAGACCGCCACGATGTACGGAACGCTTTCGGCTCGACTGCAAATGTTCCGAAACTTGGTGCATGAGGCGGGAGTGAGTTTCGGCCAAGCCTTCCTTCCTGCTCTGAAGCAGGCCGTCGAGTGGGCGTCGAGGTTCGTTCTCGGAATCATCAACCTCCCAGGACCGATGAAGTTGGTCATCGCCGCTCTGGGTGGCCTGGTGACGGTGTTCAGCGCCGCATTGGCAATCGTCACCCTCTTCGGCCCGAGAGTCGCCATTGCTACGGGAGCCTTGCTTCACCTGATCGGTGTGATGGGCGGCAGCGCCGCATCGGCCGAGAAGTTGAAGTCCAAGATGCACGAACTCGGGTTCTCGTTCGGAAAGGTTGACACCGAGGTTCGTCAGTCTGTTGGCGGAATGATGATGGCTCAGTCTCAGGCTGAGCAGATCCAACATGCGCTACTTCGGCTCGCCAACGCCATCGACCGGGTGAGCAACAGTTTCGCAAACCTTACTCTTCGGGTTCGTACTGCATCTGCTGCGATGGGAGAGAAGATTCGTTCTGCTCTCGGCCTTGCACGTGCAGAGGACATCGTGGAGAAGGAAGTCAACGATGTCACCATTGCCATGCATCGTCAGCAGTCGGCTTCTGTGTCGTCCGGCACTGCTATCTCTGGTGCTGGTGCTGCCGCCGCTGGAGCCACATCTCTCTTTGCTCGATTCCGGGGCATCGTGGCGGGACTCGGAAAGACGTTCCTGTTCCTCCTTCCTCTCTTGCTTGCCTTCCAGCAGATCTGGAGCCGGGGAGGCGGCGAGCAGAAGCGAATCGAAGCCCAGCAGAAGTTGGGCGATACGACGAAGCAACTAGCGGCGTACCTAGCCAGAAGCAACGACCTGTCTCGGGAGCAGGCTCGTCTGTTCCTTCAGGGCAAGGTTAGGACGGAAGAACTTTCCGAAAGCATGAAGAAGTACGGAGAGTTCTCTGGTAGCGCCGCCAAGAACATCCAGGCTGCTGCTGAGGCATTCGGTGTGAGCGCAGGCGCTCTCGCTAGCGCCGTGTTCGCTGACGCTCAGGCTGAGTTGGAAGCCATCGGAATTGGGTCAGAACGTGCCGCTCGGGGAACGATCGACCTGGGTGACTCGGCCGAAGAGACTGCACGGAAGGTTCGTGCTGAGAGAGATGCACTCCGTGAGTTGGCAAACCTTCTGGAGCAGATTGCTCAGGCCCACATCGACATCGTTGAGGCCGAGATCCGGCAGAGAGAAGCCGCTCTTGCCGTCGCTCAGGCGCAAGAGCGTTACAACGAGGCTCTGGCCGCAACGAAGGACCGCACCGAGGCCATCCGACGTGCAGAGCATGATCTTCAGCAGGCTCAGATGGCTCGGGAGCAGTCCATCCTTCGTTTGCAGGAGGCGCAGTATCAACTCTCGATCGCTCGCACTCTCGCAACCGAGAGGGTTGCCGAGGCAGAGGATGCTCTGGCCGACTCTCAAGACAGGCTCCTTCGTTCGCAGCAGAATGTTTTGGATATCGAGCAGGAGATCGCTGAACTCCGTGCTGGCCCTACGATGGAAGAGATTCTTCGGGCCACCAATAAACTGCGTGACGCTCAACTCAGCCTTGTCCGGTCGACTCAAAGCGTTTCCGATGCTCAGTGGTTGCTGAATCACCTTCGACAAGAGGGTGCGGGCGCCCGAGACATTCGTGAAGCCGAGATGAAGTTGGAAGAGGCTCGGCTTTCAGTTTCGGATTCTCAACTCGACTTGATCGAAAGCGAGAGGGAACTCGCAGAACTCCGTGACGAGACTCTTCGCCAGCAGAGGATCAACGAACTGGAGCGAGAACTCGCTGCTGCTCGTCGTGATGTGGACGAAGCCACCAGGGCGATCGCTAAGGCAGAGCGGGAACTCCAAATTGCTCGGGACCGTTTGAAGAATGATTCCGATTACAAGGAGGCAGAACTCGCTCTTGGTCAGGCTCGCCTGAGTCTCAAGGATCAGACGAACGCAGTCAGGGACGCAGAGAACGCCCTGGCTAGGGCGAGGTCTGGGAATGACGCCGCTCGGGCTTTGGAAGAGGCCGAGATCGCTCTTGAGCGTGCATACCTCAACTCTGCCGAGGCGGCAGTCGAGGTACAGCGTCAGACAGCCCTCATGGCGGGCCAGAACTGGGACGCTGGAGACTCTGCTCGGGCACTCGCTCAGGAACTCGACAAGATCGGAGACTCGATCAACATCGAGCCTGTCCGAAAGAGGATCGAGGAAATCTCCGAGGCGTTGATGAACGCCCCCTCTGTCCCTGAAGTCCCCGAAGCCTTCTCTGACGCTGGCGAGGATGCCGCCGGAAACTTTGCAGACTCGTTCGGGGACGAGATGGGGGATGCCATTCCTCTTGCTCTTGATGGCATTGGTCAGACCGCAGTTCAGAAACTTCTTGGAGATATGGAGAGTTCTGCCTCGGGAGGCGGCGGAAAGAAGAGCATCTGGGAACGACTCCTTGACCCTCAGCGGTTCATCGTTGGTGGCGGTGTCGGTAGTGCGGTGGGTGCCATCGTCGGAGCCATCGTGGGGGCGTTCGGTGGTCCCATTGGTATCGCTGCTGGCGCCTTCATCGGTCAGTGGGTCGGAAGCATCGTGGCGATCTTCTGGGAAGAGATCACCGCAGGTATCGGGTGGGTCGCCAAGAACATTCCGAAGCACGGAGGCAAGATCATTCAGGGCCTCTGGGACGGGATCGTTGAACTCGGAAAGGATCTGTTCTGGAATTGGCCGAAGAGGCTGATCGGGTGGATTGTAGACCCGCTCCTGAATACTTTCCGAATGAGGTCTCCGTCTCGGTTGATGGCCGATATGGGCAAGAACATCATCCGAGGGCTTCTCAACGGCATCAAGGAAGTCGGCCGAGACGTTCTCCAGTGGTTCCGTGACCTGCCTGGAAAGATCGTCAGCGCCCTTGGTTCTTTCGCTAGCACGGTCTCTCGGTTCTTCCGTGAGAACAACCCGATCAAGATTCTGGGCGAGTTCCTGAGCGATCGTTGGAAGAGCGTCCGAGAGTGGCTGAAGGAACTTCCCGGAAAGATCACTGGTGCGATCGGTGATCTCGGCGGCGCTGTTGGAAAGGTTCTGAACCCGATCAAGAACGCATTCAAGAAGCCGTTCGAATGGGTCTGGGACAAGATCCTCAGTCCGTTCTTCGACGTGATTATGAAGATCGCTGACGTGATCCCCGACGTCGACTTCAAGAAGCCCGCCAAGCCGAAGTTCGGAACTGTCGAAGAGCACCACCGAGGCGGCGTCGCAGGCAAGGGCAAGAAGAAGCGCCGACTGGACTCTCTTCGTCCTGGCGAGGTTCCTGCCGTCCTCCAGTCCGGAGAGGGCATCATCTCCCGTCGAGGGATGCGGCTTCTCCCCGAGGGCTACCTCGACGCTCTCAACAAGGGGCGTGCTCCTGAGACGGGTGGACCCAGCCTGAAGGACGTTGCCAACGCTGTTGGAGGCGCTGGAGGGTGGATTCGGGATAGAGCGGGTGACGCTGTTTCGTTCGTGGTCGAGAAGTTCCGTGAGGCTGCTGCTTGGGGTCTGGAGCGTCTCGTCGGACCAATCAAGTCCGCAATCCAGAAGGCCGGAAGTCTTTTCGGATTCCCTGGAGAGATGCTCGCTGGCTTGATGACAACTCCTGTCGATCGAGCCATCGAGTGGATCCGTGGTGCCCAGAAGGACACCGAGGGGATGTTCAAGATCGGGTCCGGCCTGCACTACGGCATGGGGGCCAGCGCATCCGGTCCTCTGATCGACTTCCTGAAGTCGTCGGGGTTCAAGTACGGGCGGGACTTCCGAGTCACTTCCGTCTGGCGCCCCACCGATCTCGACAGCCTCCACTCCAAGAGGAAGGCCGTCGACTTCGGAAACCCTGGCGGTCCTGGAATTTTGACCCCAGGGCTGAAGAAGATCTTCGACGCCTTTGCTCGGGTGAAGGATCAACTGTACGAGTTGATCTATGCAGGAGCGGACTGGAACATCCTGCGAGGAAGGGTCGTCCCGATCCACAAGGTCCGGCCCACCCTCCAGATGTCTCACCTGGATCACGTTCACGCTGCTCTGGCAGACCAAGGGCGAGTGATTCCTCCTGGCCTGTCGATGATCCTCAACAAGACAGGACTCCCGGAGTACCTCCTTCCGAATGATTTGGTTCGGGGGATGATTATGAAGGACGACATGATGCGGATGCTTTCCGCTCTGGAGAGAGATCCGGTGGTCTCGGGTGGCGATACGTTCAACTTCAACATGATCCCTACTGCCACTGCTCACGAAGTCGTCCGAGAAGTGTTCTGGCAGAAGAAGATCACGTCGAGGGGGTGAGTCATGGCTGCTGGGGACTTGATCAACCGGAAGAAGCAGTACGAGTTCCGAAACCTTCTGATCGGATCCAACACGGTCTACGTGGTGGAGCAGGTAGACGGTTTGCACTCAATGCCCGAGATCGAGAGGACCGACACGGAGTACCAGTTCAAGCATGGCTCTGCTCCTGGCTTCGTTCGCATGGCAGAGCGAGAGATCGAGATCGAGATGAAGATCGACAGCAGCGTGGACGACATCGGATCCGCCCTTGCTGCCGTCAGGAGTGCTTTCCAACTACCACGACGTAGGTTCTCACGAACTCTGGAACCTTTCGTCTGGATGGATGACGACAACATCAAGAAGCGAGTGATGGCACGATGCCTTCGTAGAAACATTCCATCCGACTACGAACTTGCCCTGGGGCTTGGTCAGGTGGATCTTCTCTTGGTAGCCCCCGACCCAATCATCCTCTCCAACACGCTCAGGAGCGCCCAGGTCAACCTTGGGGTGGGATCTACGAGCGGAAGCGTCGACATCGAGAACCTGGGCGACTTCGTAGACGGCTACGACCCGACCATCCAGATCCAGGGTCCGTTCGTGAATCCTCGGATCACCAACGAAAACGACGACTTCCGCCAGATCAAGATCGACGTGGAAGGCGGGGCCGCAGACGTTCTGGAGATCAACGTCAAGAACAACACGGTCACTCTGAACGGAGTGGACGTGTTCGAAAAGGTTCGGACTGACAACCTCTGGTGGTCGGTTCTTCCGGGAACGAATCGGATTGTTTACGACCGTGATGGGTCAGAAGTCTCGGCCGCTTCCAGGCTGACGATCTTCTGGCGAGACACCTGGCAGTAGGGAGAAGTCATGGCTTTCGTGTTCAACGTGGGGAAGGGGCGTGTGCGCCAACTCGTCGCTGACGGAGCGACGATCAAGTGCCTGCTCTTGAAGACCGCAGAGGCAGATGCAGATCTCAAGGATCGTGACTCGATCCAAGACATTCTGGATCAGGCTGGCAACGTCGAAGCGGACTTCACCAACTACGCCAGGCAGACCCTCGCCGGTCTCAGTATCACGGTGGACGACGTGACGAATCGAACCGTTGCAAAACATTCCGATGTCACGTGGGTCGGTGCTGGGGGCGCTGTCAACAACACCTTGGCAGTGGCGATCTTCTACCTCGATGTCGACGGCACCGATCCCAACGCCGTACCTCTTACCGGCCACCAGTACGTGGTGACGACAGACGGCACTGACCTTCTGCTCCGGTGTGCAGAGCAGGGGTTCTGGCGATCGCAAGACGGATCGTAGTTTCGGAAAGGCATAGGAATGGCTCGACGGAGATTCAACTTCATCAAGGGGCAGACGAGCGACAGCCCTCTCTCTTCTGTGGCGCTGGCGTTCTCTTCTCCTGCTCTGGCGTCTCTTCCTGCCATCACGGCGCCGGATTACGTTGCCATCACCTTCGACCCCGATGGGAGCGCCCCGGAGATTGCGTGGATCACTGACCACGTAGCCGGATCTCAGGTCGCCACCATCGTCCGAGAGAAGGAAGGCACTACCGCTGCCGAGTGGCCTCAGAACACGAAGTGGGTCCACGCCCCCACGAAGTACGACTGGGAAGAGGCTGCTTGGAGCATCGGTGATCTCCGGTGGTCTACTCGATCTGACCTGGGTCCGAACTGGGAGCAGGTCGATCTTCAAGAGGTCAGTCGTACCGACTATTCCGAACTTTTCGCAATCGTCGGAACTGCGTTCGGTGCAGGCGACGGACTCAACACCTTCAACCTCCCTGGTGCGTCAGGTCGTGTTCCTGTCGTGGTTGGTAGCGGCGCTGGTCTCACCGCTCGCAGCCTTGGAGATAGTGGCGGCGCCGAGACTGTGGTTCTGGGAACTCCGGAGATCCCGGCTCACGACCACGGCGCCGCTGGAACTCACTCGCACACGATCTCCACCAACGGTGGAGGAAGCCATAGCCACAACATTTCCACTAACGATTCAACGCACTCCCACAACACCGACAGTCATAGTCACTTCCACGACGTGGGGTACACGACTGACTTGGCAGGTGGTGGTGGCGGTCGTCAGGTCAACAACGCTGCTGGTGGTAACGCCGTAGCCTCAACGTCGAACGAGAGTCATTCTCACAACGTGAGCAACAGCACTCACTCACACTCCGGAAACACGAACACTGCGAGCAATCACACTCACACCGGCAATACAAATAACGTTTCTGATCACACCCACGCATCTGTCGGTGGAGGTCAGCCGCACCAAAACATGCCTCCCTACTTGGCCGTGGGGTACTTGCACATCAAGGTCAGAGACGACTTGTAGAGGCTGGATCCCGATCGAGGACAGTAGAGACACATGCCTCTGGGACAGAACGTTTACGGAACTCAACCATACGGAGGGGAGGCATTCCCCTCTATCATTGTCATCGACACTGCGGTCGAGGAAGAGTACGGCATCCTCGTGCTGGAGTCGGTCGGTGATGTTCCTCTGCCTGCCGTCGAGGAAGAACTTGAGTCGCCGGTTCTCGATCCTCGGTTCATCCTCGGGTCCGATGTCACGATGCTCGGCTTCACCGTCGACATCTACGTCGTGGATAAGTTCGGAAATCGGCTTGCCCAACTTCCCAACGCCAAGGTGAACTCGATCTCAGACGTTCTGAACTCTCCTGACACGGCCTCGATCTCTGTCGACCCGCTCGATCCAGGGGTTCGTAACTTGAGCCTGGTCAACAAGGAAGTTCAGATCTGGATCGACGGAGATTTGAAGTTCTGGGGCCAGCCGTGGCGAGTAAACGGAAACTTTCGAGAGATCACGTTCGAACTGGAAGATCCAATGGGGTCTTTCCGAAAGAGGATCATCGACCGTACCTCACTGATCTATACCAGCATCGAGCAGAGAGACATCGCCTGGGAGTTGCTCAACTACGCCCAGCAAGACACGATGGACGGCCAGACCAATCGTGACCTCAACATCACCAAGGGCGAGTGGAGCGGGGTGTCGAGACTTCGCTCTCGGCAGTATCTCCGAGAAGAGCACCCCAAGATCTATCAACTCCTGGAAGAGTTCCCTCTCTTGGACGGTGGGTTCGACTGGGATCTCGTATACAACCTCGATGCCGCCGTCTCGTACGAAGAAGAGGTACTGAAGCGCAACCCGATTGGGTACTGGATTCTTTCGGATTCAGACGACACCGACACGGCGTTGGACAGTTCCGGGCAGGGGCGCCACGGAGTGATCATGGGGGATCCTCTGAGAGTCTCTGGGATGCTTCAGGACGATCCCTACGGCGCCTTGCACTTCACCGGGGTTGACGAGTACGTCGACATCGAGGACGACGTGTGGTTCGACGGTGGTGCCTTCACCGTCGCTGCGTGGGTGCAACTCCACTCCTACGTCGACTACCAGAGGTTGATCGAGTTCGGAGCCGGTCAGGACAACAGCAACGTCGTCCTGTTCTTGTCTGCTGACGCCGCCAACTCTCGCAAGGTCGGTGCCTTTCAGTTCAACGGTGCGGTGCAGAGCAGCATCGTGTACGCCCCGTCGTCTCTCAACCTCGACACGATCTACTTCCTCGTCTTCGCCTACGACGGAAACGGAAACCTCAAGATCTACAAGGACGGGGTTCTTTGGGCGACCCTTGCGTTCGGAGATCCTGACAACGTTCTCAGGACGACCAACTACATCGGAAAGTCGGAGTGGGGGCACATCGGACTCACTCAGGGCATCATCCAGCACGTCGCCATCTTCTCGGAAGAACTTTCGGATTCTGTCGTCCAGAGGCTCTACGACACAGGACAGGGGACGTTCGACACCCGAGTCGAGCGTCAGTGGCAGCCATACCACCCCCGCAAGGGGATCGCTCGCATCCGGGAGAAGTTGATTTGGAAGGCAGACGAAGAAGGCAAGGAAGACCTCAGAAACATTTTGTCGTTCTCTTGGAGCGAGGACGCTGTTGGCATGGCGACGGAGGTATACGCCCTCGGAGGAACGTCGTCTGAAGGCATCCGGTTCGAAGGTATCCATGAGAACGTTTCCAAGAGCGCAGAGTATGGCGTTCTGCAAGAGGTCTGGTCAGAAGGCGACACACTCGACACGACATGGCTCACCGACAGGGCGAAGCGAGAGGTTCTCGATCGAGAAGAGCCTGCCGTTGCAGTCAGCATCACAGGCGCTCAAGGCGTAGACCCAGACCTGGCGAGCACGATCGACGTTGGTGATTGGCTGCCGATCGTCATTGATCATGGGAGGATTCAGGTAGACGCCTACTATCGGGTGTCTACGAAGATCTGGAGGCCCGACAACACCTTCGATCTGGAGTTCGACCCTGAGTACCGGACAGAACTCGACTGGTACGACTACCGAGATCACTCTTGGCAGTCGTTGGAGAACAAGGCATGGAGTGACCTATGACCCTCAACGGAGTCACCCGCAGCAAGACCGGCCTCTACATCCCTGACGTGACGGATACGTCCGTCCCGGAATCTCTGATCGCAATGGGAGACGGTCTTGAGAGCCTCGATGACAAGATCGGAAAGGTTCTCATTGCCGAGGTCGAGTTGCTGGCAGACACCGCATCCTTCGACTTCCAGAGCATCCCTGACGACTTCACCCACCTTCTGATCTGTGGATACGCCCGGAGCACCAGAGCATCCAGCAACGACTCCATCGTCCAGTCGTTCAATGGGGATACGACAGACGCCAACTACAACCGCCAGTCCTTCCTCGCCAACTCCACGACCCTTTCGGGGGCGATCGCAAGCGACAGGGTGGCCGGACACATTCCAGGCAACAGTGCCACTGCGAACAGGTTCGGAGCCTTTGAGATTCTCATTCCGAACTACGCTCAGGCGACCAACAACAAGGCGACTCTTGCCCGGTCGTGGTATACGAGCACAGGCGCAGTTGCTCTAGCCTTCTACGGAACTCAGTGGGCCAACAACGCCGCCATCAACCGAGTGGTCTTGTCGCTCGGGACGGGACCGAATTTCCTTGCTGGCTCTCTGGCAAGCCTCTACGGACTGGGGTAGGTCATGGATGAACTTTCGGAAATTGTAACAGTCGACTGCTCCACAGGAAAGGTGACTCGACGCCCTCCCACAGAGCAGGAGATCGAAGAGCACGAACTCCAGGTCGCCAAGACAGCCGCAGACGAGTTCTTGCGAGGCGCCCTGGCCGCTCAAGCCATCGAAGACCTTCGAAGCCTCGCTCCGTCCGAAGAGTTTGCTGACCACGTTCTTCGGATGATCGGCTGGATCCCGTAGAGATCAAGGACGTATGAGCCGTGCCTGGTGGAAACGTTAGCAAAGATTCTGATCCCGCATCGGTACTTCTCGACTTGATCCATCGAGTAGAGAAGTTGGAGCGTCGTGCCATCCCTACTGGCACGATCGGAGAGTTTCATCTGAGTTCAGAATTCCTTGCAAACATTCTCAAGGGAAACTGGGATTTCAGTGTGCTTTCTACCACCGATCCCTCGGCCGTTGGAGTTATCACCGACTGGGGCGACCCTGTTACGGAGTGGATCGAGTTCGATGACTACCCGGAGGGCAAGACTATCCAGGTATTCGCAATGATTGTGGGAAGCGCCAACGCTCTTACGACTTCCGAAGTCAACCGAGGGTGGATGCGATCAGGGGTCTCTATCGACGGAGGATCCTCGTATTCCTGGGGTAACGCACAGTACGTCTTCTCAGGAGGGGCGACCAACACCCGATTGATGGGAGGCGTAGGGATTGCCACAGTCGTTGGAGTGCCAACTGGAATCATTCGGGTTGGCGCTCAATGCGAGCACGATTCGGGACCAACCAATGGCAACTACCGCTTCCAAGGAGGGAACCTCTTTGGCATGTGGAGTGTCGTCGCCTGAGAAGTAACGGTCAACCTACGTATGTATGGCACAATAGGTGGGTGCCCGAACTGCGTGATGGATCAACTGCCGAGGACGTGAGACTCGACCGCCTCGTTCTTTTCGATGAACGAAGCAGAGAGTTTCCGATCAGCACTGTCGTTGAAGGACTACCTCTCAGGTCTCGGTCCTGGTGGTGTCCCCCGCACCTTGATCAAGGCCGTGAGGGTGCTTGCGTAGGCTTTGCCTGGGCGCACGAACTCTGCGCTGTGCCCAAGATGCACGGAGTGACGGCCGACTTCGCACGCACCCAGATCTACTGGGAGGCTCAGAAGATCGACCCTTGGGATGGAGGCGCCTACCCCGGCGCCTCTCCCTTCTACGAGGGGACGGCTGTTCTCGCAGGAGTCAAGGTTCTGCAAAAGCAGAATCTTTACGAAGGCTACCGATGGGCCTTCAACATCGAGGACGCCATGAGGGCTATCGCATACGAAGGCCCAGTCGTCATGGGACTTCCCTGGTACGAGTCGATGTACGACACTGATCGTGACGGTTGGCTTTGGGTGGACCGCTCTTCTCGCCAGGTCGGAGGTCACGCCATCCTCGCCCGAGGCGTTCTTCTCAAGTCACCACTCGGAGAAGTGATCAGATTCCGAAACTCTTGGGGCAAGTCCTGGGGGGTCAACGGGGACTGCTTCATCCGGGTCGAAGACGTGGAGTGGTTGCTCAAGAACCAGGGAGAAGTTTGCGTTCCCTACGGCCGCAAGAACAGGAGGACCGCAAATGGGTGACGAGGACATCGTTCACGAAGACGAAGAGGTCGACGCCGAACCTCAATTCCTGAGCGAAGAAGAGATGGCCTTCCGCCAGGACGAACCCGACATCCACAAGGACTGACCGATGGCAACGATCGTGATCCAGATGGGACACGTTCCCCGGACTCGGGGAGCGACAGGTACTCACCGAGAGCAGGAGTTCAACAGGGCTGTCGCCCCTCGCATCGAGGCGAGGCTCAGATCGCTTGGGCATACGGTCCATGTGATCGGCGCAGACATCCGCCCTCCCTCCAGCGACGTGTTCGTGTCGCTGCATTGCGATGGCAGCACGAACCGTGCTCGCCACGGCGCCTCGGTAGGCTACGTGCCAGGAGATGCCACTGACCAGCGACTCGCTCACGCTTGGAAGCGAGCGCACCAGCGGCACGGATACAGGTGGGGGTTCCTTCCTGACAACTACACCAGGAATCTTTCCGGTTACTACGCATGGAACTCTCGGGACTCTCGGAGTACGAGAGCGACCTACAAGTTCCTCGCTGAGCACGGCCACACGACGAATCCCGAAGAGGAAGCGTGGCTCTTTAGCAACCTGGATCAGTGCGCTCAGGCGCACGTGGATGCGATTGGAGAAGTCGTGGGACACCCGAACACCTACGCCCGCCCGGCCGGACTTCCCGCCCGAGACAAGATCGTGACGGGAGTCGTCGTTCCGAAGACCTCTCCGAATTCGGAAGGTTTCTATCCGACGTGGATTCTCGATGTGTCAGGAGGGGTCTTCACCCTGCATCGGGCGAAGTTCTACGGATCGGTTCCCGGACTCGGCATCGACCTGCCGAGGGCGGGGCTTCGGGCCACAGACATCGTGCCCACTCCCACCGGGAAGGGCTACTACGTGCTCGACTCCGGGGGTGGGGTCTACACCTTCGGTGATGCCAAGTACGAGGGCGCCGTGCCCGGCCTGAAGGACGCTCCTGCGTACCAGAGAGGGCGCTCGTACGTCGGCCTGTCGATCACCCCAGGCGGGTACACGCTCGTCGGTGACGACGGATTCGAAGTGGCATTCGCATAGCCACATACGTTTAGGGAGGTAATCAGTCCGTAGTCCGGTTTAGGACTCCTGGCCCTGGCGGGTACAACAGTGGGTGAACCAAACTCAGTGCTAGAGATCCTTGACGCTGCTGGAACCATCGGTCTCTTGGTCGTCATCGTGTTCGGTGCGCTCAAGGGCTGGTGGGTTCCCGGATGGGCGTACAAGAACGCCTTGCGGGAGATCGAGCAGTGGAAGGATCTCGCCTTGACAGGGACAGAGATTGCTGAACGGTTGGTGAGGCGTGATGTTGGGGGTCGTCGTGCATCGGACTCGTGAGCAGATCGAGAGTCCCGCTGACCTGCGGACGGTTCTCTCTGCGTTGGCGACCGATTGCCGTACTCAGGATCTCCCTGAGATCGACCGCACTCCCCACATGGAGATCACTGCCGAGAACCTCCGGATCCGGCAAGCACTGATTCTTTCGGAATTTCCTACGGAGGAACTGGAAGAAATCAGGAACAACGGCTCGACCAAGCACTCCAAGATGCTTGTTGCCGAGATCGTTCGACGGATGCTCTGAACCCTGTCAAGGAGGTAGGCAAGTGGAGTTCGTTCCGATGGCGGCAGTCGCCGCACTGACCAAGAAGGTCATCGACTTCCTGAAGTACGTCCAGAACCGAGACTGGAACGGTGTCGTGACTCAGGCGATCGTCTGGGGCGCCGGGGTTCTCGTCATCTGGCTCGTATCAGGGACGGCGTGGGCCACCGGAATCACGGTGGGGAACTTCAACCTTTCCGATCTGAACGCCGAGAGCATCGTGTTCGTCGGACTCACCCTGTCGTCTCTGAGTTCGGTCGTGCTTCACGACGTTCCTCAGCAGTTGGACCCGACCGTGAAGACGACCCACCAGAAGTTGACCCGCTTGAGAGGGTCGGGAGAATCCGAATAGTCCTGCGGTTACCCCCCGCTCGGAAGGTGGAGGCCCCTTCGGGGGCCTTCATCTTTTTTCGGATTCCGGGAGGTACCGCCACCAACGCTTGTAGTAGTCGTGCCACGCCAGGGCAGTGATCGAGATCAGTGCCAAGTCGACCAGCGTCAGGGCGAACTTGATCACGACTCCACCCCGGCGCTCTTCTTCAGCGCCCAAGAGAGGCGCTCAGCGGCTTCCTGAGCGTCTGCCCAGGCGATGTCACGCTGATCCTGCTCCGACACGCCGAGGTAGTCATTCAGGGCGATCCGGAGGCAGCACTTCCATCGGTACGCCTCTGCGGTGGACGACGTGGGGAATCGGTTCACCAGATCTGCGTAAAGTTTCTCAACAGCGTCCTTGGAGTTGCCTCTGCTGGTGCGAGCGGCAAACGCCTCAAGATGCTGAACAAGGGTCCGTCTCGGAGCCACGGTCGTACTACTTCCTCAGTTTCGATCCACAGACAGTGCAGGCGAGGGCACGACGGCCTCCTGTCGTCACTCCCTCTGCCCAGTCATGCTCGGCGTCACCGACCAAGCACGGAGGGGCGTTCGCAAAGTCGTATCCTTCCATAGCCTCTTCGGCCAGGTCTTCGATTTCTTGGTCTGTGAGAATCTTTCCGGTCTTCGTGACGTAGAGATCTCCCTCAGAACGAGACGCTTCGATAGCATCTTGCTCTGCCATCACGGCTACGTGCATGTCACGGATGGCCTTGTCGTCCGTCTCGCAACTAGGACAGATCCCGATGCTTTCAGCAGCATCTCGGGTAATGAACACCCCGCAGATGTCGCATCGAGGTTGGGCGCTCACTCCTTTCCTCCCAATAGAGCGGGCGAGTGAAGTCCGCAGTTACGAACTCGCCACGACACGGCCAACTCGATTCCCTGTCGCCACCCATTGATGATGCGGCGACCGCTGAGCAACTCGACGCCGTGATGCCTGCGTCGGGCCGTCCAGATGTAGAAGTGGCGAGATCTCCAGCATCGTCCGTCTCGATGCGTAATCCCCTTACGGAGCGGAGGAAGTGCGATCGAGCGACGGCGAATTCGTAAGCAGATCATTCCGTGTCTCCTGGACTTTCCGAAAGAGGCTTCTCGCCTCTCCGAATCCAAACCAGAGCGTTTCTCTTTCGACTCACGATGATGCGGTATTGAGACTTGATCCCCTTCTTGTCCCACTCTTCGATCAGCGTGCGGAGGCTGTACGTCGATGCCTTCTTCGACCACATACGCCAGTATGTGCGGCGCCTCACCGCATCCCAGAGACCCGCCAGGAAGAGCAAGATCCTCAGAAGCACGAAGGGAGCAAGCATTCCCGAGACAAAGATGACGGCGACCTTCACGGCGCTCACTTCCCTTCCTCCTGGTAGAGCGAAAGGAATCCCAAGGCGATATTTCGCACATCGTCTGGAGTGAGGGATTCGGCGTTGTCGTGGAGCACCCGCAGGACTTCTTTGGCCTTACCTAGAAGGTTTCCGCAATGAGGGCAGATAGCGGCGTTGTGGTGGTTGTCTCCGAGTGGGGCGAATCGAGCCAAGGAGATCTCTCTCTCGATCCTGCTCAGTTCCTTCTGTGCCTCTTCCAAGTGCCCGTCAGCCTCTTCAGCACGTGCGGTGAGATCGCTCAACTGCTGCACCATGCTTGTCTCGGCCAACTGGTAAGAGGTCAGATTGTTTCTCATTTCTTGCAAGGCGCCAGCGAGACGAGGAAGAAGATCTCGCACTTGAACTACGAAGTCAGCCAGTTCCAGGCCCGCTGGAGTGTCCATGCGCTCACGGAGGCGCCTCGCTTCTTCCACCAGTCCCGCCACGTCGTCGGCCCCGACCTGGGGCGCAGACGAACCGGCGCTGCACGACTTGGGGAACCGGCAGCAGCGAGGGTCGTAGAGGAACGATTCGCATTCGGGCCACCGTTCGACGCATTCGGGTTTGCGGGGGTCGTCGGCCCCGACCTGAGCGGGGTGATGTGCTTCGGGAACGTCGGCCTGCCCCATGTTGTGGCCGTCAGGCAACGTACAAACGAAGCCATGACTGGTGTGCCCGCAGATCGACTCGTTCACTGTTCTTGTCCTTCACGCTCTAGAACACGGCGCAACTTTCTCCAGTCGGAGACGTGCCGAGTCCCTTCAGGATGTGGCTGACGAAGGCATCTCTCGCCCTTCTTGTTTCGAACCTCACATCGTGGAGCAGGAAGACGTTCGGAAAGTTGCTTCTGGTAAACCTTCTTGTATTGCTGCGGAGAAGCAACCCGAAACTTCTTGAACATGGAGTGCTCGGGAGACTTGCGATTGGCCTCGGTCATCTTGAGCATCTGCTTGGCAGCAGATTCGGAGCGAGCCATGTAGACGCCCTGCCACGTTCCGGTGCGGCGGTGCTTCCCTACGACCCACCACCAGTTTCCGGGGTACTGCCCTCGCTTTCCCTTCCGAGTCTTGCTACCCACACGAATCCCTTTCCTCCAAGGAGGGATGCTGAGAGGTCGCTCTCGCATACCTCGTCTGAGACGATCTTGACTCCTTCTGTTGATACGACAATCCAACCCACGAAGGAATCCAGGTCTACCGTTCCGAGTTCATCGAAGACACTCCGGATCTTCCGAAGACCGAACCCGGAGTCCATCATCTGCTTGAGCAGAACTACCTTCCGGAGATCGCCTTCGGAATACATCCGATAGCGTCCAGACCCCGAAGGGTCGTTGATGGATGGAACGATTAGACGTGTTCGTACCCAGTAGTCGATCTGCCGGTACGAAACGTTTGCGATTCTGCACACGTCGCTCGACGTGTAGGCGCCTTCAGGAACGTCAGCAGGCATGTCACCCTCCTTGAACTACCTCATTGTAGTTTCTCTGCGCCCACCGTGCAAGGTGGTAGGCGTCAGCCACGTCGTGGATAGGAGGGCACTCTGCCCACTCGGCCTGAGCCGCCTCTACCATTTCGGATTTTGAGGCAGCGCCGTTCCCTGTGGCCTCCTTCTTGAGAGACCTGGGAGGCAGAGTCGTGTAGGGAGCAGACACCCGGAACAGTCGGTTCTTGATGATGCCGTGGATCTCTGCGTTGATCCGAGAGCCGGGGTAGTTGTTGGCGAACGAGTAGTCCTCGATCACCGTCAGGGCAGGAAGATGCGACATCCACATCCCACGGATGTTGGAAACAATCCAGTCGATCCGCTCGTCGTTAGTTCCCCGGAACTTTCCGGATGGGAGCAGACCGCACTCCTGCTCGTCCTTGGCTACCTCTGTTGGCAGATGCCGCCACTCGGACACCTTGGCGCCCTGCACCACCACGATTCCCGTTCCGGTTAGCGACAGATCTAGCCCCATGAATGGGAATGACCTTGCGCCCCTTCTTCCGGTTTCGGAACTTTTCGAGGACTTCCTTGAACTCTTCGCCCTCTGGGACTTCACGGTACCCGGCATTCCGCAGCCACTTTCTGAACTGTCGACGTTCGGGCTGGTTCATGCCTCCCCAGATTCCGAACTTTTCGTTGGTCGACACCGCCCACTGCAAGCACTCCCACTTGATCTCGCAGTTCAGGCAGATCGCTTGGCACTTCTCTTCCCGCTCTTCCCGCTTGGCTTTCGCTTCTTCCCGGAGGTCGACTTCTTCCCCGTAGAAGAGGTCGGTCGCTCCTTTGCACTTGGCGAGTTCGTAGAGCGACCTGTCTTCCCACCAACTCGGAGTCCTTTCCGAACGGTGCGTGGACGCTTGGGGTACGACTCTGGGTTGAAGTCTGGATCGAGTGCTGATCTGGTGCGCTTCCACTGTCGATGAATCCTCCCGAGAGATTTCCGAATGTGCTCTTGTTGGAATGCCCCTTCCTCCGTGAACACGTCATCGACTACTGCGAACATCTCGCAGAGGGGCACCAGTGCAGGCTCGATCTCTACATACCTTTGTATACGGTCTGCCTTGCGTTGTGCAACCTTTTCGTTACGCTGAGGCACGGATCGCCTCGTTTCCTTCTTCCCAAATCTGCTCAACGCCTGGGAAGTTCACGTAGACCTCTTGCATCTTCCTGCGGCCCGACTCCGACCAGCACATGCTCCTGTATACGCACCTGTCATACAGAAAGTTTCCATGATCGCAGTCGCTAGCCATCGGGGGGATCTCATGGTTGTGCATCTTCATGGCGACGTTCTCGCACCACTGCACGACCTCACGCCACTGCTTCTGGTCGAAGTCGACGTAGAAGGGGTAGAAGCGAGCGTCGTCTCGGCACTCGTACAGAATGATTCCTCTTCGGATCTTCTTCGCCTTCATGTACGGGTACAACTGCTTGACGTGCGCCTCCTTCGGCTCACGCTTCTGATACACCCAATCGAACCCACGCCGGTTGATGGTCTTGATGTCGACCACGAACTTGATCCACTTGCCGTCGATCTTGATGGCGATGATCACGTCGAGGGTTCCCGAGACGTAGAGATCCTCGATCTCGATCCTCTGCTCGATGTGCAAGCACCGGAAGCGGTTCCGACCCAGGACTGCCTCCATGTCGGTGAACATCCACTGCCACTTGTGGTGGTGCCAGTTCCCTGACTCCATCGTGAGTTCGCCCTCGGGGTCCGTTCTCTTCCGGCCCTCAACGCCCATGAAGGAGAACGCTGCCTGTCTCTCGCACCCGCAGATCTTCGACGGAGAGAAGCGACCGGGTGGCCTCGGAGCGGGAAGGGGAGGGATCAGATATTCAGAAACCCTCCTTCCTCTGAACCTCGGCAGGTCTCTCTTGATCAGGTATTCCTCGACCAGAGGCGTCAGGGGGTCTTCTCCCTTGGCCTTCATGTGCTTCACCAGCGAGGCGAGGATCCGAGAGTCGGTACTCACGACTTCACCTTCTTTCGGATTCTCCGAGGCGTACGCTGCTCGACCTTCTGGATCGTCTTGTTGAGGCTCTTGCCTTCCTCGATGATCACGTTGCTGTCAGAGACCTCGACGGTCACACGCCAGAAGGGCTTGCCCTTGTGTTGCGAGGGCAGGCAGAGAGGACGGAGGTAGACGTAGTACCCCGCCCTAGCCCACTGGGCCAGAATCTTTCTGGCGTCTGAGTCGATCACAGTCTCTTGAGATCCCGGAGGAAGTCGGGGTCGGAGTTCAGTTCCTCTCCATCGAGAGAGGCGTGGACGATGTTGTGTGTCAGGTACAGCGCCTTGAGGATGGAGTAGGCGCTCTGCTGTACGTGCTCTTCTTTCCCGAAGACAGAGCAGTTGAGGACGAGGGTGAACTCCCGAAGATCCTCAAGACGCTCCGGAGGGGTGATCACCGTGAGCACTCTCTCGGGTGACGTAGAGGGTGATTCCGAAACTTTCGAACTCGATGACGAGTCGAGGCTCACGCCCGGACTGGAAGGCGTCTCGCTCGATCTTCCGCCATTCATCGACGGAAATTCGGAAACCACTCCCGTCTGTGTATTTGAGTTGGTCGAGGAAATCCGGTCCCCGTACGTCTTGAGGCGCCCGCCAACTGCTTCCCGAACCCGGCTGAACCTTCCCGCCGACCGACTTTGCATGTTTCTTCTCCTGTTCCCTTGAGCGTCGGTTTCTGTCGTTCCCTGTGCGGTCGAACCAGGGAGGTAGTGCCATCTCAGTCGCCGTCCTCGGGTTCTTCGCCGTTGAGGATCCACTCCCGCAGTTCGTCGGCAATGGCCCGGTTCTTTTTTAGCCACTTCTTGAACCGAGTACGGCCGTGCTGTCGCTCTTCCTGGTAGCCGTCAACCCACCAGTGGTCTCCCCGCTTGTGGACGAGGTTGGTGACACGGCCCAGGTAGATCAGATCCTCGATCGAGTCGATCCCGGCCTGCTCGTAGTCGAACACGAACGTCGTCTGTTCGTAAGGCTTGGCGCCGCCCGTCTTGTTCTTCTCGATCCGAGCAAGGATCCGGTGCCCGGTCACGGTGTCGGCTTCCCGAAGGTTTCCCTTTGAGGGGTCGATCGCCTTCGCCTTCTTCTTGATGTTCTCGGTCTTCACCATCTCGATACGAACACCGGAGTAGTGCCCGAGAGCACGGCCTCCTGACGTGATCGTCCTCTTGGCGAAGACAGACCCTCCGATGTTGTCTCGGACTTGGTTGATGAAGACGACGACGGTCTTGCGGTTCCCTGCGGTGATCTTCCGGAGGGCGTACGACATGAGTTTGGCTTGCTGAGTTCCGAAAGTTCCGTCCTGAGCGGAGGCTTCATACTCCTGCTTCGGCAGTAGAGCAGCCACCGAGTCCATGACGATCACGTCGTAGGCGCCCGACCGGACCATCGTCTCCATCACGTCGACCAGTTGGTTGCCGTGAACCTCTTGCTCTTCGTATCCGAGTTCGTCCAGGTCGACACCGATGGACGCCGCCCACTCCGGATCGAAGGTCCGCTCGACATCGACAAAGGCGCAGGAGTGTCCGAAACTTTGCGCTGTGGCGATGTGCTTGAGAGCGACGTAGGTCTTCCCCACGGAGGCGTTGCCGTACAACTCGACGTACCGATTGCGGGGGAACCCTCCACGAAGGAGGTAGTCGAGCGAGAGGATGCCGGTGGGAATCCTCTCGATCACCAAAGACGGGTCAGAAGCCCGCCGTAGCGTCCCGGTTCCGAAACGATCGTTGATCAACTTCTCAACGTCGTCTCTCGTCATGTCTTCTGCTACTGCCTTGCGTCGAGCCATGATTCCTCACCGACCAGGGTTTGCGTTGGAGTTCCGGAGTCCCAGACGGCGCTTCGCCTCTTCCTCGCCATACCTGGCTACGTCCGTGCAGTAGCACCCCGAGATCTGAAGGCGACAATCGTCACAGTGGATGATGACCTTGTTCTTGCAGGCCGAGCACCTGCGGATCCTCTTCTGGCCTCGCCTCCGGTTGGAGCAGTTCTTTGCCGCCACGTCAGACGTGACCTTTTCGAAGTCGCCCTCGGGAGTCCCGTCGCCGGGAACCTCCTTGTATCCACCAGGCGTCCAGAGTCTCGTCACCGCTGCCTCGCTTCGTCGTTGCCGTCAGACATTGATACGACAGTCACCGTGAGTTCACGACGGCATCTGCGGTGGAGCCTCGGATCTCCTTGATCACCCGGACCTGCTCGTCACTGCTGCTGACTCCGACGTTCTTCCACTGGTCCGACCAGCGGCCCACGACACGCACGATCGAGCCACGCTTGAGATCCCACAGGTCGCAGGCGTCTTCCCAGAGCGTGATCGTGTATTCCTCTCCGGGGGCGTACCGGATCGTCCAGACCACGAAGTCCCTTTTGTCCTTGCGGGTCTTGCGGCGCTCGATCTTCACGATCTCGCCGTACAACTTCACGGTCCCGTTGTCAGAACGGGGACGCTTCATCCTCTTCTCGTAAACCTTTCGGAATTCCTCCATCTGGTCGTGGAACTGCCACTCCATCCGGTCTTCCAAAGCCTGCTGGGTGGTCTCGATTCCGAAACATTCGAAAGCACCCGCCTCGGTGAGAGCATCGAGCACGGCCTTGTTGCCGATCAGCGACCGGGCCTCTTCGATCGAGCGGTACCCCTTCTTGGGGCGGTTCGCCACGATCTTCGGTCCCTGCTTCTCACCGATGCCCTTCACGTCTACGAACCCGAGCCGGATGCTGTCCTCGCCCTCGGGGATGGCGTATGCGTCCGACTTGTTGACGTGGGGAGGGAGGATCTTGATGCCAAGCATCGTGGCTTCGCTCAGGTAGTTCTGACGCTTCTGCTTGTCGTTGGCGCTCTTCCCTTCGACCGTCCTCAGCAGAGCCGTGATGTATTCCCTGGGGTACAGGTACTTGAGCCGAGCCGTCTGGTACGTGAGGTACGAGTAGGCAACGGCGTGAGATCTGTTGAAGAGGTAGGACGCCTGGCTCTGGATCATGTTCCAGAGTTCGTTCGCCACGAACTCCGTCATTCCAGAAACGTTCTGGAATCCCTCGATGGCCTTGTCCTTGAGCGCCGCCATCTTCTCGGCGTTCTTCTTGGTCATGGCCGTCTTGGCGTCGTCAACCTCGGCCCAGGAGAAACCAGCGCACGTGTGGAGGATCTCAAACATCTGCTCCTGGTAGATCATCTCTCCCCAGGTGGCGCTCAGGATCGGCTCCAGCGATTCGTGGATGACCTCTACCTTCTTGGCCTTCCTGTTGGCGAGGAACCGATCAGGGGCGCCAGCGATCATCGGTCCAGCACGGTAGAGAGACGTACAGGAAACAATGTCTTCGAACCGAGTGGGCTTGATCGCCTGGATCCCTCGGAAGTTCGTACCGCCCTCCATCTGGAAGACGCCGTGGCACCGGCCTTGTGCGAGCATCCGGTAGACCTTGGAGTCGCCAGGCTCTTCGTCTGGGGTCCAGTCGTCCGGCTCGATGTCGACTCCGTGGGCCTTCTTGATCAGCCGGACTGCCTCGGCAATGGTCGCCAGGTTCCGGAGGCCCAGGAAGTCCTGCTTGAGTAGCAAGAGCCACTCCACTGCGCTCAGGTCGTACTGCCCTACCAACTTCTTCGGGTTGGGCAACCACATGAGGGGGATGTAGTTCTTGATCGGGTCAGAATCCGAAAGAATCAGAACCCCGGCAGGGTGGCTGCTGAAGGCGCTCTTGACCCCGGTGAGTTTGTCGAGTTGGTCGATCAGGTCGGGGTAGTTGTCGTGAACCTCCTGGGGGAGAACCACCGCTCCGTCCTCGTCCTCCACGATCAGGTTGGAGAGACGCATCCGGTCTTGGAACGAGATCCCATGTGCGCTGGCGAGGAAGTGGAAGGCAGCCCTGGTCTTCATCGTCTGGAAGGCAGCCACGTGGACGATGTTCTCTGCCCCGAACTTCTCTCTGACGTATTCGAACATTTCCTCTCTGCGTGAGGGTTCGAAGTCGGAGTCGATGTCCGGCATCTTGGGGCGCTCAGGGTTGAGGAACCGCTCAAACAGAAGGTCGTAGCGCACGGAGTCGATCTTGTGGATCCCGATCAGGTAGCCGACGAGGGTTCCACACACCGACCCTCGGCCGGGTCCAACTCGGATTCCCTTCTTCTTGGCGTGCTCGATCACGTCCTGGGTGATCAAGAGGAAGTCAGACATGCCCGTCCTCTTGAACTCCCGCAGTTCCTTCTTCACTCGGGAGACGTACCGCTCGTCGTTCTCCAGTCCCCGACTGCGAAGCCCCTTGAGGGCCATCTTCTTGAGCGTGCGGTAGGAGTCATCCACTCCTGGAAACTTTGGGATGTGCCAAGAGCGTGTCTCAAACTCGGGGATCCGAACCATGCAGTTGCGTGCGACACGCAGCGTGTTCTTGACCCCTTCCTTCCGCACTTCCTCCGGGTACCGAGCAAACGCTCTCCGCATCTCCACGGCGGATCGAAGGTGATAGCCCGTTCCGTCAAAGCGAAAGCGGTTCGGATCGTCCAGGTCGCTGCCAGTCTGAACAGCGAGAAGAGCGTCGTGATACTCACACTGATCCTCGGTGACGTAGTGGGGGTCGTTGGTGAGAACGATCGGAACATTTCTCTCTCTGGCGATCCTGATCAGCCTCTTGTTGAGACGGTGATCGAACGCCGTGTCGTGGTTCTGGAGTTCCATGTAGAAGTTTCCGAAGTGGAAGATGTCCATCCACCACTTCGCCTCCGTCATGGCCTCTTCGAACTTTCCGTTCAGGCACTTCCGAGAGAGGGGACTGTTGGCGCAGCCAGAGAGAGCGACAAGGTGCTGAGCGTCGTCTCCCAAGTTCTCCAGCAGAGATCTCTCCAAGAGGGGCTTGTAGTAGAAGTTCCTGTGGGACTCGGAAGAAAGTTCCGAAAGAACCTGGAACCCCTTCGCACCCACAGCCAGGAGCACGACGTGAGATCGGTCGGAGTCCTTCTCTTCCTTGGCGGTCTCCACGTCGTCCACGAAGTAGAACTCTTCGCCCAAGACCGGCTCGATTCCAGCCTCTCGGCACTCTCGGTAGAAGGACGGAGCGCCGCAGACGTTTCCGTGGTCGGTCAGAGCCAAGGCGGGCATCCCCAACTTCTTCGCTCGCTCGACGTATCCCTCGACCGTCCCCATGCCGTCGAGCATGGAGAAGTCAGAGTGGACGTGAAGATGGACAAACTTTCCGGTCTTCTTCATTTACAGGCTCCAGGCGAGTTGAACCAGACGAAGAGCGGCTGGGATTGCTGCCGCCATGACGCAGAGGACGATGAAGAGTCCCCACAGGAAAAACACTGCCGCCCCGACTGTCTGCCAGGCGCTAGGCCCGCTCTTCACATGACTTCCGTTGGTGGTCATCACTCACTCCCTTCTTCCAAACTTTCCACGTGCCAGTCATCGAGGTTCGTGAATCGGTGACTGATCTCCATGCAGTTGACTACGGGCTTCTCCACCGAGCACCGCTCCACCTTGACCCTCTCCATCGAGCCTTGGCAGTTCGGGCACACGACCTGATCAGGAACCTCGGGATCGAGGTACCCACACTCACGGCAGAGAGTTCCGATCTGGCTCACGTCACTCCCTCTCTGGGAACGTTGACTCGGAAAGAATCCGAAATACCTCTCGGACCACGTTATCGACCTCGCTCAAAGCAAGACCGAAGTCCCTCGCCCGGCCCGACTGGACGATCTGCTTTGTGATCAGTTGGGCCACACCCTCAGCGTGAACCTCTTGGGCTGAGATCATGCTCCGAAGGTAGACCGCCAGATCTAGAGCCTCTTCGTAGGCGTCTCTGAGCGTGTCTCGACCGTTGAACGGCTGGAGTGGAGTGCCGTACCTCTCGATCCCCACCTTGATCCGCTCTTCGATGTCAGCGATGACCTGTTGCTGAACGAAGGGCAGACCGTTCTGTTCGGGAAGTTGCTGATCTCCTGGTCTCTGCTTCATGGTCACACCTTCACGTTGTCGAAGAGAACCTCTCCGTTTTCGTTCCAAAACATGTCTTGGGAGAGAGCGGGGCACTCTTCTCGCATGATCGCTGCGACGGCTTGGAAGACCGTGCGAATCTCTTCTTCCGCACCGAGCGCAGTACGCATCTCGATCACGTGGCGAAGAGTGCGGACGTTGGCCGACCACCCGATCGTCGTGCTGAGTCCGATGGGCGCCAGACGGCGCAGTGCCGACGTGACTTCCTTCTTGTAGTGGAACGGCACTCCCTCGTCGTCAAGCCCGAAAGCGTGTGCGGCCTGCTTCTGGAAATCTTCCAGAGTTTCCACGATGCTGACGATGGCGTCACGCATCGGGATTGTGTCTGCTTCTCCATCGCCCCCCGCCATGACGAGATCCGGACCTTCAGCGAGGATTGGCGGAATCCGAAAGCCGATGTCGGTCAACCTCACGTACCGGAGGGACTCTTGCGAGATCGCCACCCCTGCCCGATGACGGACGAGTTCGTGCGTGAACACCCGACTCACGTTGTGAAACACGAAGGAGTATTGGGCGTGTTCCAGGACCGATCCATGCCCTGACTCCAGAATGTTTCCAAGGTATTCGAAGGAGTCCTCACGAACCTTGGTCACGTTGGGGTTGAGTCCGGGCTTCCACGACCGATAGCAGTTGCGTCCCATGAACTCGACCAGAGCCTCTCCGTGGCTGAGTTCGTTGGCGTTGGCGATGCGCTCGTACCACTCGGCCCCATCGACCGCATCGAGGTACGCACGCATACCCTCGGCGTTGATCTGAGGACGAGCCACCAAGTAGACCTTGGGGTGGGTTGAAAACATTCCAATTCTCCTTGTGATGAAGAGACCCCCGGCACGACGCACCGGGGGTCTCAACCGTTCGACCAAGACCCTGCTAGTTGTTCAGAGCCTTCTGAACCTCGGGGTTGTCGATCGTCGTAAACCCGAGAGGTTCTGCTTCGACCGGAATCGGCTCGCTGAAGAGCAGGTAGTTGAGGCTGCCACCGATCGACCACTCGACGTAGGCGCCGGTGGTGGCGTCGATCCCGAAATACTGGTTGCACTGCCCGCCCGAGTAGTAGACGCCATCCACGCCGGGGGCACTGACGATCGCCTCTCCCCTGTCAGCACCAAGGTCGAGATCCACCTTGTCGTAGTTCGGAGTCAGAGCAGCGCAGTACGAGACAGGAAGACCCTTCAGCACGTAGTAGCCGACGATCTGCCCGTTGCCCGCCATGAGGTACACGAAGGAAAGTTTCCCTTCTGTGCCCCAGGTGTCGATCCAGAAGTTGATCGTCTCCCTGGACGGCGAATACTTCATGGTCTTCGCAGGCTGTGCGCTGACGAGTTGCTCGTAACTCGACTGACGGGCCTTGCTCTCGCTCTTCTGAGCACCTGAATCTTCGGATGTGTTGCCCAATTCGCAGGCAGACGCACCGAAGGCGAGAATCAGAATGATTGGGATCAACATCAAACGGCGCATGACGTGTTCTCCTGGTTGGGGTTGAGCCGGTAAGGAAGGTCCGAGTCTCGGAACTGCCCGACCGTGTAGTCTCTGGCAGCGTCGGCGTTGTACCGCTGGATCTTCTCGATCCGGGAAGAACGCACGGCAGTCAGAGATGCCTGAACCTGCGTCTCACGCCTTGACCCCGGCTCCACAAGAGCGAGTTCCTCGGAGAGAGCGGAGATACGCCCTTCGTCGGCTTGAACCGCAGAGCACAGGTTGAAGAAGTGGTCGTAGGCAGCAATCCGAAAGTCTCCTGACTGGATCTCCTTGCGAGCCTCCAGCCGTCCTTTCGGTTCTGCGAGCCACCACTCCAGGGCGTATCCGGTCCAGAACACAGCCAGGCCGATCAAGATCAGACCAATGATCGCTGCGACACCGGCTCCGATACCTCGGATGATTTGCATTGTTTCTCCTTCGAACGAGGGGGAGGCTCCGGCGATCAGAGCCTCCCCCTCTCGTCAGTAGCCAGAGGCGCTTGGCTACTTCTTCTTGCCGCCCTTCTTGGCAGCCGACTTCTTGGTGGTCGACTTCTTGGCAGCGGTCTTCTTGGTGGTCGACTTCTTGGACGACTTCTTCGGCTTCTCTTCCTCTTCTTCCTCGTCTTCGTCGTCGTCTTCGTCCTCGTCGTCGTCTTCGTCCTCGTCGTCGTCGTCGTCTTCGTCGTCCTCGTCGTCTTCGTCTTCCTCCCAATCGTCCTCGTCCTCGTCGTCGTCCTCGTCGTCGTCCTCGTCGTCCTCGTCGTCATCCCAGTCGTCGTCGTC
>Ga0247718_1000005_pt1 | contig 80071 bp, 86 predicted proteins | sample 21E_DmetaG_FD_189045 | JGI IMG/M metagenome (GOLD analysis project Ga0247718, IMG submission 189045) | Soil microbial communities from hillslope of Landscape Evolution Observatory, University of Arizona, Oracle, AZ, United States - 2-1-E_D | ecosystem: Engineered > Artificial ecosystem >...
TTCTACCCATGCTTGCATAATTTCAGGCAGCTCACAGAAACGGAGTGCGTCACGGATTTTAGCTTCTCCGAACGGCATATCCTGGACACAATCGCCAAAAGACGCGTAGGCCCCCGTAGCCAGGCCATATTTGTAGGTTGCCTGGATAGCCTTGGCTACTTCATAGACCGGCAACTGGAGGTGGGTGTTCTCGTCTATCTGTAAACGCAGAGCTTTGGCAAACGGGAGATTAGTCCGCACATTGCATGCCACCGTTGAGGCAGGGTCGGCGTGGTACTTTTCAATAAGCTGGCCCATGGCGAGCCGCCGACGGTGACCGGCAATCACGATCACGTACTTGCCGTTGGCAGTTGGTGTCATTTCACTAAGAGTATGTGAGGTGCCATGGCAGCGGTTAAGCTCGTTAACATATTCTTCAGCATCAGGGGTATCTAAAACATTTACCAGCAGGGGATGGATCAGCTCGAACTGTGGCAGGCCCGTGTCGTCTAGTGCTTCAATTGATTTCACAAGCTCCAAATGGGACTCGGTAGCGTACGTTTTGCGGGTTTGTTCGAGCACGTTCAAATCCTGCCACGGCACTTGCGCGACATCCCTCAACCCGAATTCAATGGAACGGCTTGCTTCAGGCATATCTTACTTGCAATAGTATGCCTCTGACGACAGTTTTTCTACTGTAGTAATTGCAACGGAATAACAATAAAACTGCAACATTATATTTACTATGTCAATAGTCCCGTATCTGTTATAATAAACCGTCATGAGTAAAAAACTGCCAATCGTTGCAATTGTTGGACGCGCCAATGTGGGTAAGTCCAGCTTGTTCAACGCGATCTTAGCCCGCAAAGAGGCAATCGTTGCCCGCGAGGCAGGGACCACCCGCGACAGCATCATGGCAAAAGCCAGTTACGACGGTCATGATTTTTGGCTCGTAGACACAGCGGGCATGAAGGACGCCGAAGATGAATTTGAATTCACCATCCAGGAGCAGATCCTCCAGGCGGCTGACAGCGCCGATGTCATCTGGGTAGTTATTGAAGCAGACATACCAATTACCGAAGAAGACCGCCGTGTTGCCAAACTCGCGCTAAAGAGCCGTAAGCCCGTAATGCTGGTCGTGAACAAAGCCGATCGTAATCCGAAAGCAGTCCCGGAAGATTTCCTGCGCCTCGGCATTAAATCCATTCAACTGACGAGCACCACGCAGCACAGCGGTATTATCGAGCTGCTTGACGAGCTGTCCACGCTCATTCCCCACGCCTCCATGCAAGAAGCCGATGACCGCATAAGCATTGCGCTGCTCGGCCGTCCTAACGTCGGCAAATCGCAGCTCTTTAACTCGCTCGCCAAAAAGCAGCAGGCAATCGTGGCGGACAGGGCAGGGACCACCCGCGACGTTAACCGTGCCATCGTGCGGTACCAGGGCAGGGAAATCGAGATTATGGATACGGCCGGTATTCGGCGCAGCGGTAAGATAGAAGTCGGGATTGAGCGCTTTTCCGTCGTGCGCAGCCTTGCTGCCATCGAACAGGCCGACGTCTGTTTTCTGCTGATGGACGGCAACGAATTAAACGTCGCATTGGATCAGAAGATTGCCGGGATGATCAAAGAAGCCAACCGCGGACTGGTGCTCGTTGTAAGCAAATGGGACAGCGTCGAGAAAGACCCCTACACCCGCGATACCCTTGCCCCTCAAATACAGCATAATTTTGAATTCGTGCCATGGGCACCGCTTATCTTTACCAGTGCAGTTACGGGCCAGAATGTTACGAAATTGTTTGATTTGGCCCTCGAAATCATGAAAGCGCGCGAAACGAAAGTGAAGACCAGCGAACTCAACAGCTGGCTCAAGAGCGTCACACTCAAGCACCCGCCGGCCGGACTAAAAAACCGAGCCCCGAAGCTCAATTACATCGTCCAGGAAAAGGAAAACCCGACCAACTTTCAGGTGTATGGTTCTCATACCAAGTTTTTGCATTGGAGCTACAAACGGTTCATGGAGCGTGAACTGCGGCAGGCCTTCGGTTTTGAGGGCACGCCCGTTCGGTTCTGGTTCTTCGAGAAGCATGAAACGCACAAACACGGCGTCAGTCCTACTCGGGCCGAGAATAGTGAGCTACAGCGTTCGATCGCCCGCCGTAAAGTACCGCGAGAGTAAGCAACATGTCCGCAGCCGAGCTATCTACTTTTGAAACCATGCGGTTCATGAGTCAAATGCTGACGTACGCCACTGAAACACCCGAGCAAGGCCAGACACGCGCCTTCAGTAGCATCGCTGAACGCCTCCAGGACCCGGAGATTGTATCCGGGCATCTACAGAAGCTCGGGTCTTTTGCCGTCAATGGCGCCTTCGGGGAGGAGTTACGACCCTTAGACGCTACGGCCTGGCAAGAGCTGATCGACCCCAAACAACCGACTCTCGGTCTACGCCTGCATTTTATAAATGAAGTTGCTCTCTGTCGGGCCGCGCAACAGCTACGAGCACAAGGTGAACCGGCGCCAAACATTGTGATGCTTCCAGAGAAAGTTTTCGCGAAAGAATGGGAAAGCAAACGGGCCTACTATGCCCAGCGTGGCATACTCGTTGATAAAGACGGGGTACTTTACCGCGGTGAGTTTCCTGAGCCACTGCAGATCCATGCCTCTCAGGCAAGTGAGACACCCATTTTCCACCCAAGACGCTTCAGTAAAAAAATCTTCCACTTTAATCCAGGAGGCACAGAAACACTCCTCGAAGACAAAGAACTGACGAGCAAGCTTCTTGACCAACTTGAACTGCCACACTCAAGATTGTTAGTACCTCCGACTAATGCCGGATCCTTTGACGTAGAGAGTCTCTTTGCAATAGGTAAAGATTTTGTCATTAAGCCGCGCCACGGCCAGCAAGGTATCGGCGTGCGTTTAGTCGATCATCAGAACGACACGCCCGCTGATATCAGTCGCTATATCAAAGAAGGATATGCAGAGGATACAGAATTGATCGCCGAAGAGTGGGTTCACGGCACACCATTTGCGCATCCGGAAAGCGGTGCCGAGCTAGATTGGAACTTACGAGCTATCGTTATGGGAGATACATATGTCGGATCGTATGTAAGAGCAGGACTGAAGGGCAGCCCAATTAACCTGGCATGCGGAGCCGAAGCTTATTCGCTAGAAGAGGCCTACGACAATTGCGGACTTGACGATAACCAGCGCGCTCTGGTAGCAAATCGCGTCAAAGAACTTTGTGAAGCGACTCGGCAGATCGGAGCCGGAGTTATGGGACTCGATATTATCATCGATACTAATCTGCAGCCTCATATCATTGAGATAAACGGTGAGAAATCAGGTGGACTGGAAAACGTCATGTTAGCAGGTAAGGATGAGATTGATTGGCGGCCGGCTCATGCAGCAGTTCGTGGGCTCATGCGTTTTGTGAGCCGCCAGGGACCGATACGACACCTCCGCCATAAGGGCAGAGCATCTCTTGCATTGAGCACCAGGGAAATTCTGGATGGTGTTCAATATGCCCAGTCCAATACCGCAAAAGGTCAGGAACTGCTGGATTTTACCCTCGAAAAGTTACGCGACCCCTATGGCTTTCCAGAAAAATCACAGGAGGCTATCAGGCGTTTTATTGAATCACAGGAAAACGGGCTGCGCACCGAGATTCCCGCCGACTATATGCGCATCCGGGATGAGATGTCCAAGTTGCTTGAAAATGAAGATAGGCAGGCACTCTATGAACTGTTTAATAAAGCGGTTGCACATGATCCGACCAATATCACCCGGTTAGAGGCATTCGCGAGTTTTATCAGCGAAAACGACGAAGAAACGATTAGCCGCTACTGCTTACTTGAACTTGAACAGGAGACTAATCCCGAGAAGGCTCAAGCCATAGCCACTATGAAATACTGTTCACTACTTAATCTTACCGAGCTGGATAGTATGCTTGTTAGCCATGAAACGCGCCGGCAAGTAATCAATGCCCTGACGACTTATTACATGCTGCCATTACAAGACCGCACTCCGCGCATTGTTGCAGACGTCCTTGACGCCGCTCCAGAGGCCAGATATCTCGCCCCAGTTTCACGTTATTTCCGCGGCTTCGCCAACCTCGCCGCCACTATGGAGGAAGTTATTGCCGTACAACACGAGGCATTCTTATCTGACCTCGCCAGTGATGGTAAGTTTATGGAATCAATCGCCTCCATGTCTGCTGAAGAGAAGACCGAAATTGATTGTATAGCCATTGGAATTGCCAAACTGCATCATAACGACCTGCCGGCTGCGCTGGCAGAATTCCGCTTAGTCAGTCCATCAAATAAGGATTTGATTGGCGACGCCTCTCTAGCACTTGGCCGCTATCTGATACATCATATTAGTCTCGCCGGCATCAGTGAAACAACTGGCCAGGAAATCGCAGACTTAGTGTCGAGCAGCCTGTTTGCAAATGAAACCGCCCTGCAGAACCTCGCTGGAAGCGCCAATTTGACCACGGGACTCTGCGCTAATCTGCTGTTGAGCACCCATTATCTCGTTCAAGGTGACCCTTACGCCGCCGATGCTAGCTTGGGCAGATTCCACCATGCCGCATCATTTCTTCCTGAAGCCAGCCGAATCTTCGAAGGGGCATACGACGAGCTCCATCAGGCCATTACTGAAGCTATCAGCAGCCATCCGGATAATGATGAGTCTATCCTCCCGATATAATCAGTTATACTGTCGGCATGGCATTATTTCAGAAGAAACCCCAGTTCAGTACCAGTACTTCACTCTATACCTTTGGGCTCAATAAGACCCTCCTCGTCATCGGCCTCGGGAATCCGGGCAAAAAATATGACGGCACGCGGCACAATATCGGCTTCGCGGCCGTCGACAGATTCGTCGAAAACCAGGATTTCGATCCATGGGCAGAGAAGAAAGATATGAAGTGTCTGTTGACGGCAAGCATGATCGGCTCATCCCGCGTCATCGCCATCAAGCCCACTACTTTTATGAACCTGAGCGGCGAAGCCATCCAGGCTGTCATGCATTTTTACAAGATACCTCTTGAGCATGTTGTAGCTATTTATGACGAGCTGGACATTCCGTTTGGCCAGATCCGTACCCGCACGGGCGGTTCGGCAGCCGGGCATAACGGTGTCAAATCCGCCATCCAACACATCGGCGAAGAGTTCGGCCGGGTTCGCATCGGCATTAAGGCCGAAACGCCTATGGATCCGGCGGATTTTGTACTGGCGAAGTTCAGCAAAGATGAGCAGGAGTTGATGCCGGCACTTCTTAAAGAAACCACGGCCATACTGACCGAATACGCTCATGGCGCGGGGCTATCCAGCGAAACCCGCAGTTTTATTATCTGATTACTGGTTTTGCCGCAGGAACTGTTCAATGTCTTCTGAGACGGGAGGCAAGTGCGGACGCACCACATGTATGGCATCCAAAATGATCTGAGCGTCACTTACCAACCGGCCTTGCATCTCCGTCCGCGCAGCGCCTTGGGGGTATTCAGATACGTCAATCTGCTGGAGCTGGCGGCGGCGCTCTTCTATGACGCATAACAAACTTTCCGCATTCGCCACCGGCCAATGAGTCCGGTCGGGCGAAAGCCTTAGGGCTCGCCGGTCATTATCATTAAGTATAAAGTTATCGCGTGACGGGTCTATATCCATGCCATTAGTATACCTCTGCCCGTCAAACATAAAAAAGAGCCCGTAGTGGGGGTGGGCACCGCTACGAGCTCTTTTATACCCTTCAACCCACCCCGGTAAAGCGTCGAAGTTCAAATCTCATTAAAAACTCGCGCCGGCTAATAAAGCCATACTGACGTATATACCTTGAATCGGGTGTTTCATCTCAAGAGCTTTGGAAGCTCGAAAGGTGAGACAAGTTAAAGGGATTAGTTTGTCTTAGAGCGCGTATCGCTCCTTGAAAGGAACCGCGCTATAAAGAAGTGGAGGGTAACAACTGCTTTATGGCACGCTCTAAAACAATCTAACGTATTGTTAGAATAGGGGTATAAGGTGCGTAAGATCGTGTATGTCACGCTTACAGATTGCAATTCTAGCAAAAACATGGCAAAACGTCAATACTAAAATATATATTGGACTCTTTTGCCAATACATTATCATAAGCGTAATTGCCTGTGTGCGTAAGAGAGGCTACAATTCCATAAACACTGACAAGATGAAGATTAGAATCCTACGTAACAGTCAGCCGGATTTTCCTGAAGCGCTCAGGGATATTCCTCAGAGCCCTGTACAGATATACGTACTGGGCAATCTGGATGAACTGCTGGCGTTACCGCGCTTGGCGGTGGTAGGCAGCCGTAAAGTAAGCCCCTACGGCAAAGCCGTAACCACCAAGTTGGCCGGTGAGGCCGCGGGGAGGGGCATCGTAATCGTCAGCGGCCTGGCCCTGGGAGTGGATGGCTTGGCGCACCAGGCGGCGTTGCAAGCCGGCGGCAAGACGATTGCCGTGCTCCCGGCTGGCCTCGATAAAATATATCCAGCCACTCACCGGCAACTTGCCATGAAAATACTGGAGCAGGGTGGAGCGCTAGTAACAGAGTATCCCGATGGCACTGAGCCATTTAAGACGAACTTTTTGGAACGGAACCGGCTGATTGCCGGCCTCAGTGATGCCGTCATGATCACCGAAGCCGCCGAACGTAGCGGCAGCCTGAATACCGCTAATCACGCACTCGAACAGGGAAGAACGGTTATGGCTGTGCCCGGTAATATCACCAGTCTTCTCTCGGTCGGGACCAACAATCTCATTAAAGCCGGGGCACAGCCTGTGACTTCTATCTCTGATATAGCAGACGCACTCGGTGTACGCGGGCAAAAACCCCAGATGGAGTTGTTTGGTAACAATCCCGAAGAGGCGAAGCTACTCTGTCTCATTCAACAAGGCGCAAGCGACGCCGGTGAACTGCTACACCAGAGCAAACTTGAGCCGGCGGTCTTCAACCAGACCCTTACGATGCTCGAGTTAACCGGACGAATCCGCCCATTAGGTAACGGACACTGGAGTTTAGCGTGATGTTCGGTCTGTTTGGCCCCTCCAAAGAAAAACGCAAGATGTGCACAAATAAGCGGCGATTTGATACGGACGCCCATGCGCAATACGCGCTGAAGCAGATTAACCCCGGTAACTCTAAGGCGAATCGACCGACAAGAGTATACAAATGTCCGCACTGCGCCGGTTACCACCTCACCCGCAGCAAAGCGTAATACAAAAAGATGAGAGCAAATCCTCTAAGCCATGCGTTGCGATAGGAGGAAAATACTTCGGGAAAGAGAGCGTTTTGGAAGCACCCCGAGACGCTTGAGCGCTAAGTTGCCGATTGCCCGCACCTGGCGTCGTTCTGACCGGCTTATTCCTTCCATGTCATTCTTAATGCGCGTCCCGACAGGCTCTATCTGGTGGCGAACCCAAAATTTGTCAAAACCGAAATGTTCCGCGGTACGCACCATGGCGTCCGTATCTACCGCCAGCCCTGAATAGACATAGGCCCTTAGAATATCTCCCAGGGCATCATGGAGCATCTTATGGTGCTGATCACCGCCAAGCAGCACGTTCTGCAGCGCGGCAGTCGCGACATTTATATCATCGGCATACGGCGTTGTGGTGCGTTCTATAATATGAGACGCATACACGACGTCAGTGATATCGGGTTTAGTCAGCCCATACAGATAGGTCCGGAAAGCTTCCTGTAGCTCCAGACCGCTGGGCGGGGCGGATGGGTGTTCAGGATGAAATTCAACGGGCATAACGACATATAATACGCCGCTGTCGCAGAATGGCAATTGCATTCATGAGGCGAGTAAGGTAGCCTTAGCGTTTATGACCAAATTTGAGAGTACATACATAAAAGGTATACTGTAAAAACATGAGCAAAAACCTCGTTATCGTGGAGAGCCCGGCAAAGGCCAAGACAATCGAAAAGTACCTAGGCAGTGATTACACTGTTAAAAGCAGTTTCGGCCACATTCGCGACCTGCCAAAAAAGGGCCTGAACATTGATATCGAGGGCGGATTCAAGCCCACTTATGCCGTCAGCTCGGACAAGACCAAAGTGGTCGCCGAACTCCGTAAAGCTGCGGCGGCGGCCCAGGATGTGTGGCTGGCAAGTGATGAAGACCGCGAGGGCGAGGCCATAGCCTGGCACTTATGCGAGGCCCTTAAGCTTGATCCTGCAAAAACCAAGCGCATTGTCTTCCACGAAATTACCAAGCCCGCTATCACCGAGGCGATCAAGAATCCGCGAACGGTCGACAAGAACCTCGTCGATGCCCAGCAGGCCCGCCGTATTCTGGACCGACTGGTCGGATACGAACTCAGTCCGGTGCTCTGGAAGAAAGTCCGTCCCGGACTCTCCGCCGGGCGCGTACAGTCCGTTGCCGTGCGCTTGATTGTGGAGCGTGAACGGGAAATCAAAGAGTTTACGCCCGAAAGCAGTTTCAAGATAACGGCTATATTCCTGCCGGATAGTACTGAACTGCCGGCCGAACTGAGCGTTAAACCTGCCATAGCTTCCAAAGCCAGGGAATTGCTGGAAGTCGCCAAGACCGCCACGTTTACCATCAGCAGCGTGGAGCAGAAGCCCAGTACCCGCAACCCCGGCGCGCCGTTTACTACCAGCAGCCTGCAACAGGAAGCCGCCCGGCGCCTGGGCTACAGTGTGAAGCAGACCATGACACTGGCACAACGCTTATACGAAAGCGGACTTATCACTTATATGCGTACGGACAGCACGGTGCTGTCCCAAACCGCACTGACTGGCGCGGAGCGTTATATCACGGAAAAGCTTGGTGCCAACTACCATACCCGGCGGCAATTCAAGACCAAGAACGATAGTGCCCAGGAAGCCCACGAGGCTATCCGGCCAACTAGTTTTGACAAACTTAAGGTGGGGGCGGACGACCAGCAGAAGAAGCTCTACCAGCTCATCTGGCAACGTGCCGTCGCCAGCCAGATGGCCAGTGCAGAAGTTGACCGGACGGAAATTAAGATTTCCATTTCCGGCCGCAAAGAATACTTCCTGGCTAAAGGCGAGGTCCTTCGGTTTGATGGATACTTAAGGGTTTACGGTGGTGGTAAGGATGATGTCATTCTACCGCCGGTCAAACAAGGGCAGACGCTCGAGCTGGGCAAAATGACCGCACACGAGACCTTCAGCCGGCCGCCGGCCCGTTACTCGGAGGCCAGTCTGGTGCGTAAGCTCGAAGAGCTTGGTATTGGACGCCCCAGCACCTACGCACCAACCATATCTACTGTTCAAGCCCGAGGCTACGTCGAAAAAAGCGATCTTGAAGGCCAACAGCGCGAGGCCAAAGACCTGGTACTGGAAGGCGGTGAAATTACGGAAACGACCGGGGTAGAGAATTACGGCGCCGACCGCAGTAAGCTCCTGCCCACGCCTCTTGCTGACGTTACAACAGACTTTCTTGTCAAACACTTCCCGACAATCGTGGACTATGACTTTACCGCCAAGGCGGAAGAAAATTTTGACGCGATTGCCGACGGTAAGGGGAGTTGGACCGACATGCTGGCCGATTTTTATGCCAAGTTCCATCCGCTCGTCGAACAGTCTGAAGGCATTAGCCGTGAAGAAAGTACCCAGACCCGTCACCTAGGCGTTGACCCCAAGAATGGTAAGCCGATCATGGCCCGCTACGGCCGCTTCGGCCCGATGTTCCAACGCGGCGAAACCGAAAGTGAAGACAAGCCAGAATTTGCACCATTGCCAAAAGGTGCCAGCATCGATTCAGTGACCATCGAAGATGCACTTGAGGCGTTCAAGCTGCCGCGGTTGGTAGGTGAAACCGAGGACGGCCAGCCAATCAAGGCCAACATCGGCCGCTTCGGCCCTTACATTCAGATAGGCAAATTATATGTCTCCATAAAACCGCTCGATCCCATGACTATCACGATTGAAGAAGCACGAGACTTTTATGCCAAGAAACTCGAAGCCGAGGCCAAGAAGCACATTCAGACATTTCCCGGCGGCATTCAGGTACTGAACGGCCAGTACGGCCCATACATCACCGACGGCAAAAAGAATGTCCGTATCCCAAAGGCAACAGATCCGGAAAAGCTGACTGAAGCCGAAGCCAAAACAATGCTCGAAAAAGCCCCAGCCAAGAAAAAGTTTGTCCGCCGCAAAACCGCTTCTAAGAAGTAAAAAGCACTAGCGTATATTGACTTTTATAGTCGCTTATGCTATAATTATATATGCTGAACAATCCGTTCATGCACCTTCGTAGTCGAGAGGAATCACAGATGTACAAGATTGCATCCCTGGCGTTCGCAACTACTGCTGTAGTAATCCTCACGGGTGATTTCGTGAGGAAAAGCGCTGATGCTCACGCATCATTCGCGACCTTCACCACACTCATGCTCGTTGCTCTGCTGTTCGCGCTGTTTCACATCATCTCTATCCTGGAGAAGAACAACCCCGAGACGCTCAACCAGCAGACCAGCCAGAAGGCAACGCAGATGTGACCGGCAACGGCCACAGCAAGAACAAGACATCTCGTGATCGAGGAAGAAGCCAAAAGATGTTGCCACCAGGCAAACCCTTCTTCCTCTCACGCCATCTTCTCTCTCGACTACATTTCACTCTATGAATACCCAGCCTAATGCAGGGAAGTCATACTGAAGAGTCCAAAAGGACGAAAGTGAAGAGAATTGTATCGCCGCTGGCTTCAGCAGCTGATGCGACATACTTTCTTATGTCATCAAGAAAGTATGCAAAGAAACAGACTGGCGACCGAACCAAGAGACTGAAAGCCTAACCAGCCAAGCACTTAACAAAAAGAACACCCTCCGGGTGGTTCCGGCTTTTACTGGGGATCAGCCGGAACTGACTTTTTGCTTATCCAGCGCATAGCTGAAGGCCTTCATCTGTGGCTCGGAGCCAGGTCCGGCACTTTAGTGCCGCCGAAGACGCCCGTCTCGGGCTCTCTGGCTCCGAAAAACTGATGAACTGTCTCAGCGCTCCGGCGGATAGGGAAAAAGCTAAGTCCAATCTGTTCTTTAGTATTAAGGATTGGACCGCTGAAAGCGTTCTTTTTCCCAGCCGAAGTGGTGGTTGGCAGTTCAGTCATGCTTTTTCAGCTGCCAGTCAGTTTTTTGCTTCGTTTCTTGCTGATATAAGAAATGAAGTCGGACGCAGTGCCGAAGGCCTGCGCCGGAATCTGAGCCATAAGAAAAGCAAATCTAAAATTGCTATTTATTAGTAATTATTATATTGTACATATGTTTTGTTGAGGCCTTTTGGGTTTCCGAAGCACATTGACAAGTAGACAATCACGAAGTGAGTTATAAGATTGCAGCACCGTAATTTTTTATCTCACTTTGTGTGTTTAGAGAATACACACGCTCGTTATCTAACGAGGGCCGTCCCGGCCAAGGAGAAGAAAGGCACCATGTCCACTTCGCTCCAGCGCGTCTTCGACAACGATGTACAGCGTCAGTTTCTCATCCAGCGCACCGACAAGCCGGCACTCCGCATCATGATCAGCGTCTCTTCCACTGACGGCAAGCCGCTGTCTGATGACTCCGACCCGATCGTCTGTGCCGGCCTCCAGGGCTTCACCGACCTCAGCCTCGACGAGATCTACGAGGTGATGCACCCCGAAGAGAGCCAGCGCGCCAGCTAGCGGCTACACCTGTGAAGGGTGATGAGTAGACGGGGTGAAGCATGTGCGTTTGAAGCTTATGCCTCTTTGGTATTCTCCTTCTTACCCATTCTCTAACCCTTGTCTACTTGTCATCTTTCACTCTACGAATGCCCCGCTAGCGCAGGGAAGTCGTGCTGAAGAGCCGTAAACGGCGAAAGTGATGCAGGACAGGGAAGCTTATCCACATTTTGTACAGATAGCAAAGACATTTCGTTGTAATATTTCTATGCAACATTTTAAGCACAAGCGTCCACAACCTGCTACAATATGTATTAAGCACCATATGCTTGACTTTTAAAAATATATGTTTTAAAGTATAAGTTAACTACATCCATAAAAGGGAAGTACCATGCCAGATAATTCCAGCGGCCCTCTCAATATTGAGAAAATTACCAACGATATCCTGCAAACCATCGAGCGTGAGCGCGAGCGGGAGATTATTTCACGCCGTTTTGGACTATTTGACCGCAAGGAAACCCTGGAACAGATCGGCGAACTCCTGGGCATTACGCGTGAGCGTGTGCGACAGCTCGAAAAGGCCGTGATTTCACGTTTAAAAGCAAATGCTGAGAATGGCCAGTTACCACACGTACAAGAGGTCGAGAAGACACTTGTAGAGCAACTGAAAGCCATGGGGCATGCTGCACGTATATCCGAACTGAGTAAGCAGATCACCAAAGACAACACGCGCCTTGACCAAGCCCGCGTGTCATTCATTGCGCAGCTGTGCCCGCAACTTGCTGTTATTGAAGATAACGACCACTATCATCACGCTGTCGGCCTGGCAGAGTTGCATGACGAGAAGAAAATCAAAGAGCACGTGGCACGGCTTATTGATGCCATAAAGAAGATTGGTGAGCCTACGACTATTGACAAGGTAATAGAGAAGTCTGGACACGACGACCACAAGCACGCAAGTGCGCTGGCGAGCATCAGCAAACACCTGGCAACACTGAATAACCGCTGGGGTCTCATCAAATGGCCGATGGTCAATCCAAAGAATATTCGTGATAAAATCTACGTAATTTTGCATGAAAACGGCAAGCACATGCATTTCAATGAGATTGCTGAGGCCATCAAAGACAGCGCCTTCAAGCGTAAAGACGTGACTACCCAGGCCATCCACAATGAACTTATCAAAGACAAGCGTTTCGTACTCATCGGCCGCGGCATCTACGCCCTGAAAGAATGGGGTTACGAAAAGGGTACCGTCGCCGATATCATCACTGAGGTATTACGCAAAGCCGAAGAGCCATTGCACCGTGATGAAATCGTTAAACGGGTATTGAAGAGCCGCTACGTCAAGGAAACGACGATTCTCTTAAACCTCCAAGGCAAACCGCAGTTCAGGCGCGTCGCCAAAGCAACCTACGCCCTGGCAGAGTAATCCGGCATGGCAGCAGAGTCATCAAAACCGCCTATTGAAGTCGCCTCACTGAGCCAAGCCCGCACGGAATCACTCTATGGTTACGAGGGCAGTTTCAAGGTACCAGACGGATTCATATTCAACGCTTTGATCAATTCGATGGGCTATGCGTTCTCATTCAATAATCTGCGTGATTACGTACCCCGGGGACGTCCGTCAGACTACGTGCACCCAAGCCCAGGCCTCGGAAAACTAAGAGAACTTACAGTTATGCTCGAAGAGCTGGCACAGGCTGAGGGCAAACCCGAACTGGCAATTAGCGTCAGAGGCCTTCTGACAGTCAGTGGCCGGGGCCTGGTAGCCAAGATACATTCCAATCTGGCTATTCACCGCGTAAAAAGTACTGTTCCAAACGAATTTTACAAAAGTGAATACTATTCATTGCAGTCCAAAGTTCGCGGATACTCTGAAGTCTATGATGATGCCGCATTGGACCCCCAGACATATGCCGATGCTCCAATTGGTGAAAAACTATACGGCGCATCCATTGAAAGCCTTCACAGCGCACATGACAGCCGCATGCCACCGTTCGATGACTTAGACGGCGAGTCAGACATAAACTGAACGTTTTACGAACATCGTTCGTATTAACAATGTCCACAGTACGTAATTATGTTGTATGGCGTAAACAAGGCATGTAGTCCGGGCTCAAACCGAAAGAGCAGGTTGAATTAAAAGAGCGGTTTATAAAATTCAATAGAACACGGGCAGGAAAAAGCAAAAAATCAGTTTCTTAACGTGTGGCAGAGGACTTCCCCCACATAGCAATGTGACGTCGCACAATGTATATTTTGCGACTCTATATAAGGGTTGGCTGGACGATTAAGCACGCATGCTTCTAATCACTTTTCTGTGATTCATCTTATTTAAAGGGAATACTGCTGTTTGCTTAGCGAATTAATTGCAGTTAGCACTCCTTGATCTCTGTTTGCTAAAAGGTCTATATACATTCCAAGGACTTGAAGTGGTCATTACTATACACAGGATGGCCATATTGAGTTTTCCACAGCATTCGTGAAAAGTTTTTGCATTTTCTGGTTTTTGTTATTTTATATACACTCCCCTGCCTTTTTGACAAATGGTAGTAATTGTTTGACATTATCCCCTTTTGTATGAATAGTATAGTTTTTTAATGTATTGCAAATATGAACATTTTACGAACATTATAGGGCAGAGTGACAGGGGAAGTATTAAATTCCCCTAGCTAGATCTTGACTGTTTTCATCAAGACAATTCTTAAAAGCCGGCCTTGACTCTATTTGAGGTAAGCACGTTCTTCTACCCGTAGGTCTATATATTCTACTGGCGTCTTCCCTGTTTCTTCCATCTGCTTAAAAACTGCCAGCAAACTCCCGACTTGCTGGTCCGGTTCGTTCTCAAGGTTCATACGCACGACATATGGGGTGTCGGCAAGCCTGACGTCAATTTCATTGGCGATCGCCGGAAGGGAGAGTGATTCGACGTTCTTACCTTTCGCCTTCAACTCTTTAATGACATAGGTGATAAAGCCGACATTAGCCCGTGTGAGTACCGGTTTGCCGGCAGCTATTTGCACTCCGGTATCATCCGTTACAACCGGTAGATTACGAAGGCTTGAAGGAGCCTCTGAAACGGGCAACACCGCAATGCCAAGATCATTTACGATGTAGCGTCCGCTCTCATTGGCAAGAATAAAGGTCGGCGGCGAAGGATTAAGCTCTATTTCCAGTTGCCTGCCTATGGCCGGTATGCGAATCAGCGCCGCTCCTGTTTCCGGGTGCCGCGAGCGGAATTCCTCAGATAATTTCATAGTGTCCATTGTCAGTTTGGTACGTTCAAACGGATACCTGTTCAGAAGCTGCCGGATAGTATCCTGATATACTGCGCTGTCCTGTAATAAGATTGCGGCATCAGGGGTATTGGAAACCACTGTCGGCGTTGAACTAATCGTCATGTTCCACGCGAACAATAAGGCCACAGGTATAAGCAGCAGTTTGAGCCATCTTTTGCGTGAAGCTACCGGTACGCGCGAAGAAGACGGGTCGAAGTCGTCGCCCCCTTCCGCCGAACGCCGGCTGGCGTAATACGAGAAAACGCTCGCGTTCTGGCGCGGCGTGATGGTCCGTCCGACTGCTGGTGTTTGTTTTGGCTTGCGTTTGAACATGGTGTTAATCCGCTATATCCAATAATACCACCGCAAGGGCGCGGGCAGCATCAGGAATAGTAAGACTATTAAGGTCATTAGCCAGTTTTTGCCGCAGTTTCGGGTTGTCCAGCAGGCGGCGTATTGCCTGATCCAATTCTTTCTCATCAATACCCTCCTGCCCTTCATACACAGCCAGTGCCGCCTGCTGGGATTCGAGCAGTTCGGCATTTTTTACCTGATGGCCGCCGGTCAAATAGCGGCTGGGAACTACGATCACGGGCTTTTTCTGTATGCCAAGCTCCGCCATCGCATTGGCCCCCGCGCGCGTAACCACTACGTCAGCAGCGCCCGTATAGGCATACATCGGACGCATGAATTCAAGCACGTTCAAGCGGGCGTGCTGATACGATCCGTAGACCTCGCCCTTGCCTTTTCCTACCTGATGAACAATCAGTAAATTGGAGTAGTCAGCCAACAATTTGCCGGCTATCTTTACCATGGCTTCATTCAGCCGTTGGGCGCCCGAGCTTCCGCCTGTGACGAGCAAAACAGTTGCGGCGGCAGGAGCACCAATCTGCTGTTTCAAATCTTTTTGCACCTCAGGCGTAACCGGCTTAAAGCTTGATTCAACAATGACGCCAACCTGTACGGTCTTCCTTGCCGGATAGGCATATGATTCCGCAGGCAGCGCAACGGCATGCAGTTTAGCCCATCTGCCGACCAGGCGGTTAGCGAGGCCGGGGATAACATCTGAATCATGGGTTACGAATGGCAGCCCGTTCACTTTGGCTGCTATACCAACAGGGACGCCGACAAACCCCCCTTTCAGAAACACTGCGTCTGGTTTAAGTTTATGCAACAGAACTATTGATTGCAGTGTCCCTGCCAAGAAGAGGAATGCATCACGGATATTCAGTAGCTGGGTTTTAATGTCCAGAACATTCTCCATGAGTGAACGGCCGTGATAGCGGCGGAACTTCCCGGCAAATACCTGATAAGACGCGTCGAACATTGGGCTATCTTCGGTCAGGTTCTTAAACGTACTGCCCCGCTCCCCGATATAGATGACACGGCAATCTGGCTGCTTCTTCTTAAGCTCTTCAGCGACGGCCAAGAGGGGCGTAATATGCCCGCCTGTCCCGCCGCCCGTTAGAACGATAGTCATCCGGGCTTCCTTCCGTGATATTAGTGTTCGGTGTAAACGTAGTAAAGCGGGATATATTGAATGCCAGACCGATGATACCTGCAACAAATATGATACTCGTACCGCCGTAGCTGATCAGCGGTAACGTGATTCCCTTGAGCGGGAATATCCCGATCATCGCTCCGATGTTAATCATCGCCTGGGTACTCAGCCAGGCCAGAATGCCAGCAATTATCAGCCGGGACATGTCGTCCGGTGCGCGCTCCATAATTCTGATGAGACGGCTAAAGAATCCTACAAACAATGCCAGCAGCGCGGCTACCCCTAAGAAACCGAATTTTTCCGCGTAAATGGCGAAGATTGAGTCGTTTGCCGCTTCAGGCAGATACCCATACGCCTGTACGCTTTGCGCCAAACCTTTACCAAACATACCGCCCGAGCCGACCGCGATCAGCGCCTGGCAGGCTTGATAACCTGTCGTTTGACAGTCACGTTCCGGATTCATATACGTCGCAAACCTGTCTCGTCGATAATCACTGGTTACAATCAGTAATGTCGCACCGGCTACGATAATGGCCCCAAAAATGGCAATACGCCTGAGCGGTAACCCGGCTACGAATGCCATAGTCGCCAGCATGGCTACCATTACTGCTACGGAGCCAAGATCACTCTGCAGCTTAGCAACGATGAACCCCACAACTACTACCGCTATCAGCAGGGGCTTAAATGTTTTCTGTGTATCCCCGAGTTCTCCCCTGCGCACCCGTTCAATCAAAAAAGCTGACACCACAAACAGCATGGCGAACTTGACGAGTTCGACTGACTGGAATGAGAGTCCGCCCACAACGATCCACCGGTGCGCCGGATACAGTTCGCTGACCGGAGTTATAAGGGTTATGAGGGTCGCGATAGCAGCCGCGGCAACCAATGGCGTACGAGCTCGTTTCCAGAAATTTAACGGCGTGAAAGCCATGATGCCAAACGCCACGACACCCAGCAGAATAGCAATCAGCTGTTTGGTTATGTAATAGTTTTCGGATACTCCCCGGCTAGCGGACAAGCCGGGACTGATGGCATAAATAACTATCAGGCCTATGACCATGAGTATCGCGCTGATTATGACCAGCGCATAATCCGGCCGATGCCTTCTGGGCTGCGCGAGCTTTCCGGCAGTAACCCGCCGCTCGCGCGGTCTCATGCAGTTCTCCCTAACAGAAACAGGATAAGGCCAATCACGCCGAAGACCTGGCCAAGTACCCAAAAACGCATGGTAACTTTAGTCTCGGGCCACCCGATAGCCTCGAAGTGATGATGGATTGGGGAGGATCGGAAAACTTTCTTGCCGGCTCGCAGTTTTTTACTAAGACGATTAATAATGACTGAACCGGTTTCCGCTACGAACACTGCACCGATTATCGGCAACAGGAATATGGTGTCCGTTTGTATCGCCACGAAGCCGAGAGCGGTACCAAGGGCGAATGAACCGACATCCCCCATAAAGAACCGCGCCGGATGAATGTTGAACCAGGTGTAGCTGAGCAGCGCCCCGACTACTGTCAGACAAAAGCCAGCCAAGGCGTACTGTCCCTCTACGGCTGCTATCAGCGTGTAGACAGAAAAAGCGGATACAAGTAAGCCACCGGCCAGGCCATCCAGACCATCCGTGATGTTGACGGCATTCGCGGTCGCGATGACCACCAACCAGAATAATACGATGAAGAATATACCCAGGAATACTTCACCCACGAACGGTACCTGGATACTGTCCATTCCAAGCTTGTAATAGAACCAGAGTCCCCCGGCAATCGCCACGGCGCTATGCAGGCTGAATTTAAGCAATGCCCGCATGCCGGCAATGCCTTTTTTGACACTGCGGATGTTTATCCAGTCGTCGATAAGACCGATTGCACCTGAGGCGACCAACCCGGCCAGCGGCAGCCACGTCTCTCCCCTGACAAGATTGAACGGTAAGGTAACAAGAACAATTGACAGCACAAAAATGATGCCCGCCATGGTAGGAATATTACGCTTGTGTTTTTCAGCGTGGAGCTTCTGGTAAACTGACGCGTCACCACCACCCGAAGCTTCACTGCGCTGTTTTTTCCACCATTTCCACCGGTAAGCGACATATGTGTAGACGGGAGTTATAAGCATACTTAAAAGGAAGCTCGCAAAGGCCAACAACAAGATGCGGACAATCGTATCACTTTCGACTGCGATGGTTAGTATTTGTGACATTTGTTCGCTCCTATTATACCTTTTTATCTTGCGGGTGTTATTTCAAAATTATCAATCAGCATGTTGGCAATTGACCCGAACAATGGGGCGGCCGCGCCGGCGCCGGCAAAGCCGGGCACCTTCGGCTCATCCACGCGCACCACGATGACATACTTTGGTTTTTCACCACCTACGAATCCGGCATATGTACCGTTGAACCTGTCATCATAGTAGCCGCCTTCCGGTTTGGCTATCTGCGCGGTACCGGTTTTTCCGCCTATCATGTAGCCATCCCGGGGTAGCTGGGCGCCGTACAAGCGATGGTTTTTCTGATATACCCTTGCCATCAGCTCTACGACAGACTGGCTGGCATTGCCGGAAACCACTCGGTCTGATACTATCTTCGGCTCGCGCTTTGACTCATTACCCTCACCGTCAATAGTAGCCTCTACCATATGCGGCTGGTAATAGACACCGCCGTTGACAATGGATGCGAATGCGCCTGCCACCTGAAGCGGTGTAGCGCTCATCCCCTGCCCGAAGCTGGTATTGGCATATTGTATGTCTAGGCCGAATCCTTCGTTAGGATCTGGCACCGTACCGGCTACTTCGTAGCCCTGTTCAATGCCCGTATTTTTGCCGAACTGATAATGATCGACCATGTACGAATGCCATGTTTCGCGGGCCTGGGAGTTTATTTCCCCGCCGCCCATTTGCATCAGCAACCAGGTTGCCCCCGTGTTCAAGGAAAGCTCAAGTATATCTCCGACGCTGCGCGTTCCGGATCCACCGACTTCTTCCACGTTCGTGACAGTCGCCTCATCGATGCGGTAACGGCCCGGATCATAGTATGTCGTGTTCTTGTTGACCAATCCCATATCCAGGGTCGCGGCCAAAGTTAGTGGCTTCATGATGGAGCCGATTTCCAGGGGTGCACTGACAGACGTATTATTAAACACGTTACCGTCTTCAACCTTGAAGAATTCGCCGGGATTATAGGTCGGATAATTTGCCATGGCCTTTACTGCCCCTGTTTCAGCATCCAACACCAGGGCGCTTCCGGACTTGGAACTGACTTTGTCGAGTCCCTCTTTTAACAGGTCTTCAACTTGCTGCTGCATGCTTATATCGAGCGTCAAAATGACGCGTTCGCCCGGTTCGGCCTCAATTGCCACGTTATCCCTATTCGTGGCTAATGGCACGCCCTGCGCGTCCGTAATGGCTTTAAGCCGGCCAGGTTTGCCGCGCAATGTTTCATCGAGGGCCTGCTCGAGGCCGTATTTGCCCTCACCGTCCTCATTAACGAACCCGAGGGCCTGCGCCGCCAAAGATCCCTGGGGATATGTCCTGTACGGGACTTCACGTGTGCCAATTCCCTTAAGGTTAAGGGCTTCAATCTTTTCCATCTGGCCTTTATCAAGTTTTTTTGCCAGCACCGCATAACGGCTGTCTGACTTCATGGCAGCCGTAAGCTCACCGATGTTGCCGCCGACTATCGCCTGGAGTTTAGCGGCAGCTTCATCCGGGTTTTCCACGAACAAAGGGTCGGCAAACAACGTGTAGCGCATCTCATTGAGTACAATCGGCACCAGTTTGTCTCCGTCATGGGCAACAATGGTTCCCCTGGCGGCAGGTATTTCATATTCTTTTAACTGCCCCTGTAAGGCAGCCTTTTGATAATAATCGTGGCGAATAACCTGTAAGAAGAATAATCGGATCAGAAAAACACTGAAGACAATCAGCAAGAGCGCGTACCATACCCGGATACGCAGCAAAGGGTTAGAAGGTTGAATAATCGATCTGGATGGCGGCATCTAAGACCCTTATGATAACACGTTAACGGAGAGTGGCGCTTGGTGCGACACTGACCAGGCTCTTTGCCTGCTCACTGTTTTTCACGCGTTCCAGTGACTGCAGACGGGCTGAGGCAATCTCTAACTCAGCCTGTTCATTCTGCAGGGTCTCGGCTTTAGCCTGGAGTTCGTTTATTTGATAACTGTAGGCATTTGTCTTCGTGATCTGCGATAGATACATCAGACCGAGCAAACAAGCCAAGATAATCAGCAGAATTGTATTACTGATCGGGCCGAGCTTGGTTTCGCGGTCACGAAAACTCGTCGTATTTTTGTTTCTGGCAGCAAATCGCTGCCGGCTCATAGCGAGCGAGCTTGAATATGTCATAACGGTTAGTTCGTATTATGGTTTTTGTTCCAGGTTTTTGGTGCCGGAAGACCGAACTGATCGGCCTTCCGGCTTTTACCCTCAAACTACGATCAGCTTACGCGGACCCGTACTTTGTATGCTCGGGAAAGGCTTTTTACCTGGATTGGCATAATGCGCTGTCCCCTTTCTTTTGTTTTTATTTTTTCACTGCGGCCCGGAGCTTGGCGCTCCGTGCACGCGGGTTGAAAACTAATTCTTCCGGACTTCCCGTGACCGGTTGCTTTGTGAGCAACCGTAGCGGAGCGTCATAGCGATTACCAGAGCTTTCCGCGAACGCCTGTTTGACTATTCTGTCTTCCAGGCTATGGAAACTGATAACCGCTATTCGCCCTCCAGGACGAAGCAGGTCTATCCACAAGGGTAAGGCTTGCTGGACTTGCTCCAGTTCGCTGTTTACCGCGATCCGCAGCGCTTGGAACGTGCGGGTCGCCGGATGCACCTTGCTATGTCCTGGCCAAGCGCGGGCAACGATGGCCGCCAGTTCGTGCGTCGTTCTGATGGGTCGATGTTCCGCAATGAGCCGGGCTATTCTAACTGCCTTCGGCTCCTCACCATACGTCTTAAACAGGCGGGCCATCTCCTCCTCGGAATAGTTATTCACTATTTCCTCGGCTGTGAGTGACTGTCTGTTGTCCATCCGCATGTCGAGCGGTCCATCAGCCTTCAGGCTGAACCCGCGAGCTGGTTGGTCCATATGTGGTGACGACACACCCAAATCTGCCAAAATGATATCGAATTGCTTCCCTGTTTGGTGCAAGGCTTTGGTCGCCCCCAGAAAATCCTGGTGGATCAACTGCACAGCTTCCTCGGAAAACTTGCCCCTTAAGGTATCAATTGCGTTTTGATCGCGATCGACAAGAGTTGCCTTGTGAGGGCATAAGGTGCGTTCCAATACTGCCGCAGCGTGGCCGCCGTACCCGGCCGTTAGGTCAAGGTACGTATCTTCCTTTTGTGGGTCTAAATACTGCAGCACCGCGTCGAGCAGCACAGGAATATGGTTTTGGTTTTGGTGATTTTTGTTTGTGTCTTTCATGCCTTCTCCAAAACGCTTGCATTCGAGTTCAGAAGCCGATTTTATCCGTGAGAATCGCAGCCTTGACGTACTTTTGGTACGTCTGGCGAGAATCGCAGCGGAAAAATTGGCTCTGGACCGAAAGGGTGTAGCAAAGTTGGGCTTTGCCTAACTTAGATACACCTGGTGCATGTGTTTTGATATTTTTGTTTTTGCAAGGTCACCTATTCAGCAGTCAACTTTTTATTTTTTGGTTGTTTTTGTTTTTGTGTGTCCATCACCGGTATGTGAGAGCAGCCTTGGGACGGTTTTGTCCAAAGGGCTACCTTCACTGGTGATCGACGAAGTTTGAGAGACTTATGTGTGAGGTGGAGTTTTGGGAGGTGTTTTATAAAAGGTGCGAAAGTTTTTTATATGGTTACTTTAAGGCCATATGTTGACTGCCAAATAGCTAACCTCGATTTCGCCTTTTCGGCCAGCTATACGTTTCAAGCGGCAAAGCCACTTGCCCGTCTAGCTTCTTGGCGAATCACTGCGGCAGGACTATCGATACTCGTTTCGCCGTATCGCAAATACGGTTCACTGCGTGTCTCTGCCCTTGCTTGTGCTTCATCCAAGCCGGAAAACGCGAAAGGTTTTTTCTATTTGGTTTTTGGTGCCCGGATTGTTAAAGGTCGGCAGATTACTTTGCCAGGATACGCCAGTATTTACCGACGCCTACGGCTACTACATCCCGGTCAATGCCTGCATAGTCAAGCAGATGTTGCTCGAGTGTGACTCGGCCCTGCTTGCCATCTAGGTGCGTTTCGCACTTGCCCATTCGGAATTGAACGTTCAAGTCAGCGATGCGCTCATCGAGGATGTCACCATCAAGCCGCGGTTCTACCATTTCATCCCATACCGATTTTGGATATAGGTGGAGGTATTTGCCGAACCCGCGGGTCAGGACTGCTCCGTTCTCAAACTGGGCTCGAAGCTCGGACGGAATAGTTAACCGCCGCTTGTCGTCAAGCTTTCGTTCGAAGTAGTCTATGGTGGCCATTGCCTTGTTTGGTTAATTTGCCAGTGGTTTTTGTTTTTCGTCGTGTCTGGTAACTTTTTTGGTTACCTACGATTACCCACTGCCATCAGTCTACTACCCACAGTTCCCCACATGCAAGCAAATTATCTCTCTTTTGCTTACAAAATGATAAAAGTTATCCACATTAGCGCCTACTATACAAAATCCACCACTAGTCGTGGTGGATAATACGGGTAACTGTTTAGACTTTTATTCCGCTTGTAGTGGTAGTGGCCGATCACAGACCGCTTCGCTGGCATTCAAAGTGAAATTAATGTCTTCAAGCGTATCAATCTTTCCCCATGCGACCCGTCGGCTACCTGCCATAATGGTTCCGTTGGGAAGATATGCGGCCGCAGTATCACTGTTTACCTCGCAAACCACTACTCTTCCCTGTTCTTTTGCCGCGCCCCGGTTTACATAATAGGTATGCTCAGCAACGGTTTCAGCTGAAGCTTCTGCTCCATCCTCAGGACTGTAGGCCCGCTGGTACTGCGACCAATCTATAGAGCCGTGTTGTCCGGTTTGCAACTCTTCCTGCAAGGGTCGGTAGACAATCAGCGCTTCGTTCCCGCTAAGGCGGTTCGTCACATTATCGCTGATTATGCCTAAAAGACCTGCTTTCTTCATGGCCGGCGTTTCACGCTCGACCGTACCCGGCAGGTATATCTCTATCCCCTGCCGGACTGGAAGGCTTTCACCCTCCATAGCTTCGGTAGTGGCCGCTACCTCTGCATTACGCAACTCACTTAAGCGTCCATTACTCCACACTCGTGCAGCAATACCGGTTGCAAGCACTCCCGTACCAATCAGTGCTAGTACGGCGACGGGCTTGGTAATCTTGGGGTTACGAAAACCTCGCCGTTTCTCAGGCCGGCTCGGTAGGTCGGGGCGTTCTGTCCTCCCCTGGGTTGGATCGTGTTCAGTCATAATAAGCAAAATACAACTTTTTTGTGTAACTTGCAATATTATATGCATAAAAAGAGCCACGTTGCCGTGGCTCCGGGTTAAGGTTCATTCAAGTCTACTGGTCGATACCTGAGGCTTTTCGTACAACTATATTCTCTTCGGTCTTTATAGCATCGATTGGTATATGAAGCGGCTCACCAGGTTGCATGCCGTCTCCGTCTTCCCATGACTGACGGTGGAGCTCATTAATTAAATCCGTATTGTCTTTGTCTGAGCCGTCTATGCTTTTAGCAATTTCCCAGGCGGTATCACCAGGCTGTACTACATATTCAGTGGTCTTACCTTCTTTTACGAGGGTTTCGTAAGGGTTTTCACGATCTTGCTTGGCTGCTGCCCCGGCAATGAGACCGGCCGCTGCGAGCACTGCCGCGCCGCCCTTAATGACGTTTTTACCGCGCTCCGTTAAACGTACGGGTGGTTGCTTATCAATTACTTCTTTATATGGTTTGAATTTTTGTGTTTCTGACATAACACCTTAATATTAGCATAAGTATTATTATTTGTCAATATTATTACTTACTATCAGATAAGTTTAAGCAGCTCCCTGCAGACCGCCTCGGCGTCATGCCGGATCAAAGAACGTTTGATAAACGTGTCGTTCTTGTCTCGCTCGCGAGCTGCATGGCTGAGCATGTGAGCTGGAATTGCGCTATAGTGAGCGCTTTTCAGCACATTTGAATCGACGCGAATGGGAAATTCCCCTTCCAGAGCGTACGTTGCCAGCTGTTCTTCTGTCGGGGTATCCGTATTGTAGATGACGTGCGTCAGTATTGGCGCACCGATGAACCGCTCCAGTTCTGACGCATAATCGTGCACCGCGTAACCGACGGTGTGTCGCGGTTTATTTATCAGATTACAGATATATGCCACCGACACCTTGGTATCAGCCAGAGCTTCTGTCATGCCGTTCACGATTAGAGTCGGTATCAATGATACGTACAAGTTGCCCGGTGCGATGACAATCAAATCAGCCGCCTCTATGGCCGCCTTGGCTGCCGGGTTAAGCATGGCATCGGTATCAAAGCAAAGATTGCATCCCTTGAGGGATAGTTCATTCTCGACTTCCGCGGCATATTGGCCAACAACAGTCTTACCATCCGGCAATGTAAGGATGAGATGGCGATTATCGAGCGTGACAGGTACGACTTTCCCTGTTATGCGCAATGTTTCACTTGCTAACTGAACCGCCTCACTGAAATCATTGGTCATCAGCTCCACGGCAGATAGGAACAGATTGCCGAAGGAGTGACCGGCGAATGTCGTATCGGCCGGAAAACGGAAATTGAAGAGCTCGCGCAGCTGTTGGGGCGACTCGCTGAGCGCGACCAGACACTGACGGATATCGCCCGGCGGCAGTACGCCATATTCGTCGCGTAATACCCCCGTTGAGCCGCCATCGTCCACCATATTCACGAGTGCGGTGATATTCGAGGTATGGCGCTTGAGCTCTGACAATATCGTGAAGCTGCCCGTACCGCCGCCGATGAGAACAATGTGTGGATTTTTTTTGGCCATGGAGGCTATTGTAGCAAGACTGTTAGCGCTGGCTCCACAGATATTCTATTGAGGATGATTTTATGAGCTTGAAGGCAGGTTCAACTCTGCAGATCTTTAATTCGTTTTGCAAACCATTTTGCGCTTGGCCGAACCGTGCGTTTCATACTATTTTTCCTGTCGACTGCAACGAGACCATACTTCGGCCACCAGCCGTAAGCCCACTCAAAGTTATCGAGCAAGCTCCAGTGGAAGTAGCCGCGCAAATCCACGCCTTCACTGATAGCCCGCTCCATGGCCACGATAGTTTCCTCAATCCACCAGCGGCGATATTGGTCGTCAGCATCTGGAAGGCCATTTTCGGTAATAAAAATCGGTTTTTTATAATGGGCCCAAGCGCGCAGCAGTAAGGGATAAATCCCTTCGGGCTCCATATAGCCGCCAACGTCGTTCAAGGGAACAGCCGGGTTTTGTCTTTTACCCAACCCCTTGTAGTAGTCCGTAAAATAGTAATTAAAACCAACAAAATCCTGATGGTTGCGGACCCTATTTAAGAACCACCAGTTCCAGAAGTAACGCATCGTATGCGTGCTGAGCTCGTCAATTAAATTGTGCGGGCGCTTAGCCTGAATATTCGCCAACTGCGCCGCCATGCCAACCTGCATAGCCGGTTTTTTGGCCTTTAATATCTTATATGCGCTGCGTTGTAGGCGGGTAAGTTGCCAGTATACCTTCAGGAATTTAAACGGATTTTTTTGCTGCGGCGGCCATTCGGCTATCAGATAACTGAAACTAGCATAAACGTTGGGCTCATTGAGTATGAATACGTAGCTTATGTCATCAATCAGCTCGTCTGCGATTTTCTGTACGTACCGGTCAAAGTATTTCCGATTTGCACCCTTCTCTAGACCACCCTTGGCGGTAAACCAGGTCGGCAACGTGTAGTGCCATACGTTCAGAAATGGTTCAATACCGCGGGTACGAAGTTCTTTTATGTACCTTTTATAGTGGGCTATTTCTTCAAGATCCCACTTACCTTCCTCAGGTTCGATGCGCGACCACTCGATTCCGAACCGAAAAGCGTTAAAGTTAAGATTTTTAGCAATATCAAAGTCTTCTTTGTACCGCTTATAGTGCTCTACGCCCTGGCCGGATACGTAGTTGTTCGGATCTTCAGCTGCAGCTTTGAATTTGTGCCACTCCGGCAGCCAGCTGAAACGCTGGTGGGCAGTCTGGGCCAATATTTTGGCATGAGACAGCTCCCATTCGGTCCACTGATTGAGCGTTCCGCCCTCTACCTGATGACTGGCGGTACTTGCGCCCCAGAAAAAATTCTTTGGAAAGTATTCTTTTTGTTGTCGATCCATGTTCCTCACAGTATACGACAAACATACGCGGTACCGCTATCAGCCGCTAATTGAATCGAGGGTGTCCATGTCTTCTTGGCTGAGCTCAAAGTCAAAAACATTAAAATTAAGCTGTATGCGCTCGCGGTTGGCGGATTTCGGAATCGGCACGGTGGCGTGCTGCATGCACCAACGCAACATCACCTGGGCGGCCGACTTGCCGTGTTCGCCGGCAATTTGGTCGATGGTGTAGTTCTCAAGTGCCTGGCCGCGGGCCAAGGGGCTGTAGGCTTCTACCACAATATCCTCACTCTGGCAGTATTCAACCAGATCTTTTTGGTCGGCATAGTTGAATATGTGAAATTCAATCTGGTTCACGGCCGGTTTTGAGCCGGTCCTATCCGCTAGCTCCCGTATGTGTTCAATCGAGTAGTTCGAGACACCAATGTTCCTTGCTTTGCCTTGAGTTTGTAATTCAAGCAACGCGTCCCAGGCCGCATGCCGCTTCTCACTCGCGGGCCAGTGGATGAGGTAAAGGTCAAGATACTCCAGCCCGAGCCGGTTTAACGAACCCTGGCAAGCCTTGAGGGCAGATTCATAACCCTGGTCATCGTTCCATAATTTTGTGGTAACAAAGATTTCCTCTCTTGCTAAGCGAGAGTTTTTGATAGCTGAGCCCACGCTGTCTTCATTTTGATAAATCTTGGCTGTATCAATAAGCCGGTAGCCCGTTTCTAATGCGCATAGTACCGCCTGTTCAGTTTCCCTGCCGTTCGCTAGCTGCCAGGTACCAAAGCCGATGGCGGGGATGGCGGTTCCGTCCGGTAAGGCCAACTGCTTCATATCAGACATCCAGATTTACTGGCTCACCATCTTTGATTTTAATAAATGTTATCCCTTCAGCGCCTAAGGCCTGTTCCAATCCGCCATACATCATTTCACGGGCTTCATCGCGCCAGTGCCAATCATGGATCGGAATGACATACTTGGGTTTATGCTCGAGAGCCAGGTGCACCGCTTTGGTCGTCGCGCCCCATGGTGCAGTGACTGGCAGTGCCAGGATATCCTTCGATTCTTCAAAGCTGTGGCTGTCCCCCGGGTGGGTTAACATATCAAGGTAATGAACTCCAATTTCGTCCGGCTTCGGGAACAGTGGCTCAACGTCCTCGTGCGGGGCGTTAAAGAACACTATGCCATCCGACTCTTCGCTTGAAGCGGCAATGCCGGCACCCTTAAGTTGGCTTACGGCTCCAGGAGTAGAGGTGATACGAACATCGGGAAACTTCTCTACCAGCTTAGGAATCAGTTCCATGTTTATGTGGTCCGCGTGCTCGTGCGTGATGATGATGTCATCAAGGAATTCCAGTGAGTCGACGTCGACGTTACTCATCACCCCGGGATCAAACAGCGCGGTGCGGTCGGGCATCTCCACCAACAGACAAGAGTGACCTAGTTTGGTAATTTTCATTCGCTCCCCTTTCAGTAGATTGTGGATCAAGAATAACAGGGGTGAAAAGACATAACTATGCGATATCTCTCTTATTGCTTGCGAATTAATTACAGGCAGTATTCCTTTTATTGCCAGGCAAATAAACAGACTTCAGATTCTGCTACAATCGTAATAAGGAAGAGGCAACTATATGGATTACGGCAAATACGGCAAACTTGAATTCAGACGGAAGTTTTTTAAGCTTTTGGGTGCAGAGATTTTTATACGTGACATTGAGTCGCAAACCGAGGTCGGGTTTATCAAGATGAAAGCCTGGAAACTCAAGGAGGACGTCCGGGTATTTTCCGACCGTACGCAGGAAACCGAGTTATTCCGCATAGCGGCCAGGAATGTTATTGATTTTGGGGCAACCTATGATGTCTTTGACAGCCTCTCGAACCAATTGCTGTTCAGCTTGCGGCGTAAAGGACTGCGTTCAACATTCGTCCGAGACCGCTGGGAGCTCGTCGGGCCAGATGGCTCAGCGATGGGGTTTATCGAAGAAACGGGTAGCAGCCTGGCACTCATCCGCCGCTGGGTGGGCCTCATACCAATTGTCGGAGGTGTGGCGGATTTCGTGTTGATGTTCATCGTGCAGCAGTACACGATTCAGGTACATTCAGGTGACGAGTTCAAAACCGCCGGCTTGATAACCCGTCGCAAAAACCCGCTACTGGTCAAAATGGAACTTGATACTGGTAATGCTGAGATCAAGGCCGATTCACGAATCAGCTTTGCGGCTACCGCGCTCCTAAGCGTCATAGATTCGACCAAGAACTAAGAGTTCCTATTTTTCCAAATAATGGTTGGGGTTGATGTCTTCTTCGCTTATCTTCAACGGTTTCTTGCTTTTTACCTCATAGCGAAGACCGGTCATATTTGACTCCACGTAATCGTCATTCAAGAGATTGATAAATTTAGTGAGATCACGCTGGTCCATAATGATAATTGACCCGTCGTCATCCGTCATAAGCTCCAAGCCCATTTCATCGGCGTGATCGATAAGTTCGTTTTGCTTGATGTTTGTGATATCAAGTTTTTGCAGTTTATTTATTAAGGTCTTTTTGCCCTTGATCATGCCGTCCAGGTTCATGCCATCAGCAAAACTCAACCTAAAATTGCCTTCTATCTCGGCAATTTTCTTTTCGGCAACACTGTGTTTTTTCGCATTGTAACCGAACAGTTGTTCAAGCTTGGACTGATTGAAAGCGAATAGGTCCTGGCCTATTATCAGCAGCTGGTTGTCGCCGGGAATACGCATGGCACCCTCCGCGTCAAATGGCAGGAACTTTCCCCCGCGCAGCATCCATCCAACGTTGCCTTTCATAATATTTGACGGGGGTAACATTTTTATTACATAAAATGGTTGTTCAAGATCTTTATGGGTTACGCGTGCGAGCACTCCCTTGAGACGTTTAATGTCATGTTCTTCATCTGTAAACTGTTCAATTTCCTGTTCCTGTGTGCGCAGCCAACCCAAGATTTCGCGGGCTTTATCAACGTTCTTAAGCCTGGTTTTCATGAGTACATTTTCTTGCGCTTCCGCATCTTCAAACGCTCTCACCAGCAAGCCTTCATCGGCTCCGGCCAATACGTATTCTAAGATTTCGTCCAAGAAAAGGGCATGCAGTTGCCCCTCCAGTGTTTTACCGCGGGGAGTGCGGTACATTGTAAAATTCTTATTGAACATAAAAAGCTCAATGCTCAACTCTTCTTTGATCTGCACCAGGTTGTTCGCCCACAGGAATATATCTGTCTCTACGTAATCTTCATCATGTTCGACGGCCGGCGTCAAAACGTCTTCTTGCATGGTATCTCCAAATTTTAAGCCGCTTCCGTATGTAAGCGGCTGTGTTGTATATGCGTACTGACTATTCTATCGCATGCAAGCGGGTGTGAATGCTGTAAAAATGTTAGCGCTTATTTTTTAAGGCCAACTATGCCCGGGCAAATATGCTGATCATCAGCGTCGTACTGTATATGAGCAATAGCGCTTCAACGGAAAGAAGCGTGAATATGGCCGCCTTCGGGTGTACACCCTCCGCCAAGCGCACTTTTGCAACGTAAAACGATACCAAACCGACGCTCAAGCTAATTATATAGAGCGGAAAGGCGAAAACCGCCAGAAGCCCGAGAGCCGTACCCTGCTGCTGGAAAGCCTGGAATTGCAGAATGATTGTCAGTGATGTCAGGCCAATCGATAGCCATACGATTGATAAAGGGCTTTTTAAATCACTGTTACTTTGTTTCATGGTCTTAGCGTAGCACTATTTCTTTGCAAGCTGCTGTTTTCTGGCTTCATTTGCCCATTGGTCAGCCAGCTCATTGCCCTCGTCATTGTTATGGCCGCGCACCCATATGAGTGTTGCCTGGGAGGAGCGGAATAGGGGGCAAACTTCCTTAACGATATCGAGGTTCTTGATTTCCCCGCCCTTTTTCTTCCAGTTATTCTTTTCCCAATTGAGCGACCACTTGGTGATGACATTTATCCAGAACTCACTGTCAGTGTATATCTGGCATGGCACTCCTGCCGCGTCCTTAAGTGCGGCGATGATCGCAAAACCTTCCATACGGATGTTCGTCGTATCCTGTTCACCGCCAAGAATGTGCGGTTTCATGTCTTTGATAACGGCAAACCCTCCCGTGCCGGGATTGGGCTCGCAACTTCCATCGGTGTAATAAATTATCATACTCGCTCCATCATAACAGCAAATATCATAATGGTTGCGGTGCAGCCACGAGTTCCGTTGCCGGTTCTATTTGCCCGGCACAAAGTCCAACAAACTCGCCATAAATTTTGTCGGCCGTGCCGTCCGATTCTGAATGCCACTGCACACCAAAATGCCCGCGTCCGGCAATTGCTTCTACGATGCCGTCTTCCGCCCTTGCGACAACCTTGAAGCCGCTTGCCAGATCTTTTATGGCCTGATGATGCCGCGCGGCTGACAGTACGAAATCGCCTTTTTCAAAACCTAAAAAGTCCTGCTCAAACCGCACCCTATGCATCGCAGCTTGCGTTGTCGTACCATGACTTAAGCTGCTGCCGGTTTCCTCTGCTATATCCTGGTACAGTGTGCCACCATAGTGCACGTTAAGGAGTTGATTACCGTAGCAAATACCCAAAATGCGAACACCAAATGTATCACAAGCGTCAATTAATTTTCTTTCCCATTCAGTCCTGTCGGCCGGTTCAAGTACCCGCGCCGCCCGTTGCTTTTGGCCATAAAATGCAGGGTCAATGTCTTCCCCGCCGCTAATCACAATGCCATCGCAAAGCTGTGCCGCAGTAGCAGGATCAAGATGTGATTCCAGGAATATCGGTTGTCCGCCCGCCGCCCTTATTTGTGCCCCGTACTCACGCCGGATATAGCTGTATTCAATCCCCTTGCGGATCAAATCATAATCGTCGTGGCTCATCGTAATACCGATTACTGGCTGCATGTTTGTATTACTCTTATGTATACTCACAATTATCCGCCGTTTAAACAATTCTGCAAGTAAAAAGATATACGACCTAAATACCTGCTAGCGATTTTATCTTTTCCAGCTCCATAGTGGTCAATTGCTTGATGTTCACACTACCCTCGCTGAGTACAGTATCAACGATATACGTCCCGACCTTATACCCTATCCAGCGGCGGCCATCACTATGCCGGAACATATATTCATAATGGTTTACTTCACCGGCTTCAGTAATCTCATCCAGCCACTGCTTTACCTCATTAGGTTCATATTCTCCCCACAATGGTTTGATAAGTCCATATTCGCGTTCGAAAACCGTTGCAATACCTTCAAATATAGCCATATCGATAAATTCAGTATGAAAAATACCTGTCTCAAAGCGAGCTGCATGGTTAAGCTCGTGCAGTACTGTATTTGAAATGCCTTGCAATATTTTTTCCTCGCCGAATGGAAGTCCTGGATCAATTGTCAGCAGTATGAGTCTGGAATTCTTTGCCCACCCCCCATCACCGGTTTCTGGAATGGTGTCGTATTCATTAGCTTGTAATACTATGGTTACATCATCGGGGAGTGTTTCTAAAATCCGTTTAGCTTTCTTGAAAGCTCTGGAAATTTTAGCTTCAAGTCTCGCCACAAACTGTGAATGTTCGGCCCAAAATTTGTCTTCCGTGTAGACTATTTTCATATTTTTATTCTAGCAGTTTTGACCGAAGTTATTTCATAAACGCTATATGTAGCAGCAATTCCGGGGTCTTGACGCTATTTTGCTTATGGGTTACGCTACTCATTGTGTTTCAAAAATTTGGGAGACACAGAAAACTACAGGCTACCCCTGTTATCCACTGCAAAAACTATCAAATATCACTATCAATGTAACGGATAGCAATCAAGGGAAAGCCAGGAGGGTAGAACAAGAATGCGTACAATCGCTGCGGCATTAGCCGTTATCGGGAGCGCCATCGTATTATCGAGCGGTCCTGCAGCACAAGCTGCACCAAGTGAACAAAGCAATCCACAACAAAAACCTCAAGTATCCCAGCAAATGGTCACCGTACAACCTGGTGATTACCTTATAAAAGTAGCGGAGGCGAACGGATCCACGGCAGAACGGGTATTCTTTGCGAACAAAGAGATCAAAAACCCCGATCTGATTTACGTTAACCAAAATCTTCGCATTCCATCAGCGGATGAAGAACTTTCTCCGCGTGCAATACCAGCCAACGAGACAGTACCTCAAACTAACGTGACAGCGCCAGCACCAGTAGCTGCCGCAGAAGCCGCACAGCCGGCTCCAGCAGCTTGTGACGAGGCAACACAGTGGGTACGTGCCGATAACGGCCAATGTTTAGACAAGCCGGCGGCACAAACACCAGTAGCGGCAGCTCCCCAGCAGCGAGCAGCGCCTGTGCCAGCACCCGTAGCGGCGTCTTCAGGCAGTGGTTGTGACTGGTTGCGTGGACGCCTGGCAGCCAATGGCATTGCAGCCGGCGACATCGACTACGCGATTTCAATCGCCAGCCGTGAGAGCGGTTGTAACCCAGCGGCAGTTAACCCAACCAGCGGGGCCTGTAACGTGTTCCAGGAATACACATGTGGCAAATGGGGCGGTCGAAGTAATGTCGATGCGCACATCCAGGGCGCCAACAGCTATGCCAAAGCACGTTATGGTGGCTGGGCCGGAGCTTACAGCTTCTGGAACGCCAACAAGTGGTGGTAGATTAGATTAAGTAGCCTCACACTTAGACTACGTGTTAAGCCCCGTATATTAATGCGGGGCTTAAACGTTAGCCATACCCAATACAATATCTCGCAATTCCGGGAATTCGATAGTCTTTAGATTCTCATACGTGAAGTGCCCGTAACCTTCGGGAAATTCTTGAACCTCAATTCCTTTGACTTCTTGTTTTATCCTAGCCACGGTTTGCTGCACGCTCGCAGAATCATCAGAAGCGTTACAGAGCACAATTTTCTTCGTGCGTTTGCCAAGCTCACTGTCGAGCTTGAATTTAAAAAAATCCTTATTTGCGATGGTGCTATCCGGATCCAGCCAAGGAGCTACGAGTATCAGTTTGTCTATCATTAGCTGCTGATTAACGGAAAGATATTTAATCCAGAAGCCCGCCCCTGCACTATGGCCTATCAACGTAGTATCGGGCGTAATATCAAAACGCTCGATTTCCCTGCACCATACATCCCACTCCGGTTCATAGGCATGCGGAACTTCCGGTGTATCAGCTTTGATGTCGCGAATCATGAGCTCCTTCTGTAACCATGGCAGCCAGTGAGCATTACTCTCACTTGGCTTTTTCGGGTCATAATAATTTTTGCGCTCCGGACAGCCGTGCAGAATTATAGCGTTCTTCATATATATAGTATTCAGCGAAAAGCAATGTATTTCTGACAGATAGCTAACAATCCACTGTTGTTTTTCCGTATATGCTGATACTTGCTGACGTATAGATATTGGCGGCTATCTGAGCTTAGCGACTAAATTCTTGGCTGGAATTCTTTCTTGGCTTGTTGTATCCCTATTACGAACGGTTACAGTACCATCCTCAAGCGTATCAAAGTCGATGACGACGCAGTACGGCGTGCCGATTTCGTCCTGGCGGCGGTAGCGCTTGCCGATATTGCCGTTGTCGTCCCACATGACGTTGCCGAATTCTTTCTTGAGCGTTTGATACACTTCGCGTGCCTTATCTACTAGCTCCGGCTTGTTCTTAAGCAACGGTGACACCGCAACTTTAACCGGCGCCAGGTGTGCAGGCAGTTTGAGGTAAACGCGCTTTTCTCCGTTTACCTCATCTTCCGTGTATGCCGCAGACAGCACAGCCATGATTGCCCGTTCCACACCGAATGATGGCTCAATGACATGGGGTACGAACTTTTCAGTCGTGCCTTTGACGGTGTATTCCATGCTCTTGCCGCTCTCGCGCTGGATATTGCCAAGGTCAAAATCTGTACGGTATGCCAGGCCAAGCAGTTCCTCGCGGCCGATTGGAAAATCGAATTCAAAATCTATGGTGCGCTTGCTGTAATGGGCGCGGTCGTTCTCTTCGACCTCAAGTTCATGGACGGATTCTTTGGGCAATCCTAGCGCCTCACACCACTCGTGAACTGCGAGTCGCCATGCCTCAAACGCTTCTTCCCATTTGTCAGGATGCACAAAGTACTCTATTTCCATCTGCTCGAACTCGCGGGAACGGAACACAAAGTCACGTGGGCTAATCTCGTTACGAAACGCCTTACCCTGCTGCCCAATACCAAACGGCAGGTCCGGATAAAAACTGTCCACAACATTTTTAAAGTTCGTAAAAATACCCTGCGCCGTTTCTGGCCGCAGATAACTGACAGAATTATCATCCGCTACAGGACCGACATTGGTCTTGAACATCATGTTGAACTGACGCGGTTCACCAAAGCTATCTTTCCGGCCACAGGTCGGGCATTTGCTGGTATCGATCTTATCCGCGCGAAAACGTGACTTGCAGTTTGAGCATTCAACCAGCGGGTCAGTGAACGTATCAACATGGCCGCTGGCCTGCCAGACTTTTTGGTTCATGAGAATTGCCGCGTCGACACCATACATATCGTCACGGTCTTCAACGAACATCTTCCACCACAAATCCATGATGTTGCGCTTAAGTGCTACACCAAGCGGTCCGTAGTCCCATGTGCCGCTCAAACCGCCGTAGACTTCGCTACCCTGGTATATAAACCCGCGGCGCTTACACAGACTGACAATATCTTCCATTGAAACTTCTTTACTCATATTGAGGTGAATTATACCCGAACATGCAGTTTTAGGATATTCTTGGCAAGTTTGAGTACACCGGCAGCAACTTCGTTGGCTCCAGTCACGTGTTTGAGGACCGTCGGATCATCCGCACCATAACCCAGGCGCATCAGCTTTATGTGGTTTGCACCGTAGGGCCCGCCCTGCTGCTGGCGGAAAGACATTTCATCAAAATCAAACAGGTATGCCTCGCCCGGCATTAGTCTATTGCCTTCGCTATCAGTCTTAAGATTGGGGGCATGTCCGGTCATAAACAGCAGCTGCATCGTAAACCACAGTTCCACCAGCTCAGCTGATACATCAAAGTCATCCAGGCCACCAAGCGTTGCCCGCAGGAGATTGAAATATTCCTCACCCGCCGCGTCTTCCGTAATCCGGTTAATCCGTTTTAAGACCTCGTAACCGAGCATCGTCCGGTTGATATCCTGCACGATAGAACCGAAATGACTTTCCATGCGGGTAGACACCAGCGTCGCGAAGTCTCCCCTGCCCGGCAAGAACGTAATATGGTTAACACTGAACAGCTCTATGCCGCCGGCAAGTTTAGAATTTGGCCGCCGCACGCCTTTGGCAATAGTTTTTATCTTCCCGTGATCCGGCGTGAGGATACTTAATAAACGATCAGCTTCCTGAAAGTCCTTGCGCGAGAGTATGATGCCGGTCGTAATTATCTGGGTTTTCAATCTTTTCCTCGCCTACTATCTCCTTTATTGTACGCGCCAGTACCATGAGAGTGGTAGTCGGTTTGTAAAGGTATGCTGCTATACCCAGTAAACGAAGTTGTTGTTCATTCAAATGCAGACTGTCCGCGGGAATCATGGTATGAAGCACAATAGGCACCTCTCGCCATTCGGAATAACTGCGGAATTCATACAAGAACTCTACACCGTTATGCTTAGCCATCTGTAACTCCAAAACAATTATATCGGGCACATCCTCATCGGCAACGTGGATGGCTGATTGCGCACTCTTGGCAACGGAAACTTGGCAGCCTAACGTCCGTAACCACGCGGCATAGGTTTGTGCTAACGGCCGATGGGGTTCTATCAATAAGACCTTCATATGAGCTGCAACTGGTTACTCGGCTGTAGTGTGGCGGCGAGGCCGCTCATCTTGTGGTGGTGCGCAATGCGCAGTGGGGCCTGCATCGACTGCAGCAGGCTGTCAGCAATGAACACGCCGGCGGTTGTCTGGGCGCTCATACCTGGCGCCGACTGACGAGCACGGCCATATAATGCCCTGGCACGGCGATAGACATCTGCGGAGATGGTATCTGATGCACCGAATACACCGGCAACGATACCATAGGCACTCCGATGGGCGGCAAGCAATACGTTCGACTGCCCTTCACCGCTCTGGGCTTCGATCATGGAATGACCGAGTGCCATATAGGCCGCTTCAAGGTGTGCCTTTTGAGCCATAACCGGCTCGTATCTTCCTGACAGGCTGACTTCCAGTGTCAGTTCGTGTTGTTTGGCAAACGGGGTCAGCTGGTGCGCGACATCCTGGAGCATACTGGCAACCGAAACCGGTTCAAGCTCTAACGCCGGTTGGCCCTGGACTTGCAACCCTAAAATATAGCTGTCGATTAAACGGATTGCCATGTCGGCCGTTAAACCCACAGAACGGAATGATACGGACGGATCGATTGCGGCGAGTTCGGACTGGCGGGCGATTTGAAGTAACGGTATTTTCAGCTGCTCGGCGAGCGCCTTGAGCAAACGCTCTTGCGGCTCATATTCGAATGCTGACATACAGCGTCTCGCTACCCTCTCTTACTTGATGAGCCTAGTATAGCAGAGGCTTATGGCGAAAACGTCAGGTTTTCCATGATGATTTTATCGAAATCGCCGATGAATTGTGGTGATTCCGTAGAAATTTTCAAAGTCTTATCGCGGAGCGGTATGAGTACCATGACACTTTGTTTGCCCTGATCAATCTCTCCGGTTATACGTGAACCAAGTGTTTCCTCGGTCTTCACCTTTGGGGCCTGATACGGTTCGGCTTTGACTTTACCGGCTTTGACTTTGGATTCGAACTGTTTCATTTCCTGGTCATATTTTTTGTTGACCACCTGTACTCGAAGGGCAAATGATGTCCCTGACTGCACGCCGGGCACAAAGTTGGGGTGTAAGTACCCGTCAAGCGGCACTGGTCCGGAATTAGTTTCAGTTATAAAGGCGCTCCACGTCTTGGGATAAAGGATTTTTAAAGAACCGTATGAGCTCGGACCGTTATATTCTTTGAGCGGTTCTTTTTCCCGTTCTATAAATTCCGTTTCTTTGGCGCTTTCGGCTTGTTGCTTGGCCACTTCTGCTGCTGCGGCAGCCTTTTGGTCGCTATTATTCTTATAATCCTGGCGCTCCATGTAGGCCCATACGCCAAAGCCAATGGCACCAAGCAAAAACAACACGGAAATAACCAACGGAACAACAAGAACATTGAAATCCTTTTTCGGCGGCGCGACCATCTGGGTCGGAAATCCCTGCCCATAAGGAGGTTGGCCCTGAGGCGGAGGCATCATAGGTTGTTGCGGCTGCATAATTACGCTTATGGTATCACAATCAGTAATTGTATAGGTAGAGGCCGTTGTGTGTTTTTACAGGTTTTTTGGAAGGAATTTGAAAGGCAAAGCTCACAAGCTTGACATTTTTACCACATTCTTGAGTAATCTTTTTATCCAGCTTTTGCATGTATTTTTGCAACAGAAATACGAATATACCCTCCGCCTGTGGCCATGAGGCCGTCCAGTAATTACCCCATATCACTTTCACTTGTCGTCGATATTTCCACGTTGTGATTCGGGCAATGGTAACAAGCAAGGGGTTGAGCTCATACCCCACCCCGTTGATTCCCCGTTGGGCGGCTGCCCGCAACACCCTGCCGTCACCACACCCGAGTTCCAGCATGGTTTGGCCGGGTCTCAAAGCCAGCATATCCAGTGCTTCCTCTTTTTGCGTGGATAGCACCGGAAGGTACGGAGCACCGAACATCACCACAAACCCAAACAGCAGCACCACAGCCGCCAGTATTAAAACGAAAAGCTCCATTGCTACTTGGTTTTATCCCACTGCTGCTGGATCTTTTCAACTTTGTTCTGGGCCTGCTTTAAGACGTCTTCCAGCTCCTGAATGAGTTCCATGCCGCGCGAGTAGGCAGTTACTGCAGTATCGATATCGATGTCGTCCGCCTGCAAAGTATCCAGGACTTTGCCCAGTTCGTCATTCAATTCATTGTAAGTTGGCTGTTTGCTCATAATCTTATTGTAACGTAATATCTTTTACTTCAGTTTTTAGCGAGCCCTGGGCAAGCTGAACTTCGAGTAAATCGCCAACAGAAAGCTGTTTTGCACTTTTTACCAGCGCGCCCTCATGCCGCACGAGCGAGTAGCCGCGCTTGAGGGCTGATTGAGGATTAAACGCCTCAATAATCTGCCGTTTCAGCTTGACATCCTGCTGCTTGGTAAGCAGCAGGCGCTGCATACTATCCGCCAGGTCCCCGGCGGTCGCCACGAGCACACGCTGTTGCTCTTTCACGCCGGAAGTAAGCATTAGACCGAGCCTCTGCCGCAATTCCTGTAGCCGGCTTAAGACTTCCCTTTTATCAGGCGTTAGAAACTGCGCCGCATTACTGGGCGTACTGGCACGCTGGTCGGACGCCAGTTCGGCCAAACTAATATCGACCTCATGACCGATGGCAACCAGCGTCGGGATACGACTGCCTGCAACGGCGCGTGTCACATTCTCAGTACTGAAAGCGGCCAGATCCTCGGCACTTCCGCCGCCGCGCGTTAGCACCAGGACGTCCACCGGATCGTCGTGGGTATTAAAATACTCGATTGCCGCCACAATCTGCGCCGGGGCGATTTCACCCTGCACTTGTACGTCGGCCAATCGTATTTCAATGCCGCCCCACCGCTCATTCAGAATCTTCGTAAAATCATGGTAGGCGGCTGACTCGCCGGATGTAATCAGGCCGATTCGCTGCGGCGGGTAGGGTAAGCTGCGTTTTCTGGCGTCCTCAAACAGCCCTTCCGCCCGTAGCTTTGCCTCCAATAAAGCTGCTGCCCGCTTGAGCGAACCTTCGCCAACTGGCTGCATAAATTGCACATTCACGCTGAAACCATAAAGCTGGTGCAAGCGCGGCAGGCCTCTCACTTGCAGCAACATTCCGTCCTCCAGGGGACCCGGCAGCTGCTGGACTGTGGCAAAAAACTTTACGCTGGCGTACTCGTCTTTCAGGTCAAAGTACACCCAGCGGCCCTTGCTGATACGCAAATTGGCAAGTTCACCGACTATCGTGACGCTCGGATAGGCATATTCCAGCGTTTGGTTCAGTACCGCTACAAAATCGCTGACACTGAGCTGCGCATCAAGCATTATCCGCGCCCTGCAATACTGCCTTATGGTAGAAGTAATAACCGATGGATAATTGCATGGTCATGTTAATCACCCGGTACATGATGGTCACGGGAATACTTACCCCGGCAGGTACGCCCGACGCTACCAGCACAGCCGTCATTAAAGCCTCATATATACCGATCCCGCCCGGCAGCACCGAAATAAGTCCGGCCAGGTTAGCTATGGCATAGGCCAGCACGATTGCTCCCGGGTTTATGACCGCGCCGAACGCCAGATATACCGTATAGATAGCCGCTATTTCTGCCGCCGCGACGGCGATAGCCCAAGCAAGCGGCCGCTTGAGCTTCTTGTAATCTTTCTTTAGTACCACATAATTCTTGTGCAGCTCGTTAAATCCCTGCTCCGCTTTCGATATGTTTATGGTTTCAGGGTGTTTGGGGCGGAAGACGTATATCGCGCGGTTGGCCACCCTGGTCAGGAATCCCAGAAACGCTCGAATGCGCGTCTTGCTATCGGCAATATAAGCGACAAGCAGCGTACCGAACGCCAGTATGGTAATGACTGATCCGCCAGTGAATAACAAGAAGCTATTCGCCTTACCTTCGACAGCAAGCGCGATGAACGCCACCAGCAACAATATCTGGATGGCAATGAACAGAAGAATGTAGCGAATAATCTGAATCAACGTGGCGTTACTTGCCCGTACCCCCAATGAGCGCATACGCGCCCCAAAGTACGACACTCCCGTCACGCCCCCACTCGGGAATACAATATTGACAAAGTTAAGCTCAATAGTCGTGCGCAGCATCGGCTTATAATCCACTTTGTTGCCGATGATACCGAATATGTTTTGGTACATCTTGGTATAAGCATGGTAATTAACGAACGTCCAAAGCGGCATTAACAGCAGTATCATCGTATTGACACGGCCGAAGTTAGCAATGGTTTCCATGATCTGTTTGCGAATAGCAAATATCAGCACGCCCAAAGCTAAAAAGGTAATGAGCGTAAGAATTACTTTCCAGCGCTTCTGTTTGAACAGCATTGTTGTAGTATACCGAAAAATCCGGCCGAACAGGTATACTACCCCTATGAATCAAACCGTTTGCATACTCGGCCGTCAGCCTGCGCTTGGAATTGCCGAGCTTGAGGCGCTGTACGGCGCAAAACCTTTGCAGCCAATCGGCCGTAATGCCGTCCTGGTAGACATTGACGCGAAGACCGTCCCTTACGAACGCTTAGGCGGCTCTATAAAAGTCGCCAAGTTTATTACTTATATCCCGAGCACCGAGTTGCCTGGAATCGTTAAGTATCTAAGCAGTATTTTGCCAGAGCAGTTCAAACACGTACCCAGCGGTAAAATTAGTATCGGACTCAGCCTGTACGGGTTCCAGGTCAACCCCGGCAAGATCAATGCCTATGCTTTGACGCTTAAGAAAAATCTAAAATCTGCCCAGCGCGGCGTGCGCATCATCCCCAACAAAGCAACCGAGCTCAATGCCGCACAAGTAATTCACAATGATCTGACAGGTAAAAACGGTATGGAGCTGCTGCTCGTCAAATGGGGCAAACGCACCGTATTAGCCCAGACCACTGCCGTTCAGGACATCGATGCCTATGCCGCCCGCGACCAAGCCCGCCCAAAACGTGACGCCAAGGTCGGCATGCTTCCGCCCAAGCTTGCGCAGATAATTATCAATCTAGCCGGTAACCACGTAATACCGCTGGACGCAGAATTTGACCCCGCTCATCCCGTAAATAAGAATCCACGCCTCGCCCGCCTCCTTGACCCCTTCTGTGGCACCGGCGTACTGCTGCAAGAAGCCTTGTTGATGGGTTACGACGTGTTCGGCACCGATCTGGAGCCGCGCATGATTGAATATAGCCAAGTCAACCTTGACTGGATTGCCAAGCAGCGACCCGTGACAGGAGCATGCAAGCTTGAAGTCGGCGATGCGACCAATCATTTGTGGAATGGGTTTGACGTCGTTGCCGCCGAAACCTACCTCGGGCAGCCCCTTAGCGGCGTACCTAAGCCCTCGGTCCTTGCTGAAATCGTGCAGGATGTCGATACGATTCATCGCAAGTTCCTAAAGAATCTGGCCCGTCAGACAAGCCAAGGTTTCCGTATGTGTATTGCCGTTCCGGCCTGGAAGACCGAACAAGGTTTCAAGCATTTGCCAGTGCTTGACTCTCTCGAGGAATTGGGGTATACTCGTGAAAGTTTTGTTCACGCCAAGAACTCTGAACTTCTCTACTATCGTGAGGACCAAGTGGTGGCACGTGAGCTCGTAGTACTAATAAGGAAGTAGTATATGTCTAAAGTCAAAGCAGGTGGATCCAGTAAAAACGTACATGACAGTCCCGGACAGCGTCTTGGTGTCAAAGTATACGGCGGTCAGAAAGTCCGGACCGGTCAGATCATCGTGCGTCAGGCCGGCATGACTAAGCGTCCGGGCGTCGGCACGTTCTCCAGCCGCAACTTCACCATCCACGCCGCCAAAGATGGTATTGTGAAATTCCAGCGCCGTTCAGTCCGCCTCTTCTCCGGCAAAACCGTTCCACGCACGGAAGTCACCGTAGAATAAATTTCAGCTGATTGCGCCAAGTGCACCACGAACATGAAAAGCAAGATAATCTTTAAACATTGGTACAGGAACCATCGGTTGCTGCCCGGTCTGCGAGTCTACCGTCCCTATTCCTAAATCTCCGCTAGGATGCAGTTTTGCGATTGGTGCGAGGCATACAATTGCCTGGGCTGAATGGATTGCACTTGCAAGAAGAGTCTCTGCCGTAAGCGGATGCACCGGAACGCTACGCGTGGCTTCCCGCAGTGCGTCAGCGGCATGCTTACGCATTCGCGAGTCCTGGTGACCCTTGTCACGTGACTCCTCAAGCACGTAAGTGTAGTAAGTTGTCGTAGCAGATTTCGAATTCGCCCTGCACAGACCGTTTTGCTCAGCTATCAGCTGAGCATCGCGGGCTTTCTTGAGTGCTTCAATCAGATGATAATCTGACGGATGTTCTCCGATTTGCCCCTTGGTAGTCAACCGATGAGTTGAGGCATCGCGGGTGTAAAATCCGCCAACAGCAGAGTTTACGTGGTCAATTGCATCATCAATGCCTTCTGATGCAACTGCATACTCGCCTCTTCGTACACGGTCGAACTGCCGTGCTAATACATGTCCTGCATCGGCATAGTGCTCCGGCTTTGGGTCATTTATGGCTTCGGGCTGACTCAATTCAAATATGAGACGGGCACTCTGAATGCCCAAATCTTCACGAAATTCTCCACTGTTCATGCATATATTTTAACATATTTCTATATTAATAGCAATTTCCTATTTTGTGAACGCCAGCAACTCTTCTCGCTGCCGTAGAGCCGCCATAGGGTTATCTGAAACAGCCGTTAATCCAAGCGTCGCCGTAGTTACAGCAAGTTGTAACCGCCTATCCCCGGTCGTTTCACTGCGTCTAATTGCAGCATCCATCTGATGATATATTGTCCGAGAGAGCTGTTCGAACGGCAGCGTCCTAGTCTCAGTGTAATCACTTAAACGGTGCATATTCTGCACATAACCAAAGAGTACGTTTAAGTCTTCTTTGTCCATCAATTTCTCTTGAATCATAGTTTCCGCAATGCTTTCTCGCATACTAAGATTAGAAGCCGCTCCTAATCCCTGTGCAAGCATTGCCAAGGTAAAGCTACCGTGTGTTTCTTTGTCATTGAGGTAACGGTCAACCACCTGATGCATAGTAGCGTTGATAACCCTATCACCATATGCTCTTGACTCTTCAGTACTGGATTCGCCATTTATTCGCACTAAAGATTCGGTCATACCTGCAATTATGTCCACTTCTTCAACGGAAAGTTTAGAGTTGGGGGCTTCTTTCTCAAGCGATTCATCGGCAGGTTCAACTAATTCTAACGCTACAGTATCACTGAGCGCATGTTCACCTAACTCATCGGTTACCGGTGAGTGCTCAGGCATTGCCGCCTCTTGGCTTACTGCTTCTTCTGGTTGGGGTCTATAGGATTCTGACATGTTTGTATTTAATTCCTGTATACATATTAGCATAAGCTTTGTGTTTTGTCAATCTGATGCGGTTGCATATGTAAAAGACCGGCGATTGCCGGTCTCTCTCGCCTACTGGCTTGGCTTACATGTTCAGGTGTTGCTTTATACGGTCTACCACATCGGCAATGACCACTTGGGATTTTACAAGGTAATCATCAACTCCAAGACTTTCGGCCCGTTCGCGGTCGGAATCCTGGCTTAATGCCGTCAGCATAATAATACGCACGTTTGCCGTCTCGGGGGTGTTGCGCAAAATATCAAGCACATCGAAACCGCTGACTTTAGGCATCATGACATCGAGCAGGATGAGGTCGGGCTTGTACTGCAAAGCGACCGCCAGCGCGTCTTCGCCGTTCGGAACACGGCGCAGGTCAAAACCTTCGGCTTGCAAACGGGTCTGGTAGACACTGGCAAGGGCGTCATCGTCTTCAACGAGCAGAATCTTTTTCATAGTTGAGGCGGGAGCGGGTTGGTGTAGTGTTTGATCGTCCATAGTGTTTATGCTACTGAACTATTCCCTGTTTTGCAATGTTGCATCTATAAATCCTGCGAACATCGGGTGGGCACGACTGGGGCGGGACTTAAATTCCGGATGAGCTTGGGTGGCCAGGAAAAACGGATGGTCGATGGCTTCAATCATCTCAACCAACTGGCCGTCTGGGCTGAGGCCGCTGGCCCGGATTCCCCATGATTCATATTGGTCGCGGTAAGCATTACTGCACTCATAGCGGTGCCGGTGACGTTCCACTACTTCGGAAGCTCCGTACACCTTTGCGGCTAAGCTGCCGTCTTCGAGCTTGCAGATGTAATTGCCAAGGCGCATCGTGCCGCCGGTGTTCTCTTTGCCCTTTTGGTCGGCCATCGTATCAATGACAAGATTATCACTTGTCGGATTGAGCTCTGCCGAGCTGGCGTCTTTCACGCCGGCACTTCGGGCAGCAGCCACAACGGCCATCTGCATTCCCAGACATAGACCCAGGTACGGCAATTTATGAGCCAGCGCGTACTGGGCAACCTTAATTTTGCCCTCAAGCGCGCGGGTACCGAACCCGCCCGGCACAACGATGCCGTCGCAGCCCTTTAGCGCATCCTTAACACTCGCATTTGAAGCATCAAGTTCTTCCGCGTCTATCCACTTAAGGTCGATTGCCGCATCACTCCACCAGGCAGCTGCACGTAAGGCTTCAAAGACGGACATGTAGGTGTCTTGGTTGTCCATGTACTTCGCAACGATGCCAATGCACACTTGTTTGCCGTGTGGCTGCGTGGCCATAGCTACGACGTCGCGCCATTCCTGCAAATGAGGTTTCTCGATTTTTAGATGTAACTTTTCGGCAATCACGTCGGCCACCCCGGAATCTTCAAGCGTCAGAGGTACCTGGTAGATGCTTGGGGCATTCGGCAATAGCGCGATTGCTTCCGGTGCGACTCCTGAGTACAGGCTGAGTTTGCCAATGACCGAAGTCGGCGCCGGCTCTTCGCTGCGTACCGCAAGGACATCCGGTACGATACCAAGGCCCCGCAGGTCACGCACGGCGTTCTGGGCCGGCTTCGTCTTGAACTCCTTGCTTGCGCCTAAGTACGGCATGTAGACGACATGTACAAAGATGCAGTGCTCGCGGCCCACCTTCAAGGACAGTTCCCTGATTGCTTCAATGAAACTGAGACTTTCATAGTCACCGACCGTCCCGCCGATTTCTACGATGTGAACGTCGAAACCTTCTGCTGCCCGCTGAATCTCTTCCTGCATTGCCATGGTGACATGCGGTATAAACTGGACGGTCTTGCCAAGGAACTTCCCTGCCCGCTCATCATCAATTACACGTCGTAACACCCGTCCGCTCATAAGACTGCTCGCTTGCGTCAGCTCTTGATCCAGGAACCTCTCGTAATGACCGAGGTCAAGATCGGTCTCGGCACCGTCGGCTGTCACGAAACACTCACCGTGCTCAGCGGGGTTCAGTGTTCCCGCATCGGTATTAAGATAAGGATCGCATTTCTGGATGTTGACTGAAAGCCCGCGGGCTTTCAAAATGTTGCCGATTGAGGCGGCCGTGATACCCTTGCCTAATCCGGAAAGCACACCACCTGTCACGAATACATACTTCGTCGGCTTTGCCACGTTACCTCACTCCTGTAATTAGCCCTACTCTACCATATAACCCTTTTGGGCGTCGATTCTATTTTTAGCGCTGCCGTAGCTTTTCGATCGCTGCGTCCTTTTGAGGATCCCGTTCATTCTTGAAATCTTCCTCCGTTCGCTCGACCTTTTGGTCAGGCTCTATACCCTCTTTGTCAATGTTCTTACCGGCCGGCGTGAACCAGCGGGCAATGGTGACTTTCAATACGCCGCCGTTACGCAATGGCTGCAGTGTCTGCACGCTTCCCTTGCCGTAGGACTTCTCACCCAGTAGCGTGGCCGCGTTGTTGTCTTTCAGTGCACCGGCTGTGATCTCGCTGGCACTAGCACTTCCGCCGTCTATCAGAACGATTGTTGGCACGCCTTGCAGCTGAGCCCGGCCCTCGGAGGCGTAGGTTTTGACCACGACATCATCACGTTTCTCTTCAAGGACGGTCGTGCCCTTGGGCAACCAAATTCCGGAGACCTTAATGGACGAATCAAGTAAGCCCCCTGGATTGCCGCGTACATCGAGTATGACGCCATTTACATTTGCTGCCTTGAACCTGTCGGCGGCTTCTGATGCCAGTGCCGCGGTGTCATCGGCGTAGCGGGCTATCTTCAGGTAGCCGATATTGCCGTCCAGGATTTCACTGGTCACACTCGGGATAGTTATCTGCTCACGGGTGATGTCGAACGTCAGTGCTTCGCTGCCGTTCCGCACCACCTTAAGCTGTACTTTTGTGCCAGCCTCTCCACGGATACGCTTGACTGCTTCGGTAATGGTCAGGTCATAGGCGCTCTGCCCGTCAATTTCTACGATGACGTCGCGTGAGCGCAAGCCGGCTTTTTCCGCCGGGAAGCCTGCGATCGGAGAGACGATCACTATTGCTTCATTATCCTTGGAAAGCTCCGCCCCGATACCTGTGAACGTCCCGTTGAGATCATTATTGAATTCCTGCGCGGACGAAGGGTTTAAGTATTCGGTAAACGGATCACCCGTGGATTTTGCCAGGCCCTGCTTGAGTCCGTCCAACAATTGTTCCTCAGTAAGTTCGCCGTCATAGCTTTCACGCAGTGCATCATAGACCTGCTCTACCGTGTCGTAGCTGAGATCAGACGGTAAGCTGGTGTTGCGGCTTTGCACGTCAGTCCTGCCAAGCGCAAAACGGCCGGAACCGATGCCCATACCTAATTGAAATATGAAGACCGCGGCAACAATCGCCAGCAGTGCCTTGCCCAAACTGAACGGAGCCTTTTTGCCTGTCGGCTCTTGTGTCTTAATCCCTCTCAAAATACCCTCCAGAGAAAATGTTTACCAATATAGTATCTCATATAAAAGCCCCGGACGTGCCAGGGCTTTTAAGATTTTAAAACTCTGCTTTAAAAATGTATGAAGTACAATCCACCAGCGCCGATGACCATCTCGCTGTAGCGGCCGTCCCAGCTGTAATTGTACTGGCTGACGAGGATCCTACCGTCGCCGTAGACGGCTTCGACGTACATGGCATGCCCGTAATAGCCTGACATACTGATTGCGACGTCACCGACACGAGGATTACCGTCTACCGGAATGCCGGCCCGACGGGCATTGCCTGGCCATTGATTTGCGTTACCGATACCACCCCAGTAGGGCATGTGACGTCCTGATGCAGCAACCTTGAAAGCCGTGTAACTCACGCACTGCCGGTTGTACATACCCCAGTTATCGACATTGTAATCAAGCGGATAGTTACATCCCCAGGTGCCCCATCGGCTCTGGGCGGCGCCAGGATAGCCACCGCCACAAGCAGGACCGCTGCCAGGAGCTGAAGTGAAGCCAAAGCGGCGGGCGTTTTCTGCCGCCTGCTGCTTCTTAAGATCAGAAATTTTACTGTTATTAGACTTGATCTGCTGATCCAGCTCATTCTGCTGGGCCTGGTTCAAGCTTAAGAGCCGGTTTTGTTCCGCCTGCTGGGAAGCTACGCGCGACCGCATGGCCTGTTGGTCGGCAATAAGTTTTTCCAGCAGTGCCTTTTCACTGGCAAGCTGCGCTTTGAGCGCATTAACTTTATCGACGCTGGACTTGATTTTGCTCTTGACCGTGTTGCGGTACTGCTCTTTATCAACGTAATCACTCATGCTCTTGCTGGAAAAGACCATTTCGACGTCGGTAATCTGGCCTTCCAGGTACATTTTCTTGATGTTTTCCCCAAGCAACTTGCGCTGTTTAGCCAGTTCGATTTCAGCAGCTTCAATCTTGGCGACAGTGTCGTCACGCTTGCGCTCGTTCTCTACGATCTGGGCCTGCAGAGCGTTGATTTCGGCTTGGAGCTTCTGTATGACTTCAGCGAGTGATGCGGCTTCAACGCTCAGCGCCCCGAGATTATTACGCTTTTCAGCATTACTCTGGTTGAGTGCGTCGATTTCTTGTTGGAATCTGTCAGCCTGAACAGCGGGTAGTGCAATCGACGCAATGGCAAACACAGTCGTCACGATAGCGACGCTAGCGAGTTTCCATGGTTTGATACTGTTTATTTTTTTAGCTTTTTGTTTGAACATAACCGTGTTAATCATAGCATGCCTTGTTCAATTTGTAAATAAGCGTAAGCACCAATCTTCAAGCTGTTGCCCACCGGGCGCTGCTCTGCTGTATTGTACGGATCTACATACGTAGTCTGTTACCCTCCTGGTTATACTTTGGCTAAAGAGAATTTTATAAACAAGGACTGTTTATTTGGATGTCTTGAATTTGAGATAACGCCGCGTGGCAATTAGGGACGATACGGCTCCAATGAGAATACCAATCAAGATCTGCACAGTCAAGATAAGCGGCAGCCGGTCAGCGAAATAACTACTTGCAAAACCGATGTCCAACAGACCAAAACTGTTTGCCTGGAAGGCGTTCGCTGAAATCCGGAAGAGTAAGTTACAAACCAGCACCGAGATAATGGCCGAAACGATGCCGTACAGAATGGTTTCGACGATGAACGGACCGCGGATATAAGCCGTACTTGCGCCCAGCAACCGCATAATCTGCAGTTCGTCCCGCCGGTTAAATATCGTCATGCGGATGGTATTGAAGATGATCAGCATTGATATCAACGCGAAGATGATAATCCCCACAATGCCGGCGCTCTGAAGAAACCGCGTAGCACCCGTAATATTGTCGATCGCTTCTTTACGGTCGCCGGAATACGACGGGTCTTCGGACTGCAGTTCCCGTATCTCGGGACGCTCCAAGAACTGTTGGATTTCCTGGATTCGGTTGGGATCACGTGGTTTGACCTGGAGGCTCGCCGGCAACGGGTTGTCGGTTTCGGAGATTGCCGCGAGCAAGTCCGGATTGTCCTGGTTGTCCTGCCGGTAGCGCTCAAGGGCGTCCTCTTTGGATACGAATGTGACTTCCTGCACTACCTCGATGCCTTCCAGCTGGCGAATAAGATCGTTGCGGGCCTGTTCTGAAATATCGTCAGTCAAAAAAACTGAAACATCGATACGGTCGGTGATACGCTGGATAGTATCGGTAAAGGTGGCATTTGCCACTAATGAGAACAGCACGGTCGTCAGGGTGATGGTCATGACCGCAATGGCGGCAATAGACAATGAGGCATTGCGAGCGAAACCCTGCAGGCCGCCCTTGATAATGCGCCAGAACGTTACAAGCTTACGGTTGTTCACGCTTCCCTGTACTCCGCATTTGCCCGGTCGGAGACTACCCTTCCGCCTTCGATAGTTACTACGCGGCGTTTCAATTTGTTAACGATATCCTGATTATGGGTGGTCAGTAATACCGTTGTGCCATAGCGGTTGATCTTTTCAAGCACTTTGATGACGTCCCAGGCATGTTTGGGGTCGAGGTTGCCGGTCGGTTCGTCCGCTATCAGTATCTTGGGCTGGCGCACAATGGCACGCGCAATGGCGACACGTTGCCGCTCACCACCGGATAACTCGTTGGGGTAACGCTTTTCTTTGCCCTTCAAGCCGACGATATCGAGGACCTTCGGGACTGTGTTCTCGATTTCTTGACTGCCCACACCGACAATCTCCAGTGCGAACGCCACGTTCTCAAACACCGACTTATTAGGAAGCAGCTTGAAGTCCTGGAAGACCACACCGATTTTGCGGCGCACTAATGGAATGTCACGGTCTTTCAGCTTATCGTAGTCCAACCCGCCGATAACAATCTTACCGCTGGTTGGTTTCTCTTCTTTGGTAAGAAGCTTAAGCAGCGTAGATTTGCCTGCGCCACTTTTACCGATAATAATGACAAATTCTTTCGGTTCCACATGCAGTGAAATCCGATCCAATGCAGCATTGCTGCGATTGTATACCTTGGTTACCCTATCCAATAAAATCATGCATTACCAGTATACCAAAATATGTTGAGGAATTTCTGATTACTCAGAACTTTCCGTGTTTGCAGAGGAGCTGCTGGCGTTCTTAAAACCGTCTCTCTGGAACATCACGGTATTATATTTGTTGAGATCCGCTTCGAACTGCTTGTCTTTCTCGCGGAAGTCAAGGTAAGTCACCTTCCACTTGCCATCAATCTTGCCCATGAAGATTGCCACATTCACATCCTGCTTACCGAAGAGAGCTATGCTACCGGGATAAAGCGTCATTGCCCTGCCCCCTCCTTCTGAAGACACAAGCGTGTCCGTGACAGTCTCTTCAATTGTCATATACTTGTTGATATCCTTAATCTGTTCTTTTTCGGTCGCTGTGATATTGTCCGCCATGGTACTGTTCGCATACATGCCATCAACATCGCCCTTATTTAAGGCTTTCACAAAAGCTTTTGATACTTTCTCGGCGGTTTTTTGTTGATCGAATATTCCGGAAGCTATAACTCCTCCCCCAATGGCAAATAACAGTATTACCGGTGCGGCGATAAGTGCGATTTTCTTTATGGGTCGTTTCTTAGGCTCTGCCGGTAGGTTTGGCATCCCGAACGTACCCGGTGCTACCGGGGCTTGCTGGGGTTGACCAGCTTGTAATGGCGACACGACCGGACCAGCCGCGGGACTGTTTGCTGACATCTGAGGAGGCAGCACCTGGGGCGTGAAAGGTGCGGGTACTTCAGCCTGCCGAGGTGGCAGCGCGACAGGTTGGGAAGCAGATAGCGCCTGCTCTGAAGGAATGACCGTCGGACCGGGTACGGAAGGCGCATCCGGTATAGGATCAGTAACAGGAGCGATACTCTGACCTGTAGTATCCGGCATCGGAGCTGCTTCAGTTTGGGGCTGTACCGCTGCAGGTTGAAATACCTGAGGCTGCTCTACTGATGGTGTTATAGGGTTAGTTTGTGTTTCCGGTATCGAGTCAGGCTCATTTGTATTTGGATTCATAGTTCCACCTTATTGATAGCGCGAGTATAGGGTGAAACCGTACTTAGCACAAGCAGATTACTGTAGTGATGCTTCAAGGTAAGCCTCAATAAAAGGGTTGAGGTCACCGTCCAGCACGCCGTCAATATCACTGGTTTCATGCCTGGTACGCAAATCCTTAACCTGTTTATAAGGGTGCAGGACGTAACTGCGGATTTGGTTGCCCCAGGCCGCTTGTTCGTTCGGGCCTTTCAGTTCGCTCAAACGTTCGGCGTGCTGCTCAAGTTGGAGCTGGGCCAGCTTAGAGCGGAGTATGGTCATAGCGGTTTCCCTGTTCTGGAGCTGGGAACGTTCATTTTGAATGGCTACGACAATACCGGTTGGAAGATGGGTGATCCGAACCGCGGAGTCAGTGGTATTGACACTTTGGCCGCCTTTGCCTCCACTGCGGTAGACATCGATCTTCAAGTCTTTTTCGTCTATTTCAATTGCGTCCGGACGGTCGATCTTAGGCATGATCTCGACCTTCGCGAAACTCGTCTGGCGTAGATTGTCGGCGTTAAACGGGCTGAGCCGCACCAGCCGGTGTACGCCGGCTTCCGATTTCATTCGGGCGTAGACGAATGGGCCCGTAATTTCGAGCGTAATGCTTTTGAGGCCCGCTTCGTCGCCTGATGACTCCTCGATGGTCGTAACGCTAAAACCGTTCTGCTCTGCCCAGCGCAAGTACATCCGCAGCAACATTTGCGCCCAATCCTGCGCGTCGGTCCCGCCTGCCCCGGCATGGATGCCGACGATGGCATCCGAATCATCATAGGGCCCGGAATATTTCAGCTCGTGTTTCAGGTTGTCATATTTGAGTTCAGCTTCTTGTAGCTGAGCCGTTAAGTCCGGGGCCAACGATACGTCATTGAGTTGAGACAGTTCAAGGACGTCACTCAGTGTTTTTGTGAGTTGTTGCCAAGGTGTGGTGCGGGCTTCGAGTTTGGCTATGCGCTTCATTACTTCTTGAGCGTTCTGCGACTCATTCCAGAATTCCGGCCGTAAAGATTCACGACGCAATTCCTCAAGCTGTGCGAGCAATTCGGGCACATTCAGCCGTCGTATTGCATCCTGTACGCCGGCCTGTAAGGAAAGCGCTTTTTGGGTTATCTCCTGCATGGCTATGTATTATAACCGTACCACAAGAGATGTGAAGAATTAGAGGTCGATTGCAAAGCTGTCGGCGATCTCTTTCCAGGCTTGTTCGTTCTTATCCCATACGTCGCTCAAGGAAAATAGGACCGCTTCATAGATACGCTCTTTGCCAAGACCTATAATGTACTGGCCTTTGGCTTCGACTTCACCGTCTTTGGCCGTGAAATCAAGAATATATCCGTTCTTGATAGAGGCGTTGGTGTAAGGCCTGAACTCACCGAAGGTAGCCCCTTTAATACCATCTACAGGGTCTTCCAAAGATTCCATGACTAATTTGTATACTTCGGAGTCTTTGTTGCCAAGCTGGGTATTGATTTCTTTGATCGCGTCTTCGGGAACGTATGATGTTCGGACCGTTATCTGTGAAATCATGTGACGGCCGTCTTTCGGCTGCTTGTCTTCTGGCAGTTTGTGCTCCAGGCTGACGTCAGTTGCGAACTCACCCTTCACTTCGAATTGCGGGGCGTGCTTGATAGAAAACTTCGAGCCATCGTCGGCTTTGGAATTAGTGTAAGTTACGAGGTCTTTATATTTCGGCAATCCGCCGGACAAGGCCGCATAAACCTGAAAACCACCTAAGCCGAGTACCAGTAGCGCTGTCAGTGCCCCGCCCAGTATGCCGGCTAATTTCTTCTTTGAACCACCGGAATTGGCGGGCTGATACATCGGTGGCTGAGGAAATTGCGGAGGCATGGCGCCGGTTTGTGGCTGGAACTGGCCACCGATTGGCGACTGCGGTGCAACCGGCTGAAATAGTGCAGGCTGAGGAGCAGGAGCAAAAGGCTGCGGTGCAACTGGCGGCTGAGCATACACCGGCTGGGGTGTTGGCATTTGTGGTTGCTCTTGCTGGGGCGTCACAGTCGGCACAGCCTGTTGCGGCTGCACGGCTGCCGGTTGCGGCACGGCGGGCATTCCGGGTTGCACCGGAGGCATTTGTGGTTGCAATGGGTCTTGTGGGTTCATACTTCCTCTTTTTTTGTTTTATAGCTTTAGCAGCAGTGTATCATACCGCGCCCTAACCACAAGTACTTAGGCCCAGCGGCTGTGCCAGAGCGGCATAACCTGGTAGTACAAGTCTTCGACGAACTGTTCGCCACAGCTGCCAAGCGCACCAATCCCCCACACCCGGTCGGCAAATAATTCCCGGGATATATCTATGATCTGCTCTTTGGAAACTGCCGCAATGCGCTCAGGTACTTTGTAATAATCATCAATAGTGTCATCAAAGAAATAGCGTCCGCTGTAGCCGGAGGCCGTTCCAGACACCGTCTGGCCGCTGCGCTGGAAACGGCCGAGCGCGTATTGCTTCGCTCCTTCCACGTCACTGGCATCTATCTGACCCATGAAAACCAGTTCCAGTTCCCTGACGATGATGTCGAAGAGTTTATTGACGTTCTTGGGCATGACCTGCGCCCCGAACCACCAGTTACTGCTCTTGAGCGTCTGACCGAACCCGGAACTCATACTGTAGACCAGGCCGTGTTCCCGGGCCGAGCCCAATATCCGGGAATAGAGCGTTTCAGTTAGCATCGTGTTGATAAGGCTCAGGCTGTCGGATTCAGGATCGCTCATGCGACGATTCATGAAACTATCGATATAAAAATAGAGGTTCTTAACGCCATCATTATGAATATACAGCGGCTTGCCAAGCGTATCGGGCAGCTCAGGGGGGAGTTGAACCCGTTCTTTGCCCGTCGGAAGCTCAATACTTTCAATCAATGCCGAGAGAATCTTCTGACGCTCCGGCACGAGCTTGCCGGCTATTACGAAGCGCATATTACGGGCATTGTGGGTCGAGACATAATGCCGTCGTATATCTTCCAGGATGACATTGTCCATCAACCGTAGACGTTCCTGATCGGTTACCACCTTGAAACCGTAGGCTTCACGGAGTGCCAGGCTCAAATGCCGGAAATGATTATTGGAACGGGCGGTCAGTTCTTCACGGACGTTACCGAACTCGGCAACAAACTCATCTTCTAAAAACAACGGCCGGGTAATTGCCGTCAGCAACAGATCAAATACTCGGTCCCATTCGAAATCGGCACATTCGGATTCGTATGTAATGTCGTATGTACCGGTACTTGCGTTACAGTAAGCGCCGTTTTTCTCGAATTCGGCCTGAAATAACCTGGCTTTCGGTATTAGTTCGTTCGCCCCAAGCAAGACGTGCTCCATAAGGTGCGGCGTCTCCCATTTATCCCTCGGCACCAGGTATTCACCAGCTCTGAAATTTATTTCCGCTGTCATGACGCTCGCATCAGGTATATGAATAAAGAGGCCGCGGGCGCCGTTCTTTAGTACGACTTCAGAGACAGTATGTTTCATGGGCTGAGGTTCTCCGCTTATTTTCGTTTTTTAGTTGCTTTGGCACGCCGCTGGCGTTCGGCTTTGCGTGCTTTTTTGATCTTGTCGTGCGCGGTTTTCTTCTCGGCTGCGGCCGCTTTTTTGGGCACGAAATCTCCTGCCTCAAAGTCTTCGGCTTCAGTGATCTTATCAGCATTGTCTACCGATTTTCGTGCCGCGCGCGTGAGCTCGGTTTCAGTGGCCTTTTCAAGCTGGGCCATATCGACTGGCTGGACATGGAAAAGTGCACGCACGACGTCATGGCGCAGGGTTGCCTGCATTTCCTCAAACACGCGCTGGGCTTGGCGGCGGTATTCTACAAGCGGATCGCGCTGGCCGACGCTCATCCAGTGGATACCTTCGCGCAGGTGCTCCATGTTCTCAAGGTGTTGCATCCACAAATTATCCAGAATCTGCAGATAGACGTCGCGTTCAATCTTACGCATGACTTCCGGCGTAAAGGCTTCCTCTCGGCTTTCATACAATGTTGTCGCTTCTTCAAGCAAGACTTTAGGAAACTTATTCGTGTCAGTATCAAACAACCGGTCAAGCGTCACTTCGTCAAAGGGAAAGACCTCGCGGACGATTGCCTCGTACTTATCGGAGAGCATCTGGTCGGACTTTGTTAAGAGTTCGGCCTCTTCACGAATAAAAGCCTTGATGCGTTTCTTTACATCGGCCTGCTGCAGAATTTCACGGCGCATCGCATAGGTGGCCTTACGGTGCCGGTTCATGACGTCGTCATACTGCACCACCTGCTTACGTGAGTCGTAGTTGTAACCCTCGACTTTCTTTTGCGCCCCTTCTAAGCTCTTGCTGATGACACGGTTTTCAATCGGCGTGTCTTCATCTACGCCCAAACGGTCCATGATAGTTGCTACGCGGTCACCGCCGAAGATTCGCATCAGGTCGTCTTCGGTACTCACGAAGAACTGGGTCGTTCCGGGATCACCCTGCCGTCCGGAACGTCCACGGAACTGGTTGTCCACGCGGCGCGATTCGTTTCTGACCGAACCGATAACGTGCAGTCCGCCAAGTTCTTTGACGCCTTCTCCGAGCACGATGTCCGTACCGCGCCCGGCAATGTTGGTTGCGATCGTAACCGCCCCCTTCTGCCCTGCTTGAGCGATGATGGACGCCTCACGTTCATTGTTCTTGGCGTTCAATACCTGGTGCGGAACCTTGGCTTTTTTAAGCATGTCGCTTAAAATTTCGTTCTTTTCAATGGAAGCGGTTCCAATCAGTACCGGCTGGCCTTTCTGGTGAAGGACTTTAACCTCCCGGATGATTGCCTTGAATTTACCGACTTCGCTCCTGTAGATACGGTCAATCTTATCTTCACGTATGACCGGCCGGTTGGATGGCACTTCCACTACGTCAAGTTTGTAGATCTGATGGAATTCTTCGCTCTCGGTCATGGCCGTACCGGTCATACCCGAAAGCTTCTTATAGAGACGGAAATAATTCTGGAAAGAGATTGTCGCAAGCGTCATGGACTCTTCCTGCACTTCCACACCCTCCTTGGCTTCAATGGCCTGGTGCAGGCCTTCGTTATAGCGCCGGCCTTTCAGAAGTCGTCCCGTAAACTCATCCACGATCACGACTTCCCCGTCGTTTGTAACGACATAGTCCTTATCGCGCTTAAAGAGCACCTGGGCTTTGAGCGCCTGCTGGATGTGATAAATGGTTCGCACGTTTTCACTGCGGTAGAGGTCCTTGATGCCTAAAATTTTCTCTACCTTGTCGATACCGGAATCAGTCATGACGACCTGACGGCGCTTTTCGTCCTTCTCATAGTCTTCTTCCTTCAGCTGACGTACCACTTTGGCAAACTGGGCATAGGCATTACCGCTCGTCACGCTTGGAGCGGAGATAATCAGTGGCGTACGGGCTTCGTCGATCAGGATGGAGTCAACCTCGTCGACGATGGCGAAGTTAAGTTCGCGCTGGCGCAACTGTGAAACTTCCATGACCATATTGTCGCGGAGATAATCAAAGCCGTATTCGTTGTTCGTACCGTATGTGATATCGGCGCGGTAGGCTTCCTGGCGCGTACACGGCCTGAGATTACGGAAACGCGGATCATCATGTTCTTTGTTCTCGAACGACGGGTCGTAGAGATACGATTCGTCGGCAATAATCACGCCGGTAGACAGACCTAAGAAGTGGTATACCTGAGCCATCCAGCCGGCGTCACGCTGTGCGAGGTAATCGTTTACGGTCACCACATGCACGCCCTTGCCGGTAAGCGCATTTAGGTAGACGGGGGCCGTAGCAACCAGCGTTTTACCTTCACCGGTTTTCATTTCCGCGACCTTACCCTCATGCAACACCATGCCACCGATTAACTGGACGTCGAAGTGCCGCATGCCGAGTGTTCTCTGAGATGCTTCGCGTACGACAGCAAACGCGTCGGGTAAAATCTTATCCAGCGTTTCTTTACCGCTGAGGCGTTCCTTCAGCTGTTTGGTCTGCGCCTGGAGCTGTTTGTCCGTAAGTTTTTGATACTTTTCAGCGAGCGCATTAATATCACGGACCCGTTTGCGCATCCGTTTGATGGTCTTGACCTGTGGGTCGCCCAAAACCCGCTTGATAACTTTCTTCATGGATTCCCTCTCTGACTATACTGTCGTTGCAGCGTTAGCGACTATTGTACCTCAGGTGGCCCACCGATGGTAGGGCTTTTGGCTATACCGCCCCGCCCCGGCGCAGTTTTGCCAGCACCCGCTGGTGCAGGCGCGGGTTGTCATGGGTCCCTTTATATTTCTTGAGCTGGTTGCGCAGTTTGGTTTCGACGATATCGATGGCAGCATACATATTCAGCGTTGCCTCCTTGGTAGTAATGGTTTCATGAGGCAGCCTGAGCACTACTTCGCAGGTACATTGTTTTTTATCCTTAGCCTTGGCTTCCTTAAGAAAAATTTCCGCATGAGCACTCTGTCGCGAATGCCTGCTCATAAACCGGTCCAGCTTGCCGATTTTCTTTTCCGCGTAGCGACGCAGTTTGGTATCTACTTCCGTGTGAACGCCGTTGATTTCTAATTTCTGAATCACAACTCGCCTCCTTTATATGTACGGTTTCAACACATCCGGTGTCTGGACCTGTCCATCGGCCGTCTGATAATTTTCCATGATTGCCACCATAATGCGGCCGAGCGCGAATGCCGTCGCATCATTTGTATGCACAAGCTCAGTTTCGCCGGTCGTACGTCGCACTCTGGTTTTCAACCGCCGGGATTGATAATCGGTCATGTAGTCGGCCGTGTGCGTTTCACGGTACTTGCCCTGCCCCGGCATCCAGGTGTTTATATCGACACCGCGGGCATTCGGTTTGCCTATGTCGGCAGTACACTTCTGCAGAAGCTGGTATGGCAAGCCAAGCTGCTGCACCATATGCTCTTGCAGCGCAACGAGCAACAGATGCTCTTCCAAGCCTGTTTCCGGTGTACTAAAGACTTCCATTTCAAGCTTGTCGAACTGGTGCATACGTATGATACCTTCGGTATCCTTGCCGTACGTACCAGCCTCGCGCCGGAAGCTCGGGCTGTAACCCACGTATCTGATTGGCAGCAGCTCTTCCGGCAAGATCTCATCCATATACATGGATCCGAGCGTATGCTCTGCGCTTCCCTGCAACCAGAGATCATCCTCTTGTTCGCCCACGCGGTAACGGTCATCACGTGGCTCCAACCGGTCCATGGCTTCGAATACGCTGGTGCGTAACATTGCCGGAGGCAGCACGGGCACGAACGGTTTGGATGAAACGGACAGGCCATTCTCTTCTATGAGGCGCTGAAGCAGTTGTTCGTCACCCAAGGTCTTTAAGACGTATTGGACAAGCGCGAATTGCAGCCGGACAAGATCACCCTTCAAGTACGCAAAACGGCTGCCGGAGACTTTTGCCGCCCGATCTTTATCTATCCAGTCAGCTTCCGCCGCCAGTTCCCAGTGGCTTTTCGGCTGGAATGGAAACTCAGGCTTTGCGCCGAACGTCTTAACTATCACGTTTTCATCTTCGCTTGCTCCCAGTGGCACGTCGTCGTGGGGCATGTTAGGCACGCTTTTCAAAAGTTTGGTCCACTCAACTTCTATCGGGGCAAGTTGTGCTTCCAGGGTGGCGATCTGCTCTTTAAGTTCTTTGGCCGTCTGGAGTTGTTCTTCACTCGGGCGCTGGCCTTTCATGAGGGCTGAAAATTCATTTCTCTTGGCGCGCAGAGCCTCTACCTCCGATTGTTTGCCGCGGCGCTCGGTGTCAAGTTGTAGCAATCTGTCTATATCGACGACATACTTTTTCTGCCTGGATTTTTCTTTGACAAGCTCGGGATTATCACGGATAAACTGGATATCAATCATACTGTAAGTATAGCGCAGTAGTAGTGTCTCACTAAAGCGTACGTCCCTTGAGGGCTTTCAATGTCATTTCGGTGCGTTGGCGGGCATAGGCACAATGTTCGCAGGGACCGCCCATGGCGCTTTTGCCGACCGGTGGAATTTCTTCGCTCTCCAGGCATTGTTTCATTTTAATAAGCGTTGGTTCAATCCAGGCATCATTCCCGACATGCGGGAAGACGTGAATACGAAACTCCATGAGGCCGGCAAAGCTGTCCTTGGAGGCGTCGCCGTTGGCATACACAAAATAGCCCGTGTTGCTCACCTTGAACCCGTTTTGCCGTAGCAGCCACTGATAAACTTCCATCTGGCGGCGGTAACAGTCCTGCCAGCCGCCAGCCGGATCAAGGTCTTTGATTTCTTTTTCTTTGGCGGTAGCTTTGTAGTCGACGACGATCAGCTCACCGTTTTCATTCACCCATACGTCATCCACGGCTCCAAAAACATGCAGATTCGTCGGTTCGTGTACCGTGTAGACACCGATAAAGTTCTCGCGCCATCTGTCCAGATCCTGGTGGGCAAAGGGTTTAGCTGGAATCTTGAATTTTTTCTGCAGCGGATGTTGCTCGCCTTTTTTTCTGTAGGCGTCGAATTCTTTCTTGAAAAGTTCGTCGATGGCCTTGTTGATATTAAAAGGCGGCGAGCTGGGCTTGGCAATTTTCATGCGCCGGTCCAGCCAGAAACAACGCGGGCAATTCATAAAATCGTCAATCTTGCTGCGACTGACCTTGAACGCCTCTCGCTGCCCCGGCCTATACGGCTGGCTGCGTTCGCGCCAATAGTTAGAATTCATATTGATACCTTTTTTTGATTACCGAGAGGCTAATGCAAGACATAAGATTACACATTTTTGCGACAAAATGTATAAGATCATACATTGCGAAGCAAAAATGAGTAAGATTTTCTTGCATTTGCTTCGTAGGCAAAAAATAGGTGTCGATATGAATTCTTGTCCCTGCCATAGGGTTCTATTGTATCAGCTGAACCCGGTAATAATTCAGTTTTGCGCTAACTTTTTAAGTTGGTCACCGTACATTTCAAGCGCTACAGGAATCTGCGAGTGTAATGGCTGCGGCAGCTCATCGAGATTGAACCAGCTTGCGTCATCAAACATGTGGGGCTCATTAATTTTCATCTGTTTCTTATCTACAAGAACGGCGAAATCCAAACCAAGCCAGTGTGTTGGCGTACCATCGGCAAGACTCCTGAATGCATCCCGATAACCCAGGAAAGTTATCTTCTCGGCCGTCGCACCATACTCTTCTTTCACTTCACGAATTACATTATCTTCGGCAGTTGATCCCCATTTTAGTCCGCCACCACCTGGTTCCCATGTACCCTGCTCATCTCTTGTATTCCTGCTACGTTTTGCGAGCCAAAATTCCCCATTCTTGTTGTAGCACCAAAAACAGGTAGTCACACCAACAAAACTTATTCCTTTATGAGAACGAATATCCTCTGCTGATAGCCTGTCATTAGTCATTAATGGCTATTTTAACAGTAGATGCGTAGCAGTTATACAGGCCGTTTCAGCCCGAAGCGTGAAATCATGCAACCGCATGTGGACAACCGCATGCGACTCAAACAGGTTACGTTCCGCATCAGACCATCCGCCTTCCGGCCCGATGAACACACCTGCCTGGTTGACGGTGATATTCGGTTCATCCGTGCCCTGTTCGCAAATAAACAGCGGCATCTTACCGGAGAATTCCTGCAAGACCGTAGCAATGCGCATCGGCTCTCGCACGGTAGGAATATCGCTCCGGCCGCATTGCTCTGCCGCTTCGATTACTATTTTTTCTGACCGCTCGATATTGAAACCGGTGCTGATTGAACGCTCAGCCAGCAAAGGCACAAAGTGACTGACCCCGAGCTCCGTACATTTCTGCAGCACCCAATCATTTTTGTCGCGTTTTAAAAGCGAGAAGAAGAGATAGATCTCACGCTTTGGTAAAGTCCGCTTCATATCTGTCACGTGCCGCAAATGGGCTTCACGATCTGTTAGCTCGGATATCCGGTACAGTCTCTCGTGAGTTTGGTTAAAAAGAATCACTTCCTGGCCGGCAACAAACCGGAGTACACGGCTCCACTGCTTGATGAGGCGTTGATCATGTAACCAGAAGTCATGCTTAAGCTCGATTTCGGTTACATAAAACCTATGCAATCTCATAAGATGCTACTCATTTTACTGAACCGCAGGAGGCTGTTGCGGCGGTTGCTGGTTTGGGGTTATGACCTCAGGCTGTTGTATCGGTTGCGGCACGTTCGCTTGTGCCGGGTAAACTGGCTGGACGCCAGGATTGAATTGCACCGTTGGCTGATTTGGAAGCTGCCTATAGGGCTGCGGCGGAACGGGCTGCTGCACACCAAGCACTGGCTGGACCGCTGGTTGGGCGGGGGCAACGGATACCGGGTATGGCTGGCCGGGCGCAGGCACCGTGCCATAATGCTGGTTGATCTGATAGACCTGATGGTGACCGCGATGCCGAAGGATAAAGTAGAGGGCCGCTCCAATTGCCGCGAGGGTCAGGACAATACCGACAATACCTAAGACAATCGGGAAATCTTTCACGTCCTTACCGTCCGCAATACCCTTATCGGCTGATGCCATGTATGAATTAACAAGACGGTGGGCCGGATACTGTTGCTTGACCTTAGCGAATTCCCGGTTGGCCTTTGTGAAGCGGTTCTGGGAGAAGTACTCCAGTCCTTTGAGCCAACTGTTCTGGGTGGTGCTTGAGACATTGAGCGTTAAATTCTTGTCCGTAGTCAGTTTACGGAAATCATTTATATCACGGATATAGCTTTTGGCCGCGTTCACACCGCCTTCAGTAAACCGGTAGGTCAGCAGGCCCAACACTTCCCCGTCCTCATTGATAGCCGGTCCCCCGCTGTTGCCCTGGGACGCATCGCCATCCGACTGGTAGAGCTTGTATTTTCCGCCCGCAGCATCACGGACCGAGCTGATGTTTCCGTTCGTGACCGTCACGCCTAGGCTGCTGTTATCGATCAGCTGGTTCTCGGCGTCCCCAGGGAATCCCATGATAAGTATCTTCTGGTTCTGCATGACGTTTTCGCCGTCGGAAATCATTTGAATGACCGGCAGGTTATCGCCTTCTATCTTCAATAAGGCAACGTCGCTGGAAGTAAAGCCATTTTTATCACCCAGATTAATTGCCAACAGGTCGCTTGATTTGTAATCGACTGCCAGCACTTGGGCGCGGCGGATATCGGTCGAATCCTTGGCGGAGAGAATTTGCTCAATGTCTTCTTTCTTTTCCAGCAGGACAGGCTGCGAACCAAGTGCTACGAGGGTTTGTGAGCGCTCACCTTCTAAGATAATCGCATCGTCTGGAGCGGCGTATATTTCTGCGATCAGCGCCGCCAGTAAGTCGGGCCGCTGAGCTATTTCACTAATCTGAGCATTGCTCAGCCCGGCGTCACGAAGAAAAGTTATGAAAACGTTCGGGTCGCTCGCCAATAACTGGACAAACATGTCCTTCGCGCTTATTGACACCACATGGCCGTTCGTTGCCACATAGCCATCGGAAGAAGCAATGAATCCACTACCCGTTCCCCCGGTACATTCCTCGTCAGTGTTTATGGAAGTACCCGGGACGACTACACGGGCACAGATCAGGTGATAAATCTTTACGACCGCTGGGCTGTAAAGATCTGATACGTACTTGCTATCGAGTTCCGAGGACTGCGATCCGCTTGCCGCGAAACCGCTAAACAGTTTGCTCGTAACCGCACCGGCAACTTTTCGTGAAGCCGAAAGATTCAGCGTATCGAAGAACGGCGAGAATACCGCCGGGATATCCGACCCACCAACAAGGCCAAGTACATTCAAACTGAACGGTTTATCGTCCAGGGCTCCAGTCCATGACACTGCGTAGGTCGTCGTTTTATTAGTGCCGAATTTTGGCACTAACTGGTATACGTTCTTCTGAACTGCGACGCCGTCAAGGATGTCATTCGTCGAGGATGACACACTGACGTCGAATTCCGCAGTGTTCGTGACCGGATATAATTTTGCTGCCAGCTGACCATCAGATAAACCGACGTTTTCGGGTAATTGCTTCAACCGGTTGAACTCTGCTGTATCAGGATTGATGCGGAAATTCAGCTGGGCAACAGTCTGCGCTCCGGTGACAGAATAGTTGATAGGCCTTAAGGTGACTGACGTGATCGCTTTATTGTCGCGTAAGCGGTTTTGATCGAGCGTTATCGCATTGCCGGCTTCTACTGCCGTAGCGGTGATACCAAGGACATTGCGGTCAACGGCAAACGAAAAGCCGTTGGATGACCTGACTGACGTGAACGTGGACAAGGTATTAGTCTGTGCCTTAGGCGACTCTACGTTGTTCCTGGTAGAACCAATTGAATACCCGAGTTGTAGCATCAGTGCCATCAGGAAACCGAGCGCGAGCGCCAATGAACCGAGATGTCGGATTCGGAACGGCTTCCGGTGATGAACTTTGTGAGTGACGTGTTTTTTGCGTGTCCCCCGGACACGAGCAATTACAGCAGCGCGCCGAGTCCCTTTTGCATTTTTCTTCATTAATTTCCCCTATTTCCTACAAATATACGGTGTTACAACCATAAGGGCAATAGCAATTATCTCCGCATCAGGATTGCCAAACTTTCAATGTGGGGTGTTCTGGGGAAAAAATTGTAACCCTCGAGTAACCGCAGGTCATAGACCTCCTGCAGCAGCGCGATATCGCGAGCCTGCGTTATAGGATTGCAGCTGAGGTAGAGCAGCTTTGGGGGCTGTTTTTCTAAAATTGCACCTACTAGCTTAGAGTGGAGTCCTGCACGGGGCGGATCCACGATCAATGCTGGAGCGCCCGTAATGGTCTCAGTTGCAGATTCGGCACTTGCGTGGACCACTTCGATGTGACGCTCCAGCCGTTTCGCATTCTCTTCCGCCATAGCTATGTTTCGTTCATCGATTTCCACAAGTTTGCCCGCCCCGCAGGCCAGACCTATTGTTCCGACGCCGCTGTAGAGGTCCACTACCTCATTAGTCTCACTTATTTCAGCCTTAATCCGGTTGCCAGCCCGTTCAAAAACCGGCAGGTTAACCTGAAAAAATGAATGGACATCATAAGAAATATCGGTATCCAGCACCCTGTCTGTAAGTGCGGTTTCGCCATAAGCATAGAGTTCGCTCGTCAGCACACTGGCAGGGCTTTTCGGGTTGGAGTAACAAACCGTGATGCCGCGGCACGTTCCCTCAAGGTTCTCCAGTTTTTTGAACATATCGTCCTTCACGAATACAGCAGCCAGGCAGTCACCTTGCTGGTTAGCACGAATAACGAGCGTTTTCAGCTGGGAGCCGCGGATACCCGCATCATTTAAAACACCTAGAATCCTGTTTGCGGTTTCATCTATCTGCGGCATGGCGATACTACTTCCCTGCACAATGCGTTTACCATGGCTGCCACGGTGAAAAAGCGCCAGATGCAGGCCATCTTCATCCGCCCAGAAACTGTATTCCATTTTGTTACGGTAACCCCACATCCGCTCGTCATGGATTAGCTCGATTTTGGAATCATAGCGCACATGCTCACGCTCGAATGTTTCACGTAGTATGTCACGCTTGTATGTGTTTTCAGCGCTCCATTCCATGATCTGCCATGGGCTTGTGCTTAGGAATGCTTCGTCCCGAGGCTCCAGACGCTCCGGGGATCGTCGAACAATCGTTTCAGCAATGCCTTCAGTCAGGGATCGCTTTTGTTTGGTTATCCGCGGAATTACCAGTTCACCCGGTAACGCGTTCCAAAGGAGTATCCGCTTCCCGTTCGGCAAGGAGGCAATAGCCTGGCCGCCATGAACCAGCTTTTCTACCAATATGGGTTCGGTTTCGGACATTATTTCTGGAGTGCGAAGATGAGTATCAGCGCCGGCACGGCAACGGTTGCCAGCCCTAGCGCGGCAAGCTGTGATTCTGAATAAGTACTGTCATTCCATTGGCCTCTACGGAGCAAACGACGGCGCAACATGAAGGCCCCGACGAGCGTACTTAGCAGCAAGGATGCGTACAATGCATAAACATACCACGGCGCTACGACCATGCCGTAAATAAATGAGTTTATGACGGTATAGACGAGAAAAGCCCACGGCAGCAGGAACGCTATAAGGCTTAGAAGCGTCAGCGAGCGTACCAGCGTACCAGCGCGTGCCTTTTGTCTCTCGGCCAAGAAGCCAAGTGCCGCGGACAACCCGATTAAGCCGGCCAACAGCTTGATAACGGCTATGTCCGTAACACCGCTCAGAAGTGCAAGCAGTTCAAACAATAGCGCGACAACGATAGCACCTTGCAGCCATCGCAGGCCATTAACGCCCCGGGTAAGGTTCTGCGCAACGCGCTTTTTCCAAACGGTCAGATACAGCAGGCTGAAAAGTAACATGACGGCTAACGGTGCGATTATCTGCCAGCGAAGGTCGGATGTGTAAAGATTGCGGACGGCCGGACCGAACACCGTCGAACCGGCAAGCTGACTGGCTACGTCATCACGGGTAAGGTAGGTTGCAGTAACCGGTACAAGCACGCGGTCCATAAGGAACGCTACCGCGGCTATAAGAGCGGCCGACACGAGGGCAGTCAAGAGATGAAGCGTTCTTAATGGTGAGCGCTTTTCATTATTTACTATTGATTTCGTTTCAACGGGCTTTGCAGCCACCTTGCTTGGAACAGCTTTTCTGACCGTAGTTTTACGGGTTCTCGTTGCGGCTTTCGTAGTTGTCGCTTTGACAGTTTTAGCGGGTGTTGCCTTGACGGCTTTTACCGTTTTTACCGCGCGGGTTTTGGTTGTTTTGGTCTTGTCCTGGGGTTTGGTTGATGTAGCCATACGGCCAGTATACCACTGTTAAACTGTAGGTCTACGGTTCAAGTGGTTTATAAGGCACGCGGCAGCCGCCAAAACCGGTTTTTTTACGCTTCGCTTATGAGAGGGGAATATCCCCTCTCATCGGCATTTCCGAAATAAATTCGGATTTCGGACAAGCCGAAACCATGCCTGCTCTCCCCTTAACTCAGAGGCTTGTAAGCTATATGACAGCCGCCAAAACCGGTTTTTTCGGTGTATTTTTGATGGTAATCCTCAGCGGGATAGAATTCAGCCGCGGACGTTATTTCCGTAACGATGGGCGAATTAAAATCGCCCTGCAGCTCCGCTTTTATCCTCTCAGCGGCAGCACGTTGGGTTTGATCAAAGTAAAAGATTGCCGAACGATATTGGTCGCCCACGTCCGGTCCCTGCCGGTTCAGCTGCGTTGGGTCGTGCAGTCTGAAAAAATGCCTTAGCAATGTCTCAAATGAAATTTCACTTTCGTCAAACTCCACCAAACATGCTTCCGCATGGCCAGTACCGTTATAGCAGACGTCTTCGTAAGAAGGGTCTTCAGTATGTCCGCCAATGTATCCGACTGTCGTCGACACAACTCCGGGAATCTGATCAAAATAGGCTTGTACCCCCCAAAAGCACCCGGCCGCAAAAATTGCTTTCTGCACTACTCAGCTACCTCAACGCCACGCCAGAATGCCACATGATCAGTAAAATCTTTCTTTACCTGGTCAATCGCCGAAGCCTTCGGTTCAGGATAGTACCAGGCCGCGTCCTGGTTCTTGCTGCCGTTTACATTGACCGTATAGTAACTTGCCGTACCCTTCCAGGGACAGACGGTTTGCGTATCGCTCGGTTCATAAAATTCCGGGCTAATTGCCGATTTTGGAAAATACCAGTTGCCTTCTATATAAATCAGATCTTCTTTTGGAGCTTCCGCTACCACCGTGCCATTCCATACTGCTTTCATGACGCCTCCCAGTTTTTAACGGTTCGCACACCCTCAAGTATACGGCAGGTTGTTCTGATACTTAAGTTTTTAGGCGCTTTCCGCGGTTTCAAAACCACTGCTGAATGGTACGGCCAATCGCCGTTTATCGACGATCGCGAATGTTTCTTTAATGGCCGCCGGGTCTTGCGGCCTGAGACTCCGTTGGAAAGCCGCAATACATAATTTGTGCGGATGCACCTGATAGGCGCGGACTTCATTTAAGACATCCAGTGCGAACGGGTCATCATCAAGCGCTCCGCAATCCTTGCCGATACCGGCGCTGTATTCATCATCCGTGCCATGCATGATGACAAACTCGGCATATGATACGCCGGACTCCACGGCATGGGGCTTTTCATAACGTAACGTCACCTTGACAGGTCCGGGCATCACTCCTTCATACGATTGCCAGACAGCGTATTCCCGGTTAAGGCGTCGTAAACCGGCCCCTTGCTCCAGGACATGTATTTGCTCTGCTATTTCGAGTAACGAATCACGGACTGTTTCGGCCATGGCAAATTACCTGTAGAGCTCCGGATAAAGTGTTTTCGTGGTTTCATCAATCTCGTGCCTGAGCTGGGGGAATGGCACGCCTTCGCGCGCAGTTACGCCTTCAAGCATCCAGAACAACCGTTCGCTGTAGCCAAAACCACAAGCTGGCGGCATACCGTATTCGAGCGCTTCAACGTAGTCAATATCCATCATCTGCGCTTCCACGTCCCCGGCATCGCGCATCCGCTGCTGCTCTAAAAAGCGGCTGTATTGATCAAGCGGATCATTCAGTTCAGAGTAGGCCTTACAAGCTTCCGTACCACCTAAAATCAGGTTGAACTGTTCAGTGAGATGCGGACTGTTCGGCTGCGTCTTGGCAAGCGGCTGCAGGAAAGTTGGAATATCCACCAGGAATGCCGGGCCGGACAGCTCTACACGGATTTTCTTCCATAGCTTGTCGATGCAGCGCGGCAGGTTATCAAATTTTTCCAGTTCTATCTTGTGCTCTTTCAGAATTGGCTGCACTTCTTCAAGCGACGTATTAAATATATCGACACCATATTTATCCAGGATGAGTTTCGGAAAGCTCAACCTGGGCCAATGCGTATCGTCAGTGCCAAGGTCAACTTCATGCCCGTTGAGCAGCTTGAACGAACGTGTTCCCCAAGTCTTATCGGCCACTGTTCGGACCAGCCGTTCCGTCAAGTCCATGCCCTCGTTCCAATCGGCGTATGCCCAATACCATTCCATGGCCACGTGTTCCGGCAAGTGCTCGTCGGAATAGTTCTCGTTCCGGAAACGCGGCCCGATATCAAATACCTTCTCGTAGCCCGCGACCAGCAGCCGTTTCAAGGGCAGCTCATGGGAAATGCGTAAGTAAAAATCCTGGTCAAGCGCATCCATGTGCGTCACGAACGGATTGGCATCTGCCCCGCCGGGAACGGCTTCCAGGACAGGTACGTTTACCTCCAGGAATTCGTTCGTCAGCAGAAAGTCGCGCGTCGCCTGCCAGAAATGACTGCGGCGCATGTAGCGCTCCATCACGGTTTGGTTCACATTTGTATCGACATAACGCCGGCGCATGCGTTCTTCTTTGTTCGTGAATCCGTCTTGTTCCGTCGGCAACGGCCTGAGTGACTTACTGAGCAGGCGAAGCGTTTGTAAATCGACTGAGACCTCTCCGGTCTGGGTCTTGATGACCGGCCCATAGCCTTCCACGAAATCACCAACGTCAAGCAAGCGGATATCGCCGATACCCAATTCGCTGGCACCATAATCGACTGCCGTATCCTGGGCGCGCCAAAAGAACTGGATCTCACCCGTGCGATCACGGACGACCACAAAGGCCAATTTGCCGAACTTGCGGATTGATTTTATACGACCCGCAACGACCACCTGCTTGCCTTCGCTCTCTTCAAACGCCCCCAGGATATCTCCTGCCAAATGCGTCCGGTGAGCAGTTGCCGGATATGGGTTTACGCCGAGCTCTTTGAGTTCTTCTAATTTTCTGAGACGTTCGTCGCGCAGTTCTTTAAGTGTTGCCATGTATATCCCTTAAAACAAAATCTGGGGTAAGTATACCCCAGATCAATGCTACTTAACAGATGGGCGGCTTATGATATTTCCGCGATCTTATAGGTGGACGTCTCGACCGGGGTATGGATTTCGACTTCTTCGCCCAACTTCTTGCCAATTAGGGCCTTACCGATTGGTGACTCATCAGAGATCTTGCCATTCAATGGGTCGGCCTCGACTGTCCCAACAACCTGGAACTCTTTGATCTTGCCGTCGCATTCAAGTTTGACTTTTGACCCCAGCTGAACCTTGCTGTCACCCTTCGGCTTTTCAATAAGTTCAACGTTCTGAAGAATGTGTTCCAGCTCGGCAATCCGACTTTCAACTTTGTCCTGCTCCTGGCGGGCGGCGCTGTATTCGGCGTTTTCCGCCAAGTCGCCGAACTCCCGGGCGCTCTTGATGCGCTCTGCAATCGGACCGCGTTCAGCAATCAGCGATGCCAGCTCGCTCTTTAATTCATGTATACCTTCTTGTGTGAGGTAAAATTGCTTTTTCATACCAGTTAATAATCCTTTCTGGAAGTTCTATGCCATCACACCGATATGCCTACAGTATAGCCAATCTCTCAGGTGCGTGCCAGATGTTTGACGATCTCTTCGGTTGTTGCCCTGCTCACGTCAGTTTCTGTTCGTTTTTTAAATTCATGAGTACCGGCTTCCACGGTGCGGTCGCTCACAACGACACGATACGGTATGCCCAGTAGGTCCGCATCTGCGAACTTCTCTCCTGGCCTCATATCACGGTCATCATATAGTACCGTAATACCGTTTTGAGTCAACTCCGAATACAACCTGTCTGCCTCTTTTGCCGTACTCTCACCTGCACCCAGCCTAGCCAGGTACACGACCGCTGGGGCAACGTTCTCTGGCCACACCAGACCCTTATCATCCGCAAAATGTTCCGCCAGCAACCCCATGAGACGGCTCGGCCCGATACCGTATGAACCCATGAAAACCGGCTGAGAGACACCGTTCTCGTCACTATAGAACAGCCCAAGCGGCTCTGAGAATTTGGTGCCAAGCGTAAATATATTCCCTACTTCAACTGCTTTGCGTTCTTCCAGCTCGTCTTTTGAGATTCCCAGGTCGGCAAGCACTTCATCAGTATAGACTTCCTGGTTGATGGCCAGCCCTTTAGCCTCATGCACGTAGATCGTATCCTCACCGACCTCGCTGAGAGTCTGGAATTCATGGCTGTACTTACTGAAACTGCCGCCGCTGGCGAAAGTCTTATAAGTAATATGGCCGATACCAAGCCGCTCGTACACCCGATGATACGCCTCGGTGATACGCTCATAAAACGCATCGTGCTGTTCAACATCGCGGCTGAATGAGTAGAGGTCTTTCATCCAGAACTCGCGGCCCCGCATCAACCCGCTTTTAGCCCTCAGTTCATTGCGGAACTTTATCTGGAACTGATACGGATAGGCTGGCAGATCCTTGTAACTGTTGATGAAGTTTTTCATCATCGCTGTCAGTGGCTCTTCATGGGTTGGGGCAAGTCCCAACTCGCTGCCGTTCGCCAGCTTCGTCTTGAACCAGACGTCCATAACGGCGTCGTCCCACCGGCCGGAAATCTGCCAGACTTCCTTGCCTTGAAGAGCCGTCAAACTGATCTCGTTGCCACCTACTGCATTCATTTCTTCACGGATTATCCGGGTGATATTTTCAAGTACTTTTTTACCAAGCGGCAAATAGGCATAGACCCCTGCCATTTCTTTATGAATAAAACCGGCCTGTATGAGTAATTGTGCATTACGGGCCGTCTCGTCGCCAGGTATCTGCTTACGGGTTTTCACGAATGTTTCGGATAATCTCATAGAGGTTATTGTAGCCTAGCCCAGACGGAAAACGAACAAGGTCATGAAGGCAATGCCGTTTTTGAGGGCATGAAGCAATATTGGCGCCGCCAGGCTGCCGGTTTTTTCCCGTAAATACACCAGTACCATAGACAGGAAGAAGGTGTCGATGGCCGCTATCCACAACAACGGGTTACCGCTCCCGAACTGGAGGTGGGCAACGGCAAAGATCGCACTGGTTACAAGCGCCGATATAATGAACGGCAGCTTCTGGCGCAGGCCTGTGTACAAGAACCCGCGGAACAGTACTTCTTCAATGATTGGCGGCAGGATCACGAGGCTCACAAATACGATAGCCAACTCCGGCCCTGCAACATCCATCCGAAAGCCCAGTTCCTGGCGCTGCTCGGTATCAATCTGCGGTATAAAATTGGTAATCGCGATGATAGCCGCAAGATACGACACGAAATACACTGCGTAACCCGAGAGCGCATAGGCCAGGTCGCGCGCACGAAAAGCCTTCAGCCCCAGCGCGCGGAAGTTTGATTTGCGGGATTTTAAGAAAAAGTAAAGCAGCTGCAGGCTGAGCACGTCCACCAGCAGCGCCAGACTGAACTGGGCATAGACTGATTCTTCAAACCAGCGGTCCGTCCTGGCGTCAGACCAGTTCTGGGCGCCGGCATAGACGGCCAGGATTGCCACTGCGGCAATCTGCGCCAGAAAGAAAATGACTATCGTACCGACTACACCGGCCACCGGCCCCCAGGCTATCGGCTGTTTGGCAGGCTGCGGCTCCATATCGCTAGAAGAATCGCCGTACGTCGACGATGGTTATCAATACGAACAACAGCATCAAAAAGGCAAAACCGGCCAGGTTAATATTGTCCTCGACATTCGGCTGCAAGGGCTTTCTGATAGCCCGGAAGAACAGGGTCAGGAACAAACGGCCGCCGTCCAGTGCCGGAATCGGCAGGACGTTCATGATTGCCAGTGACAACGAGATAATTGCGATAATCATCAAAATGAATTTGATGCCGAGCGTACTTCCCTCTTTAAGGACAAAGAATATTCCCACGGGCCCGGAGACCTGCTCACTCGCTTTTGCCGTGTCCCCCCTGAATAAGCTTGCAACTGACGTGCCAAGCACCTGGAACGTGAGCTTAGTTATCTGCGCGGCAACCCCGGTGGCAACGATCGGCGCCGACCATGTCGACTGCCGTACTTCAAACTGCACCGGCACTAATCCCAGGTAGCCCTTGGGCTCACCTGCATCGCGGCTGGCCTGGACCTCCTCCTGGCTGCGCAGTTGGGTCGGTTCTGAGGTTCGGAGCTCACCGCCCCGGGTATACTGGATTTCTACTTCTTGCCCGGCGAATTGCCGTGTTAACTCAGGAAGGTTGCTTGACTGCTCGATGGGTTGCTTTTCGCCGTCAACCGGACCAATAGAAATCAAACGGTCGCGCTCTTGCAAGCCGGCTTTGGTTGCCGGTGAATCCGGCTCAAGCCCCCGGGCAATAATGTCCCGTTGCGTGACCCGGGTGTCGCTGGCAACCGTAAACTGGTCCTCGCCGATGACCTCCTGCGTCAAAAGCTTCGGCATACCGATGAGCGCCACGAGCGTGAGCAAAAAGAAGGCCGCCACAAGGTTCATCACCACGCCCGCTACCATCACCTTTACCTTGGTACTTAAAGATGCCGCTCCGAATGTGCCGGGTGTCTCATCTATGTCATGCTCACCTTTCAGTTTTACGAACCCACCGAGCGGCAAGGCGTTTATCGTGAAGTCGTAGTCACCCTTGTCGCTTTTGATCCGCTTACGCCAGATGGCCGGGGGAAATCCGATACCGAACTCTTCCACCTCCACGCCGTTGCGGCGGGCCATGACGAAGTGGCCAAACTCATGAATGACCACCAGACCGATAAACAGTACGAGCCCTAGTAAAAGCAGCAGTATTCCCATTAGGCCCCGTGCCTCCTCTCGCGTGCGGCATATTCTTCAATTGCGGCATGCAGATCAGCTTTTTCAAACTCCGGCCAGTGCTTATCCACAAACAATAGTTCGGCATAAGCTGCCCGCCACAGCATGAAACCGCTCAGGCGCTGTTCACCGGAGGTCCTGATCAAAAGATCAATCGGTGGCACATCGGGCGCGTACAAAGCCCGCTCAAAAGTTTCGAGAGTAAGCTGATCGGATTTTACGCCTGTGTCGATAAGCTGCTTGGCGGCATCAACGATTTCCTGCTTGCCGGTATAGTTAAAGCAAATTCCAAGCGTACCCTTGGTGTTGTGCCTGGTGCTTTCCTCGGCCTTGTCAATCGCCTCCAGCAGCCTGCTGCTCAAACGCTCTTTGGTGCCTAGCCAGACCACCCGTACGCCCTCACGATTAAGCTCAGCAACGTCGCTGGTAAGAAAAATCAGCGCATGCTCCATCAGGTATTTCACTTCGGCTTTCGTGCGGTTCCAGTTTTCTATGGAAAAAATGTATGCAGAAACATACTCCACGCCCACGTTAATCGCTTCGCGAACAATATCTTTAAGATGGTGGTAGCCGATACGGTGACCTTCGAGCGTACTCAGGCCGTTTTCACGCGCCCAGCGTCGATTGCCATCAAGTATCAGACCAATATGCTTTGGAACAATGAGAGTTTCTGACATGCCAGCTCATTATAGCTAACTTTAGCTGGTGAAGGAACTTAAACTTAGCCCAGCCCGGCAATAATGACTAAAGCGGTTACGACGGTAAACCGTATGATATCCGCGATTTCTTCTATGAGGTCTGCTCCATGGCTTGAAATCATATGTTCTCCAATAAAAAAGGGCCAATGAATGGCCCTCTAGTACCTATAATTATATTATAGCATAGTTTTATATTTATTGCAAAATTAAACGGTCATTATCTCCGTTTCTTTTGCTTTGGCGGCTGATTCGACTTCCCTTTTAGCTGCACTCATAGCCTCTTCTATTTGAGTCGTCGTGCGTTTGGCTTCATCCTCACCAAACTCCTTGTCTTTCTTGCCTTGATCAACTGCCTTCAGGGCGTCGTGACGCGTATTACGCAAGCGCACCATACTGTCCTCTACCTTGCCTCCCAAGATTTTCACATACTCGCGCCGACGCTCTTCTGTCAGTGGCGGCACCGGAATGCGTACCACCCGACCGTCGTCCATCGGGTTCATCCCCAAGTTTGGATTGTCACGGATGGCGTTGGCAATCGCCTGGATATTGTTCGGATCGAACGGCGTAATCTGCAGCAGCTGCGGTTCCGGAACGCTCACATTACCAACTTGGTTCAACGGCATAGCCGTGCCATAGGCGGTAACCATTACACCATCAAGCATGGCCGCACTGGCACGGCCGGTGCGTACTGATTTTACATCTTCCTGGAAGTGGCTTACTGCAGCCTGGAATTTGCTTTTGGCGTCGTTCACGATTTGGTTGGGGCTCATTTGCTGTCTCCTTCGGTATCAATAGAACTATTGTAGCAGTCTCCCGCCCCTGTTGGTAATTGATTTATATACATAAATATGCTATAATTAGAAGATAGAGTATTAAAAAAGCCGGGGTTAACCGGCTGTTTTTAACTGATTTAGGCTTTATTCGCTTACTTCGCCTAAGGCAATGCGGTGAAAGCGGCGCACAACGATGTTCTCACCGAGTTTCGCGATGTGCTCCTTCACGTAATCACCGACGGTCTGGTCGGGGTTCTTAACGAACGGCTGGTGCATCAAGCAGCGCTCAGCAAAATGCTTGTGAATCATGCCACCAACGATATTTTCCAGCATGTTTTCGGGTTTGCCCTCCGCTTTTGCCTTCTCGGTAAACTCAGCCACTTTTGCGTCGTGAACATCAGCAGGTACATCTTCTTGAGAGATGAATTCTGGTGAGCTGGCAGCAACATGCATAGCGATATCTTTAACCAAGGCCACAAATTCATCAGTCTTAGCGACAAAGTCGGTCTCGCAATTTACTTCCACGAGCACACCAATGCGGCTGTCGTGGTTATACGTGCCGATGATTCCGGCCCGGGCTTCGCGCTCGCCACGCTTCTCGGCCTTAGTTAGGCCCTTCTTGCGCATAGCCGCCAGTGCTTCATCAAAATCACCGTTTGATTCGACGAGCGCTGTCTTGGCATCAGTGATACCCACGCCTGTCAGTTCGCGCAGGCGCTTAATGTCTTCAATTGAAATATCTGCCATAAAACGTTCCTTTCGTCACCTGGTAGGTAATTATCTATTAGCTGAGATTACTTCTCGTCTTTGTCAGCAACCGGCTGCTTCTTTTGATACCGCGCCTGCCCGGCTTCAACCGCCTGGCGGAGGTATGACGTGACAAGCTGGAGTGTTTTGATCGCGTCGTCGTTGCAAGGAATCGGGTACGTCGCAAGCTTAGGGTCCGCGTTTGTATCGGCAAGGGCCACCAACGGGATGTTCAGCTTGGTAGCCTCGCGCACGGCGTTGACGTCATGCGTAAGATCAATCACAAAGACTGCTCCGGGGCGTGCCGCCAGGTCTTTTACCCCACCGTAAATGACGTTCATTGCGTCAATTTCTTCCTGGAAACGCTGTACTTCCAGCTTAGAGTACTTAGCAGCCAAAGCACCACTGGCCATCTTCTCTTCGAGGTCCTTAAGGTGCTTGATACGTCCGCCGATAGTATTGCGGTTGGTCAACATACCGCCGAGCCAACGCTCAGTGACATATGGCATGTTCACGTCTTCTGCAAGCTGCTTAATGATTGCCTGCCCTTGGCGCTTCGTACCGACAAACAGAACTTGCTTGCCCTCGGCAACCGTCTCTTCAATAAACTTCAGAGCCTTTTCCAGCCCATCGACTGTCTTGGTCAGATCAATGATGTGCGTGCCGTTACGCTTGCTGTGAATGTACTGGCGCATGCCAGGATGCCAGCGGCTGGTTTTGTGCCCGAAATGCGCGCCGGCCTCGAGCAATTGCTTAATATCTACGTCTACCGTAGCCATTGTGTTAAATCCTTTCTCTTCGTTCTGAGCGCCCAGGCGGTCCTGCACGGAGCTCGCATGAGAGGAATTATTCCCAGAACTGCTTAATTAGTTACTTGATTAAAGTAACATATTATCCTGCTTTTTACAAAATAATACTGAGGTGCACCAAAACCCTCAGACCATCAGTCAATTGGAGCACGGTTCACAAAACATCTACTAAATACTATTGTGGCAATCATCCATATTAATTTGATCGACTATCTGCGCAGCTTCCCGAGCAGCGCCTACAATATCCCAACGTTCTTGGGCCGTTAGCTGAGACAAGTGGTCATTTCCGTTACGTTGGCAGTGAATCAACAGATACGTATGCTCCTTAGATCATATTACTATCGTTATCAATGCGCTTTCACTCTTAAACATTAATGAGCTATTCAGCTTTTTTGGCCGCAGTGAACACTATCGTGACATTTTCATGCTCTGTCGGCATATGTATCCGTACATACAGATTTTCATGTTCAGCGTCATAGTATGCCCCGGCCGTCGTAGCGGGCACTTCTTTATCGAGTGCTGCAAAAATCTCGTATTTGTTTGCTTCTTCCGGCTCAACATCCTGCTTTACGAGAAACTCGCGGACAGGCTCGACCTCTTTAACAGATCCGCCCTTAGGATAGGTAATGATCGGCATCTTCCCTGTGCCCGGATAAAATCCTACTCCACCGCCTGACCGCCTTTCATGCAGATCATCGGGCAATTTTGTCGTATAGAGCGTGTTTTCTCTCGTATATGGCTTCATAGCACCCCTATCATCATGCTTCAAAGTAAGCTTTATCTCTTCGCTCGATACCTGCATGTTCTCAATCGGCCGCATGTCAATACTTGCAGAATCGGATGATATTGGCAGCCGGTGGTCTTGACTAAGCAAACGCCCCCTGAGACTTTCTACTTTGTTCTTTTCAGCTTGTTCGGCTGCTTGCATACCTTTGACTATGTTTACGCCAGCATATCCTACGCCACCTACGGCAGCTGTAGGAACAGCGAGTACTGCCCCGGCCATAATTAATCGTGACACAGTAGTGGCAACTTTATCGAACTTGCTGGAGGGATATGTATCTTTGGGTTTCTGAGTTTCTGTTTCTGGAGATTTCATTCAGGTATATTAGCATAAGTTTTGTTTTTTGTCAATTATGGAGTGGCATTACCTTCTCTTGACCTGTTTACAACAGAGGTGTATACTTCACCGGTTAATACGTCGACTGCAGCCTCGCTCACTGCTAACCGACGGGAGTCAACTAACGAGCTGAGAGAACTAAATGAAAAAAGATATCCACCCTACGACGTACCGACCGGTCGTCTTCCAGGACCTCAACAACCAGACCACGTTCCTGACAAAGTCTACCGTTGCGACTGACGATAAGATCACAGTTGATGGCGTAGAGTATCCTTTGGTAAAAGTTCACATCAGCAGCGCTTCTCATCCTTTCTTTACGGGTCAGGAAAAGCTGGTAGACATCGAAGGTCGCGTTGATAAGTTCAAGGCCCGCCAGGAAGCAGCCAAGTCACGTGCCGAAGCCATGAAAAAGGCCGCCACCAAAGTCCGCAAGTCAGAAACCAAAACCGATTCCACAAAGCTCGGCCGTTAGCTATTCTTAATAAAACACCACCCTCGAGTTACTCTTGGGTGGTTTTTATATATACTTAGGAGTGAAATGACATTACGAGAACAGTTAGTTAGTGAGAATAAGCGGCGGTGGCTAGACTTTGGCTGTGGCGGCAAGAGTGAGGAGTCCGTAAAAGAGGGGTTTATTGTGGCTGACATGTTCCCTCCTGAAGAAATACCTGAAGTCGTACGTTCCCAGTATCACCAGCTGGATATCCTTACTGCAAGCCCTTCTGAGCTGGCTGAATTAGGAAGTTTTGACTTCATCCGCATGCAGCACGTATTCGAGCACTTCTCATTCGAAGAGGGCCTGCTTGCCCTTCAAGGGCTAGGACGACTGCTTGAGCCAGGCGGCTTACTGCTCATAACAACGCCGGACCTTCGAATTCACATCAAGAAGTACATGGATGGTGGTTATGCGGATTGGGTAGGCTTTAAGTGGTGGGCGAATAAACGAATTCCCGAAGATGCACCGCCCAGTGCTTACTTCTCCATATTCGCACATAGCATACCGTTTGAGCAGCATAAATGGTGCTACGATGCCGAAGGCATACAATATCAGCTCGGTAGGGCTGCCCTTTTTACTGACATAGAAGAACTGACCCTGGATAATCCCCTGTCTGAGATACCATTTACCCATAACCGGCCTGAAGAAGACGTTTGCATAATAGCAAGAAAAAAATAATGGAACAGAAGGAACAAGCACTCCGCGAAGAGTACCAGGAACTGCAGAAACGCCTGGAGGATCCGGCCATTTTCAGCTCTAAGGAATACCCCAAGCTTGCCAAACGCCAGAGTAAGCTCGAGAGTCTGCTGGCCTTGTTTGATGAACGTGCCACGCTGGCGTCCGCCAGGCAGCAGGCAGAGGAACTAGTTCGCGGCCAGGACACTGAGATGGCTGAGCTCGCGCAATTCGAACTGGAAGAACTCGCCCCTAAAATAGAAGCCAACGACGCGGCGCTATCGGAAGCATTGACACCAAAAGACCCGAATGATGACCGTGATATCGTTATGGAGATACGGGCCGCAGCCGGTGGTGACGAGTCTGCCCTGTTTGCCGGCGAGCTGTATCGCATGTATGTGCGTTGGGCGGAAATTCATAATTATAAAACCGAGCTTATTAGTGAAAGCCCGTCGGAGGCTGGCGGCTTCAAAGAGGTAATTTTTAACATTCGTGGTGAAGAACCCTACCGTATGCTTAAATTCGAAGCCGGCGTACATCGGGTGCAACGTGTCCCAACTACTGAAAGCCAGGGTCGCATTCATACCAGCACCACCACTGTAGCCGTCATGCCTGAAGCAGAAGAAACCGACATCGAAATCCACCCGAACGATCTGCGTATTGATGTTTATCGCTCCGGTGGACACGGGGGCCAATCCGTTAACACGACCGACTCCGCTGTACGTATTACGCACCTTCCATCCGGTTTAGTAGTCGCCAACCAGGACGAAAAGTCCCAGATCAAAAACAAGGAAAAGGCTATGAGCGTGCTGCGTTCTCGCCTGCTGCAGGCCAAAATCGACGAAGAACAAAAGACTCTGTCTGACAACCGTAAAAAACTAATCGGTTCCGGCGACCGCTCCGAAAAGATCCGCACTTACAACTTTCCGCAGGACCGCATTACCGACCATCGTATTGGCTACTCACGCAGCAACATACCCGCTGCCCTGAACGGCGACATAGATGACCTCATCGAAAGGCTACATGAGTATGAACGCCAACTCATCAACGATGAATAATATGAAAATCCTGATAACAGGCCCATCCGGTTGTGGCAAAAGCACTATTGCACTGGAACTTAAACACATGGGTTATAGAGTCGTAGATGCAGATATTGAACTATCAGCTTTTCATGACCGTAAAACAGGAATGCCTGTCGAACATTTGAAGCATGACGGAAGTACTGATTGGCATGATCGCTATGCATGGGCATGGCAAAAAAATCTCATGGAGGACTTACTAAAGCCAACTACTGGAGAAAATATATTTGTATGTGGGTCGTCTGCGAATATGTCTGAATATTTTCATTTGTTTGATAAGATATTCCTCCTCAAGATTGATTCGGAAACCACGGCTAAACGTATACTCAGCCGCAAAAATAATAATTTTGGCAAACGTCCGGGTGAACTCAAGATGGTACTTGAAGAACTAGATGATTATCAAAAGATGATACTGGATGCAAACGCTATTTCAATAGATGGCTCTTTGCCCCCAACAATTATTGCAGAAACGATACTGGATGAAGTTAGAGATTAGAGATTTTTTAAATCAGAATGAAACAAGCCTCAATGAGTCAGGCATTGGGACGGCACGGTTGGATGTTTTAGTGCTGCTGGAGGATGCGCTTGGCAAGGACCGTAGTTGGATTTTGGCAAATCCTGACTATGAGCTTGAAGACGAAATGGTTCAAAAAGTTATGCAGCAGGTTGAGCGCCGAAAGGCACATGTTCCGCTTGCATACATCCGTGGGTTTACAGAATTTTATGGCCGCAAGTTCAAAATCGACGAGCGGGC
>Ga0247718_1000006_pt1 | contig 73403 bp, 75 predicted proteins | sample 21E_DmetaG_FD_189045 | JGI IMG/M metagenome (GOLD analysis project Ga0247718, IMG submission 189045) | Soil microbial communities from hillslope of Landscape Evolution Observatory, University of Arizona, Oracle, AZ, United States - 2-1-E_D | ecosystem: Engineered > Artificial ecosystem >...
GCCTTCACCATCCCCGACATGGTCGCGCGCGGCGAGCTGCGGCCGCTCCGTGATCCCAGCGTCACGGGCATCGACGATGCCTGAAGCCGCGCCTTATGTAGGTTTTCTGTTCCGTTGCTACTCAACCCCCGTGATGCACTGGCCAATGCGCTGATCGCTCGCGACCGCGCCGCGATTGCGGGCATGGATGCTGGCCTCGCAGCCCTGCCGCAAACCCGGTTCGCGCTGCGTCCTGAAAACCTTGTCGGGCTTGATGCCTTGCGCCGGATGGGTGCGCCGGTGGACCTTTCGACGGCCGCTGTGCGCACGATTGAAGCGGAATTGCCGACGTTTGCGGCGCTGGTGGATGGGATCGAGGCGTCCGGCAAGGGACTGGTCATGACTATGGGCAAAGGTGGGGTCGGCAAGACCACCATTGCCGCCGCGGTTGCAGTAGAGCTTGCAGGGCGTGGGCACGAGGTGCTGCTGACCACCACTGACCCGGCGGCCCATCTGACCGAGACGCTTGCCGGTGACGTGCCCAACTTGACCGTCAGCCGCATCGACCCCGAGGCTGAGACGCAAGCCTATCGTGACCACATCCTGGCGTCCAAGGGCGCGAGCCTGGATGCACAGGGCCGCGCGATGCTGGAGGAAGACCTGCGTTCGCCCTGCACTGAAGAGATCGCGGTGTTTCAGGCTTTCTCGAGAGTGATCCGCGAGGCGGGCCGCAAGTTCGTGGTTATGGACACCGCTCCGACGGGGCATACGCTGCTGCTTCTGGATGCCACGGGGTCTTATCACCGAGACGTGATGCGGCACGCGGGCGAGAATGCCAGCCACATGACCACCCCGATGATGCGCCTGCAAGATCCAGAGCGGACCAAGATTCTGATTGTCACCCTGCCCGAGACTACGCCGGTGCTCGAAGCAGCACGTCTACAGGAAGATCTTCGCCGCGCCGGGATTGATCCCTGGGCCTGGGTCGTCAACGCGAGCCTCGCCGCGACCGGAACTACCCATCCTGTTCTGGCGGCGCGCGCTGCGACCGAAGCGCCGGAGATCGCCAAGATCCGCAACGGACTTGCCACGCGTCATGCCATCGTGCCGATGCTGGCCGAAGATCCTGTGGGCGCAGCCCGCCTGCGGGCGTTGGTTAGGCAGTCGATGAAGCTGGCGGTGGCGACCGGCGACCTCTGAGTTGCTCGCACAGATCGCGGTCCGCACATTACGAGGGGGATCGCGATCGCCCCGTCGCTGGCATACTAATTTGCTATGCCCGCGCCTTGTCGAGCACGGCCTTGAGGAAGTGTTGGAATGCCACATCAGTTTCAACTTTGCCGCCTCAAGCTTGAACTCGCGGCTGAACTTCATTCGTCGCATTGTGGAACAACGGTATGTGGAAACATCACATCTCGGTGTCCATCAAACTGGCAGCAGGCCAATCCGCACAAAAGTCAGTCTCTATATGCGAGACGGACCACCCCGATCTAGAATTGAGTCGGAGCGCGGGCTCGACATCTCCGACATCACCAAAAGCCCAACACAGAATGGCCTGAGAAACGACTCATCCAACGAATTTCTAAACGCTCCCTGGATCCAGCAAGCACAGCCATTACCACAATGGAGGGGATGTCAGGTGCAGCACAAAAAATCAGGATGAACCGAATTTAAGACCTGCAAATAGCAACTCTGCGGGTCAATGTCTTGCATAGATCCGCGTCCCGCCGCCACCGAAGGCGATAACGTTGTATCGCTGGGCCGGAACGCCCGGAACTTCCATTCCCGCAGACCCCAGAGGCATCCCCGCAACAGCCAAGCCCTTAACTCCGGCAGGCCGCAGCTTGAGCACCCGCTGCATGTCGGAAACTGGCACATGGCCTTCAAAGATCATCCCGTCGATAATGGCGGTGTGGCACGATACCAATGCGCTCGGGACGCCGGAATTGCGTTGGAAGGCCACCCTGTTGCGATCATCGATCACCCTCACATTGCGACCAAAGGCCTTCTTCACCTGCGCCGCCCACTTTTCGCAGCAACCGCAACCCGGATCACGGTGCATTACCACATCACTTGCGGCAAGCGCGGGGCTCGCAAGCAAAGCCAAACCCAGAATAAATGATTTCACTTCGTACCTCCATTCATTCGGAATCAATGAAACACAAGCGCAACTCTTGCCTTGAATTGGGTCAAATTGTCGTTCGGCGCCTTCTTATCTTGATAGGGAATCGCATGATGAGGAGCGCGAGGCCGGTGAGAGCAAAAATCACGCCCGAGGCGGCGAATGACACAAGCCAGGTGTTGTTGAAATTGTCGTGCTCCTTCCAGTCCATGATGTGCAAGCCCCACAAGAAGTCGTAGACCCGCCAGGTGCTGGTCCGGACCGCGAGGATCCTCCCGGTCTCACCGGAAACATAGACGTGCGTTGTACCGTCGATGGCAACTTGCCATGCTGGTAACGGTCCCCGAAATTCCGGTGAAAGGTCCTCGACCTGGGTGACTTTGAGCGCAGGGTTTCCGCCACCCTTCCAGCTTTCCCGAGCTATTTCAGCCGCCTGATCCATAGCGATCCTTGGCATTCGGACGCCGGTGGACGGATCGAACAACAAGGTCCTTCCGTTTGTCTTCGCTTCGGCCATCAGGCGGCCGTGGTGCATGCGAAGAGTAAGCTCCTCGACTGGGCCGGGTATAGTGCTCAGCAACTCGCCAAGCGGGCGCACAGCCGAAATGCCAGCAATTGGCGACTGTTGGGCCTTGCGATCGACAAGGTGTTCTCCGCGCACGCGCTCTATGGGCAAAGCGCTCATCACAAGGCCGCTCGTCATCCAGATGAGGACCTGCAGTCCAATGATCAGCGACAGCCATTTGTGCATGCGGCTGGCTGTCAAATGCACTCTGGTACGAAGGGATCTCATGAAAATCTGACGTCCTGTTGTCGCGGCTTGCTCAAATGGTGGCCCGGTTAAGTCGAAGCGCATTCGTCACGACGCTAACGGATGACAGCGCCATCGCTCCCGCCGCAATCATTGGTGAGAGAAGGATGCCGAACAGCGGATAGAGAAGACCTGCCGCCACCGGCACGCCGGCGGCATTGTAGATAAAGGCAAACACCAGATTCTGGCGGATGTTCGACATTGTCGCTTGGCTCAGGCGGCGGGCGCGAACGATGCCCATAAGATCGCCCTTGAGCAGCGTGACGCCGGCACTTTCGATGGCGACGTCAGTCCCTGAGCCCATGGCGATCCCAACGTCGGCCGCCGCAAGCGCCGGGGCATCATTCACGCCGTCACCTGCCATGGCAACCACGCGGCCCTCGCTCTTCAAGCGCGCGACAACAGCGCTCTTCTGATCGGGGAGAACGTCCGCCTCGACTTCGTCGATCCCGAGCCTGCGCGCGACCGCCTCTGCCGTGGTCCGGTTGTCACCCGTCAGCATGACCACGCGGATGCCTTCGCGGCGCAAGGCATCAAGTGCCTCGGGTGTCGTCGGCTTCACCGGATCGGCGATCGCGATGGCACCAGCGGCCTGTCCATCAATGCCGACAAAGATAGCCGTCGCGCCCTCGCGTCGCAGATCGTCCGCTGCTGCCGTAAGCGCAGCCGTGTCGATGTTCTGCTCCGTCAAAAAACGTGCGTTGCCGAGTACGATCCGCTTGCCCTCGACTGTGCCCAGAGCGCCGCGCCCGGTGGGGGAGTCGAACTCGGCAACCTGCGCCAGCACGAGGCTGCGCGCCTTTGCTGCGTCGACGATGGCGAGCGCAAGCGGATGCTCGGACGATTGCTCGACCGCCGCAGCAAGACGCAGAACGTCCTCTTCTGTGTGACCGGCTGAGGGCACAATTGCAGTGACCGCAGGACGCCCCATCGTAAGCGTCCCGGTCTTGTCGACCACCAGCGTGTCGACCTTTTCCATGCGCTCCAGCGCTTCGGCATTCTTGATGAGCACGCCAAGGCCAGCGCCTCGTCCTACGCCGACCATGATCGACATCGGCGTGGCGAGGCCAAGTGCGCAAGGGCAAGCGATGATCAGCACAGCGACCGCCGCAACCAGGCCATAGGCGAAGCGCGGCTCTGGTCCCCAGATGCCCCATCCCACGAAGGCAAGAACGGCGATAGCAATCACCACAGGCACGAACCAGCCCGAGACCTGATCGGCCATGCGCTGTATCGGCGCCCGAGAGCGCTGTGCCTCAGCGACCATCTGGACGATGCGGGCGAGCATGGTATCGCGGCCAACCTTCGTTGCGGCAATCACCAATGCGCCAGTCTGGTTGAGCGTCCCGCCGATAACGGCGTCACCCTTAGCCTTGGTAACGGGCATGGATTCGCCGGTCACCATGGATTCATCAAGCGACGAGCGGCCGTCCTCGACAATTCCGTCGACAGGCACCTTTTCGCCAGGACGGACACGCAAGCGATCACCGACCCCTATAGCTTCGAGGCTGACCTCCTCATCGCTGCCATCGGCAAGAAGGCGTCGCGCGGTCTTGGGAGCAAGGCCCAACAATGCCTTGATTGCGCCAGAAGTGCGCTCGCGGGCCCTGAGTTCCAGGACCTGGCCCAGGAGAACCAGCACGGTGATCACCGCGGCGGCTTCGAAATAGACGGCAACACTCCCATCGGCATTGCGGAACGCCGGTGGGAACAACTCAGGCGCAAGCGCCGCGAACATACTGTAGACCCATGCGACCCCGGTGCCCATCGCGATCAGGGTAAACATGTTGAGGTTTCGGGTCTTGAGCGATGCCCAACCCCGCACGAAAAAGGGCCAACCCGCCCAAAGCACGACCGGCGTAGCCAACACGAGTTGGATCCAGGTCGAGAGCCGCATCGGTACGATGTGATGAAGCGCGGGGAAGATATGACCGCCCATCTCCAGCACCAGCACGGGCAACGCCAGTATAAGGCCGATCTTGAACCGCCGGGTCATGTCGATCAGTTCGGGGCTGGGCCCGCTGTCGAGACCGACTTCGGCAGGCTCAAGTGCCATGCCGCAGATCGGGCAAGCCCCCGGGTGATCCTGCCGCACCTCGGGGTGCATCGGACAGGTCCAGATCGTCCCAGCAGGCGCATCGACGGGCTCGGGTGGTGTCAGGTACTGCTCGGGATCAGCAACAAATTTGGTGCGGCACTTGGCGCTGCAAAAGTGCCACTCTTGATCACCATGATGTGCATGATGAAGGGTCGCGGACGGGTCGACAGTCATCCCGCAAACAGGATCACGTACAGAATCCGGTTGGAGATTTGCAGCGATTCCATTGTCGCCATGCTGATGGCCGCCAGATTGATTAGGAGTCATGTGTCTGTTCTCCAGCTGCCGCGCTCATCAGAAGGCATCACGATGCTACCGGCGTTGTGTTCGGTGCCAACGTCCCGAGCCATGCTACCAGGACCAGTATCCCGATCCCCAAGCCAAATTCCAGAACAATGCTCCGTCGCAGCGGCTTTAGCGCTCGCTCAGGATCACCATTCTCGACGGCTGCGGAGAGGGCCGGCGTGAGCCGCAACCGGTTCACTCCGGCCAACCCGAGCATGCCCACAAACAAGACCATTTTCAGGGCCAGCAACTGGCCATAAGGTGCCGCCAAAGCGGCCCAGGGATCTCCGTCGCGCAAAATGAAAAAAGCATTTGCGAGACCCGTCAGCAGTAAAATCACAACCAATGAAGATCCAACAGTTGCAAAGTCGGCAAGCACCCTGCACGTCTGCCTTGCCTCGTCAACTTGACCACTTCCCGCGCGAAACAGCATCCACAAGAATCCTGCCAATGCGCCGATCCAGGTGGAGGCTGCGAGGAGGTGAAGTATGTCGGCTGCCAAATGTACCCATCCGACCGTCCCATCGGTCGCCGCACCGTGACCGGACCAGGTTAGGGTGGCCAAAGCCACCCCGCTTGCCAATGCCTGGACCGCTGAACTGGACAAACGCCACAGGGCGGCTGCAACAGCCATGATAATCACTGCCAATAGAGCGGCGAGGCGGACCTTGAGTGCCAGACCTAGAGCTGTTTCCCCAAGCAGGGATTGAACAGTGGCCTTGTCCACCTCGGCAAACGGTACACCGGCCATGCTGCTGACTTGCACGGCGAAGCCAAGAACCGACAGCGCCGCCGCCGAAGCTGCGACGATCAGCAATGCCACCGCATGTCGGACATTTGCATCGGACGGGCGATCACTGCCGAGTGACAGGCGCTTGAATGCGGTCAGCCCGAACAATAGGCCAAGACTTACGAACAGCGCCCATCTCAGGGCTATGATCCCCCAGTCCTCCACGCGATCAGCGCACAGTAAAAGCGAGAGTGCCGTTGATGCGGTGCGTATCGCTCGAGACGACGTGCCACTGCACGCTATAAGTTCCTGCCATGAGGGGCCGCCCGAATGTAGCGACCAGGGTCTTGCCATCCTCGCTGACCGAGGTCTTGTATCCGGTCATTTTCATATTGTGGTTGGGCATGCCTGGCATGCCGGTCATCGTGACTTCCATGCCCGAAACAGCGGCGACAAGGCGCTCGCTGAACGTCAGGGTGATGCGATTGGTCGGGGCGGTGGCGGCCTTGTCGGCCGGCTGTGCCGTCACGAGCTTCGGATGGGCGAGCGCCGGCGTGGCAATCGCGGCTCCGGCGACCAGGACGCTTGCAATCAAACTGCGAAACTTTTTCATGAATGGCTCCTTCGCGGGCTCAGGTTGCCCGTGTTGAATACGCGCCGCGCTTGGACACCCCTCAAAAATTTCTGCGTCCATATGAGGGCATTTCACCTTTGCTGCGTATTCAACCATGGATATGGGAGAAATGAGCCATGACGGACCTTGATCAACTTCTGGAACGACTGCGCAACGAGCCGCCGCCCGCGCGCCTCGCGTTGATCGACGACGCGGTCATGACGGAGCTCGCCAGACGGCGGGCCATCGTTCCCATCAACCGTACGGGCCTCAGCCTCGCGGCAGCGATCGCTTTGTTCATCGGGGTTGGTGGTTCGATGTTGTCCGGTGCACCTGCCGACGCCGCACCCATTTCCCCTCTCGGCGTTCCGGCCGCTTTGGCGCCTTCAACCTTGCTGATGTCGCGCTGAAATGGCTTGGCGAAAGACCCTCGTTTTCGCGCTTGTTGCATTCGCATTCGCGGTTATCGGGGCACTTGCGGGTCAGGCCTTGATCCGAACTGCCTCGCCGGAAAGCGAGTTGCACGAGATGCTGCACCACCAACTCGAACTCGATGCCAAACAGGAAGCGCAGATCGAAGTAATCGAGCAGCGTTTTGCGGTGCGTCGCCAGGCTTTGGAACTGGAACTTCGCGCGGACAACGCACGTCTCGCCGAGGCGATCGAGTCCGAGCATGGATATGGCCCAAAGGTGTCCGAGGCAATCGACCGGTCGCACGATGCGATGGGGCAGATGCAGAAAGAAACGCTTGAACATATCTTTGCGATGCGATCCGTCCTGACCCCGGAACAGGCGTCCAAATTTGATCGGGCGATCGTCAAGGCGCTCACAGGCAGGGAGCGGTGACAGGGCAACTCTCTGAGCTTGAAGATCAGGACTTGGCTTCGTTAGCCATCGGCGGAAACCAGACCGCTTGTAGCGAGCTTGTCCGCCGGCATCGTGATTGGGTGTACAGGCTTGTTCGCGCGCAGATCGGCGATGCGGATGAAAGCCTGGATGTCACACAGGGGGCATTCATCGCGGCGTTTGGCGCCCTTGACCGCTTCGATCGGGCGCGCCCTTTCAAGCAATGGCTGGCTCGTATTGCTTTGAACAAGTGCAAGGACTGGAGGCGGCGTGCGCTGGTGCGCAGGTTTATGCTTGCAGCAGCCCCTTTGACGGAAGCTGAAGAGGTGGCTGATCCGGCTCCAGGAGCTGACATAGCGGCCTCCGACCGATCCGAATTAAAAGTGATCCTGAAGGCAATTTCCGAATTGCCCGCTTCATTGCGCGAACCCCTCATCCTCCGGACCATTGATGCGCACACACAGGCGGAAACCGCACAGATCCTCGGATTGAGCGAGAAGGCCGTCGAAGCGAGGGTTTATCGGGCGCGGGCGCGATTGATGGACAAACTCAAAAAAATTTGAGGGGTTGAGCATCGGGGTGCGTATTCATTTGCAGTGGCTCCAAACCCCATAGGCAGAAACACCCCCATGACGACAATCGTCGGACGTAGAGATATCCTTCGTGGATCAGCGCTGGTGGGAGGGGGTATCGCACTTGCCTCCTTCTTTCCGGCCTGGGCCAAACCTGTATCCTCCGGCATCGCAGCGCCGCTTCCCACCGTCAGCGGTGAAGACATCAAGCTGACAATCGCCCGCCAATCGATGATGATTGACGGGAAGGCGTTCCGCGCAATCGGTGTGAACGGCACGGTTCCAGCGCCCCTGATCAGGCTGCGCGAAGGTCAGCGGGTGCGGTTGCACGTCCACAACCAGCTTGAGGAAGACAGTTCGATCCACTGGCACGGTCTGCTCGTTCCTCCGGAACATGATGGCGTGCCCGGGGTATCCTTTCCCGGGATCAAGCCAGGCGGAAGCTATCTTTATGAGTTCGATGTAAAGCAAAACGGCACTTACTGGTACCACAGCCACTCGGGATTGCAGGAACAGGAAGGCCATTACGGACCGATCGTGATCGATCCGGCGGGGGCGGATCCTGTCCAATTTGACCGGGAGCATGTCATTGTTCTTGCGGATCATAGCCCGCTCTCTCCTGCTGCGATCTTCCGTCGGTTGAAGGCCAATCCGGGCCACTTCAACTTTCAGCGTCAGACCTTGTCAGGCCTGCTCGGAGGGAAGGATCAGCCCCTCAAGGAGCGTCTCGACTGGGGTCAGATGCGCATGGATCCGGCCGATATTTCGGACGTGACCGGCTCGACCTATACTTTCCTCGTCAACGGGCACGGACCGGAAGACAATTGGACAGCCCTCTTCAAACCGGGTGAGCGCGTGCGGCTTAGGGTGATCAATGCGTCAGCCATGACCACCTTCAATGTCAGAATTCCGGGCCTCTCCTTGCAAATTGTGCAGGCAGACGGGCAAAATGTCATGCCTGTCGATGTCGAAGAGTTCCAGATCGGGGTTGCCGAGACCTACGACGTAATCGTCCGCCCTACAGCGGACTTGGCCTATACCTTTGTCGGCGAAGCCGTTGATCGTTCCGGCATGGCCCGCGCTACATTGGCCCCGCGCCCGGGCATGAGCGCTGCGGTTCCGGCCCTTCGCAAGCGCCCTTTGGCGACGATGAAGGACATGGGAATGGACATGCCCGGCATGGGGGGGATGGACATGAGGGGTCGCGGAGTCGACCCAACCGCTGAACAGAACGCGTCCGCAGGTCTGGCAACGGCTGCCGCCGTTGCCGGATCGGCGATGGCGATGGGGACCACGAGCGGACCATCCGGCGCCGCGGACATGTCGGGTATGGATCACTCCTCGATGGCCAGCATGGACCATGGCAGCATGGCGGGAATGGATGGAGCGTCCGGGGTGGTGGACCATTCAGGCCATCAAATGGGATCGATGAAAATGCGCGACTTCGGCAATGCGCCGCAAGTGAAGCGTGATCCTGGAGTTCAGACAATTTCGCCCATGCCAGTCGATCGGATGGGCGACCCGGGACAGGGCCTGGAGGACGCCGGCCACAAGGTTCTCGTCTATACAGACTTGATGGCGCTCGAGCGCAATCCCGACGTAAGGGCACCGTCGCGCAGCCTCGACATCCATCTTACTGGCAATATGGAACGCTTCATGTGGTCATTCGATGGCCAGAAAATGTCCGATGTCCACGAACCTATTCCATTTGCCGAGGGCGAGCGTGTGCGCATCAATCTCATCAATGACACGATGATGGCGCACCCCATCCATATTCATGGACACTTCTTCGAATTGGTCACCGGCCATGGCGACCGCGCGCCGCGAAAGCATACAGTTATCGTGCAACCTGGCGGGATCGCCACTTGGGACTTCACGGCCGACGCTGTCGGCGATTGGGCGTTCCATTGTCATCTCCTTTACCACATGCACGCTGGCATGATGCGCGTTGTCAGTGTCCGTCCCAAGGGAGACGCGGCATGAGCACGTTTCGCACGGTACTGATGACGGCGGCCACCCTAGGCCTGTCCGCTCCGGCGTGGGCACAGGACCATTCGATGCACAACATGCCGGGCATGGAAATGCCGGCTCCAAAAAAGGCAGCCCCCAAAAAAGCCAAGGCGTCTCCCGCAAAACCAAAGCGCGCGACGCCTGCTCCCGTCGAGAAACCCCCGGTACCTGCAGCCCTGCCTGCGGCACCTGAGGTCGATCACAGCAAAATGAACCACGGACCAACAAGCGACGCCGTGATGGACCATGGGGCGATGGACCATGGGACAATGGGCGAAATGCCGATGCCAGCTGCGGAAGGCGAAGCGGCCCCAGAAGGCATGGCCATGTCGGGCACTGCATTGCCTGCTGGAAGTGCGCCGCCACCTCCTGTCCCAACGGATCGCTATGCGGACCGTCAATTCCCTCCCGGAGAAATGGCGCGCGCTCATGCGGAAATGATGAAGGAAAGTGGGGGGCTCAATTTCGGCGCGGCACTTCTCAACATCGCAGAATATCAGGCCCATCGCGGCCGTGATGGCTATCGATGGGATGGTGAGGCCTGGTACGGCGGCGACATCAATCGGCTGTGGATCAAGAGCGAAGGTGAAGGCGAGCTTCGCCGTGGTCTGGACAGTGGCGAAGTGCAACTTCTGTACAGCCATGCCATCGACCCCTACTTCAATCTGCAGGCCGGTATCCGACAGGATATAGGGCCATCGCCGCGCCGTACCTATGCAACCATCGGCTTTGAGGGCTTGGCTCCCGGGATGTTCGAGGTCGAAGGCGGCGTCTTCCTGTCGAACAAGGGCGAGGTCATTGGACGGGTCGAAGGCTATTACGACCAGCGCATTTCGCAGCGCCTCATCTTCCAGCCACGCGTCGAGCTCAATTTCTCCGCGCAGGACATTCCTGAGATCGCGATTGGCTCTGGCCTGTCAAATGTCGAACTCGGCGCGCGGCTCAGATACGAGATCAAGCGTCAGTTCGCGCCCTACATTGGCGTTTCGTATTACCGCAAACTTGGAGACACAGCCAGCTACGCGAGGGCTCGCGGGGAAGATGTTCACGCCACAAGCTTCGTGGCGGGCGTCCGGTTCTGGTTTTAATCTGGAGGCGAACAAAGGGGCATGGATGAAATTGCCGGCGGCAATGCGGAACTGAGCGATCTTGTGCGCCTTGCGTTTGCGCAATCGGCGAAGCACGTTCAGCTCATTCTTGATCCGCACGGAAAGATCCTCGCGCTCAATGGCGAAGGCCATCGAGCGGACCAATGGGCGTCTGCCGAGTGCGTGGGCAGCTCGCACGAGTTGTTCTATTCATCTGAAGAAAAGGCCGCGGGCCTGCCGGATATTGATCTGGCCACAGCGGCGCGCGAGGGTGGCTACGAGCGGGAAATGTGGCGTTTACGGCGCTCGGGCACAGAATATCTGTCGCGAATGACGATTACGGCCTTGCAACAAGAGAGCACTCTGCACGGCTTCCATGTCATGGCCCGGGATATCACGCACGAGGCGGCCATCCGGGCGGCGAATGACACGCGTGAGCAGCACCTCCAGTCGATCCTGGATACCGTCCCGGACGCGATGATCGTCATCGACGAGCTCGGAGTGATCGTGTCTTTCAGTGCCGCGGCACAGCGTCTCTTCGGATATGAAGAGGGTGAAGTCGTGGGCTGCAATGTGAGCTGCCTGATGCCTGCGCCCGACAAGGAGCGGCATGACGACTATATCCGGCATTACCGAGAAGGAGGAGAGCCTCGTATTATCGGGACCGGACGCACTGTGACAGGCCGTCGTCGTGACGGAACAGACTTTCCCATGCATCTCTCGGTCGGCGTCGCCGGGCATCACGGAGACCGCGTCTTTACTGGCTTCATCCGAGATCTCTCTGAGAAAGAACGCGACGATCTCAAAATGCGCGAGCTGCAGGCCGAACTGATCCATGTGTCGCGGCTCAGCGCGATGGGGACCATGGCATCCACCCTGGCGCATGAACTGAATCAGCCGCTGACAGCAGTTGCCAATTACCTTGAGGAAACGAGAGACATTCTCGCCGATCCTCAAGGCACCCCGATGGCCATAGTTCAGGAGGCACTGTCGGAGGCAGCCAAGGAGACCTTTCGGGCGGGTTTCATTGTCAGACGTCTGCGGGAATTTGTCGCGCGCGGTGAAGTCGACAAGGTTGTTGAGGATCTGCGCCTAGTTATCGACGACGCAGCCCAGCTGGCGCTTGCGGGCGCCAAGGAAAGTGGTGTTCGCACGCTCGTGAACCTTGATCCGCTGGCCAAGCATGTATTGGTGGACAAGGTCCAGATCCAGCAAGTCCTGGTCAATTTGCTCCGAAACGCTGTCGAAGCGATGGCCTCGTCAACAGTACGGGATCTTCATATCGCAACATGCAAGCGTCCCGACGGATTCATCGAAATCAGCGTTCGGGATACCGGGTCGGGTGTCGCCGCAGAAATCAGACCTCGCCTTTTCGAAGCCTTCGTCAGCAGCAAGATTGACGGGATGGGGCTGGGGCTATCGATTTGCCGGACGATCGTTGAGGCCCACGGTGGACGCATTTCAGCAGAATATCCGGACGATGGCGGCACCATTTTCAAGTTCACCCTGATCGATGCCGATGCGGAGGAAGATGATGAACGCTGACCGCGTTGTGCACCTTGTGGATGACGAGGAGGCAATCCGGAAGTCTGCCGGGTTTGTGCTGTCCCGGGCCGGGTTCAAGGTTCATCCCCACGGCTCTGGAGTCGAGTTTCTCAAGCACGCAAAACACGCTCCAATTGGCTGCGTTTTGCTGGACGTGCGGATGCCGGACATGGATGGGCTCGAGGTTCAGCGGGTGATGGCCGAGCGCGGGATCAACATGCCGGTCATCGTTCTGACCGGACATGGTGATGTAACCACGGCTGTGCAGGCCATGAAGGCCGGCGCTGTCGAGTTTCTCGAAAAGCCGTTTGAAAAGGCCTCACTGCTCGATGCATTGGAGCGCGCATTCGGGCGACTGGAGCAGAATGACGCGCGTGAAATCGAAGAGCGGGAGGCTCGCACCAAGATTGCAGCGTTGACACCGCGCGAACGGGAAATTCTCGAAGGCCTCGCCAAGGGCTACCCGAACAAGACGATTGCATATGACCTTGGCTGCTCGTCCCGCACGGTCGAAGTGCACAGGGCGAGCCTGATGCAGAAGCTGGACGTCCAGAGCCTTTCCGATCTTCTGCGAATAGCGATTGCAGCGGGCCTTTAGCGGATTCGAGCCGCGGTTGCGATATCTACGTACGGACTGCTTTCGCGCACTCTGCGACTGTCGCTGGTATCGATTTTCACAATCTCGGAACCCATGTCCGACGGACTCATCAATCTCGACGTTAAGCGGCTCAAGGTTCTCGTCACCGACGATGAAGCTGGCATTCGCCGATCGCTGCAACTTTTGCTGCACGCGAAGGGCTACGACGCGCACTGTTACACCACCGCGTCTGCCTTACTGGCAGATCACGAGGCGCGCTCGGCCGATTGCATCATCGCCGACTACAACATGCCTGATATCGATGGCCTCAGTTTACTCCAAGCGCTCCGGAAAACCGGCTGGCACGGGGACGCCATCTTGATTACGGCCTATTGCAGCGATGACCTGACGCGGCGCGCCAAGGCTTGCGGATATGCCGAAGTTATCGCGAAACCCTTTATCAGGCGGCCCATCCTCGACGCACTGCAACGCTTCTGCGAATGTCGTCAGGCTGGCGATTGTGCGCATCAAGGCGGCGGTTGCGCACCTGATTGCGATTGCTGAACGCGCCCCGGACTTATCCGGTTGAAGTATCCTTGCGCCAGACGAGTGGGAGCGCAAAGAGCAATACCGTACAAACGGCGATAATGCTCCAGAGGACAGTTTTGTGCCATTCGCTGCGTAGGAATGCCGTCGCGATTGGAACGCCCACTTGGCTAATGCTCGCAAAGCCGTGCTGAAGGCCAAGTCTGAAGCCCGAACGGCTTCTAGAAGTGCTGATCCAGAAGCTGGCAATCAGTCGCAAAGTCGCTGCACTCCACCCCGCAGCAAAGATTGTGGCCGCAATGGCAGGGCCAGTGCGCGCAGCGGAGAATTGCCAAAGCGCGACGCCTTGCACGATCAACATCACCGCTGCGAGGGCGACAGGCCGATCTACAAGCCAGTTGAACCGGGCATGGAAGCCTTGGGCACCCAACATGGCCAGACCGCATAGACTGAGCATCCATGCGATATGCTCACGCTGGAACAGCGCATCGGGGCGATGCAGAACAAGGCTGAGATGAATGGCTGCGAGGCCGCCCGTTCCGGTGATTGTAAGACCCAGCAACAGTAAGACGAGCAACGTCGAATTGTCATTTGTGGGCAGGTCGTCGTGGGGCACTCGACAATAGTGGCTCTCGGACGATCCAACCATCACCACGGAGCCCACTAAGCCTATGCCGATACCGAAAGCAAGAAGCGGCAGCTCGGGTAATATCCGTGCCGATCCCTCGGCAAGGAGGGGACCCGCAAAGTCTCCAAGGAACAAGGAGGCTGTCAGTATCGTAAAAAGGCCCGCCTTCTCATGCGGATCGCAGGCGACTTGATGGCCGACCAGAAGGCAGAGCGGAACAATCGCGCCAAAAGCCAATCCCGCGACGGCACGCAGACCATATAACACAACAAGTGACGTAGCACCGGTGAGCGCCGTGGATACCGCCAGCGCCATGACTGCAAAAAACAGAAACAATTGGAATCGGTAGCGGTCGGCAAGTGCGCCGGCGAAAGGGGCCGCGATCATGCCGCCCAGCGGGAAAATGGCGCTCAGAACGGCCACGTGCATCGCGTGATTGATCGCGCCCCTGCCCCCAAGTTCCTGGTCAACAAGGTCAGGGAGCCAGGGGAGAAATGCCGTGTTTGCCGCAGCTGCCGCACCTACTGCCAGCATTGCAGGAGCCACGGCTACTTTCACGGATCGGCGGGGCGGACTGTCAGTGTTCAGACGGGTTCCAGTATGTGCAGAGAGCTTGGGACCTCCCCTTACCACCACAAACGCAGACCAGCTACAAACCGGTGCTCGCCTGGTCCTTCTCCACGCGACCGCCTGAAATCAGCAGTGCCCCCGAGCGCTCGTTCCCAGACATAGCCGATGTACGGCGCGAACTTGCGCGAAACCTCGTAGCGCATACGCGCGCTCAATTCGACGTTGCTGAACCCGCTGCCCAACTCGCGATCTAGGGATTGCTTGCTATAGACATTGGCCTCGACCTGAGGGGTGAGGATCAAACGATTGGTCAGCAGCGCTTCATAAGACAACTTGGCACGAGCCGCCAAGCGCCCGTCCGAGCCTACATAGCCCGTCAACTGCACATCAAACCAATACGGGGCCAAACCCTCTACGCCGGCAGCAAGCCAGGTAGTCGCTCCCTTGCCGATATCCTGGCGCACACCGACCAACGTTCCCCAATAAGGCCCGGTCGAATGCCACCAGAGGGCTTCGGCGCTCGATTCGGGATCAAGCCGTTCTTCCTTGCTATTTTTGAGGCCCTGAGACCTGAGCCATAATTTGTTGCTGTCGGTTCCATTGGTCACCAGGACCGACCAACCGATACCCTGACCTTCGTTGCCACTGGCAAACTCCAGTTCGTCTACGAGAACTTTCGGGATCGAGATCTGATCGGCCATTTCGTAGTTGGGCAAAGTCGAATTGCGGTAGCCGTCAGAATAATCGTCGGAGTTTCGCGCGTCCGCAGGGGCCTTGCCGCCCTGCATCCCGCCCATCTCCATTTTCGTGGGAGCAGCGGGCATATCCATGCCCTGCATGTCTCCCGACATATCCATGCCGGAATGATCTTCCTTCGGCGCAGGAGAAGCTTCCTGTGCGGCCGCGGGAAAGGCTGCGGCGAGGCTTGCGATAGCAGCAAGAACAACAATGTTCGTTGTGGTGCTCATGCGACGACAACCTCGCGGAACATGCCGGCAGCCATGTGGTAAAGCAGATGGCAATGGAATGCCCATCGGCCCATGGCGTCTGCGGTTACGCGAAAGCTCAGGCGCTGCGCAGGCTGCACAACGATCGTGTGCTTGCGCACCTGGAACATGCCCGCCGCGTCCTCCAGGTCACTCCACATCCCGTGAAGATGCATGGGGTGGGACATCATCGTGTCGTTCACGAAGGTGACCCGCAGGCGCTCGTTTGGCCGGAAATGCAATGGCTTGGAATCGTTGAGCTTGATCCCATCAAGCGACCAAATGAACCGCTCCATGTTACCCGTCAGGTGCAATTCGATATCACGTTCAGGCTCGCGGGGATCAGGGTCTCCATTCGGGCTCTTGAGGTCGGCATAAGAGAGCACGCGCCATGGACGACCGCGCAATCCAGCGCCGGGATCGTCGAGATTGGTACGCGGATAATCCACCCGCATGTCATTGTTGGCGCCATACTCGGTGCGCGCATGCTTCGCCAGCGGCGGCATCTCCATCATGCCGTGACCAGTGTGTCCGCCTGCCATTGCCGCCATCGCGCCCATCATATCGATAGGTTCCAACCAAGGGCGCTGATCTAGGGCAGGAATCGGGCCGGTCATGCCCGGTGAGGGCGCGATCGTGCCCCGCGCAAAACCTGTCCGGTCCATCGATTGCGCGAAGATCGTGTAAGGCTTGGCATCGGGCATGGTAAATTCGACATCATAGGTCTCGCCCGGCGCGATCCGGAATTCGTCGACCGTGACCGGCTCCACATCCTGTCCATCCGTTGCAACGATCGTCAGGGGCAATCCCGGAATGCGAACGTCGAAGAACGTTGCGGTGCCGGCACCGACAAAGCGTAAGCGTACCCGCTCGCCGGGGCTGGCCACCCCAGTCCAATTGCCTGCCGCCGTCGTTCCGTTCAGAAGATAGGTATAGGTAGCAGCCGAAACGTCGCTGTAGTCAGTCGGGTTCATCCGCGACGCATTCCACATCTGCCGCTTCTTGATCGCCGCCGCGAGTCCGATTTCCCCGGCATCCTTGACGAAGTCGCCGACAGTGGGCTGTCCGAAATTATAGTAATTGCTCTGCTTCTTGAGATTAAGGAACACCTGCAAGGGCGGCTCATCGGTCCAGTCGCTCAGCATCACGACATAGTCTCGGTCTGGACGCCTGACCTGTCTTTCCCGTGGCTCGATCACGATGGCCCCAAAAAGCCCAGTCTGCTCCGCGAGTGTATGTGCATGGTACCAGAACGTGCCAGACTGACGGATGGGGAAGCAGTACGTGAAGGTTTCACCCGGTGCGATCCCGCCAAAGCTGATGCCCGGTACTCCGTCCATCTCGGCCGGTACGATCAGGCCATGCCAGTGCACGCTTGTCATTTCGTCCAGCTTGTTGTGGACTCGCAGCGTCACGGTATCGCCCTCTCGGAAGCGCAACGTCGGCGCGGGAACGCGGCCATTCACTGCCGTCGCAATACGACGTTTGCCCGTATAATTTACGGGCAAACCTGCAATCTCGAGATCGAATTCCGTACCCGAAAGCGCGGCGCCGCCGTCTGATCCGGAGGCCCAGGCGGGCAACGCAAGACTGGAGGCCACCCCTCCAACAAGGAGGCCTTGAACAAACCGTCGACGTCCAATTGCAGGCATAACGAATGGCATATTCACGAGAAGGAGAGCCTTATATAATTGACGTTGGGTTTGCGAACTACTGACTTTTAGGAGACTTGTCCGTAGTACTATTGTGATGTCGCGGAAGACTAACCCAATAGCTTTTCTTAAGATTGCCTTCTACTATATGAACATGGGCAAAATGCTCGTCGAATATCTGATCGACTTCCACATGTCCGACCAATTTGCGATATCGGTGCGCCTGCCGATATACCTCCAAAACTTGGCCCTGATGCGCTCCATTAAGCCTTCCGAGGCAGACCACCGCCCCGCCAGAATCGACACGGACGACCTCACCACGCATGAAGAAGCTATGGCCGATGCCAAGCGCATATGCTGGCGATACTGCAACGACTAGTGCGGCCATTGAAACTGTCGCAAGAACCTTCCGCATCATGGCATTTCTCTCATTTGGCTATCTGGTGACATGGTGCGGCGATGCATGAAGGGCCCGCCGCAGGGGCGCGCGGCGGGCCGCCCAGCCCCGGACATTTCCGTGAGCCGAACTCTACATGTCGCTCATTGGCATAGGCTTATCCGCCGGCTTCATGCTTTTGGGTGGGCAACAAGCTTTTCCCGATGGCATGGGCATCGGTGTCTGGCTTTGTGCAGCATCGGGTGCCATTCCGCCTCCAGAAGATTGCTGCATGTTCTGCATGCCCATTTGATGATCATGCATCATCCGATCATGCATCTGCTGCGCGCCATGATCCATGCCCTGCATGTGCTCCTGACTTGGAGCTGGCGGAGTTGGTGTAGCCTTGGGCTTTGGCGCCTGCACCACTTTCATGCCGGGAGGAAGTTCATCGGCCAACACGTAGCCGGATCCGGCCACAGCCAGCCCCAAAAGAGCAAGATAAATTGCTGACCTACGCATAATCCGATCTCCAGCCATTGCTGCGTTACTTCGTGAACACCAAATTGAGACCACGTTGATGCAATGCTGGCATCCGTATCGGTATACGTAATGTGCGAAGCTAGATCCTATTATCCCATCGTCGCCATGTGCCTGCAGCTTTCCGAACAGCTCCGACAACTCTCCACACAACGTGCCAGAGAGGGGTTGCTACCTTGTTGGCCACAGGCGCGGGCACACCTCTCGCAAACCTCGGCACAAGCCTGACAGAGCACCGTATGCAAGGGCGAGCGCCTGATCATCGAGTTTGCCGTAGTTTGGCAGATCTCCGCACAATCGCTCAACATTGCAGCGAGTTGCAATGCAGTGGCGCTGGCCCCCATCACGGTAAGGCCAGCGACTGTCTCCAGGCACATCACATGCGACGCCCAGCACAGATCGATGCAATCCTTCATCGGCATTGGCATAGGCATGCCGCGTTCGCCATCATTCTTGCCACTGGCCTGGCCAGCAACACCTGCCACTAGCAGAACAGCTCCCCCTCCAAGTAGTTTGCGTCTTTCCAACATACATTTTCTCCGGAGCAAGGTAAAAGCACTCATCCAGACACTGGATCTATTCGCCTGTAATGCCTTAATTGGAACCCACGCTACTTGCAGAAAAATCTGAAGCCCGCGAGACTGTGGCATGCCAGGACACTATCGTCCCAGCCGACCGCGAGCCGACAGCGTCGGCTCGCGGCCAGTCAAGGTGACACCGTGGGCTCTCCTCCGCCCATCCTGATCACATATCTTTCATTCCCCCGCCCTGCATGCCCGCGGCAGGATCTGCCGGCGGGGTGCTGGGGGCTGGTGAAGCAGGATGGTTCATGCCTGGCCCCATCCGCATGTTGTCGTGATCCATCCTCTGCCGCTGATCTGTTTCCATGCGATTGTGCATATCTTCTGCAGCTGCTGTGGCGCTTGCAGCTGCGGCGTCATCACGCACAGATGATGTCTGGCTATCTGTAGCATTTGTTGCCGCGTTGGACGTTGGGGTCGGCGTGGTCCCCTTATCCTTGCTGTTACAGCCGGCAAGCACAAGGGTGCCTGCCACTACCAGACTGCCGGTCATCCACCGAGCCTTACGATTCCAATTGGTCATGATCGATCCTTTCACACGAGTTGGTCCACTGGGCATTCTGTCAAATCACTGCTCAAGTGCTCGGCAGAACTCTTCTCGGTTCTCAGCCTCATCCAGAGGGGTTGCGAACAGGAAGCTTGGGAAGCGCTTGATTGATCTGCAAGCAACTGCTCAACTTGCCTTAAGCGGCCGATGTTGCTCTCTGCGGCGATCAGTTTTCCGCGGGTTACAGCCAGCAAATCTTCGACGCGCGACGGAGCAGCTGCGGATGCTTCGAGCAGGTCTCGCGTCTGCTCGAGCGTGAAACCGAGATCCTGCACCGACCGAATGAATTTCAGACGGGCGAGTTCATCGTCATTGTACAAGCGGTATCCTGCCTGACTTCGCGAGGAAGCCTGGAGAAGGCCAAGCCTTTCATAGTAGCGGATCGTGTCGCGACCCACCTCCGCTGCAGCAGCGAGTTCGCCAATCTTGAAATTGGCCATAGCATCCGTCTCCAATCCACAGGCCCAAGCTTATTCTTCATTTGTACCTGCAGCCAATGAGGTTCACCCTTGCCGATCGCCACCTTCTTTGGATTGTCGTCGCCAGGTAACGCTGCGCCTTTCGCTGACCGATCAATGGTGTCGTTGTAATTCTACAATGTCGCCCTTGCGTGGTTCTCCCTCAATCACCGTTACATGAGCGTAGTGGTCATTTATAATCTGATCGACTGCGACATGTGCGATCAATTTCTTGCGGTAGTGGTTTGACCCCCGCCTTCGCAAGTAAACGGGCGCTGGGCGATAAACTTCGAGTACCTGCCCGGCTTCGGCTCCATCAACACGGCCAATGCAAACAACGGGCCCGCGATAGTCAATTCCGACAATCGATCCTCGCATGAACCAGGTGTGAGCTATGCCCTGTGCACTTACCGGTGCGCTTGCTGTAAAGAGGGACGCTGCAAATGCCACCGCCATGTGAAACTTGGCCACGCAATCCTCCAGTTCTTGTCACGAGCGACGACTACTGCCGGCACCTCCGTGCGGAGGCTCCGGCAGCGCGTTCAGGCGTCGGTCATGACCACGAGGGATCAGTGGCTGCGAGCCAGTTCGACGATGTCGTTCTTTGCCACACGGCCGTCGACGACAGTGACATGGGCAAAATGGTCATCGAAAATGTGGTCGATGCGAACGTGGCCAACATTTTGCCGGTGATAGCCCGTACCCGCTTTGCTCGGCCCCGGATGGTAGACGGCACGGACCACGTCGAGGGTCTGCCCAACCTCCGCGCCATCGGCCTTGCCGATGCAGACGACAGTGCCGGTCTTGTCGACGGCGACAACAGTACCGCGCATGAACCAGGTGTGGCCGATACCCTGAGCGAGGACCGGTGCAGCTCCAAGCATCGATATGCCTGCAATCGCAACCATGAGAGACTTCTTGATCATCTTCGACTCCTTCGTGAACTTTTTAAGGCCGCCCCCAGGCCTTATGGGGAAGAGCTGTTCTTCAAAGTCCGGAGTAAGGACCAAGCTCCAAGCTCAACATACGTAATGGTCACATTTTCATGAGCCATGCGCGCGGAAGGTGAGATCGCCCCAGCTTCCGAGGGCTGGCGTGGCACATGTCCAATCCAGTTCGTGCCGAAGCCGTTCGGCCAGACTGGCAGAGGCACTCGCCTCTCCGTGCGTGACGAACGTCATTTTCGGTGCTTGCGGCATGCCAGAAAGCCAACGCATGATCTCGTTGCAATCAGCATGGGCCGACAGCATCGAAAGATTGGTTACTTCGGCAAAAACCGGCACAACCTCGCCATAAATCTTTACCGAGGTCGCGCCAGCGACAAGCGCCGCGCCTCGGGTGCCGGCTGCCTGGAAGCCTGCAAAAAGCAGCAGGTTCTTCGGATCCGGGGCAAACTGTGCAAGGTGGTGAAGGACACGTCCGCCAGTCGCCATGCCACTTGCCGAAATGATGACCTTGGGATTGCTATCCGCCGTCAGCGCCTTCGACTCTTCGGCATCGCGTACATAGTGCGCTACGGCGCACGCGGCTTTGCATTCATCATGCGACAGGCGATGATCCCCTGAGTTAGCGCACATGATGCCGCTGGCGTCGATTGCCATCGGGCTGTCGAGGTAGACAGGCACGCCCTGAAGGCGGCCGGCCTTCTTCAAGAGGGACAGGTAATAGAGGAGCGATTGGGCCCGACCCACCGCGAAGGCCGGGATTACGACCGTCCCACCACGCGCTACGCATCGCTCAATACACTCACCCAAGGCTACTTCAGGCGAAACAGCGTCATGCTCCCGATCGCCATAGGTAGACTCGACGATTAGAAAGTCAGCCAATGGCGGAGGTGCGGGATCAAACATCACAGCGTCGTCATAACGCCCAAGGTCGCCCGAAAAGACGACCTTGGTTCCTTTCCAGTCGATCTCGATCGAAGCTGCACCGAGAATATGCCCGGCGCGGTGGAAGCGGGCAGAGACACCTGGGGCAACTTCGATGAACTCACCGAATTCCACTCCCTGAAAATGCTCCAGTGCGTTCAACGCATCGTTCTGGGTATATAGTGGCAGCGCAGGTCGATGCCGCGAATATCCTCGACGGTTTGCGAACTGGGCATCCTTTTCCTGCAGGTGGCCGCTGTCCGGCAGAAGTAGTTCACAAAGCTCGGCTGTTGCCCGGGTGGTGAGAACCCGGCCCCTCCAACCATCACGGACCAAACGCGGAATGGCACCGGAATGATCGAGATGCGCGTGCGTCAGCAGGATCGTCTCTACCCCTGCAATTTCTGGCGGAGGGGGAGCCCAGTTGAGGTTGCGTAAATCGCGACCGCCCTGGAACAGTCCACTATCCACCAACAAGCGCGTGCTGTCATCCTCGAGGAGATAGCGCGATCCGGTGACGGTGCCGCTCGCCCCAAAGAACCCGATCGCCAATCCTCCGCCAGCAGGTCTTGGCTCCACCTCAAACGTGACTTGAGGGGACCCGCTCGGCACGAAATGCCCCCGGGTTTTGTCCTTTTGGTGTCGATTCTTGTGCCCGTGCATGGACATCACTCCCGCGCTTGTTGATTTCTGCATGGATTGGCCAGCCGATTGGTCTGCGGCCATACGTAAAGATCGCAGACGGGACGCTGGCGGGAGCATGTGATGTTTACATATGGCGCGGCATTCGTGGCGCCAGCACTGAGACAGTCTCGCGAACGCATCGTGACAAAACCGATAACCACAAGATACATGCTTTGAACGGGACAAAAATGTGACTTCAGATGACACCCCTTTCTGCAGCGCTCTAACGCCACATCCCTGTGAGCATTGCTTCCCCAGCCACCACGCAGCGGACTTGCCATCTTACAGGCTCGCCGCCTTGGATCAGGACTTCATTCTTGGGGACTCCATGCGCGGAGTTCGCTTCATGCTCGAATACGAGAAGGTGGAGGAAGCGTTGCGCGAATGGGGCGTCCTTTCAACCATTGTCGTATTTGGGAGTGCTCGCGTCCGAGAGGCGCAGCCAGGCAGGAGGGGCGCCTGGTATGACGAAGCCCGCAAGTTCGGCCGGCTCGCCTCCGAGAAGGGGGGCGCGCTGACCCGCAATGGTGGCAAGCGCATGAACGTGATCGCCACAGGAGGAGGGCCAGGGATCATGGAGGCGGCCAACCGCGGCGCCCATGACGTCTGCGCGCCTTCTATCGGCTTCAATATCACGCTCCCTCACGAACAGGTCCCAAATCCTTACACGACGCCCGAACTCACATTCCGTTTTCACTATTTCGCGATCCGCAAGATGCATCTGGCCATGCGCGCCAGTGCCCTGGTGGTCTTCCCAGGGGGATTTGGTACCCTGGACGAGATGTTCGAAATTCTGACACTGCGGCAGACCGGCAAGGCCCCCAAGGTCCCGATCATCCTGTTTGATCAAGACTATTGGCAAAGCGCGATCAATTTGGATGTTTTCAGCGAGAACGGCATGATCGACAGCGAAGATCGCGACTTGTTTTCGTATGCCGATAGCGCCGAGGCACTATGGGCAACCCTGATCGACCAGGGGCTCAGTCCGGCTATTGCTGGCTAAACTCCTGCCCGGCCCTACCTGACCTGCAGGAGATTCCGCTTCGGAGCCGAGACATTCGTTATCTACGTATATCGATGCCAATCTTGATCGCGGCATAGGGGGCCTGAGGCTGGCCTAACCAAGGCTGCCAAGGAAAGGACCGCTGTATGCGCAAGACAACGTTGATTTTTGCCGCCCTGGGGTTGCTGGCTTCCGGCACCGCTCCGGCATTAGCCGATCAAATGCCCCCCGGCATGAAGGATTTGCCCGCTCACAAACATCCTGCAAAGCCGAAGCCCAAGCACTCTGCAAGGCATCAGCACCGTTCGGCGGGCCAGACGGGCGGACATAAAATGTCCGGTGGTCACATGATGTCCGGAGGGAGCATGATGTCCGGAGGGAGTATGATGAAAGGCGGACACATGATGCAGGGGGGGCAGATGCCCATGACCGCGCCGACGACTTCGCCTGCTCCCAAGAAATCTGGCGGCGGCTGCTGCTGAATACTGCGATAACTTCGAGAAAGTAATCGCTGGCACCTCATGCTTCAAAGGTCCGCCGCCTCTACGGGTGGCGGACCTTTGTCATACCCAGATAAGCTTACATCCTTTGGGCGCGCAATCTATTGCGTCCTGCCGAGGATTTCCATGCACCGAGAATGCGATATGTTCATGGGATTCAACCCCATGCCTTTCATCTCCTGATGGTCATGCCGGGTCCCGAGACCCATATCACTTTCCATCTTCCGGCAGCTTTCCACCTCAGCCGAGGTAGCGGGAACAGAAGCACAGGCCCCCAAAGCCATCGTGACCATGGCTGCAATTGGAATGTATTTTTCCATAGATCCGTCCCATCATGAACAAGGTGTTCCTCCTGCGGGCAGATCTTTATCGTTTCATAATGGCGCCTATCCAAATGTCAGTCAACCAACTCGGCTGCGTGAGCCGGATAGCCTGATGCAATTATGTCACAAATGAAAGGCGGGGACCGGGAAACTCCTTGCGCTTTCGAAAGCGCAATCGCATCCCTGCAGCCATGAGCCAACTAATCGAAACGAATGATCAATCCTGCGTTCCGAATGCCTTGGTGCGCCAATTGATCCTGCAGTGGCGCGAAGATCCCGGTGCGACTTACAGGGGTTGGTTCCTCTGGGAGGAGCGCCTGAAGAACTTCCGCTCAATCCGCCGCGGCATAGCACAAGTCGTATCTGAGATCGAGCAAGGCACATTTGGCGTGACCTACCGCAACTCCTCGCTGGAAACGGTCGTTCACTCGATTGCCGAACAGCGACAGATTTTTCGGGGCGCGGATCACGCTTTCCTCTGGAAGCCCAAACTACGCATACCCGATATCTACGAAGACGCCGCGAACCAGAGAGCATTTGGTCAACTGCTCGCCAACTGCGCCTGTTGCGACACCGCTGATGCGATCATCAACCACATCCACGCAATCGACCGCAGGAAGATCAAGGGCCTGGGCCCTGCGGTGGCCAACCTGCTTTATTTTCTGCACCCAACGCTCATCCCGCCGTTCAATACAGCAATCGTGAAGGGTTATAACGCCGTAGCAAACGCAAACGTGAAGCTTGGGAGCTGGCCGCACTTCCTCGCAATGCGAAGCGGGGTCATCGAATTCAATGACCGCTATCGCGATCTGCTTTCGAACGATCTCGGCGCGATCGGCGGGTTTCTGTTTGACGTCGGTTCAGGACGCTACCCAGTGCCGCCCCAAACGACCGATGCCTCCAGCGTCACCGACTGGAATGCGCGACTGCAGGCTGCACGATCCGAAGCCGAAAGCTTGAACAAGCTATCGCTATCCAACCAGGAGAGCGACCGCACGCATACGGAGGTCCAGGCCTGGCTGCGCGATCTTGGCAAGTCCCTGGGGTTTAGCGTCTGGATTGCCGCCAATGACCGGGGGCGCCTTTACCAAAACGCGCCTTTGTCGAAAGGATGCTTGGACCAACTGCCCCCGAACCTGATGAGTTGTCCAGGAGCAGATGCCATTCGTCTGATCGATGTCTTATGGATCGACGAAGCCAATCAGTCTGTCGCCGCCGCCTTCGAGGTCGAGCATACGACGTCAATCTATTCGGGTATCGTCCGCATGCTCGACCTGGCGCTGAGTGGCGACAGCCTTCACGCTACGGCAGGCTTGTTTCTGGTCGCACCTGACGCGCGCGAAGGCGACGTGCGAGCGCAGCTACAGCGCCCTGCATTCAGCCGCATCGGCGATCTGGATATTGCCTACCTTCCGTATGGCGAACTTGCTCGACATCGGGATGCCATCGCGCGCTTCGGCTCGGGTCTCAAGGGGATCAAGGCTATCGCCAGCCCGCTCGGTCGGACCTGACCAAAAGCTTGTCAAAATGTGGTGTTTACGGATGGAGGGATTGAGGTCAGCGAGCCACCATGGCCACTCCTATTAAATGCGGGACGTGCCATGGATTGTTGCGGCAATGACAATAAGAGGAAAAATGCTGCGCCGAAATCAGTGCGGAATGGCCGTTGGTGGTTCGAGAAACTCGCGTTCCTGACGTTTTTTCTCGTCGGTGGATATTACCTTGTGACCGAGCATCGTGCTCACCTGTTTGGTTTTCTACCGTACGCCATATTGTTGATTTGCCCGATCATGCACTTGTTCATGCACAAAGGGCATCACCGTAGCAGTGGAGATGGGAAATGACCCACTCTGACACTCCGGCTTATGGCCTTTGGGGACTAGCATTCGTCAACGCGGCGATCTTCATTTTCTTTGCTTTCAGTTTCTTCAAGCCTGAAACCAAGCGCGATTGGCGCAGTTTTGGTGCGTTCAGCGCCTTTCTCGTAGCGCTATTTGCAGAAATGTACGGATTCCCTCTGACGATCTATATTTTGTCAGGCTGGCTGCAATCGCGCTTTCCAGGGATCGACTGGTTCTCACATGACGCCGGACACCTTCTCGAAATGATGTTCGGGTGGCGCGTAAATCCGCATTTCGGTCCATTCCATATTGCCAGCTTCGTCTTCATTGGCGGTGGTTTTATGCTGATTTCATCTGGCTGGAAGGCTCTGCATTCCGCCCAACAGCATCATGCACTGGCCACTACCGGTCTCTATGCACGGATGCGGCACCCCCAATATACAGGGTTCATCGCAGTGATGTTCGGCTTCCTGCTGCAGTGGCCGACCTTGCTAACGCTCGCGATGTTTCCAGTTCTGGTCGTTATGTATGTGCGCCTCGCCCGCCATGAAGAGCGTGATGCAATCCGCGAATTTGGCGACCAATACCGGCAATACATGGCACTCGTGCCCGGTTTCATTCCGAGACTTGGATACCGCGATCACAGTCCAAGCGGTCGCTAGCGCAGCAATTAAGAGGAGCGTGTCGTGGGAACTGTCGCATACCTTCTCGTCTGGGGCCTGCTCTTCATGTTCATGATGCGCTTCGGCTGCGGTGCGCACGTTATGGGGCACCATAGACATCACCGGAATGACAACGACATGCAGGATCATACGGCACAAGCAGTCGATCCGGTATGCGGCATGGCTGTGGATACAGCCAGCGCCAAGACCGCCGCGATCGGAGGCCGCGTATGGCATTTCTGCTCGGGGGCATGCCGTGACAAGTTCGAAGCCAACCCGCAGCTCTATGCGGCGCCTGGCAATATCGCGCCATCAGGAGAACCACGCCATGCCGCATGATCGCCATCAGCCGGCTTTGATCCCGGTTTTCACCAGTGGGTTTGCACTGAGCCTGTTCTTTTCGGTGAGCTACATTCTGTGCATCTTGGGTTACCTTTTCCTGCCCGGCCTACCGGTGCAGCATTCCGCCCTCGCCATCTTTCTGCCGGGGTTCCAGTTGCTGAGTTGGAAGACCTTTCTGCTCGGCCTTGGCGAGGCATTTGGCTGGGGTTGGTACATCGCGCTCGTCTTCGGGCCGCTTTACAATTTTCTGGCCTCGAGGAGTGCATAAAACTGAGAAGCTGGGCCAAGTGTCCTGGGTCTTTGTGTCGGCCGGAACGTCAGCCCGATCACGTTGGGTAGCCTCAGAGCCTTAGCCAATACGCTCAGCTTAGTGAGATATCATGCGTCATTCTCAATAATAAGAGCGCCATTCGGGGCGTCTGATCGAGAGGAGCTACAGATGACCAGCCGCTTGAACGAGCTTCGCGGAATGGGCCAGGCAGTATGGCTCGATTTCGTTGACCGCAAGTTCCTCGCAGACGGCGGGCTGCGCAAGCTTGTCGGCGAGGACGGCCTAACTGGCGTCACCTCCAATCCGTCTATCTTCGAGAAGGCGATGGGCCACGGCGATACCTATGAGGCCGGATTTCAGTCGATCCTTGGTAATGCCGATGCAAGTGTTCAGGATATTTACGAAAGCCAGGCTATCGCGGACATCAAGGCGGCCGCGACCGATCTGCGCGAAGTATATGACCTACTCGACGGCAAAGACGGCTACGTCAGCCTCGAGATTTCGCCTTATGTCGCGAACGACACCGATGTCACGGTTGCGGAAGCAAGGCGCCTGTGGGCAGCTGTGAATGAGCCCAACCTGATGGTGAAGGTGCCCGGCACAAAAGCCGGCGTCCGCGCGATCGCTCCGTTGATCAGGGATGGGCTCAATATCAACGTGACCTTGCTTTTCTCGCTCAAAGCTTATCAGTTGGTTGCCGAAGCTTATCTGGATGGACTCGAGGCACGGGCAGAGGCTGGCGAACCGATTGACAGGGTGGCGAGCGTCGCCAGTTTCTTTGTTAGCCGCATCGATGCGCAAATTGACAAGGCAATCGACGAACGGGTGAAAGCCGGCGATGCCGAGAGCGACGCGTTGCTCGCCATCCGAGGAAAAGTTGCGATCGCCAACGCCAAGTTGGCTTACGTTTGGTACGAGGACATGATTGCCAGCGCTCGCTGGCAAGCCCTCGCTGCAAAAGGCGCAATGCCGCAGCGACTGCTGTGGGCTTCAACCGGGGCCAAGGATCCCGCCTACCCGGACACGCTTTATGTCGACGCGCTGATCGGCCCGGACACGATCACCACGATACCGCCCAAGACGATGGATGCCTTCCGCGACCACGGCACCATTCAACTGACCCTGACCCAGCAGCTTGACGATGCCCGTCACGTCCTCGCAGAGGCGCGACGGCTCGGCCTGGCGTTGGACGTTGTCACCACCGGCCTCGTCGAAGAAGGCGTGAGACTGTTCGCAGACGCCGCCGACGCGCTGCTTGGCGGCGTCGCGGCCAAGCGCGAGGCATATCTGGGCGACCGCCAGAACGGAATGGAAGTCACCCTTCCCGAGGGGCTCCGACAGGCGGTCGAGGCCCGTTTGGAGTCGGCGCGTGTGGACGGCTGGGTGCGCCGTCTGTGGCAGCATGATGCGACGCTGTGGACCGACCGGGGGGAAGCCAACTGGCTCGGTTGGCTCGCGGCGGCTCGGGGTCAGCAGGTCGATGGCGATGCGCTGAAGTCACTAACCACAAAGGCCAGAGGCTATAAGGACGCGGTCCTGCTCGGCATGGGTGGGTCGAGCCTCGGTCCGGAAGTGCTATCGCTGATCCTGGGCAGCCGCCAAACCCATCCACGCTTCCACGTGCTCGACACCACGGATCCAGACCAGATTGCGGCAGTGGCGGCCGAGATAAATCCAGCAAACACCCTGTTCATCGTCTCATCCAAATCGGGCTCGACCATGGAGCCAGAGTTGTTGCGCGCCTATTTCTGGGAACTGTCGGGCAAGGATGGCAACCATTTTATCGCGGTCACTGATCCAGGTTCAAAGCTTGAGGCTTCTGCCAAGCGGGACGGTTTCACGATGATCGTCGCCGGCGACCCGGCCATTGGCGGGCGCTACTCCGTGCTATCGGCATTCGGTATGGTGCCCGCGGCCGTAATGGGGCTCGACACAAGCGCCATCTATGCGGCGACCGCGGCGATGATATCTGCATGCGGTGCCGATGTGCCTCCCACACACAACCCCGGCATGCGCCTTGGGGCGATTATCGGCGAGGCGGCATTGGCCGGGCGGGACAAGCTTACCATCCTGCCGTCGAAGGGGTTGGAGCCGTTCGGTGCCTGGCTGGAACAGCTCATAGCCGAATCCACAGGCAAGCAGGGAAAGGGTGTTGTTCCCGTCGACCTGGAGCCCGTCGGCTCACCGGAAAGCTATGCGAACGATCGGATGTTCGTCCATTTGCACCTGCAGGGCGACGACGACGACGCACTTGAATTGAAGCTCGAGGCACTCGTGGCCGCCGGCCAGCCGCTAGTTACGATCCACGTCGCTAGCCGTGACCTGATTGGTCAGGAATTCTTCCGGTGGGAGGTCGCGACCGCGATCGCCGGTGCGGTAATCGGCATCAACCCGTTCGACCAACCCGATGTCGAGGACGCCAAGATCGCGACGCGCGCACTGGTCGACTCGTTCGAGGCGACGGGCGCTCTCGGGCAGGAAAAACCGATCGCAGAAAATGCCGACTTTTCCGTGTATGCCTCGGATGATGACGGCCCGCGCTCTGCCGATCCAGTCGCGTTGCTACGACTGCACTTCGCTAGCCTAACACATGGTACATATGCGGGACTTCTCGCCTACATCGAGCGGAACGAGGCCAATGAAAAGGCTGTCACGACAATGCGCCAAGCGCTCCGCGATGCCAACACCGTGGCGACCGTTGCCGGGTTTGGACCCCGCTACCTCCACTCGACCGGGCAGGTCTATAAAGGCGGCCCGGCGAGCGGCTCATTCTTGGTCATCACGCGCGATTCCGATGCCGATCTAGCCATCCCCGGTCACAAAGCGAGCTTCGGGACGATCCAGCTTGCACAGGCCCGCGGTGACATGGCCGTTCTGGCCTCGCGCGGTCGGCATGTACTGCGTGTCAACTTAAAGGGGGACGGCGGCGGCATCGAAGCGTTGCGCGCAGCGGTGGTCGCTGCCGCACGCGACCATCAGGGAACCTAACTCTATGCGAATTGCAATCATTGGTCTGGGGCGGATGGGCTCCAATATCGCGCGCCGACTGATGCGCCGCGAACATGAAGTCGTGGCCTTCGACCGCAATCCCCCCCTCGTCGAAGACCTTGCCGCAGAGGGTGCGATCGCGGCCTCGTCGTTGGAAGCCGCCGCCAACGCGCTGACATCACCACGCATCTTTTGGGTGATGCTCCCCGCCGGCTCGCCTACCGAGGACACGATTGAGACGCTCAAGGGCCTCGCCAGGCCGGGCGACATAATCATCGATGGCGGCAACAGTTTTTACAAGGATGACATCCGACGGGCACGTTCCCTGCGAGAGATGAACATCCATTATGTGGACGTCGGCACATCCGGCGGGGTCTGGGGACTGGAGCGCGGCTATTGCATGATGGTCGGCGGGGACAAGGCGATAGTCGATCTGCTTGACCCGATCTTCGCAGCGCTGGCGCCGGGGCTCGGAACGATCCCGCGTACCGCCAACCGTATGGAGCAAGAGGGCGAAGATCCGCGCGCCGAGCAGGGATACATCCACGCAGGGCCGGCAGGTGCAGGCCACTTCGTCAAGATGATCCATAATGGCATCGAGTACGGGCTGATGCGGGCTTACGCTGAGGGTTTCGATATTCTCAAGAGCAAAAAGTCGGACAAGCTGCCGGAGGATGAGCGCTTCGACCTCAATCTGACCGACATAGCCGAAGTGTGGCGGCGTGGCAGCGTCATCTCCTCTTGGCTGCTCGATCTGACTGCCGATGCGCTGGCGAATGACCAGATGCTCAGCCAATTTTCCGGACGAGTCGCCGACTCGGGAGAGGGTCACTGGACGATCGAGGCGGCAATGGAGGAGTCTGTCCCCGTCTACGTCCTGTCCGCTGCGCTGTTCGCCCGCTATCGCAGCCGGGTCGACCATACTTTCGGCGACCAGGTGCTATCGGCGATGCGATTCGGGTTCGGCGGGCACGTCGAAATGCCGCAATGAATAAGGCTCCGGTCTCCCCGGCAGCGACGTTCGTCATCTTCGGCGCGTTGGGTGATCTCACACGTCGACTGCTTTTCCCGGCGCTCGTCAATCTCGCGGAAGCCGGGCTTCTGGCGCCTGAGACCGAGCTGCTTGGCATTAGTCATCATGACTGTGATGACGACGGGCTGCGTCGCGCTCTCGATGACTTCCTGAAAGAGAGGCCCAGTTGGGAGAACATCCGGAGCCACGTCCATTACCGGAAGGGCGACTTCCGTGATTCAAAAACGTTCACGTCGTTGGCGGGCGAGCTCAAGGGGAACACTGTTTTCTACCTCGCCACTGGTCCAGGCTTTTTCGGCCCCATCGTCGATGCTTTAGGTGATGCGGGTCTGCTCGACGAATCCCGGGGCTTTCGGCGGGTGGTAATCGAAAAGCCGTTTGGCACCGATCTCACTACCGCACAGGCGCTCAACCGCCAGGTCCTTGCCCGCGCCAAAGAGGACCAGATCTACCGGATCGACCATTTCCTCGGCAAGGAAACGGTCCAGAACATCATGGTAGCGCGCTTCGGCAACACCTTGCTCGAATCTGTCTGGAACAACCGTTACATCGATCACGTCCAGATCACGGCCGCAGAAGCCGTAACCATCGGCAGCCGTGGCAAGTTCTACGATGCCACCGGCGCGCTGCGTGACATGGTGCCCAACCATCTGTTTCAGCTTCTCGCCATGATCGGCATGGAGCCGCCGGTAAGTTTCGATGCTGCGGCGATCCGCACCGAGAAAGCGAAGGTCATCTGTGCTATTTGCCCGATCGACCCCCAGGAGGCCATTCGCGGCCGATATGGCACCGGCGCGGTCGCGGGCGAACCAGTTTCTGCCTACCTCACGGAGCCCGCTGTCGATCCACTCAGTCGAACCGAGACATTCGTCGCAATGAAGGTACACGTCGAAACCTGGCGTTGGACGGGGGTCCCTTTCTACCTGCGCACGGGCAAGGCGCTGGCGGCGCGCGATACCGAGATCGTGATCCAGTTTCGGGATGTACCGCTCTCTCTTTTCAGGGAGACGGTGGTCGACCGGCTCCCGCCTAACCGGCTCGTCATCCAAATCCAGCCTGACGAGGCAATCAGCCTCGAATTCGTGGTCAAACAGCCAGGCCCCGCAGTGAACACGGCGCCGGTCAGCATGGATTTCAGCTATGCAGACCATTTTGAGCTCCAACATCAGACTGGCTACGAGACACTGCTCTATGATGTGCTGACTGGCGACCAGACGCTTTTCCAGCGGGCCGACCAGATCGAAGCCGGATGGCGCGCGGTGCAACCGCTGCTCGAAATGTGGCAGCAGGGTTCGCCCGAGGAATATCCTGCAGGCAGCGCCGGCCCCGAAAGCGCCGACGCGCTGATGCATCGCGCGCACCGGCGCTGGCACCGTCTGGGATGAGCGGGCGCATACGCCTCCTTGTGTGTGACATCGACGGTACGCTGGTCCGCGATGACAAAAGCCTGTCGGACGGCGTGATCGCCGCAGTCGAACGGGTCCGGAACGCTGGTCTTGCAATGAGCCTGATCAGCGCCCGTCCCCCAAGCGGCATGTTGTGGATCGCGAAAAGGCTGCAAATCTCCGATGTCATGGGCGCATTCAACGGAGGAACAGTCATGCGCCCCGACGGAAAGATAGTATTGGCTGAGCATATCGAGCCAAACTGTGCGGCGCGGGCGATTGCCTTATTGGACCACCCAGCGGTCACCCTGTGGTTGTTCGCCGACGGCCATTGGTTTGCCCAAACGATCGACGAGGTCTACGTCCCTCTTGAACGGCATGCCGCCAACATTGAACCAGTGCTCCGGAGCCATTTTAACGGATTGCTGGCACGGGTTGACAAGATCGTTGGAGTCAGCGGCGACCGCGAGCTTCTGGCCCGCCTCGACAAAGAAATTTCATCCGCACTTGGCGCGGCGGCAACGGTCGGCCGTTCCCAACCCTACTATCTCGACATCACGGCGCCCGGTGCCAACAAGGGCGATGGCCTTTCTGCATTGGCTGGTGCAGCTGGAGTGCCGCTCGACGACGTCGCTGTAATCGGTGACCAACGCAACGATATGCCGATGTTTGCGCGTGCCGGCCTGTCGATCGCGATGGGGCAAGCACCGGCTGCCGTCCGCACGGCCGCAAGCCTAGTGACCCTTTCGAACGAAAAGGATGGCGTTGCCCATGCCATCGACTCGTTCATCTTGGCCAAGGTCGTAAGGTGAGCCACCGGCCGCCTCTGGTTCAATCGTCGTGCTGGGCACATTTCACGCGACCGGAGGGAGCTGAGCTCGGCCGTTCCGCGGACCATGGAACACGGAATTCGTTTGGCCCGCACCGAATGGGCTATTCCCGATGACGAGGAAAACGCCCAAGCGACCACCACTGCCCGCGTCGGGCAGGCTTCCGATAGGATTTCTCAGATGAAGCGCCTCATCGCTTTCGACCTCGACGGCACGCTTGCCGAGAGCAAACAGCCGATCAGCCAGGCGACTGCCGAGTTACTCAGTGCATTGCTCGGTGTCGCAACCGTTGCGGTGATCTCGGGAGGCGACTGGCCGCAATTTGAGACTCAGGTCGTCTCTCGCTTGCCCCGCAGCGCGGCTCTCCAGAACCTGTTCATCCTGCCGACCACTGGGACCAAGCTCTATCGTTTCGACAATGGCTGGCAGGCGATTTACGCTGACATTTTCACGCCCCATGAGCGCCGCCGTATCGGCGAAGCGATTGATGCCGCTATTGACGGAAACCAACTCCACGAGAAGCAGATTTGGGGCGATCGGGTGGAAGACCGCGGCAGCCAGATCACCTTTTCCGGGCTCGGTCAGCTCGCGCCACTTGCGGCCAAGACGGCTTGGGATCCAGACTTCGCCAAACGCAAGCTGCTCCAGTTGTCACTTCGCCGCATGCTGCCGGATCTGTCCGTGAACATCGGCGGGTCGACCTCAATCGACATCACGCGCCAGGGCATCGACAAGGCCTACGGCATGCGCAAGCTTGCCGAACATACAGGCATTCCCTTTTCAGCCATGCTGTTCTTCGGCGATGCAATCTATCCAGGCGGCAACGATGATCCTGTCCGCGAAGCGGGAATCGACACGATTGCTGTACGCGATCCTGCCGAGACCAACACTGCTCTTCTCGCACTCATTGCTTTCACAAAGCCGTAGAGTTCGAGAATGCATCCGCGCAATCTGCGGTTAGACCCATGGAGATAAAAGGCCTTGGCGGATCAAACTCAAATCACGTTATAATATTGGAAATTGTAACAATTGCAATCATGCGCGAGTGGAATTTCAGCAAGAACCAGCCAAGATCTGATCCTTTGGTGAACGATGGGCACACTATTATGATGAACAGACTTCGCTCGTTTCTGCTTCTGCCGCTTTTTGAAGCATTTGGGCGGCGCACTTGCGTCATGTGGGCCCAAAAGCTTGTGCATTTCAGTATTCTCGGGCGTCGCCTAGCCATCTGGAATGTGCGTAGCCACACAAATTTGTCAACACCCACGCCTCTCCTAATGCGGCAAACTCTAGTGGTCTTTCTCCTGGCCGGAAGCTCAATCAGTCCCCTGATGGCAAAAATCAGGAACGAAACGCCAGAAAATGCCAAAATCGACATGGAAGGTGTCTGGGCATTCAATGGACGCTCTGAGTGCAAGGTTGGCAACGCATGGATATTCATGTCCGACGGAAGCTACAGTGAGATTATGCTGCCCGATTTCACAGCGCAGGGTGATGGCAAATGGGTCCTGCGAGGGAACACGTTATTCTACTCATTGGCATTGCCGAAGGGATCAATTGCAGGGCCGTTAACGAAGCGCATGGATATAATTGAACATAGCCCCAAACGGATTGTTGCCATTACCGGACGAAGGGTCCGGCATGTAATGCACCGATGCCCTTGATCCCTGCATGAGCATTATATCTCGATTTGAGAAGAAAAACTCGTTCCTAGACGGAAAGTTATAACCTAAATGGCCCGGCAATGCCGGTGGTAACGGGGGGGTAGTTTGATGGACAGCATTCTCATCGAGGCTATCCACTGGATCACGCGTGCGATAGAAATCACGGGTACGGCGATCATTGTCGTCGGTGCGGGTTACTCGCTTCTCAGATTCCTACTGACAGCGGCAAAGGGCTTGACCGATGAAGGTTCTGTTGGAAGTTTCCGCTCAAATCTGGGGGAAGCCATCCTCTTGGGTCTCGAATTCCTGGTTGCAGCGGACATAATCAATACCATAGCTATTCAGCCAACGCTGAACAGTTTGGCCGTTCTTGCGGGCATTGTGCTTATAAGGACATTTCTGAGCTTCTCTCTTGAAGTTGAGATTAAGGGCCGTTGGCCTTGGCAAAGGGCAACAGGAGTCCACCGCGATGACTGAATAACAGTTCGGTTTTAGCACATGCACCCAATCACACAGTCGTCGCTCTACCGCCAGCGCGCATCCATCGGCCGCTCCGTGCCCCACTTTTTTGGGTTCACGGACACTACGTATATCAGCCAGTTTGAGGAGTCGTCCATCAGGGGCATCGCGGCTCGCCAAATTATCGCCGGTCGTTTTTCAACGGAGGAAAGATCATGATGAAAAGTCGCACTTCCTATCTTTATTCGCTGGCATTGATAGGCGGCGTTCTTCTGTCTCCCAGCCTTGCTGCGGCCCAGAGCCAAGGAACAGGACAGGCCTCAACCCAGCCCCCCATGTCTCCCAACGGCAGTGCAATGCCGTCCGGTGGGATGATGGAAGGTCATGACGCGATGCCCGGCATGCAAGGCGGCATGCAAATGCCTAAACCCGTTATGGCACAGGACAAGTCAGGATGCTGCGCCAAGAAGATGAAAACTATGGGAAGGTCGAAGCACAGCCCCAGACATCGCAGGCACGCCAAGCCGGCCGCCGCAAAGCCTGCACCGATGCCCGCCGACAAGCCAATGCCCATGCAGGACGATATGTAAGAGTATCAGCATGAAGCGTCCGCTCCATCAAATCACTACTCACCGAACTCTCTGGAGTCGGATTGGCTACCGGGTTCTGATCGCACTGACGGTGATGCTCACATCACCGTCGGTCGTGGCGCAAACCGCTGACGAGCACGCTTCGCATCATCCAGGCGGAGGCGGGGCAGCTCCAGCCATGCCTGCCGCAGCCAGCGGCACCGACATGCCTGCAACACAACCCATGGGAGGCTCGGGCACTGACCCAATGGCCGCCATGATGAAGCAGATGATGTCACCGTCGGCCGGATCTGCCGGGCCGGGAGGTATGGGTGGCACAGCCGCGCCCTCCGGCTGTTGCGGGCCAATGGGTGCCAAACCCTTCTACCCCTCGCTGATGCAATGGCCAGCGCTGACCGACGAAGCGCGGCGGGCCGTTCGAGCCGAAGCGCTAAAGCGCCTCGGCTCGGGGACCGAAGTGCTGACTGCCGAGCAATCCCGACTCCATCACGCGCTTGCGTCCAACGACTTCGTAGCTGCCGGTGACGCCATCAAGGGGGCTCGCGAAGGCCTTGCCCAAGCCGACAGCGGCGTGAGCGCCCTCAAGGGACTGGAGGAAGGCAAGGCACCCCGCGAGATCGCTCTCACATGGTTCAAGAACCAAAATGGAATAGGCGGAGCTGAACAAATGGCGACGGATAGCGGCCTTTCCTGGTGGCACATCATTGGAATGGTACTGCTCGCGGCGGCACTCCTTGCCGCCCTGCTCTTGCGGCAGGCTCGGCTTCGTCGCATCGCGAGCCTTGTCGAGCGACTGATGCCAGGGTCGCCCACAGCACAAACTGCAATTGGCGCTCCGGCTGCACCCACGGCAATGGCACAGCCCGCTGTTCTCGCGGGCGTCCCACAGGTGTCTGCCGAGACTAATGCTCCGCCGCCCGCTCAACGCCCTTGGAAGGGGGTGCTGCGCATCAAGGCGATCTTCGACGAAACGCCGAACGTGAAAACGTTCCGCTTAATGGAGGCGAACGGCGGTCCCATCCCGTTCACTTTCCTGCCGGGGCAATACGCAACAATCACTTCGGAAATCGACGGACAGAAGGTCCGTCGATCCTACACGATCTCATCATCCCCCACCCAGCGCGACTATATCGAACTCACGATCAAGCGTGAACAATATGGCCTGGAGTCGCGTCATCTTCACGATCATGCCGATACCGGCGATCTCCTTGAAATATCTGCCCCCGCCGGCAGGTTCTTCTTCACGGGGAAGGAAGCCGACGGCATCGTTCTGATCGCCGGCGGCGTTGGCATCACGCCAATGATGAGCGTTCTGCGAAGTCTCACAGACCGGTCCTACGAGCACGACATTTTTCTACTTTACGGCGTGAATACACCAGAAGATCTCATTTTCCGCGATGAGTGCGATCATCTGGCACGTCGCCATCCCAAGCTTCACGTCGCGTATACCGTCGCCAAAGCCGAAGGCACCGATTGGCAAGGCCAGGTGGGCTACATGACGGCAGATTTCATAGCGGCCTCGGTACCCGACATTGCGAAACGACGAGTCCACTTGTGCGGCCCACCCCCCATGATGGCTGCAGTGAAAGAAGCGCTCGCGCAGCTCCAAGTCCCATCAGACCAGGTTAAAACCGAAGAGTTCGCTCCGCTCAAGGGTGGCCCAGTCATGGAAGCCGAACCCTCGGAACCTGTTGCGACACCGGCATTCACCGCTGATCAGGCCGTGCCGATCCCGTCTGCACACGCCACCATCACATTCTCAAAGTCCGGCAAGGCAGGCCCCCTCGCGCCGGACCAGTCGGTGCTCGAAGCCGCCGAGGCGATTGGCGTAGCGATTGATTATGATTGCCGAGCTGGCACCTGCGGTCGGTGCAAAGTGCCACTCCGCCAGGGTCAGGCAACCATGGAGGTCGAGGACGCGCTCGCCGCGGATGAGAAGGCAGCGGGAATCATCCTCGCCTGTCAGGCAAAATCGACCGGTGACCTGGTGGTGGAGGCCTGATGACCGAAACCGAAAAAATCACGGTCGGAGGCCTGGTCAGTGTGCTAACGCTGATCGTCCCCGGATTTCTTATCCATTCCGCGCCCCGCTTCCCGGGCAGCCTTGCCGGGAGCATGTTCGGGATCGCCGCCGCGCTTCTGTTCCTGCTCCTGCTGTCCTACACGGCGGTGAAGCGGCAGGCCTGGATCAAGGAGCGGACCAAAGGCTCCATCTCGCTTGGGGCGCTAATGGGGTTTCACGTCTACGCCGGCGCAATCGGGGCATTGCTCGGCATCATTCACTCCGGCCACAAGTTTCAGAGTCCGCTCGGTGTGAGCCTTGTGATATCGATGCTCGCGGTCGTCGCGAGCGGATTCATCGGGCGATATTATCTTGCGCAGGTCAGCCAGGATCTCCGGCTTCAGCAAAAAGAGCTCAAGCTGCTTCGCGACCGCTACGATGGGTTGGCCACAGTTTCCGTAGTCTGGAATCGCGAAAGCGTCATCGACCCGTCAGGACTTAGTCTCGATCATCTGCTCGGTGCCATTTCGGATCTCGAATTTACAATAATGGCACGGGATGCGATCAAGCGCACCCTCGCGCGGTGGACGGTGTTCCATGTCGCGGTTGCGATTGTGATGTATGGCCTGATGGCATTGCACATTTGGGGCGGCTACTATTACGGCCTTCGGTGGCTGCCGTGAAGCGAACCACAATCCTTTACCTGGTGCTTGCGACGATCGCGCTGCTCGCAGCCATCGTGGTCCCCTTCACAGTCTACCGTTCGGGAAGCACTGCGCTACCCCAATGGTCATCGGCAGTCCGTCCCGGGCCCTTGTCGAGCGCCCACGCATTGCTCGAAGGCAAATGCGAGAGCTGCCATACTCCCAACCAGGGCATCAAGGCCGAAACCTGTATCGCATGCCACGCCTCTGCGCCTGAACTCCTGATGAAACCCGCGACCGCCTTCCACGCCAACCTAAAGGAGTGCGGGGGTTGCCACATCGAGCATCAGGGCCGCACTCTTCGTCCGGTCAGGATGGATCACCTGGTCCTCGAGAAGATTGCGAAGCGCGCTACAGGGCAAGTTGCAAAACTCGACTGCCAATCCTGCCACACGCCTCGGGATATCCATAAGGGATTCTTTGGACCTGAGTGCGCAAGCTGCCACACTACGGCAAGCTGGAAAATCAGCGGCTTCTTGCATCCAAGTCCGAAATCGACCGAATGCTCACAATGTCACAAGGCACCGCCGAGCCATTACATGATGCACTTCGAGATGATGGACAAGATGATCAGCGGCGAAAAACGGGCGCGCGTTGATCAGTGCTTCAGCTGTCACCAGACCGACTCGTTCAACAACATCAAGGGCGTCGGTATGGTCAAGGTGCATTGAGCGATCATTTCGCAAAGATAATTTGGCGCTTCGTGACTCTGTGGCCCAAGCAATGATCGGTTTTTACACCACCGGCGCGCAGCGTACTTTGAGCCCGTTCGCCAAGATTGCGCAATGAACTGCGATCAGACAATCCATGAGACGCAACGGGACGAGCCGCTTGAGCGCGCGTCGAACACATTCACCCTGGCAAGTTCACGACGACCAGGCCGTGGGTATCCGAATCAAGCTAAGATCGAGACAGGTTCGGTTATCGACGGGATTAGGTTTGACGCACGCGCTGAAGCGCCCCGCCGCACAAGAAATTTCGCTAAGCTCGCCAAGTTCGAAGCCAATGAGACCAGATCCGTACCCAATGCAAAGACGGCTCCGACCATTAGATTATGGGCGAGCCAGAACGGTGCGCCAACGAGAAACAGACCCTTCATTCGCGAAGTCGAGGTTTGCAATCGCGCAAGGCTGCCCAACGAGCTGCCGGTAAGCGCCAGAGCGGACGGGATGCCATGCCACGTCACAACAGAAAGAAAGACCAACAAAATGAAACTCGCTCCATAGAGCCTTGTGACCACGTAGCGATCTCGCACCGATGCAGAGATGAGGAGTTGTGAGCATGAAATGAGGCACGCCATCGCAGCTGTGGGAGAACCTAGCGTAAGAAAATAGAGCGTGAATGCGGCAGCACCCACGCTCTGGATTTTGACCACAGTTCGATAATTACTGAAAAATGGCCAGCCGATGATGCACAAAAGTGCCAAGCAACCTGAAGCGGTAGCAATCATGACCGACGCAGCGCGGTTCTTCCGAATTTAATCTGCATAGTGCGCTCAGCTCTCTCTTTTGTCATAGCAGAAGCATGAAGGATCAATGTTAATTACGCTTCAATTTACTTCTCAGTAGAACTACAGTAAGCATACGCCGAAGGCCGTGACGCGGTTCGAACAGGCTGCGATTTCGTGCAGATTGGTGCACCAATTCCAATGCAGGAGGCGATCGCCGCGCGCTGGCCGCTGCGGTCAGAACCGGAAAATAGCCACGACTTACGCCCGAGGGGCACGCAGCGCAGCGACCTTTCGGCAGCGTTGTTCGAGAGGCAGACCTGCCATCGTTGAGGAAGCGGGTTAACGCGTTCCAGCGGCGCAGTATGTAGATGATGGCTTTGGCGACATCGTGGTTGCGGGAGATTTTAGCGAACTGCGCGCCAACTCCCGACGGACAGCGAGACGCTCGGCCGGGTTCTTGCCATTGATGTCGCGCTCGATCGCGAACAGGGCGTCGAGCTTTGGTACAACCTCCAGCGCGATCGGGTGAATGATCGATGCCTTCTCGCCGCGGCTCTTCTTCCGAGCGGCGCCCTCGACATCGGCGAGTTCGAAGAACTTCCGGCGCGCGTGTGCAAAGCACCCGGCTTCCAGGATGAAGCCGGGCTGTCGATCGACAGCGTATAGCTCTACGAAGACAGCATATCATCGGCCTGCAGTATCCCTGACCTGGATGCGAAATGAGCTCGGGGATATTCGCCGCGCCGGTCACGCGAGTAGTGGAAGACGACTGCCGGTGGATCGGAACCGCCGAACGGCCGATATCGGTCTTGCCTTTGGCCATGACCAGCACGGTGGTGTCATCGCCATGAACGCGCTCGGCACAAGGACGTGTGCCTCGATCATCCGGTAGATCCGCATAAGCGCGTGGCACGCAGTCCCGATCTGATCGGCCAGCGTCAACACACTGAGCAGGGCACCTTCGCAGGCAAAACGCTCGGCCTGGCGGTGGAGCGGATGATACTGGCCGTACGTGTCGAACACCAACACGGCGAGGAAACTGGGGCCGTGCTGCTCACCGCGTAGCTTGGCGTTCTGTAGCTTGAGATGCGCGATCATCGCTTCGGTGGCGCTGGCCAGAGCCCGTGCGTTGGCCAACTCAGCCTCGACGGCGGCGACGCGTTGCTCGGCATCATCGGCCTTCTGAAGCGCCTGCGTCAGCAGCGCCTTGAGCGCATCGGTATCATCCGGAAAGGGTGAAACGGCGCCTGCCATGGGCGAAGTGAATTATCACCAAGCCCTCGGATCAAGCCAAAACTGCCTGACGCTACGGCTATCCTGCGCTCTGCGGACGCCAGGAATACTGCGGGTAGCGGCAGTAGATCCCGTTCAACAGGCAAGCCAGTTGAGAGCTCGTCAGAGAGACGGCCCCGTCCTTCGCGGACGGCCAGATGAAGCGTCCCTTCACGAGCCGCTTAGCATACATCGACATCCCCACACCATCGTCCCAGATGATCTTCTCCAGCGACCCGGATCGGCCACGGATCGGGCAAAGGCGACATCACTAGGGCATCGCCTTCGTCATGCCAGGCATATCCTTCATCATCGCGTCATGGTCTTCGGGCGCACTGGCAATTGCTGCCTGATATTGCGCGGGCGTCATCTTGGGGAGTTGCCGCACGAAAGCCACCATATCCCAGATCAACTCGTCGCTATGCGTTTTGCCCCATGCCGGCATCGCGGTCATCTTGACCCCATGCTTGATGATCCAGAATTGCGCCTTTGGCGATCTCTGCTGCTCCCGAAAAAGCTCCGGGGCCCTGGGGTAGAGTCCCTGGCTGATCTCCGACTTCTCCAGTCCCGGCCCGAGATGGCAGCCACTGCACATCTCAGTGTAAAGCCCCGCGCCGCTCTGCAACCGTTTTAAATCCATCAGGTTGGCAGGCACACTCACATTGCGAGACCGGACGGCGATCGAACGATCACGAAGCTGCTCTATGAGCCAATAAACCGGCTTGGTGTGAGGCGCATCAGCGCCGATGTCATAGACGCCAACATACATGACCGCGCCAGCAAGCGCGCCACCGACCAGTGCCGTCACCGCAATGAAGCCTACGCTTGGCAAATGCCTTCGAAGCCATGCCGTTTTAGAATCTTGCATCGCGTCCTCCTCAGCTGAAAAGCTTTTGGTCAGTCAGTGTTTTCGCACCCGTCCAATTTATAATACGCGCGGGTCGCCCTTACCCCTCATCAGAAATCTTTATCTTATGCGCGAGTTGAACGTCGTGGGACGCTTAAAAATATCGCAACGTCGATGAGGGGTTGTGCCGTGCGGTGCGTATTAACTGTGTCGACGCCTATGGAGAAATCAATGTATCGTAAAACATTGTTGGCCGTCGCCATGGCGGTTTCTGTCTTCGCTGCTACGCCCGTCCAGGCCCATTCCAAGCTCAGCAGTGCCACACCAGCAGCAGACACTGTCGTTACAGCGCCGACCAAGATACAGCTGATCTTTTCCGAAGCGCTCGTCGCGCAGTTCTCCGGAATCGACCTGACGATGACTGAGATGCCTAGCATGAAGATGGGCCCCATGAAGGTGAATGGCGTCAAGGCGACCGTGGCACCTAACGGCAAGACGCTCGGCGCCCCGCTCGCCAACCCGCTGGCAACCGGAACCTACATGCTCGATTATCATGTTATCTCGACCGATACCCATCGGATCCAAGGCAGCTACACGTTTAAGGTCAAGTGAGACCATGTCGGACATGGTGGCAATCGCCGTCAGATTGGGTCTTTATCTTGATCTGATGCCTCTCTTCGGGCTGCCTATGTTTGGCCTCTACACGTTACGCGGGGCAGAGAGAGCATCGGGCTCGGTCCTGCGCTTCCGTTCGGTATTGGCGACGATGGCGCTCGTCGGCGTTGGCTTGTCGATGCTGGACATGATGGTTTTGGCGGCCTCGATGGGTGGCCTGCCGATCAATCAGGTAGACCGCGCAACTGTCAATCATTTGATATCGAGCACCACGATTGGCACGGTCTGGCAAGTGCGGGTCGCGGCACTCTTGCTTGTGCTGTATTTTTCCGTCGTCGGATGGCGCCGCCCCGCTTTCGCCCTGTGGTCGCTGGCGGTCACCGCCGCTGTCGCTCTGGCAACCTTGGCCTGGACCGGCCATGGAGCGACCGGTGAAGGCTTGCAAGGATGGGTCCATCTTGGGGCCGACACCACCCATCTCTGGGCCGCGGGCATATGGGTAGGAGCATTATTCGCCCTTTGTTTTCTCATTTTCCGACCTACCGCCCGCATGACGATAGATCATATTCATCTCTATCACCGGGCGTTGGATGGCTTTTCTAAGGTCGAAGCGGCACTCGTGGGACTGCTTATCCTGTCGGGGGTCATCAACAGTTGGATACTGATCGGACCGTCTAGGCTCGGTTCCCTTTTTACCAGTCTTTGCGGCCTTTTGCTGGTTGCGAAGCTGATACTGTTCGGCGTCATGCTGATGCTGGCCGCCGCCAATCGCTTCTTCCTGACGCCATACCTGGCTGCGACCATTGAGACGGGCAACACATCCTCGGCGATAAAGGCGCTCCGGCGCAGTTTCGTCATCGAAACCGGATGTGCACTTGCCATTCTAGTCCTCGTTGCATGGTTGGGGCTTTTGCCCCCGCCATCCTCGGGAATGTAATTCGTCTTCACGGAAGTGCGCACGATATGGCCTTGATTACTTTAAGGGCCGGGCCAAACCGGGAAATCGCCTCTCTGTGTCGTTCGATCTCGCCACAAGGTAGATAGGCGATCTCTAGGTCCGCGATCCGGCTGGACGCCAGCCTTGCTTTTTACGCGCGCACTTCGCTTTCGCAAGCGTCGCGAGATACAAGGAACAATCCGTCGGTGGCATGAAGTTCGGTGCTGCTCAGGGCAAGATCGAATATCCAGACAATGCCCGAATAAATGGATGTCGAATGTTCGACTTTAAAGGATGCAGCGACCCGGTCGCCGTTCCGCTCCAGTCGGTGTCAAAATTGAGGCCGGCAAGCTTTCGAGGCAGCCCTCCCCTATTCACGGTTTGTAGCTCACCGATCAGGATCTCAATGTAAAGCTGGCCGATGGCCGATCCTTGCGCTTCGACACGCTCTATGTGGGCCTCGGCACGACAGCTCAATCGGACTTGGCAAGGATGATTGGTGCCGATTTGGGGCATTCGGGCTGCATCCTCATCCATGAACATCAGAAAACGACGATCAGCGACATGTTCGTTGTTTTCGGCATGATCGAAGGGCGGGATCTTAGTGCGCGGAGCCGGTGCACCAGCAAACCCAGGATCGAGCGCTGGCACCACACCCTGAAGAACAACTTCTTGTCCGGCGACCTCGATGCCCAGATCGACGAGACCGGCGAGCATTACAAGCACCAGCGTTACCAAGAGAGCCGGCCACGAGACGCCCGCATCCCGCCAATCTAAACCGCGAGTTGCGCCGAATGTTCTGACGACGGTCAGTGCTGGCAAGCTTCACAGGAAGCCAACGATGCCCTGACCCGCAATGTGGCCGCCTTCCTACAAGGGCAGCGCGTTCCACGGACAATACGTATAGTGCGGCAACCGCGATATTCGCCATGCAAATGCCTCATCGAACTTCGACAGGCAAGCCTGGACGCATTGCGCAATGGCAATACGCGCCGCCGCGTTCGTGTTGCCGACTCGAAAGAGATCCATTTGGTTAGAGGTTGAACATGAACGGTCCCGTCCTCACTCCCCGGCCCAGCCGCATCGCTCTTATCGGGACATGCGTGCCGCGACATTGCGGTATCGCAACTTTCACGAATGATCTCCAGCAGGCGCTGAGCACTGCCGATCCGAACGTGGCCGCGATGACAATTGCCATGACCGACGACAAGAATGCATACGCCTATCCCGATCGGGTCCCGCTGGAGATTCAACACGCAGACCCCGCCTCCTATGAAGTGGCGGCGGACTTTCTGAATGTTGCAGATATCGAGATAGTCTCGCTGCAACATGAATTCGGGATTTTCGGCGGTGAGGCGGGTGAGCATGTCCTCGGCCTGGTGCGCGGCCTGAAAGCGCCACTGGTCACGACGTTGCACACGGTCCTTGCCACACCCAATCCGTCTCAGCGCCGTGTTATGGACGAACTCATTGCAAGCTCTGCCCGCCTGATCGTGATGGCTGATAAGGGGCGCCAGATCCTGCAGGATGTCTATGGCGTCTCGGCCGATCAAATCGCCGTGATACCCCACGGCGTACCGGATCGTCCCTTTCTGGATCCAGCTATGGCGAAGCACGATCTAGGCTTGGCAGAGCGGACCTTGCTGATGACCTTCGGACTGCTTGGGCCGGGCAAGGGTATCGAGACAGCTATTCGCGCGCTGCCCGCCCTCGTTCAGGAAAACCCCAAACTCCTCTACATGATCGTCGGCGCGACCCATCCCAATCTGGTGCGGGACGAGGGCGAGCTCTACCGAGAGAGCCTAACAGCACTCGCCAGCGAGTTGGGCGTTAGCGAACATGTCCAGTTCGTGGACAGATACCTCTCGCTTGACGCGTTGCTGGATTATTTGGCCGCATGTGACATCTATCTGTCACCCTACCCCAACGAGGCACAGATCGTTTCCGGGACGCTGGCCTATGCGATTGCGCTCGGCAAAGCCGTTGTCTCAACGCCGTTCTGGTACGCGCAGGAGCTGCTGGCAGACAATTGCGGCTTGCTCGTCCCGTTCGAGCAGGCAGACGGGTTCGCAACGGCCATTCGCAGATTGATCGACGACGATACATTGCGAAGCGAAATTCGGACGAACGCCTATGCTCGTGGTCGGGCAATGATCTGGCCGAGAGTGGCGGAACAGTATCTCGAAGTATTTTCAACCGTCCGATTGGAGCGGCGTTCGGCAGGCGCAACCATCATCGGCTTTCCACCGATCCAACCAGGCAACACCCCATTGCCACATGTCTCGACGGCCCATCTCGCTGCTCTCACCGATTCGGTCGGTCTGATGCAGCACACCAAATTTGCGGTGCCCGATCGAAGACATGGCTATTGCCTAGACGATAATGCGCGCGCGCTGCTCGTCTTCACCGAACTCGCGGCATTGCGCCCTTTGACGGCGCAAGAGGAACAGTTGCACCTCACATACGCAGCCTTTGTCGAGAGCGCCTGGTCACCACAGACCAACCGGGTCCATAACTTCATGAATTTCGATCGGACGTGGTTGGAGAGCGATGGTGCGGATGACGCTCTGGGCCGCACGATTTGGGCGCTAGGCACCGTTGCTCGGCACAAAGACGCCCGTTCGCTGGATGGCTGGGCCGCAGCCCGGGTGCTGGAGATCGCGCCCGTCTTGATGGCGTGTACATCGCCGCGCGCCTGGGCCTATGGTTTGCTCGGCATATCTGCGTTCCTGGAACGCTTTCCAGGCCATCGCGGATTTGAGCGCCTCAGGGGCGAGCTAGCCAATCGGCTTTTCCAGCGCTGGTCCGACGCTGCCAGGCCTGATTGGATCTGGTTCGAGGATAGGCTGGGCTACGATAATGCCCGTTTGTGCGAGGCGCTGATTGTCAGCGGCCATGACACCGGCAAGGAGCACTATCTCGATGCAGGCCTTGATTCGCTACGCTGGCTGATGAAACTGCAAACAGCCGAACGCGGTCATTTCCGGCCCATCGGAACAGAAACTTTCGGTGCCGATCATCGGCATCCGCAACCCTTCGATCAACAGCCACTGGAAGCCTGGGCGGCCGTCAGTGCCTGTTTGACCGCGGCGCGTGTCACTGGAGACGCCGTCTGGCAAGGTGAAGCGAGCCGTGCCTTTGCCTGGTTCCTTGGCCAAAACGATCTTCGCGTTCTAGTGGTGGATATCGAGCGCGGCGCCTGCTTCGATGGATTACATCCCGACCGGCGCAACGCCAATCAGGGCGCGGAATCGACGCTGGCTTATATCGCGGCGTTGACCGCGATGCGGCGCACTCCGTTTGCCCAGCCTGACTTGCCACGTATTTCGGAAATGACGACCGCACGATGTACATGCCACCTCGGCGGAGCCAGCGAGGATCCAATCGATACCGGCGCGGCTGGTAGCTGGCTTATGCCGGACGTTGAATTGGGCGCTCGATCCACGACGCAGCTGGCGACAGCCAATTGAAGCGCCCTCGATCCAGGCAGGCAGACAGTCATCATGCCCGCCACTGATCCACGTCCGCAGACCTATCCAGGCCAAACAGGCCTATCCGATGCCGGACACGTTATTGCCGTGCGCGGCCCGGTCATCGACGTGGTCTTCCCGAAGGGGAAGCTCCCGCTGGTCGACGAGGCGTTGCTCATTCACTGGGACAGGCCCGACGTGCTGATGGCGGAGGTGCAGAGCCATATCGACGATCGCACGGTGCGCGCCGTAGCGCTGCAGGCCACCTCGGGCCTTTCCCGTCATGTCGCGGTCGAGGCAACCGGCGGCCCTGTAGCCGTGCCGGTTGGCGCTGCGGTGCTTGGGCGACTGATCGACGTCATCGGCAGGATTGGCGACGGCGGAGACCCATTGCCCGCCGACGTGACGTTGCGCCCGATTCACCGCGCGCCGCCGCCACTCCATGCTCAAAGTTCCGCGACGTCGCAATTTGAGACGGGGATCAAGGTGATCGACCTGCTTTCCCCGCTCGCGCAGGGTGGCAAGGCGGCAATGTTCGGAGGCGCCGGTGTCGGCAAGACAGTGCTGGTAATGGAACTGATCCACGCCATGGTCGCGCGCTATGAGGGCGTATCCGTGTTTGCCGGTATTGGCGAGCGATCGCGCGAGGGACACGAACTTCTGAACGACATGCGCGGATCAGGCGTGCTCGACCGCACCGTGCTTGTCTTTGGACAGATGAACGAGCCGCCCGGCGCGCGCTGGCGCGTTGGGCTGACTGCGCTAACTGTGGCTGAGTATTTTCGCGACGAGCAGCACCGCAACGTGCTGCTGCTGATGGATAACGTCTTCCGCTTCGTCCAGGCCGGCAGCGAAGTTTCGGGGCTGCTCGGGCGACTGCCGTCCCGCGTCGGCTATCAACCGACCCTGGCAAGCGAAGTCGCCGCGCTGCAGGAGCGAATCGCCTCCGTCGCTGGCGCGGCAGTGACCGCGATTGAGGCAGTGTACGTGCCCGCCGACGATTTCACCGATCCCGCCGTCACCGCCATTTCCGACCATCTCGACAGCACCGTCGTACTATCGCGTTCGATGGCCGCGGAGGGCATGTATCCCGCGGTTGACCCGCTCGCTTCGGTCTCGATCTTGCTCGACCCGCTGGTGGTGGGCGCCGAGCATTACCGTATCGCGGAAGAGGTGCGCGAGACGATCGCGCAATACCGCGCGCTGCAGGACATCATCTCGCTGCTCGGCGTCGAGGAACTCGGGCGCGACGACCGGCTCATCGTCGATCGCGCGCGCAAGCTGCAGCGATTCCTGACCCAGCCGTTCGTCGTCACCGAGGCGTTCACCGGTACGCCGGGGCGCTCGGTGCCCCTCGCCGAGACGCTAAAGGGTTGCGCGGCGATCCTCGCCGGCGAGGCAGACGACTGGGCCGAGAGTGCTTTCTACATGATCGGCGATTTCGAGGAGGCGCGCGCGCGCCAGGCGGGAGCCCCCAAATGAGGCTGTTGATCACCGATCCCGCGCAGATCGTCGCGGATCATCCCGATGTCGATGCGGTCCGCGCGGAAGATGCGACCGGCAGTTTCGGCATCCTGAAGGGCCATAGCGATTTTCTGACCGCGCTGGAAATATCGGTCGTCTCTTGGCGGCACGCGGACGGACGGCAAGGCTTCTGCGCGATCCGCCAGGGCATCCTGACGGTTAGCGGCGGTCGCGACGTGCGGGTCGCGACGCGCGAGGCGCATATCGGTGACGATCTCGACACGCTCGAACGCGACGTCCTAGCCCGCTATCGCGAGCGCATCGACGCGGACCGGACCGACCGCACCGCCGCCGCGCGTTTGCGCACCCAGGCGATCCGGCAGATGGTTGCGGCACTGCGCGGCGGCGCGGCCACCAGCGACATACGCCCGTGAGCGACCCCCTGCCCGACCGCGAAACCCGGCTGACCAAGGCGGTACGCGTGCGCGCCGATCGCCGCAAGGCATGGGCGCGCGACGGCGCCCCGTCGCTGGCGCGCAATCTCGGCCAGATCGGCGCGCTTGGCTGGACGATCACCGTGCCGATCCTGATTTGCCTCGCCGCCGGGCGTTGGCTCGACCATCATTTCGCCAGCGGAGTGTTCTGGACGGCGCCGTTGATAATGATCGGCGCAGTGTTCGGCGGTTGGTCGGCATGGCGCTGGATCAACAGGCGATGATGGCGGTCGCCATTCCGGCTTTCGGGTGCCTCGGCATGGCCGCAGGCGCGATCCATTTCCTGTCCCTGCGCAAGGATGTCAACCTCGTGGTCGTCGGCGGCTCCACCTTCGCGGCACTGGGCTGGCGGCTCGGACGCCTGGCGGTCACGATCGGGACGCTCGTTTGGGCAGCAACGCAAGGAGCGCCCGCGCTCGTGGCAGCAGCAGGCGGGTTCCTGCTCGCGCGGCACCTGATCCTCCCCCGACTAAGGCTGCCATCATGATCAGCTCGCCGTTCGACACGCAAGTCCTGCTCATGGTCGGTCCGGTACCGATTACGACGCCGGTCGTCACCACCTGGGGAATCATACTGCTCTTGAGCGTAGGATCATGGCTGATCACGCGTCGCCTCGCGCTCAAGCCGTCGCGAGCGCAAGCCGCGCTCGAGCTCGTCGTCGATATGTTTTCAGTCCAGATCCGCGAGACTATGGGAGTCGCCCCGGCCCCGTATCTTCCGCTGATCGGGACGTTCTTCCTTTACCTGCTCGTCGCCAACTGGTCGTCGCTGATCCCCGGCGTCGAGCCCCCGACCGCGACGCTGGAGACCGATATCGCGCTCGCGCTGATCGTGTTCGGCGCGACGCTCTGGTTCGGGATCCGCGCGCTGGGCGTTAACGGCTATGTCCGCAGCTTCGCCCAGCCTTCGATCCTGCTCGCGCCGCTCAACCTGATCGAACTGTTCACGCGCAGCCTGTCGCTGACCGTTCGCCTGTTCGGCAACATGATGAGCGGGGTATTCGTGATCGGCATCGTACTCAGCCTGGCAGGGTTGCTCGTGCCGATCCCGCTCATGGCGCTCGAACTGCTGACCGGCGCGGTACAGGCCTATATTTTCGGCGCTCTGGCGATGGTCTTCATCGGCGGTGCGGTCAGCGAAACCACTTCCATCCAGCAAAAGGCAATGACATGAATTGGATCCATTTGATAAGCATCATGGGCGCTGCGCTCGCGATCTCGCTCGGCGCGATCGCCCCCGCGCTGGCGCAAGGAAAGGCCGTCGCCGCTGCGATGGACGCTATCGCACGACAGCCAGAGGCTGCGGCCACCGTTTCGCGCACGCTGTTTGTGGGCCTGGCGATGATCGAGACCATGGCGATCTACTGCCTGGTCGTCGCATTGCTGCTGCTCTTCGCCAACCCGTTCGCCTGACCCAGAACGGTGCATATCAACTGGTGGACGCTGACGCTCCAAGCGATCAACGTCCTGGTCCTGATCTGGCTGCTCAGCCGCTTCCTCTACCGGCCGGTGGTGGCGGCGATCGAAGCGCGTCAGGCGGCAGCCGACGCGCTGCTCGCCAGTGCGGCTGCGGCAAAAGCGCAAGCGGAGACCGAGGCGGCGGCCCTCAAAGCCAGCAACACCGCTCTTGCGGCCGATGCGGAGCGGCTTCGCGCCGAAGTTCGCACCGCCGCCGACGCCGACCGCGTCCGATTGCTCGAAACGGCCCAGACCGATGCCGAAAAGATGGGCGAAGCGGCCAAGGCTGGTATCGCCGCCGAACGCGACGCCATGCGCAAGGCGCTGGAGACTCAAGCGGCAACGCTTGCGGGTGACTTGGCCGCAAAGCTTGTCCAGCACTTGCCGCCGGCCGTGATCCACGAGGCAATGTTCCAGAAGTTGACCGACCAGCTCGCCGCCATGCTCGAAGTGGACCGCGCCAGAAGCTTTGACGGCAGCGCGCTGACCCTCGTCACGCCCACCCCGCTCCACGACAGTGAACGCGCACGCTGCCGCGACGCCTTGGCGAAGCTCCTTCCCGTGCCACTCGACCTCGCCTTCGAGGAGGAACCGGGTCTGATCGGCGGCTGCGAATTGCGCGGCGCGCACGTCCACCTCCGCAACAGCTGGCGTGCCGATCTGGACGATATGCTCGGCCACCTCGCGAAAGACGGAACCGATGCCCGAGACGCCTGACAGCTGGCTGGAGCGCGCGCGCCAGAGCGTCGCTGCGACCGTCCTCGCCCCCGAACTGCGCCAGATAGGCCGCGTCGACTCGATCGGTGACGGCGTCGCTATGATTTCCGGCCTGCCTAACGCCCGGCTCGACGAACTGCTGCACTTCGACGGTGGCCAGGCGGGCTTCGTCCAGACGCTCGACGGCGAAACTCTTGGCTGCGTGCTGCTCGACGATGCCGACGGCGTGAAAGCGGGTGCCATGGTGACCGGCACCAGCGCGGTTGTCCGCACGCCGGTCGGACCAGGGCTCCTCGGCCGGGTCGTCGATCCGCTCGGTCGGCCGCTCGATAGCGGTGCGGCCATCGCCGCCGAAAGCTTCGAACCGATCGAACGCGCCGCGCCCGCAATCATCGACCGCGACCTGGTTGTCCAGCCGGTGCAAACGGGGACCTTCGTGATCGACGCACTGTTCGCGCTCGGCAGCGGCCAGCGCGAATTGATCGTCGGCGACCGCGCGACCGGCAAGACCGCGCTCGCGGTCGATGCGATCGTCAACCAGCGCTCCAGCGACGTCATCTGCATCTACGTCGCGATCGGGCAGAAATCGTCGAGTGTCGCGCGGGCAATCGAACAAGTCCGTCGTCACGGCGCGCCCGAGCGATGCATCTTCGTGGTGGCGAGCCCCGCACAGGCGCCTGGGCTGCAATGGATCGCTCCGTTCGCCGCCTTCACCATGGGCGAATATTTCCGCGATCGCGGCGGTCATGTGCTGATCGTTGTCGATGATCTCACCAAGCATGCGGCCACGCACCGCGAGATCGCCTTGCTCACTGGTCAGCCTCCGGGGCGCGAGGCCTATCCCGGCGACGTCTTCTATCTCCACAGCCGCTTGCTGGAGCGCGCTGCCAAGCTTTCGCCCGCCAAGGGCGGCGGCTCGCTCACCGCGCTGCCTATCGCCGAGACCGATGCGGGAAATTTGAGCGCCTATATTCCAACCAATCTCATCTCGATCACCGACGGGCAGATTGCGCTCGACGCCAAGCTGTTCGCGCAAGGGCAAAAGCCCGCGGTCGATGTCGGCATCAGCGTCAGCCGCGTAGGTGGCAAAACCCAGGCGCGCGCACTGCGCGACGTTTCGGGCAAGCTGCGCCTGGATTACGCGCAATTCCTCGAGCTGGAGATGTTCACGCGCTTCGGCGAGCAGCCCGAAGCGCGCGTGAAGGCGCAAATTGACCGTGGGCAAAGGCTGCGCGCCTTGCTCAACCAACCCCAGTTCCAGCCATTGCGCGTCGTCGACCAGACTGCGCTGGCGCTGGCACTGACACAGGGAGCTTTCGACGCAATCGCCGTAGAGACGGTCGCTGAGCTACGCGCGCGCTTGCCCGCCTGGCTTGACGCGCAGGCGGCGGAGACGGTCGCATCGGTCGAGAAAAGCGGCACACTGAGCGAGCCCGATCGTGCAGCGCTGATCGCAGCAGTGGGCCGACTGACCAATAGCGTGGGACAGACCACGCCATGACCGAGCAGCTCGCCGATATCAGCGCCCAAATCGCGACCGTCAGGCAGCTCGGCGCGGTGGTCAACGCGATGCGGGGTATCGCCGCTGCCCGCGCGCAACAGGGTCGCGCGCTGCTGCCAGCGGCACGTGCTTACGGCGATGTCGCGGCGCGCGCGATCGAGCAGGCGCTGCTGCTCGACGACACGTCACCCGTCACGCCGATGTCGCACCGGACCGCGCCGCCAGGCGTGATCGTGTTCGGCGCCGAGCAGGGCTTCGCGGGCACCTTTGCCGATCGCGTGCTCGACAGTGCCACTTCCGCGTTGGCAAATTCGCATGTTTTCCTGGTCGGCGACCGCACCGCGTCGCTGGCGCGCGAACGCGGGCTGCCCCTCGCCGCCACCTTCGCGGCACCGTTGCGCGCTGCCGCCATCATCGAGGTGGCCGCAGTGCTGATCGAGGCGGTCACGACCTATCTCGACACCAGCGGAGCGAGCCGGATCGACTTGATATTCCCGGTCTGGACCCCCGGGAAGGGCTTAAAGGTCACGCAGCGCCGCCTGTTGCCGCTCGATTTTGCCAGATTTAGCAGTGTCACCTCCACGCCACCGCTGATCCAGCTACCTCTGCCAAAATTGCTCGATTGTCTGACCGAGGAATATGTCTTCGCGCAGATCTGCGAAGCCGCCACCGAATGCTTCGCCGCCGAGAATGAAGCGCGTGTCTCGACGATGGCATCCGCTAGCACCAATATCGCCGCTAAGCTCGAGACGCTGCAAGGGCTCGAGCGGATGACACGCCAGGAGGCGGTTACCGCCGAGGTGGTAGAACTGGCGTCGGGCGTTCGCTCGCGACGGCATCGACAGGCTGCCCGCGACAAATATCGATGACGTTGGTCAACCAAGCCCATCGCCCAAACCGAACTCCCCCAGCCAAAGAGGTCCGCATGACAAAGCCCGATCGCAGCCACACCCGCGCCCACCTCGTCGGTGGCGGGATCGCTTCGCTGGCGGCAGCCACCTTACTGATCCGCGACGGCGGACTGTCGGGGCACACCATCACCGTTTATGAGGAGCTCGACCGGGTCGGCGGCAGTCTCGACGGGTCGGGCGACCCGCACACGGGCTACATGGTCCGCGGCGGGCGGATGATGGAAAGCAAATATCTGTGCACCTACGACCTGTTCTCCTCAATTCCGACGCTCGACGGGAAGCAGACCGTCACGCAGGAAATCTTCGAATGGAACGAGGTCATCAAGACCGGTTCCAAGTCACGTCTAGTGCGCGGCGCTAACAAGATCGATGCGCCCGAATTCGGCCTGTCAGAGCGCCACATCCTGACGATCGAGAAGCTGGCGATCGAACCCGAGACGCTGCTCGGCGACAGCCGGATTTCCGACCATTTCGACCAAGCGTTCTTCAAGACCAATTTCTGGTTCATGTGGTGCACAACCTTCGCCTTCCAGCCATGGCACAGCGCGATCGAGCTGAAACGCTACCTCGTGCGCTTCACCCACATGGTCGCCGGGTTCAACGAACTGCACGGCATCATGCGGACGCTTTACAATCAATATGACTCGCTGGTGCTGCCGCTGCGCAAATGGCTCAACGAGCGCGGCGTGGTGTTTCGCCTCGGCAGCAAGGTGACCGACATCGCGTTTGCCGACCGCGACGGCACGAATTTTGTCGAGAGCCTGACCTGCGAAAGTGGCGGCACGACCGAGCAAGTCGAAGTCGCGCCCAGCGACCTGGTGATCGCGACGTTGGGATCGATGACCGAAGGCGCCGCGATCGGCGGGATGGATAGCCCTGCGGCGCTTAACGACAAAAGCGTCGGTGGGGCCTGGGCCCTGTGGGACAAGATCGCCGCCGGCCGCCCCGAATTGGGCCGGCCCGCCAAATTCACCGACTATGTCGATGAATCGAAATGGCTCTCCTTCACCACCACGCTGAAGGACTCGGCGCTGTTCGACCGGATCCGCGATTTCACTGGCAACGTTCCGGGCGAAGGTGGCCTCATCACCTTCGTCGATTCCAATTGGCTGATGTCAATCGTGCTGCCGCACCAGCCACACTTCATTGGCCAGCCCGACAACGTGCAAGTGTTCTGGGGCTATGGCCTCAGCGTCGATGCTCCCGGCAATTACGTCGCCAAGCCGATGTCGGCCTGCACCGGGCGCGAATTGATGCAAGAATTGCTCGGCCACTTGGGAGAGATCGACCAGGCGCAGACCAGCCTCGAGGGCATGATCTGCCTGCCATGCATGATGCCCTTCATTACCAGCCAGTTCCTCAATCGCGCCAAGGGCGACCGGCCGCAGGTCCACCCCAAGGGCTATGCCAACTTCGCCATCACGGGACAGTTCTGCGAACAGCCCGATGACGTCGTCTTCACAGTCGAATACTCGGTGCGGTCTGCTATGTCGGCTGTCTATGCGCTGCTCGATATCGACCGGACCCCGCCCGCAGTGTTCAAGGGACAACTCGATCCGCGCAACCTCTACAAGGCGTTCCGCGCCTTGCATGACATGAACGATTGAAGGTTGGGACGATGGATGGCCGGTGGGCACTGCCGGGTTCAAGGGCTGTGACAAAATGATGAACTCTTGCGGAATGCTCGTCACCACCCACCCGTTCTGAATTGGAGTAGTTCTCCCGGACGGCTATCCACTATCCAAACGGTCATCAATTCTCATCAACTGAAGTAGCTTACTCCATCACGCTCAGGAGGTTATCGATCGAGACCGTAGCGAAAGCAGTGAAGCTGTCAGCAATCGCATATGGCAGAAGCATGGTCCGATCCTGAACAAGCGCACCGCAGCTATAGACGACATTGGGTACGTATCCGTCCCGTTCGTGCGGGCTGGGCGCCAGGACCGGGCGCGGTGTTCGCGCCAACAGCTTTGACGGATCATTCTTGTCGAGGAGGCATGCGCCAATGCAATAATTACGCACCGTGCCGACGCCGTGGGTCATCACCAACCATCCTTCGTCGATTTCGATCGGCGATCCGCAATTGCCCATCTGGACGAATTCCCAGGGGTATTTTGGCGTAATGAGCTTTGTGCCCCCTTCCCAGTTGAGCAATGAATCGGAGAAATGAAGCCAGATATTCTTGCCGTCCTGACGTCCAAGCATGGCGTATTTGCCCTCAATGCGGCGAGGGAAAAGGGCCATGCCCTTTCCGCTAGAGGCCTGGCCAATCAGAACGCGCATTTCGAACGATCGGAAATCGGTGGTGCTCAGCAATTCCGATCGCACTTCGCCACCGCTAAAAGCGGTATATGTTCCATGATAGATTATGCTGCCGTCATCCTCGCAGAAGCGCACAAGGCGCGTATCCTCGATGCCCTGCCTCTGGCTCGGCAGGACCGGAAAAAGCACCGTCTCCGAGATCGTGCGACTGCCGGCGCAGCACAGGCGCGCTGCTACGCCCTCTCCTTTCCCGCACGTATCGATAAGTGGCGATACCGATGTCGGGCTGGGATCATCGATCAAAAGTGCGCCGCCTGATGCCCAGGTGCCGGTCCGGAAGGTCACGGAAGACACATGTCCCTCGCCAATTCCCCGCAGCGACATCACGAAACGGATGGTTCCCTCCGGGAGCCCCGACTGGTCGGGATGGAGTACCACGCTTGGATTGAACAAGGCCGCGGCCTCGTAAGCAAATTCTTCGCTGAAGTAGGCGCCGATCAACCGCCGCTGCTTGGCGTTGATACGACCCACACCCTCGATGCCGCCAGCGACCTCCTCGAACCGCCGAAGCAGCATCGTATCCACGTCACGGTGGTTTTCATCCAGAGACAATGAGACGCCTTTTAGCTGGCGCGCCAACTCAGCCTCGTCAAGCGCCACGATCAGGTCCACGGTCTCTTGGGCACGTGACGTGCCGCCGGCGAAGTCTCGTGGGTAGTGCGGATCGAATGGCCGAACGACGGTCCGCGATGGATCGGGTCGAAGAACGCGATCATAGAAGTTAAGTTTTGCGCGTTGGATCATACTGACCGGCTCACCTGTGCGTTCCTGCATTTCAACACTGCCGCTCCTCGTTGGGAAGCGTATCGCAACCGACTATGGTATTCTGAGTAGATTCCGTTCGCGGGATTGTGGTCGGAAAGGCGACCCTTGCCCAGAAATCTGCCTGTAAGCCCTGTGCTGTGGGGGCCTATAAGTAAATTCCGCAGAAGCCAGCTTTCCCTGTCGGGCATACTCCTCTTTAAGATAAGCCATCAATTTCGTCGGAAGTGCAGACGATTATTTATTAGGGGATATCGAAGATGTTTGGGGCAGGCAGACAAACGAATTGCCGGCACGCTCAATCCACGGTCGAGGCTCTTATCAATTCGAGCCGACCGCGCGTGGCGGTCACCCTTCGGTGAAGCGACATACGTAACCTTAAAATGCGCAGAATGACCGCAGAAAATTTGATGAACCTCGACACGGTCGACCTGCGCTCCATCGGCCTTGCCGAGGCACGCGACAATCCGCCCGCATCTATACAAACGATCTTTCCACGCCTTAAGATTGCAAGCCCAACGCCTTATGCGACAAGCGGCATGCTTCCAAAGACCATAACTCAACAGACTAAAAGCTACTGCGGCTTGGCCACCCTGTTGCAGGGACACAGGACGAAAAGAGGCCGCCAACCGTGTTGCCGTGATCCGCTGGGCTGCTGCGGCGGCAAACCAGGCCGTTGTTGATGCCAAGCACCTCGCCCGTGGTCCCTGGTTCATACAACCAGTAGGTGGTGTTGCAGGGTGCTGCGCAACGGCAGACTACCCGGCCATAACGGCCAATCCCAAGCGCGAGCGAACTGTTGGAATTGATGATTATTCCTGCAGCGTGTTGCGCGATACGATTTAATCATGGACATAGCAGCATGCAGGAATGCCCCGTCATTGGTAATTTTTGCTTCCCATGCTGTGCTGTTCCTGCCAGACAGGACATAACGTGGATCGTCGGCTCGCCTTCCTGCTTCTTATTGGAGCAATCCTTGGCCTTCTGGGGCAGGAATCAGCTTTCGCGCAGATGACCCTCAAACCGGTACAATCCGAAACGACCCAAATGGACCCCGACTGCGCCAAAGCAATGGGGATTACCGTTCAGCCATCATCGGATGACCAACCCTGCCAAGGGATGACCCCGGAATGCATCGCAAAAATGGGTTGCACCGTGCCCTTGGCTTTACTCCCCGGCAAGGTTGTTGATGACGTTCAGGCCCTGACGCTTTTCCAACCTGTCGTGTCCCCTGTTGCGGCACTGTGGGGACGTACGGTTCCGCCCGAGCCTGAGCCTCCGGCGCACATCGGCTGATCGCTGAGCGGGCTACGTCGGCTTTGCCGACCCCGTAGCTTCTGCCCATCGGACCGAAGGGTCCACGTCAATCCGCGCCCGCGATGCATCCACTTGGGGCCCCCCCTCAAGATGGTTTACGCGAAATGGATATCCGACTGGCGCCCCCAAAAACCTGGTGAGCCGGCTGCCGCATGACTGTGACAGGACCGGATCGCCGCAGGCAGGTTGAGCAATTGCCTGGCCGATAGCGATAAGACACGACGGCCGGGCACGTGGCGCCGGTGAAGTTCCCTCGCTTCACCGGCGCCCGATTCGCCAAAGGCAGTCCTTCGCAATCGGCCTCGCACGTGCAGACCGGAAGACAATTGCATGCGTATATTATTCCTGGCACCGGCCTTGGCCACTGCGCTGCCTTGCGCGGCAGGTGCGGAACCACTGACTTTCGAAGCCGCGCTCGAACGAGCGGCGAACGCAGCACCTGCGCTCAAAGTCAGTGAGGCCAGCGTCCGCGCATCGCACGCTCGTGCGATTGCTGCCGGCCAGCTTCCTGATCCCACCTTGTCCGTTGGCATCGATAATTTTCCGATTTCGGGCCCGCCAGCCTTTCGTCCGCGTGATGAAAGCATGACCACCGCACGGATCGGGGTCGAACAAGCATTCCCCAACCCGGCCAAGCGGCGCGCGGAGCAAACCCGCGCGCGGGCTGCGATCGGCGCGGCGGAAGCTGGACAAGCGGTCACGGCGCAAGACGTCCGCCTGGAAACGGCGCTTGCCTGGATCGATCTTTACTATGCCAAACGTCGCCTTGCCCAGTTGCGGCGCCTTGATGCGAGTCTTGGCGATTTACAGGCTACAGTTACGGCGCGGCTTGCCTCGGGTTCAGCCCGGCCAAGCCAGGCCTATGAACCCGAGCAGTTGCGCGCGGCGGTTAATGACCGGCAAGCTCAGCTTGAGGCTGAGGTGGCCAAGGCGCAAGCCCGGCTCGCGCGCCTGACGGGCGATCCCGATGCTGACGTTAGCAGCGATCCGCCCTTGCTCACGGTCGAACGTGAACGGCTGAGGGGCGGTATTGGCGCAACTCCGCGCCTGACCGCTCTTGATGCCGATGTCGCTGCCGCCGAGGCAGAGACTGATCTTGCCCGCGCGGCAAAGCGGCCGGATTGGCGGGTCAGCACCAGTTATGGCCGGCGCGATCCGGCCTATGGCGACATGGTTTCCGTCGGCGTCAGTATCGATCTGCCGCTGTTCTCGCGCAAACGGCAAGATCCGCTGATAGCAGCCCGCGAAGCCGAGGCGGACCGGGCACGGTTCAGCCGCACTTCGGGCGAACGCGATCTGAATGCGGGGCTCACGTCCGATCTTGCCGATTATGACATGCATCGCCGGCAACTCGACAACGCCAGGGCTACACTCGTGCCGCTCGCCAAGCGGCGGGCCGAGCTGGATATGGCGAGTTATGCCGCAGGCAAGCTCGATCTCGGCAGCGCGCTCCTCTCGAGCCTCGCTCTTGCCGAAGCTGAAGTCGATGTACTCGCCCGCGAAGCTGATGTCGCGCGCGACGCGGTCCGGATCAATTACACATACATGGAGGTGCGGCCATGAACTGGCACGCGAAGCAGACCGCGCGTTGGGGCGCAGGCATCTTGGCGATCGCCCTGGCGGCAGGCGCGGGCGGGTATTGGCTCGGTCATAGCAGCAGTCCCGGTACCGTGACGGGCGCCGGATCGGAGCGCAAGATCCTTTACTGGTACGATCCGATGGTACCCGCCGAGCACTACGACAACCCCAATTCACTGTCGTCGATGGGGATGAAAACCATCCCAAAATATGCCGACGAAGGGGCTGCAACCGCCACGGCCCCGGGGGTCAGCATCGACCCGGCTGTCCGGCAGAGCCTTGGCCTGCGTGTGGTCACGGCGGAGATTGGCACACTGCCTTCATCGGTCACGGTCACCGGCACGATCGACTTCAACCAGCGCAATGTCGCCATCATCCAGGCGCGCTCGGGCGGTTTTATCACCCGTGTCTATGGCAGGGCGCCGGGCGACGTGATCGGTATGGGCGCGCCTATTGCGGACCTGCAATTGCCCGAATGGGGCGGCGCGCAGGGCGAGTATCTCGCGGTCCGCCGCCTTGGCCGCCCCGACCTTACCGAGGCGGCACGCCAGCGGCTGAGATTACTGGGCATGCCCGAGCAGCTCATCGCGCAAGTCGAGCGCAGCGGGAGAACGAGCGGTGTCCTCACCATCACGTCGCCAATCGGCGGGGTCATCCAGACGCTGGATGCACGGCAGGGCGTGACGCTCGTGGCAGGCCAGACCCTTGCACAGGTCAACGGGATCGGCACGGTCTGGGTCAATGCCGCCGTGCCGCAGGCGCAGGCGGGCCTTGTCCGGGTCGGGCAGCGCGCAAACGTGACGCTGGCCGCGCTTCCCGGTCAAAGCCTCGCGGGCCGCGTGATTGCGATCCTGCCGACAGCGCAGGTAGATAGCCGGACTATCACGGTGCGGATCGAGCTGGCCAACCGCGGCGGCATGCTGCGCCCCGGCATGTTCGCCACCGTGGTGCTCGGCGACGAAGGCCACCCCGGACTGCTGGTGCCGAGCGAAGCGGTCATCCGCACCGGCGCGCGCAATCTCGTCATTCTTGCCCTTGCCGACGGACGCTATCGGCCAGCGGAGGTCCGGCTTGGCCGCGAGGACGGCGGCAAGACCGAAATCCTTGCCGGGCTTGCGCCAGGCGAGAAGGTGGCGGCCTCGGGGCAGTTCCTGCTTGATTCCGAAGCGAGCCTGAGCGGGATTCCGGCACGGCCGATCGGAGATGTGCGATGATCGCTGCGATCATCCGTGCCTCTGTCCGCTCGCGCAATCTGGTGCTTGTTGTGGCAGCAGTGCTGAGTGTTTTCGGTTTTTACGCGGTCCGGACGACGCCGGTCGATGCCTTGCCCGATCTCTCCGATGTGCAGGTCATCATTCGCACCAGCTATCCCGGTCAGGCGCCGCAGATCGTCGAAAACCAGGTTACCTACCCGATCGCCTCGACCATGCTGTCGGTGCCCGGTGCGCGCGTCGTGCGCGGCTATTCGTTCACCGGCGACAGCTTTGTCTACGTCCTGTTTGACGACGGCACCGACCTTTATTGGGCGCGCAGCCGCGTTCTTGAGTATCTGAGCCAGGTGCAAGGCCGTCTGCCTGAGGGGGCCAAGCCCGCTCTGGGGCCCGACGCCACGGGGGTGGGCTGGATCTTTGAATATGCGCTGGTTGACCGGTCGGGCGGCCATGACCTTGCCCAGCTCAGAAGCTTGCAGGATTGGTTCCTGCGCTATGAGTTGAAGACTGTGCCGGGGGTGGCCGAGGTCGCCAGCATCGGCGGCATGGTCAAGCAGTACCAGGTGATCGTCGATCCGCAGAAGCTGGCGGCTTATGCGGTTACCACCGAACAGGTCACCGAGGCGCTCAAGCGCGCCAATCAGGAGACTGGCGGGTCCAGCGTGGAAATGGCCGGCGCCGAATATACGGTTCGTGCCAGCGGCTATCTCAAGACGCTCGACGATTTCCGTGCGGTTCCGCTGCGCGCCGATGGAGGCGTTCCTGTGACGCTGGGCGATGTCGCGACGGTCCAGATTGGCCCGGAAATGCGCCGCGGCATTGCTGAATTGAACGGGGACGGCGAAGTGGCTGGCGGGGTCATCGTCATGCGCCAGGGCCAGAACGCCCGCGCGGTCATCGACGGGGTCAAGGCCAAGCTCGATGAACTGAAAAGAAGCTTGCCGCCGGGCGTCGAGATAGTGCCGACCTACGACCGCTCAGGGTTGATCGACCGGGCAGTGGAGAACCTCGGACACAAGCTCCTCGAAGAGTTCGTCATCGTCGCGCTCGTCTGCGCATTGTTCCTCTGGCACACCCGCTCGGCGCTCGTCGCGATCCTGACGCTTCCGCTCGGCATCCTGATGGCCTTCATCGTCATGCGGTTGCAGGGCCTCAACGCGAATATCCTCTCGCTCGGCGGCATCGCCATAGCCATTGGGGCGATGGTAGATGGGGCGGTCGTGATGATCGAGAATGCGCACAAGCATCTTGAACGCTGGCAGCACGAGCATCCCGATAGCGAACTGGACACGGCGACGCGGTGGCGCCTGGTCACGCAGGCTGCGGCCGAGGTAGGCCCGGCGCTGTTTCTCAGCCTCTTGATCATTACCTTCTCGTTCCTGCCGATCTTCACGCTTCAGGGACAGGAAGGACGGCTGTTTTCGCCGCTCGCCTTTACCAAGACCTATGCCATGGCGGCTGCGGCGCTGCTCTCGATCACCCTAATTCCGGTGCTGATGGGGCTCCTGATCCGGGGTCGCATACCCAGCGAGGAGGCCAATCCGATCAATCGCTGGCTCACGCGGATTTACCGCCCGGCGATCGACTGGGTGCTCGTTCACCCCAAGCGCACGCTCATGATAGCAGCCCTGATCTTCGCGACCACCTTGTGGCCGATGTCGCGGATTGGCGGAGAGTTCCTGCCGCAGATGAACGAAGGCGACCTGCTCTACATGCCGTCGGCCCTGCCGGGGATTTCGCCGGCCGAGGCCGGGCGGCTGCTTCAGCAGACCGATCGGCTGATCAAGACCGTGCCTGAAGTTCAGAGCGTATTCGGTAAATCCGGACGCGCCGAGAGCGCAACCGATCCTGCCCCGCTGGAGATGTTCGAGACGACCATCCGCTTCAAGCCGCGAGAGCAATGGCGATCCGGCATGACCCCCGAGAAGTTGGTCGAGCAGCTCGATGCGCGGGTCAAGGTGCCGGGCCTCGCCAACTTCTGGATCCCGCCGATCCGCAACCGCATCGACATGCTGGCGACCGGGATCAAAAGCCCGGTCGGGATCAAGGTCGCCGGCTCGAACCTCGCCGAGATCGATCGCACTGCAAGGCAGATCGAGCAGGTCGTCCGCACGGTGCCGGGCGTCGCCTCGGCGCTGGCCGAGCGGCTGACCGGCGGGCGCTACATCGACGTCACCGTGGACCGCGGCGCGGCGGCCCGCTACGGGCTCAATGTGGCCGATGTCCAGTCGGTGGTGTCGGGCGCGATTGGCGGCGAAACGGTTGGGCAGACAGTCGAAGGGCTGGCACGCTACCCGATCCAGGTCCGCTACCCCCGCGAAATCCGCGACAGTCCGGACAAACTTGCAAGCCTGCCGGTGCTGACCCCTGCCGGCCAGCAAATCACTCTCGGCAGTGTCGCCCGCATCGGTATCACCGAGGGGCCGCCCATGCTTCGCAGCGAGAACGGCAGACCGGTGACCTGGATTTATGTCGATGGCCGGGGCAGCGACATGCAGACCATGGTGGGCGACATCCAGCACGCCATCACCGAGCAGGTAAAGCTGCCCCCCGGCGTCAGCGTTTCCTACACCGGACAGTACGAGTTTCTCGTCCGCGCCAAAGAGCGAATGAAGCTGGTGATCCCGGTGACGCTCGCGATCATTCTGGGGCTTTTGTATCTGACTTTCCGGCGCTGGGATGAAGCACTGCTGATCATGGGCACCTTGCCCTTTGCCCTCACTGGCGGCCTGTGGTTGCTCTATTGGCTCGGCTACAACCAGTCGGTGGCAACCGCTGTGGGGTTCATCGCGCTCGCGGGCGTCGCGGCCGAGTTCGGGGTCGTCATGCTGATTTACCTCAAGCACGCGCTGGAGGCGCGCAGCGATGACGACGTAGTGGCGGCGGTCCGCGATGGCGCTACGATGCGCGTCCGGCCCAAAGCCATGACAGTCGCGGTGATCCTCGCGGGCCTGCTCCCCGTCCTGGCAGGTGGCGGAGCAGGTTCGGAAGTGATGAGCCGGATCGCGGCACCGATGGTCGGCGGCATGCTGACGGCGCCCCTCCTGTCGATGCTGATCATCCCTGCGGCCTACCTACTGATGCGCCGACGCACCCAATTTCGCAATCAACCCGAAGGAGAAGCACTATGAAGTCAGGCTTGATCATCACCTCCAGTCTCGCACTGTTGGCCGCGCTTGCCGCTTGCAACAAGCAACCCGAAGCGCCGAATCCCACAACTGCGCCAGCGAGCAGCAAGAGCACTGTCGATCCAGTTGCGATTGTTCATGGCGCCAGCACCGGAACTATCACTGCGGTCGATCCCGCCAAAGGGACAATCACGCTCGACCATAAGGAAATTCCGACTCTACAATGGTCGGCAATGAAAATGGGATTCTCCGCCAATCCGGAAATTCTTCAAGGATTTAAGGCGGGGGATCACGTATCGTTTGAAGTCGATTGGGATGGCAAACAAGGCACAGTCACGAAATTGCGCAAGGGTAGTGCAGATTGCTGTTGAAAAGGGTTTTAACGCCAGCATGCGATCTGGGGTCAAGGCCAACGGGTCGCATGCCACCCTTAGAATTTGACCGGTGCCGATGCCCCGACTTCTTAGCAAAGCCCTTGCCGGCTCTCTCCTGATACCAGTTCGGGTTAGAATTAAGTTGAGTCTTCAAGACTAGTCGCGAATTTCTCGAAATTCGACCTCGATCCGTGCAATCTCTTCGGATGTGATGGCGTGCAGTCTTGCCTGATAAGATGATATCAGCGTTCGATGGTGCACCGGCGGATGCCAGAACGCATCCCCTTCGACAGGCTTGGTCCCATCTTTCCTGAACGCCGTCACGTGAAGATGACTTCCCCCTGGCAGAAAACCGAAGCCCCGCCGACGGGCAAATCCGCCCACGGTCACGCCATCCTTTGCCGCGTGAGCATAGACCGAACGGATTTCGACCCGCGAGTTGGCTTTCGCGGTAAGCGGCGCTGGGACAGGTGGAAGTGTCGCACATCCTCCTGCCAGAAATATAGCGGCTCCAAGTGGCAGGCCGCGAAATCTCCATCTTCCGTTGGTCATTTTGTCACCTCCTTCATTAGCTGCTGGCCGTGCGATCACGGTAGGCAAGCAATCGCAGGGCGTTGAACACGACGATCAGCGTTGAACCTTCGTGCATGGCAACCGCCGGCCCGATCCCCAGACCCAGAATAGTCGCCGGTACGAGCAGCGCCACGACTCCAAGGCTGACGAACACGTTCTGACGAATGATGCGGCGCGTTTGACGGGACAGTCCCACCGCGAACGGCAGGTGCGACAGGTCGTCGGCCATCAGCGCGACGTCGGCGGTTTCAAGCGCGACGTCCGAGCCTGCCGCGCCCATCGCGATACTGACCGTCGCGCTGGCCATCGCCGGGGCATCATTGACCCCGTCGCCCACCATTGCGACCTGTGCTTCGCTGCGCAGCTTGCGGATGGCGGTGACTTTGTCCTCGGGCATAAGGTCGCCCCAGGCCTCGTCGAGCCCGACCTGGCGCGCAACCGCATCTGCCACGCGCTGGTGGTCACCCGAGAGCATGACCATGCGCCGGATGCCGAGTTGCCGCAGGCGATCAAGCGCATCGCGAGCGGCTTCGCGGGGCGTGTCGAGCAGGCCGATCGCACCGAGGTCGGTATCGCCGCGCCGCACAACCATCGTTGTGTACCCTCCGGCACGCAGTTTCTCGATCGCGGCAGCCATCGGGGCGGACAAGGGGTCGATCCCCTCGGCGCCGAACATCTCAGCCTTGCCGATCAGCACCCGTTCACTACCCACTTCGGCGGTCACGCCGCGCCCGGTCAGACTCTCAATGTTGATCGCCTCGGGAATCGAACGATCGCCAATATGGTCCCTTCCATCACGGGCTATCGCCTGCGCGAGCGGATGGTCGCTCTGGCTCTCGACCGCAATCGCGACCGCTATCAGGTCCTCCTTGTCGATGCCAGGCGCGGCCACGATCTCCTGGATACGCGGCGCGCCCTTGGTCAGAGTGCCAGTCTTGTCGAATGCGATCGCATTCAGTGAACCAAGCAGTTCGAGCGGCGCGCCGCCCTTGATCAGGACACCGCCGCGCGCGGCGCGAGCCACGCCGGAAAGCACCGCGCTGGGCGTCGCGATAGCGAGCGCACAGGGGCTGGCCGCGACAAGCACCGCCATTGCGCGGTAGAAGCTCGCGCGAAACGGCTCGTCGATCACCACCCAGGCAAAAAGCAGAAGGACGGTGAGTCCGAGCACGGTCGGCACGAAGTAGCGTTCGAACTTGTCGGTGAAGCGCTGGGTCGGCGATTTCTGCGTCTCGGCCTCGCTGACCAGCTTGATGACTTTGGCGAGCGTGGACTCGCTGGCGAGCTTGGTGACTTCGATCTCGAGCGCACCGCTGCCGTTGATCGTTCCAGCAAAAACCCGATAGGCGGACTCGAGCCGGTCGGGATTGGCGCGCGCGGCATCGTCGTCCATCACTGCCCGCTTGTCGACCGGCATGCTCTCACCGGTCACCGGGGCCTGGTTGACCGCGCTCGAGCCCTTGACGACAAAGCCGTCGGCCGGAATGCGCTCGTCAGGTTTCACGGCGAGGACGTCGCCGAGCGCGAGTTCCTCCACCCGCACCTCGCGCGTCGATCCGTCGCTCTGGCGCACCATCGCTGTGCGAGGGGCTAGCTTCGACAGCGCCTCGATGGCGCGTTTCGCCCGACCCATCGCATAGTGTTCAAGGGCGTGACCAAGGCTGAACAGGAACAGCAGCAGTGCGCCTTCCGCCCATGCGCCAAGCGCGGCGGCGCCGGCGGCTGCGACCAGCATCAGCGTGTCGATCTCGAACCGCCGGGCCTTCAGGTTCTCGAACGCTTCGCGCAGCGTGAAGAAACCGCCGAGTCCATAGGCGACAATGTAGCAACCCAGTGGAATCCAACCAGGCGCATCGCCGAGCTTCTCGATGGCGAAGCCGATCGCGAGCACGAGACCACAGCCGAGCGCGAAGACAAGTTCGGTCCACGAACCGAAAATTCCGCCGTGGCCATGGTCATGCTCGCCAGGACCGTGGTCATGTTCGGCCGCGTTCTTCTGTCGCAGGCCCAGCCTCTCTAAAGCCGTCAGGACTGCCGGTTCGTCGATCTGATTTCGGTCGAACTCGACCCGCACGAAACCCGCCGGGCTGACCCCGGCTTCGAGGACGCCAGAAATCTTGCCGAGTTGTTCGCCGATCCTGCTTGCTTCTCGCGGGCGGATGGTCTCGCCCAGCTCCCATCCGACATGGCCAAAACGCGCCGAAATATCCGCGCCCGCAGCCTCGATGACCGAGCGCACCTGGGGCAGTGACAGCGCACCCGGGTTGAAGTGAACGCACAGCACCGGCGTGTCGCCGTTGGACTTTGCGATGTGCGCATCATCGACGCCGTCGCGCGCCTTCAGCACTGCCAGCAGGCGCTCGACGCAGCGATCAGCCGCGTCGTGTACTTCGGGCAGGACCAGCGGAACGTCGAATTTGACCTTCTCAACCATGGGCAGCCTCTCCATCAGGGCAATCCCCGAGCCCGCTCAGGATTTCGACCGCTTCAAGGGTGACGAGACCGATGCCCGAAACGCCGGTCAGTTCGGCGGCAAAGCTGCGCAGTTTATCTTCACCATCGACAATCTCGATGACTAGCGCGCGGTCGTTCTCGAACATTTGCCGACGGTGCAGGTGCGCCGAGTGTCCGAACCCCATTAGGGCTTCAAGCACGGTTGCCCCGGCGAGCTTACGTTCCCGGGCAAGCGCGGTGACGTACTCGAACACCTTGCGATCGCCGACATAGGCGCTTTCGTCGGTGTAGACGCGAAGCAGTCTCGCAGCCTTGGTCATGTCCATCTCCTTCACTTCGCCAACGCCGGGCTATGCGGCGGCTCGCCCTGTTCCTCCTCCCCGAGGCCTTCCTTCGGCCCCAGGACCACCCGGGCGATCGCCGGAAGGACCAGCAGGGTCAGGACCGTCGCTGCGATCAGCCCGCCGATGACGGTCATAGCCAGCGGCTTTTGCACCTCGGCGCCGGTGCCATGCGCCAGCGCCATCGGTACGAAACCAATTGCGGGCACGAACCCGGTCATGATGACGGCGCGCATCTTGTCAATCATGCCTGCCCGGATCGCCTCGACGAGGACAAGCCCCTCATCGAGCCGCTCGCGGATAGCGGTCATGACGACGAGACCGTTGAGCACGGCGACACCAGCAAGGCAGATGAACCCCACGGCCGCAGACACCGAGAAGGCGATCCCGGTCGCCGCGAGGGCGAATACCCCGCCAGCAAGACCTAGCGGCACGGCGAGGAATACCGCGGAGGCCCGCCGCAGAGTCCCGAGAGCCAGGAACAGCAGCACGAAGATCGCGGCGAAACAAAGCGGCACGACGATCGCCAGACGGTCCGCGGCGGCTTGCAGGTTCTGGAACTGACCGCCCCATTCGAGATAATAGCCCGCAGGCAGCTTCACCTTTGCAACCTTTGCCTGCGCTTCGGCAACGAACGAACCTGCATCGCGGCCCTGCAGGTTCGCCTGGATCACGACGCGGCGCTTGCCGTTTTCGCGCGTGATCTGGTTGAGCCCTTCGGTGAAGCGGATCTGAGCGACTTGGCTCAGCGGAACCGAACGGCGCGCCTGGCCCTCCTGCGCCGGTAACATGACCGGGAGCGCCATGACCTCGCCAAGGTTTGCCCGCGTGGTGTTGGGCACCCGCACGGCAATCTCGAACCGGCGGTCGCCCTCGAAGAGCAGCCCCGCCTCGCGTCCGCCCATTGCTGCCGCGACCGTATCGGCCACTTCTTCGACGCTGAGACCGTAGCGCGCGATCGCCGCACGGTCGAACCGGACGTCGAGCGTTGGTGCGCCGCCGGTTTGGTCGGCCTTGACGCTCGATGCGCCGGAAACCGACTGGAGCACCCGGACTATCTCGTCTGCCGACTGCGCCATCTTGTCCAGATCATCGCCATAGAGCTTGATCGCAACATCGCCGCGCACCCCGGCAATGAGCTCATTGAATCGCAGCTGGATGGGCTGGCTGACCTCGTAGAGCTGGCCTAACCGTCCCTTGGCGGCCTTCTCGACCCGCTCGACGACGTCCTGCTTGCTGTCCACGCCATCCGGCCACTGGTCTTGCGGCTTGAGGATGACGTAGCCGTCGGAGATGTTCTGCGGCATCGGATCGGTGGCAACCTCCGCTGTACCGGTCTTCGAGAACATGAGATGCACTTCGGGGAGCTTCGTCACCGCGTTCTCGACCCCGCGCTGCATGGCAAGCGACTGTTCTAGGCTGACCGAAGGCACGCGGGTCGAAGCGAGCGCGAGGTTCTTCTCGTCGAGCTGGGGAATGAACTCGGACCCCAGCAGGGCAAAAGCGGGTATGGCCGCGACGAAGAAGGCCAGCCCTGCGCCGATAAAGCGCCAAGGACGCTCCAGCGAACGGTCGAGCAGCGGCAGGTAGCGCTGCCTGGTCCGGGCGATCAGCCAGACTTCCTTTTCGGCAACCTCGCCGCGGATCAGCAGCGCGACCAGCGCCGGGACCAGCGTGATGGCGAGGATGAACGCGGCGACGAGCGCCAGCATGATGGTGATCGCCATCGGCGAGAAGGTCTTCCCCTCGACGCCCGTGAACATCAGCAGCGGGGCAAAGGCGAGCAGGATGATCGCCTGCCCGAACACTGTCGGTTTGATCATCTCCTGGCTGGCGCGCATCGTTTCTTCAAGCCGTTCGCGCAAGGACAGGACGAGGCCTTCATGGGCCTGCCGGTGGGCAAGCCGGGCAAGGCAATTCTCGATGATGATCACCGCGCCATCGACGATCAGACCGAAGTCGAGTGCGCCGAGGCTCATCAGGTTGCCGGGCACCCCGACAATGTTCATTCCCGTCGCCATCATCAGGAACGAGAACGGGATGACGAGTACGGCGATAATCGCCGCGCGCCAGTTGCCAAGCAGCAGGAACAGCGCGGCGGCCACGAGGATAGCGCCCTCGGCAAGATTGCGCTCGACCGTGGCGACCGTCGCGTTGACCAGCTTGGCGCGGTCGAGCACGACCTCGACCTTCACGCCCGGCGGAAGTGTCTTGGCGACCTGATCGAGCTTTGCACCGACGGCTTCGGCGACGGTTCGGCTGTTCTGGCCGATCAGCATCAACGCGGTGCCGACCACGGCTTCGCGTCCGTTCATGCTGGCAGCACCGGTGCGCAGGTCGCCGCCAATGCGGACATTGGCGATCTGGGCAACGGTGATCGGAACGCCGCCACGCGTCGCGACCACGGTGTTGCGGATTTCATCGACCGAGCGGATGCGCGCGTCGGCGCGCACGAGATAGGCCTCGCCACCGCGATTGAAGTAGTTCGCGCCAACCGCAAGGTTGGCGGCTTCGAGCGCCTTGGCGAGTTCGCTGTAGGAGATGCCGAACGCAATGAGCTTGGTGGGATCGGGCTCGACCACGAAGGTCTTGGCATAGCCGCCGATGGAATCGACGCCCGCCACACCCGGCACGTTCTTCAATTGCGGCGCAATGATCCATTCCTGCACGGTGCGCAGGTAACCGGCCTTGGTGACCTCATCCGCAAGAACCTGGCCTTCTGGCGTCAGATAGCTGCCATCGGGCTGCCAGCCCGGCTGCCCGGCAACCCGCCGAGCACCTTTGCCGTCAGGGTTGGCATAGCCGACAGTATACATGACGATTTCGCCTAGTCCCGTGGTCACCGGACCGATCTGCGGCTGAACGCCTGCGGGAAGTTTTTCCCCCGCCTGGGTCAGGCGCTCGCCAACCTGCTGGCGGGCGAAGTAGAGATCGGTGGAATCCGAGAAGATCGCTGTAACCTGGCTGAACCCGTTGCGCGAGAGCGACCGGGTCGTTTCCAGACCGGGGATACCGGCCAGCGCCGTTTCGATCGGATAGGTGACCAGCTTCTCCATCTCGACCGGCGAGAGGCCGGGATTGACGGTGTTGATCTGCACCTGCTTGGTGGTGATGTCGGGCACGGCATCAATCGGCAGGCGGGTGAGCTGCCACAGGCCAATGCCGGCAACGGCGAGGAAGAACAGCACCACCGCCCAGCGCATGCGGACGGAAAGCGCCATGAGGCTTGCGATCATGGTCTATTCCTCCTCGCCCGCGCCCTTGCCGATTTCGGCCTTGAGCAGGAATGCATTGCGAGTAGCGACCTGGAAGCCCGGCTTCAGACCTGAGAGGATTTCCACCCGCCCGGCACTGCGCTGGCCGACGGTCACCGGTTGAACCCGGAACCCCTTGGTCGTGCGCACGAAGACCACGTCCTTGCCATTGAGCGACTGGAGCGCATCTTCGGGAAGCGCGATGGCGTTGCCGGGTGTACCGAGACTGGGATAAAGCCGAACCCTGACCCCGAGGCCCGGTTGCAATGTTCCGCCAACAACATCGATGACTGCAGTCGCCGAGCGCGTTTGCCCGTTCAGCGTCGGAGTTACCGTCCTTACCCGGCCCTCAACCGTGCCCCCTTCCGGCAATTCGATCACCGCGCGGTTGCCGGCGGCAAGACGCGCCATGTCAGCCGGGCCGACCGACGCCTCGACCTGGATCTGGCGCGGATCGGCAACGCGGAACAGTTCGGCTTCGGGTTGGACGTAGGTGCCCAGAACGGCATTCGCGGATGTCACCCGACCCGAGATCGGGCTGCTGACTATTGTTCCCCGACCATCGCGTGTAACATTCGCTACACCCATGGCCGCGTTGGCGCGCCGGGCCTCCGCTTCAGCTGCAGCGGCCTCGGCCTGTGCCGCTTCATATTCGGCGCGCGACGATACCTTCTGTTCGAAGAGGTAGCGTTCGCGGGCTAGGTTGCGCTGCGCGAGCGTCGCACGCGCGGCAGTTGAAGAGCGTTCGGCCGCGATTTGGCCGGCGTCGCGGCTTTCCACGATCGCCAGTGCTTCCCCAGCGCGAACCGGATCGCCAAGCCGCTTGAACACGCGGATGACGGCACCCCCGGCGCGGGCAGTCAGCACGGCCTCACCGGTTGGCGACGACGCGACCACGGCCTGAACCACGATCTCGGAGCCGAACCCGCCTGCCGACACCGCTTCGACGGCGATATCCGAATTGCGGATCGCTTCGGCGGAGAGATCGAGCGAGGTCGGAGCCGCTTCAGCAGCTTCCTCGGCCGGCGCGGCGGCGGTGGACGGTTCGCTCGTCCAGCGGGCAGCCATGAAGCCCCCCCCTGCTGCGAGCACGAGCGCGCCGGCAACACCGGCGACGAGGCGCTTGTCGTCAAAGTACATGGGTAATCTCCGAAATGGGGCGACGCCCGGCGCCGGTTACGGCGCGCGGCAGGCATCGGGAAATGAGGGCATCCAGCTTCACTGCGCAATTCCCCGGTCGGGAGCAGGCGCAACGAGCCGTGCAAGGTTTGCTTCGGCAGTGTGATAGGCAATGAGCGCGTCGACATAGGCTGATCGGGTCTGCGCCAGGGTCCGTTGCGCCTCGATCAGGTCGAGCTGACTGAACTTGCCGTTGGCGTAACCGATCCCGGCGATCCGGGCGGCCTCGAACGCAGCGGCAAGGCCCGGACCGCCTGCGGCGCGCGCACTGGCGGCGGCATTGGCGAGTTCGGCCTGGGCCGAGGCAATCTCGCGCTCGGTTTCGATCAGCGCCACGCGCCGCCGGGCGTCCGAGGCGGACTCTTGCGCCGTTGCCTGATCGAGCGCCGCCTTGCCTCCATTGAACAAGGGCAGCGGGATCGAAACTCCGAAAACTGCGGCTGTGTCGTTAGACGCGGACAGGCGC